>Ga0316205_10000028_pt1 | contig 373086 bp, 347 predicted proteins | sample 3monthpyrite_MG_FD_204941 | JGI IMG/M metagenome (GOLD analysis project Ga0316205, IMG submission 204941) | Microbial mat bacterial communities from mineral coupon in-situ incubated in ocean water Damariscotta River, Maine, United States -... | ecosystem: Environmental > Aquatic > Marine >...
AGCCTGAGCCTGAGCCTGAGCCTGAGCCTGAGCCTGAGCCTGAGCCTGAGCCTGAGCCTGAGCCTGAGCCTGAGCCTGAGCCTGAGCCTGAGCCTGAGCCTGAGCCTGAGCCTGAGCCTGAGCCTGATAGGCCACTTGAACTCAGGGTGTCTCTGGAATCCGCGCCGGCCCTGGCCGCCATGGAAGCCGAAGACGCGACGGCAGACGTCAAGAAACCTGGGCTTTTGGGGCGTATGTTGGGGCGGACTGAGGCCAAGACGGTCATCCGGCGAGAGCTGGATGATGACATGCTGGAAAGCCTCGAAGAGCTACTGATTACCGCTGATATGGGGGTCGATACGGCCTTGCGCGTCACGGCGAATATGGCCGAAGGCCGGTTTGGAAAGAAACTGTCGGCCGATGAAATCAAGTCTTTGATGGCCAACGAAATTGCCCGCATTATGGAACCCGTTGCCAAGCCGATGCCGCTGTATTCGAAAAAGCCGCAGGTGGTGCTTGTCGTAGGCGTGAACGGCTCTGGCAAAACGACAACGATCGGGAAACTGGCCAGCCAGTTCAAGGCTGCGGGCAAATCGGTTGTCATTGCCGCCGGTGATACATTTCGTGCCGCGGCGGTCGAGCAATTGCAGGTTTGGGGCGATCGCGCGGGCGTACCGGTGCTGACAGCCCCCGAAGGAAGCGATCCCGCATCGCTGGCGTTTGACGCCATGACAAAAGCAGAAGAAGACGGCGCTGATTTATTGATGATCGACACGGCCGGGCGTCTGCAAAATCGTGCAGATTTGATGGAAGAATTGTCCAAGATTGTCCGGGTGATCCGAAAGAAGGATGAAACTGCACCGCACAACACGGTGTTGGTGCTGGATGCCACCACCGGTCAGAATGCGTTGAACCAGGTTGAGGTCTTTCAGAAACTTTCTGATGTTTCGGGTCTGGTCATGACCAAATTGGACGGCACTGCAAAGGGCGGTGTTCTGGTGGCGTTGGCGGATAAATTCGGTTTACCGATCCATGCTATTGGTGTGGGCGAACAGATCGACGATCTGGCCCCATTTGACCCCCAGGAATTCGCCCGCGCTTTAACCGGTGCCGCGGATTGAGCGAATGGTTAATTTCGCTGGAAGGCACCGAGGCGGGACGTCAACTGGCGCTTGGGCTGGCTCTTTTGGCTGCGATTTTGCACGCATTTTTCGGCGCTTTGCAAAAAGGGCGACACGATCCATGGCTTAGCCGGGGCGCCATCGATTTCTGCTATGGCGTCATTGCCATGCCGTTTGCGTTGTTTGTGGTCCCGTGGCCAGAGCCGCATATGTGGCCGATATTCGCAATCGCATTTGTGATCCATGTGGGCTACAAAATCGCCCAAGGCTATACCTACACCAAGGGCGCATACACCGTTGTTTATCCGGTCGTACGGGGCACCGGACCGATATTTACGGTTATTGGTGCGTACTTTCTTTTCGGCGAAGTCTTTAACCTGATCCAGTGGTTGGGCGTGGCGACATTGGTGGCCGGAATTTTTGGTCTGGCGGTGTACAACCTGCGCCATGTGACTGTGGACCGCGATACATTGGTTGTGGCGTTATGGCTTGCGGTTCTGACCGGGTTTTTCGTTGCCGCCTACACCACATGGGATGCGTACGGCATCCGCGCCACCGCAAATCCTTTTACATTCCTGGCCTGGTTTTTCTTTCTGGATGGCCTTGTGATGCCGGTGGTCGCGTATTTCCGCTGGCAGGCGATGCCTGACCGCCCTGATCCCTGGCCATTGATGAGGCGGGGTTTAATTGGGGGCCTGATTGCTTATCTCAGTTTCGGGTCGATCATGATGGCGACACGGCTGGATTCGGTGGGCGAAGCGGCTGTTTTGCGCGAAACGTCGACGGTGTTTGCCGCCTTGATTGGCTGGCTGATGTTGAATGAACGCGTTGGACCGCGTCGACTGGTCCTAATGGCATTGATTGCTGTGGGCGCTGTGATAGTTGAGATGGGCGGATGAACGAGGACAAGATGGACGAAAAAAAGATCAACCCGATTTTGAAACTGGCCCTGGAACTCGGGCCGGTCCTGTTGTTTTTTATTCTGTATCTGCGGTTGCGTGACCAGACATTCGACTTTGGCGGCACTGAATATTCAGGTTTCATCGTGGTCACAGCGGTGTTCATCCCTCTGATCGCCCTGTCGACACTCGTGTTATACCGGCTGACCGGGAAAATTGCCAAAATGCAAATCATGACACTGATCCTGGTCGTGATTTTTGGTGGGCTGACGGTCTGGTTCAACGATGAACGGTTCTTCAAAATGAAGCCGACGATGATCTATTTGTTGTTTGGTGGCGCGCTTGGAATCGGTCTTTTGCGCAGGCAAAGCTACCTGCAATACATGATGGAAGACGTCATGCCCTTGCAGCCAGAAGGCTGGATCAAACTGACCCAACGCATCACTTTGTTTTTCTTTGGACTGGCAATTCTGAACGAAATCATATGGCGCACCATGTCCACAGACGCCTGGGTAAATTTTAAAACATTTGGGCTGACGGCTGCGGTGTTTCTGTTTTTTATGACCCAAGGCGGTTTGTTAACCAAATATGCGGTGGATGACGGCAAGGATAATTAACCGGCGGTCGGATCATAGGGCACCTAGGCAGGTGCCCATTTAATCGAGCAGCCCATAGATGGAATTTGTTCCGCAGGACCGGTGCCGGTCAAGGCGACTTGTTTCATGGCGTCAAATAGATCGCGCCGCAGGTCAGGTGGTCCGGCTTGGCCGCGCGATGCGTCCAGGCGACCACGATACTGCAGGCCCAATTCTTTGTTGAAGCCAAAGAAATCCGGCGTGCAGGCCGCATTGTAACGCCTGGCAACAGACTGATCCGCATCATGTAGATATGGAAACGGAAACGACAGTTTTTCTGCCAAATTCTTCATGTTTTCAAAACTGTCCGCCGGATAGGCAATCGGGTCGTTGGAACAGATGGCGGCCACCCCGATGCCCAATGTCTGAAGTTCGCCACCGTCCCTGATTATGCGATCAATGATCGCCAGCACAAAAGGGCAATGGTTGCATATGAACATCACCAATGTGCCGTTATTACCCGCGATATCGTCCAATTGATATTTTTGTCCGTCAGTAGCCAAGAGCGCGAAATCCGGCGCAGGCCAGTCAAAATCGCAGACGGGGGGAACGGTAGCCATGTTTGAGTTCCTTTCAGTAGTTCGGCGCAACGGACCTGGCGCCGGGCAGGTGGTTCAGCCCTTTTGGCCAAACAGAATTTTGTGTGCTTCTTGTTCTTCGCCTTTTTCCACTTTGCGGTTGCGCAGGTCTGCACCCAGCGCCTGACCGGCAATGACACCGGGGCGTTGGCCAACCTGTTCAAGCCAGCGTGCAAGATGCGGTTTGTCGTCCAGCGTCTGCTGTTGGCCTTCCCACATCGATGCCCATCCCCAAATCGCCATATCAGCGATCGAATAAAAATCGCCAGCAACGAATTGCCTGTCTGCCAGGCGCTTGTTCAGAACTGAATACAGGCGTCCCGTTTCATTGCGATAGCGGTCCTGCGCGTAAGGCAATACCTGGGGTGGTTCCATCGACGGGGCATATTTCAAAAAGTGGTGTACCTGACCGGCCATGGGTCCCACGCCGCCCATTTGCCACATCAGCCATTCGTCAACGGCGATGCGATCGCGTGCAGAGTTGCCATAAAAGGACCCGGTCTTGCGGGCCAAATACTGCAAAATTGCGCCGCTTTCGAAGATTGAAACCGGCATGCCATCCGGCCCGTCATGATCGACAATTGCGGGCATCCGGTTATTTGGTGCTATTTCCAGAAATGCGGGGTCAAACTGATCACCCTTTGCGATGTCGATCCAGTGAACCTGATATGGCAGTTTCATTTCCTCAAGGGCGATGCTGATCTTCCAGCCGTTTGGGGTAGGCCAGTAATACAGCGCGATCGGTTGGGTCATTCATGTCTCCTGTTCAGAATCAAAATGAGCCTTTCCGCGGCAGAGACAAGGGCATGGTGCAACGAATGCGCAGTTTTCCAGTTGATGCCGGTGAAATGGCGGTTGAACCGAATTGATTGTCATTCCCGCAAAGCCGCCGCAAAAAACTGTGCCATGGTTGACCTTGGCAACCATCCGGTTTATCCGGAATGTCCGTGGCGATTTGTTTACCGGATTGCGGGCCACGTTAAACATTCTGCTAAAGAGGTCAGGGATCGCATTGACCCCCGACGTTCTTGTAGCGGTGGGGGTTTTTTTATGCGTCAAGGAGGCGCGAGATGGCACAAGACTGGAAAAAACGAACCCAATTGGTTCACCACGGCGTAAGACGCAGCCAGTACGGCGAAGTGTCCGAGGCGATCTATCTGACCCAGGGGTTCGTGTACGAAACAGCCGAAGACGCAGAAGCCCGATTTATCGAGGCCGGTGAGGACGAATTTATCTATGCGCGTTACGGCAACCCGACTGTGCGCATGTTCGAAGACCGGATCGCGGCCCTGGAAGGTGTTCAGGACGGCTTTGCGACCGCATCAGGAATGGCAGCTGTCAACGGCGCTTTGATGTCCGTGCTCAAGGCCGGGGACCATGTTGTGTCATCGCGCGCGCTGTTTGGTTCGTGTTTGTACATTTTAGAAGAAGTTCTGGTTCGTTTCGGTGTCCAGGTCACGTTTGTTGACGGGACCAACCTGGACGAATGGGCTGCCGCCATTCGCCCTGATACCACTGCGGTGTTCCTGGAATCTATCAGCAACCCGACGCTTGAAATCATCGATCTGGCCGCAGTCTGCGAGCTTGCGCATGCAGTTTCAGCGCTGGTGATTGTCGACAACGCCTTTGCAACACCGATATATTCATACGCACATCAATGTGGTGCTGATCTGATCGTTTATTCGACCACAAAGCACGTCGATGGCCAGGGCCGCTGTCTGGGCGGGGTCATACTGGGTTCCAAGGATCTGATCCGCGGAAAAGTTGAACCCTTTCTGAAACATACGGGCGGCGCAATGAGCCCGTTCAATGCCTGGGTCATGCTGAAATCGATGGAAACACTGGATCTGCGGGTCCGTGCCCAAACAGATACGGCGGTTGCGATGACAACCGCGCTCGAGTCGCACCCAAAATTGAACCATGTGCTTTATCCGCATGCCAAATCACACCCTCAGTATGATCTTGGCATCAGCCTTATGGAACGTGGCGGCACGGTTTTGGCCATTGATATCAAAGGCACAAAGGAAAACGCGTTCAGGTTCCTCAACGCTTTGGAAATATTCACGATTTCCAACAATTTTGCTGACGCCAAAAGCATTGTGACCCATCCTGCCACGACGACCCATCAACGCCTGCCTGACGATCAGAAACAGATTCTGGGGATCACACCGGGATTGGTGCGCATATCATTGGGGCTGGAAGACAGCCATGACCTGATAAAGGACGTTTTGCAGGCGCTGGACAAAATCTGATCCGCCTTGATTTGGTGGTTTCTGCCCTGTGATTTGGTCTTTTCGGAATTCTCCCCTACATAAGTCAGGGCGTGCCAGCTCAAAGGGGTTAGACTAGTGAATATTCACAGTAAAGATGTTGAAAACCAGCCGGACCGAAAACAGGCCGAACAGGCACTTTCGGTATTGCAAGCGTGGGCCCTGACATCTTCTCCAACTGAAATAGCTGAATTGAATCCCAATATTTCCCGGTTTTTACCCGGGCAGGACTCTGGCAATTGTCCGGCACTCGCGCGGGCGTATCCCGAAGAGTTTGAATCAAACCAAGCTTATCGCGATACGTTGCCCGATCTTCAGAACGGCCCGGAAAGCCTGATCAGGGGTGCCAAGCGGCATATTCAGCATGTCGGCATATCGAATTTTCGCCTGCCAATCCGGTTTCACACGCGCGACGGGGAAGATTTGCGGCTGGAAACATCTGTCACCGGCACCGTCAGTCTGGACGCTGGCAAAAAGGGCATCAACATGTCCCGCATAATGCGCACGTTTTACAAACACGCCGAAAAAACCTTTAGTTTCGAGGTGATAGAAGCCGCTCTTGATTCATATAAGACCGATCTGGAAAGCTTTGATGCCCGCATCCAGATGCGTTTTTCATTTCCAATGAAAATGTCGAGCCTGCGATCGGGTTTGGAAGGTTACCAATATTATGACATCGCGTTGGAATTGGTTGAACAAGACGGTGTGCGCAAGAAAATCGTCCATTTGGATTATGTTTATTCATCCACATGCCCGTGCTCGCTGGAACTGAGCGAACACGCGCGCCAGACCCGCGGTCAACTGGCAACACCCCATTCCCAGCGATCGGTTGCGCGTGTGTCGGTGGTCATGGATTGCGCCGCTGATTGTTTATGGTTCGAGGATTTGATCGATTTGTGTCGCCAAGCGGTGCCGACCGAAACCCAGGTCATGGTCAAACGCGAAGATGAACAAGCATTTGCCGAACTGAACGCGGCCAACCCAATCTTCGTGGAAGATGCGGCGCGCCTGTTTTGCGAAGCCTTGCAGGGTGATGGTCGTGTTGGCGATTTTCGTGTTGTTGCCAGCCATCAGGAAAGCCTGCACAGCCATGATGCGGTCAGCATTCTGACCGAGGGTGATACCTTTGAGGCCGAAAGCCTTGATCCCAAACTTTTTAACACACTGTTTCACGTCGGCTAGCTGATCGCGCTGATTGCTTGACAGCCACAGCAGGTCAAGCCAAGCCTTGCGCATGTTCGATATGCGCCCTGTTGGATACGTCATTGGTCTGTTGATTGCAGCGTTAGGTGCGGCGATGCTGTTTCCGATGCTGATTGACCTGGCCGAAGCCAACGGTCACTGGCCGGTCTTTTTAGAGGCCGCAATTATTACGTCGGCTACGGGTGGACTGATGGCGCTGGCCTGCGCCAATGGTGTCAAAGAGGGCCTGTCGATCCAGCAAACATTTCTGCTGACCACGGGCGTTTGGGTGGCATTGCCGATATTTGGTGCGATACCGTTCGTCATCGGCGAAACCGATGCCCGCTATGTCGATGCATTCTTCGAGGCAATGTCGGGTCTGACCACAACCGGGTCGACTGTATTTTCGGGGCTGGAAGATTTACCCAAGGGGCTGCTGTTTTGGCGTGGCCTTCTGCAATGGTTTGGCGGCATTGGTATCATCGTGGTTGCGATGGTGTTTTTGCCGGAACTACGCATTGGTGGGATGCAAATTTTCCGCTCGGAAGGGTTTGACACATTCGGCAAAATCCTGCCTCGCGCCACGGAAATTTCGTCCAGAATATCAGTTGTTTACTTTGGCCTGACCGTCGCTTGTGCCTTCACATATGTGGCGTTTGGGATGACCCCGTTTGATGCGGCAACCCATGCGATGACAACTGTCGCGACTGGCGGGTTCGCCAACTATGACAAATCATTCGAAGCCTTTTCACCGGGTGTCGAATATGCGGCAGTTGTGTTCATGTTCCTGGCAGCATTGCCGTTTGTGCGCTATGTTCAACTGATGGCCGGAACAGCCAGGCCGCTGTTTGCAGACAAACAGGTGCGCGTGTTTTTCTTGACTGTGGTCACACTGGTTTTGGTGATGTCGGTGTGGCAATGGAATACCGCGACAGCCAGCACGGAAACTTCATTTCGCAAGGTGTTGTTCAATGTCACATCGATCATGACCGGGACTGGCTATGCCAGTGCTGACTACATGACATGGGGGTCCTTTCCGGTCGTCAGCTTCTTTTTCATCGGCTTGATTGGCGGTTGCGCGGGATCGACCGCATGTTCGGTCAAGATTTTCCGCTATCAGCTGTTGTTTTCATCGATCAAGGCGCAGGTCAGGCGCATTCATTCGCCCCATGGGTTGTTCACAACACGCTACGCGGGCCGCACGGTCAGCGAAGACGTGCTGTCGTCGGTCATGTCGTTCTTTGTGATGTTCATTGTGACCCTCGGTGTGGTTTCGGTGTTGTTAGGCACCACCGGTTTGGATTTCATCACCTCGGTGTCCGGCGCCGCTGCTGCAATCGCCAATATCGGTCCTGGCCTGGGTCCGGTGATTGGGCCTGCTGGCAATTTTGGTTCGCTGAACGACACCGCCAAGTGGATATTGTCTGCCGCGATGTTAATAGGGCGTCTGGAACTGATGGCCGTATTTGTCATCTTCACCGCCAAGTTCTGGCGCGCATGACCGGGGCGCGGTCGTTAGGCGCGCAACTGGCCGCAGGATTAAAATCACGCGGGGTCGATACGGTGTTTGGCATTCCGGGCGTGCATAATGTCGAACTGTATCGCGGCATCGAAGATGCAGGTATCACCCACATTCTGGCACGCCATGAACAAGGTGCCGGGTTCATGGCCGACGGATTTGCACGTGCCAGCAATAAACCCGGAATCGTGTTTGTTATTTCCGGACCCGGGCTGACGAATGTCATGACGCCAATGGGGCAGGCCTATTCGGACAGTATCCCGATGTTGGTGATTTCCTCGGTATTGCCGACGGGTGATATGCCGGGCCGATTACACGAAATGCGTGATCAGGTCGCTGCGGCTGGTGCAGTTTGCGACTGGTCAGAACCAGCCGTCGATCCAAAGCGGGCATTTGAATTGCTGGATCGTGCGTTTGATGAATTTGAAAGCGTCCGCAGTCGTCCCAAACATATTGCGATCCCGGTGGATACATTGGGTCAAATTGCAGAATGTCCGGCGCGTGTTGTGGGGCACAGCGGTCTGCCCAAAGCGGACGCCGACGAAGTACACGCGATTGCCGGACAGCATGCCCGTGCACGGCGGCCACTGTTTGTTTTTGGTGCCGGGGCCGCGCGGGCATCTGTTGCGGCCAATGAATTGTTGACCCGGACAGAGGGGGCTGCATTCACAACATTTGCGGGTCGCGGCATCATTGATCCGCTTCATCCCGGATTGCTTGGCTCTACCATCGGTCAGCCCGACAGTTGTGCACTGAGCGCAATGGCCGATCTGGTGGTGGTTATCGGTTCGGAATTGTCAGAATCTGATTTGCAGCGAAACCGTTTGGGCCACGATTGTGAAATGATACGGGTCGATATTGATCCCGCAGCATTGGCCGATTGTCATGCGGCAGAAATCCCGGTTTTGGGCGAGGCGGCAGATTTCATGCGGCGATTGTCGGACATTTTGCCCGCCAAAATAACCAGCGACTGGGATTTTGGCGTCATTGCGCACACAAGACATCACCTCAGGGCGGCGGTCGAGGCCCAATACCCCGGCTTGCCGCGATTGTGTCAGGCCATGCAAGCGGCAATACCACCCGATACCATGATCTGTTCGGACATGACCCAGTTTGCCTACGCCGCGAATTTCATCGCCGAAATGTCGGTGCCCGGCCATTGGCACCATCCAACGGGTTTTGGAACCCTGGGATACGCATTGCCAGCGGCTATTGGGGCAAAGATTGCACGCGGCGCCGCACCGACCATTGCAATCGCCGGTGATTATGGATTCCAATATACATTGCAGGAACTTGGTGTCGCCGCCGAGCTTGGGCTGGTACTGCCGGTGATCCTTTGGGACAATGGCAAACTCAAAGAGATCGAGGATTGCATGGTGCAATCACAAATCGCCCCGCACGCGGTCGTCGCACAAAACCCGGATTTCGCGCTGTTGGCCGCGGCTTACGGGATCGCATACGAGCGGCCGTCATCCCTGACCGATTTTCAAAACGCGTTGCGGCGCGGTTTCGCAGCTGCGGGGCCGACTTTGATCCATTTACAACCCGGTCTGCCGGAATCATAACAAACGAAATCCTTTTGGTCAGGCCACTCAGTTTCTCATCCAACAAATTGACCGCGCTCGGGTCTGGCCCTAACACAACACAACATCAGATCATTTCATCAAAAGGGCTGTTCAAGATGAACAACAAATCGCTTGATCCAAATGATTGGGAAGCCCTGCGGGCAGATGCGCACAAGCTGCTTGATCAGGCATTGGACAAGCTGGAAAATGCTAGCGAAGGCCCGGTTTGGATCCCTGTGCCAGACAAGCTGAAATCCGAACTACAAGCCGCATTGCCGCGCAAAGGCCTGGGAACGGGCCAGGTCGCCGACCGGTTGGCCGCACTGTTACCCTATGGCGTGGGCAACACACATCCCCGGTTCTTTGGCTGGGTCCATGGCAGCGGCAGCGCCGGGGGCGTTTTGCCGGAAATTGCCGCAGCGGCCATGAATGCCAATCTGGGTGGTCGCGACCACGGTGCGATCTACGTCGAAAAACAGGTTCTGGCCTGGTGCCGCGAGATGATGGGTTTTCCTGCGGACAGCGGTGGGTTGATTGTCTCTGGTACGTCAATCGCCACGCTCATCGCGCTAAAGGTGGCCAGGGATCGCATTACCGACTATGGCGCCCGTGCAACTGGTGTCGGCAACCTGCATGCCGTTGGCTATGCATCCCAACAGACGCATTCCTGCGTGGCCCAAGCGTTTGATATTCTGGGTCTGGGGGCAGATGCGTTGCGGATGGTGCCGTGTGACGCAGATTTTCGCATGAACCTTTCGGCGCTCAGTGAAATGATCGAAACAGATCGTGCGGCCGGCCTCACCCCTTTGGTGGTGGTTGGCACCGCGGGGGCTGTGAATGTCGGTACAATTGATGACCTGACAGGCATTGCCGATATTTGTGCCGAACAGAATATCTGGTTCCATGTGGACGGCGCATTTGGCGCCACGGCAATTCTGGCACCCGGGCTCGCGCCGCGCCTTGCCGGTCTGGAAAGAGCCGATTCACTGGCCTTTGATTTTCACAAATGGCTTCATGTGAATTATGCAGCCGGATGCGTTCTTGTCCGTTCGCACGACGCGCATTTCAAGACTTTTTCAGAACGGCCCGATTATCTGGCACCCGCAGCACGTGGGCTGGCGGCCGGTAATCCGTGGCCGGTTGATTATGGCCCGGAATTGTCGCGCGGGTTTGCCGCCCTAAAGATTTGGGCCCATTTGCTGGAACATGGGACCGTCGCACTGGGGGCTGCCATTGAACGCAATTGCGCACAGGCTGCCCATCTGGGCGCACTTGTCGAAAAGCATCCGGACTTTGAATTGCTGGCCCCAGTGACGTTGAATATTGTTTGCTTTCGTTTCGCCCCCGCAGACACCGGCAATTTGGATGCTTTGAACGATGAGATTGTCATTGCGTTGCAAGAGACCGGAATTGCGGCACCATCGACGACGCGCATCGGCGGGCAACTGGCGATCCGTGTGAATATTACCAATCACAGAACGCGTTTTATCGATCTTGATTTACTGATCACCCAAGCGCAACGCCTGGGGCGGCAGTTGATGGCGTAACGATCCTGCCGGTCATTTGACTGAAATTGTCAGGCGCTAACATAAAAAAATCGATAAAATATTGCTTGTTGCAATTATCTCGTCTATTTTTCCCGAAACATCAACGGGAGGTTATCGTGTTTAAATCTATGAAATTTGCCTGTGCCGCACTGGTGCTGAGTGTCTCGGCCGCAAACGCACAAGAATTGCGCATCGGAACAGCCAGCCTGGGCGGTGCATTTTATCCAATGGGTCAAAGCATTGCGAATCTGGTCAACAAATATGCGGGCGACGGTATTTCGATGGTGCCTGTTGTGACCGGCGGATCGGTACAGAACCCACGCCTGGTCGACTCTGGCGAGGTCGAAATCGCGATAACAAACAACAATCTTGCCGTTTTGGCGGTGGCCGGCAAAGGCCCCTATAAGACAGGCGCAATTGATATCGGTGCAGTCGCGGCTTTGCATCCCAGTGTTTTGCACATGATTGTTCTGGAAGGGTCAGACGTCAACACGATCGAAGACCTGAAGGGAAAGCGTGTCGCGGTTGGTCCGGCCGGTGGTGGCACTTTGGGATTTCTGAACTTTCTGTTGCCGTTGCACGGTATGACGCTTGACGATATAACGCCCAGTTTCCTGTCGTATTCCGATGGCTTTAGCCAATTGACGGACGGCAACGTCGATGCTGCGTTCGCATTGTCGGGGTATCCTGCTGGTGCGGTTTTACAAGCTTCGGCCGGCAATGATTTGAAGTTCATTTCATTTTCGGACGGCATGCTGGACAAGGCATTGGCGGCAAATTCCGCATATGCGGCTGTTGAAATTCCTGCGGATGTCTATGGAACACCGGCAGCCGGGACGGTGATTGGTGTGAACAACATGTTGGTGGCACCAAATTCTCTGGACGCTGATATTGTTGAAAAAATAACCGCAGCCGTCTTTGACAACCTGGACGAACTCAAAGCGGAAAATGCGAACGCCAAACAGATTGACCCAGCGGATTCAACGAACCTGGCGATCCCGTTGCATGCGGGCGCGGCCAGATACTTCAACAAGTAAGCTGATCGATAAGTGATCAAGACGGATCGGGCCTGATGGCCCGGTCCTTGCAGCCAATTTTCCGGGGCAACGGGCTGATGATGCAAATATCCAGACCCAATTTGATCTTCTTTTTGGGTTTTCTCTTGGGGATCTACCATTTGTCGATCGTGTCGGGTTTGTTTTCCATCTCGACGATGCCGATGCGACTGACCCATGTGATGATGGCATTTTCGCTTTTGTTTCTGATCCGTCCCTTTTCAAGACGCCTGGAAAACAGCGCAGTCGATCTGGCGATTTCGATCGGGTTGATTTTGGCCGTCGTGTTGGCCAGCGCCTGGATGCTGTCGCGCTGGAAGGCCATCGCATTCAGCGGGGGGCTGACAGAACCCGGCGATTTCTATGCAGGCGCTGTTTTGACGTTACTGGTGTTTGAGGCTGCCCGCCGCGGCGTCGGCCTGATGCTGGCGCTGATCACGCTGGTGTTTTTCCTTTACCCGTTTATCAGCCCTTACCTGCCCGGCGTGCTTTATGGCCGTGGCTATGGGATCGAACGCATAGTTTTGTTTCTGACAACCGATACCCAGGGCATATACGGCATTCCGATTGGTGTTGCCGCGACATATATTATCGTCTTTACTATATTTGGTGGCTTGCTGTCGGGCCTTGGTGCGGGCGATTTCTTCTTTGACATTTCCAGCCGCCTGACTCACGGCCTGCGCGCGGCCAGTGCAAAATCGGCGGTTCTGTTTTCAACGTTGATCGGTATGGTGTCAGGTTCTGCTGCGGGCAATGTGGCCGTCACCGGAACCGTGACAATTCCAATCATGAAACGCGAGGGGTATGCACCGCACCAGGCTGGCGCGATTGAGGCGGTCGCCTCGACAGGTGGTCAACTGATGCCCCCGGTGATGGGGGCTGCCGCCTTTATTATGGCCGAGATCGTCGGGGTTCCTTACACATTGGTCATGGCCACGGCAATTTTGCCGGCGCTGCTGTTTTTCGGGTCCGCATTCGTCATTGTGCATTTGCAGGCCGTAAAGAACGGCATCGAACCCAAAACTGACGAACTGATCGATGATCGGCCAATCTGGGTGGTTCTGGGGCAAGGCGCGCCATTCATTGTCGCCTTTGCTTTGCTGATCGGCCTGATGTTGCAGGGCTATTCGCCTTTCAAGGCATCCCTTTGGGCGATGGGCGCGTTGTTGACCCTGGATATCGTCAAGCGACGCGGCATCGATCGGGATTTTGTCGAAAAAGTCATCACCGGCGTTTCAGAGGGCGGTCGCAGTGTGGTGACGATTTCGGCGGCATGTGCTGCCGCTGGAATCATCGCTGGGGTGCTGGGTATTACCGGGCTTGGCTCTAAAATTGCGCTGCTGATTGATGTGGCCTCGAACGGGCAGCTGTTTCTGGCGCTGTTCTTTACGATGGTGACGTCGATCATTCTGGGAATGGGGCTGCCGACCACGGCGGCCTATTTGATCCTGGCGACGGTGGTTGCACCTGCACTGGTCAAATTGGGTGTGCCGCCACTATCCGCCCATTTCTTCGTCTTTTATTATGGCTGCATATCGACGATTACACCGCCCGTCGCGTTGGCCGCATATGTGGCTGGCGGCATTGCCGGTGCCGATATCAACAAGGTCGGCTGGACCGCTGCGTCTTATGCAATCACCAGTTTCGTACTGCCATACGCCTTTATTTTTGGCCCCGGACTGCTGATGCAGGGGGATTTGTTTGCCAATGTGATGGCCGTTGTGACCGGGTTCGCCGGGATCACGGCGATTGCCGCTGCGGTCACAGGGTGTCTGGCGGTTCCGATGGGATCGCTGTCACGGGTTGCCGCCGGTGGAGCAGGGCTGTTGTTGCTGTTTCAGGGGACATTATCGGCCATGGTTGGCGCCGCGCTGTTTGCAGCATTGATTATTTTTGAACGGCAAAGACGCGCGAAAACAGCGCAATCGATAACGTGAAAGGACTAAACATGGCGCGCAGTTTCAGAAGAGTTGTCACCGGGCATGACGACGCCGGTGTTGCAATCATTGAATCTGACTCGGTCGCAGATCAGATCCTGCAAAGACCCAATCGCCCAGGTGTCACGTTGACAAATTTCTGGTTGTCTGACGGCACTCCGGCTGAATATGACGGGCCGACCGAAACCTGTACGGGGCCGTTTATCCTGCATCCGCCTGCCAATGGCAGCGTCTTTCGCTGCGTCGAATTTGCGCCAGAAGACCCCGAGGTATTGGCCAATCTGGACGGAAAATCGGCATTTGCCGAAATGGGTGCTGCTGCCAATATTGTGGAAAATGCACGCCACCCGTTCATGCACCGCACAAATTCCGTAGATTACGCCATGATCATGAGCGGCGAGATATATATGCTGATGGATTATGAAGAGGATGACGTGCACCTGAAAGCCGGCGATGTTGTTGTACAACGCGGCACCAATCACGCATGGTCCAACCGCGGGACAATTCCCTGCGTGATCATGTTCGTTCTGGTTGATGGCGTGACCAAGCGCGATGCACCGGAACAGGAACGTATCGGCATTCCGGTGCGTACAGCATAAGGTGAATGCGTCGCCGACTTTCACGATAACATTTTTTACCCGAGGATATCCCCATGATCGAACTTTACCACGGTGCCGGCAGTGTCTGTTCATCCAAAGTCAGGCTTGGATTGGCTGAAAAAGGCGTTGATTGGGTGTCCCGTCCGATCAATCTGCAAGCCAGCGAGCAAAGCAGTCCGGAATATTTAGAGCTGAACCCCAATGGCGTTGTGCCGACGCTGGTTCAGGATGATCTGGTTGTGGTGGAATCCAGTGTGATCCTGGAATATGTTGACACTCTTAGCGAAGATAACCCGTTGATGCCATCTGATGACCGCGCCAAGGCGATTGCGCGGGTATGGCTGGTGCGCTGCCTGGACATCCACGCGGCCATTAACACGATGTCCTTTACGACGGTCCATCGCCAGCGATTGCTGGCCAAAAAGTCGCCAGAGCAGTTGGAAGATTACATTACTAAAATTGCCAACCCGGCGAATGCTGCAAAACGGCGGGACCTTATCGAGAATGGTGTCAGTTCGACCAACATGTATACTGCATTTTTCACCTTGCGACGGATGTTTGATGACATGCAGACCGCATTGGAAAATGGTCCATGGTTGATGGGCCAGCAGTACGGCATCGTGGATACGGCCCTGCTTTCTTATGTTGATCGCCTGGATAACCTGGGCATGTCCGGATTGTGGGAAACGCGCACCCCGGCCGTCGGCACATGGTTAGAAGCATCGCGCGCACGCCCCAGTTACGCGGCTGCGTTTGATGACTATTTCCCGGAAACTGAGCGCGATTCCATGAAAGCGGAGGGCGCGCCATTGTGGCCAGCGGTCCAGGAACAGTGGCTGGCGTTTTTGGACACCTAGCCTGCGCGCTGATTTCACCGCTCGTCCGGTTGGGACGTCGCATTTGTCGCAAGCAACAAAGCAGTCAGCAGCGCGTCGCGTTCATTTGTCAGGTCATCAACTGACTTCGCCTTGGTTTCGGCGTTGACCCCGTCGATGATTGCCTGCCGCAGATCGGGGTTTAACCTTGGCGTGCCCAGCGTATCCCATCGTGCCTGCTGGCTGTCGCCCAGATGTTCCAGATAGGCCCTGATCCCGCCTTCGCCACCACCCAAATGATACGCCAGAAAGGGACCGCCCGTCGCCAGCCGCAGCCCTGGCCCATAGCGCATGGCGGCGTCGATCTCTGCCACATCGGCCACGCCTTGTTGCAACAGCGACGCGGCCTCGCGCAGCAATGCGGCGCTAAGCCGTCCGGCAATATGACCCGGTATTTCCCGTTTCAGGACAACCGGTTCTTTCCCGACGCTGCGGTAAAATTCAGCCGCAATGTCTAATATGGCGGGGTCGGTGTCCGGGCCGCCGGAGATTTCGACCAAGGGCAACAGATGCGGCGGGTTAAAGGGATGGCCGGACAGACATCGCCCCGGTGATCGACATGCGCTTTGGATATCGGCCACCAACAGCGCCGATGTGCTACTGGCGATCGGGGTGTCGTCAGGTATGAACTGCTCGATATCCGCGAACACTTTTCGCTTTAATGCCAGATTTTCGGGGACGCATTCCTGAACAAACTGAACATCCCCCAAGCGGTCATCATAGCGGTCGCAAATGGACAGCCTGGACCCGTCAATCGGACCCGAAGCCAGTCCCAGACGTTGCAGGTCTAGCCAAACCCGTCGCATTTCTGTCATCAATGCATCGCCGTGGCCAATTGCCGGATCGATCGCCAAAACGGATAGGTTTTTCGCCAGAAACAGGGACGTCCACGCAGCGCCAATCAGCCCGGTGCCAACCACAGCGACATGTGTGATTGCTTTGTGTTTCATAAAATCTCTTTCGTTTATGACGCGCGGCTTAGCCAGAAAAACAGACCAGAAAACACGATGTAACACAATAATCCGTATCGCGCATTCCAACGCCAGGTCAGGGTGGTTGGGGCGATATTGCACGTCGAGGCAATCAACAGCGTCGCTGTCGCATTTGGCGAACTGGTCATCGATAGCGCCCAGCCAACGCTCAGCGCAAATACGATATATGTCTGGTCGACCGGCAACACCGGCATGACGGTAATGATTTGCCCCAGAAACACGACGAACACGATCGGGCTAAGCGCAATCTGCCCGCCCAAAGTGATCAGCAGCGGCAGTGAACTCAGAAAAAGCCAGCCCGAAATATTAGAGGGCCCCAACCAGGCAGCGATACTGTCCGCAGGAAGAAGGTGCGCGGCAGCACGCCCGATGAAACCGGACAGCCCCAGCGCAATCGCGCTGCGGGTAAGATCCGGTGCGGCGCTGCGCAAGACATCGCTGACATAGGCCAGATGTGTGACGCGCGTGGTTTGGGGTGCAGCCGAATGGCGCGACCGCTGCACAAGCAACCAGCAGACTGTGATTGCCGGTGCCACGAACATCAGGGACTGTGCGACCGTAAATCCCGATAGCCAACGCAGCGTATAGGTGGCCCCAAGAAGCGCCAGACAAACCATCGCCAATACCCAGGCCGCCCGGCGCGGAAATATCAAACCTGTGCCTCGTTGCACGGGGCGTGAATGACGCCAATCAAATCGATCAACCAGCCGTCCAAGCACGATCATCAGAACGGACGAAAACAGCCCCAGTGCGATCAGTTCTGCGTAATTCACGTCTGTGAATAATGTCAGCAACACTGCCTGTGTCAGCGTTGTCGGTGCCCATAGTAATATCCAGGAAAACCCACGGATCAGGGCTGACAACTGTCGGCGTTCCAAGTCCCGAGTGTTTTCATCAGGGGCCGCGCGGGCCCCTTTCTGGATCAAGGGTGAAATCAGGCTTACGGCGCTAAAATTCAGAAAAGCCCCCAGAATATGCCCGCCAATCGCCACAGAATAAAAACGGCGGCCGGGCGGTTGGTTGGTCAGGTAAAGCCCGACATCAGTGACAGACTGTGACCGTGTGGCCGCCTCTTTCATAATCGTCAGTGCGGCAATGAAAACGCCAAAAAATGCCGCCAGGTCCAACGCTGCGGCAAACACTCCCAGACCCTGCGGGCTTTGCAGCAGCAAGGCCGCAAGGATCGCGGCAATCGCCAACAGCGCGCGTTCCCGGAATGAATATGTGGCGATACCCACAATGCACAGGGCTGCAAATCCCGTGCGCGCCAAAACTTGCAGGATATCGCAGTATTCTTCTGTGCCAGCGGGCAATAGGATACACACCAACACGGTCAGTTCGACGGTCGTCAGAAAAAGCAGGGCCGCCGCAAGCCAATGCTGCGAAGGCACGATTTTCAGTGCGGATTTCAGTACCTGTCCCCTTTTAATCTGTTGATTTTCCCGACAACATCGCCACCAGATGCGTTTTTTGGCGAGGCGGTAAAATGACGGACTTCACGATGGCGGTGCGCCATTGGCAAGGCAGCGAACCAGACGCTGGCGCGCAAAGTGAAACCATTGGTGGCCTGTGGGTGAAATCGGGGGCCGTTGATTTTGGCAATCGCGTTTATGCGGCAGGTGAAGGGTTTATTTTTGGCCCTAATGACCTGTTCGGGGCCGCCGAACCGACCGGATGTACCGGCATTTTGTTTGAATTGATTGCCACCGGCAGCAGCAAAATGCGCGCCGCGCCGCCAGTTCTGGAACGGCCGGTGACCTGGCCGGACGGACCAGTGCTGTTGCGCCTGGATCAGGTGATGTTTCCGCCGGGGGCGGTTGCCTATCGCCACGTGCATCCGGGCGACGGTATTCGGTATCTGATTGCGGGTGAACTGAACTTGATCAGCGATACCGGGCAACACACCGCCACGCCGGGGGAGGCCTGGTTCGAACCCGCAGACACACCCGTGCGCGCCGAGGCGAGCAAGGCGCACAGTGAGACATGTTTTGTGCGGATGATGGTTCTGCCGCCGAGATATCTTGGGCAACCTACGATCAATATCATTGACCCCGCAGACAGGGTGCGGCCACGGCTGCAGACAACGACACGGCATGATGAAAGAATTATTCAACGGGATCCGGGATAGTGATCAGACAGAGAACTGTCGCGCCATGCTGGATCGGGCGCGGCGGGTTCTGACCCCAAGCCAGCCGTCTGGATTGCCAGAATGGCGCAATATTCATCCTTATCCGATGTGTCGCCGCTTATCCCGACCGCACCGATGGTGATGTCATTGTCATCGCGGACCAATACCCCACCCGGCACGGGGATCAGGCGTCCGTCCGCCGCCGCCGCAAGGGCATTCTGAAATGTCGGTCTGTTTGCCAGTCGATCGCGGATCAAACGGCTGGATATGCCCATTCCCAAAGCCCCCCAGGCCTTGCCAAACGCCACATCAAACCGCATCACGCCTGAACCGTCCTCGCATTTGACAGCGATGATTTTACCGCCTGCGTCTAACACAACCACCGTCAACGGTAACAGGTCTTCCGCCCGCCCAAGGCGCAGCGCCTCATCAACGATCACGGTCGCTTTTTCCAAAGGCAAACTGGTTTGCAGGCGCATGATGTTTCTCCGATTAATTGCTCATTAAATCCGGCAGCCAGGTTACGATTTCCGGGAAGGCCAGCAATACGATGATCGTAATCACATCGGCGATAAAAAACAGCATGATACCACGGAAAACCTGTGTCAGCGAGATATCCGGGCGCACGCCATTCACCACGAAACAATTGAGCCCGATTGGCGGGGTAATCAAACAGACCTCGGCCATTTTAACGACGATGATCCCGAACCAGATACTGTCAAACCCAAGCGCGATGACGGCCGGATAAACCACCGGCAAGGTCAGCAAAAGCATGCCAATTGCATCCATGAACATGCCCAGGATCGCATAGGCCAACAGAATGCAGATCATGATCACCATTGGCGGATAGGGAAGTTCGACTATCCAGTTTGTGAATGCTTCTGGCAGTCCGGAAAACCCTAAGAACCGCACAAAGATCAGCACCCCCCAAATCAGCGAAAATATCATCACCGTCAGTTTGGCGGATTCCATCAGTGATCCCTGAATGTCGCGCCACGGCGTGCCCCTGAAAATTGCAATGACGAAAACAACCGCAGCACCCAATGCACCCGCTTCTGTCGGCGTGGCCCAGCCGTTGTAGATGGCGGATATTATGATGAAAACCACGATGAATATCGGCGAAATGCCGGGCAGGGATTTGACCCGCTCACCCCAAGTATAGCCCTTAACCGACGGTGCATCCTCTGGTTTGACAAGCGCCCAGGCAATGATGATGCCAGCATAAATCAACGCAGACACAATGCCCGGCAGGAAACCGGCCAACAGCAGTTTGCCCACGGATTCCTCGACGATAATGGCATAGATCACGATGATCGCCGATGGCGGGATCAGGGTCGCCAATGTCCCACCAGCCGCAACAACCCCGGCGGCCAGTTTTTTGTCATACCCGTATTTGAGCATTTCAGGGATTGCGACCCGTGAAAACACGGCTGCGGTCGCAGTGGATGCGCCCGATACGGCCGCAAAACCGGCGGTCGCAAATACGGTCGCAACAGCCAGCCCCCCCGGCACCCATCCAACCCATTTCCGGGCGGCATCAAACAGTTGCTGGGTCATCCCGGCGTGAAAAGCCAGAAAGCCGATGAAGATGAACATCGGTAAAACGCTTAGGGCATAGGTCGACGATTTCGCATGCGGAATCGTTCCCACAATGCCCGCCGCCGGACCCCATCCCAATAGCTCTACCAGACCGATCAAACCGACGATTGCGGCGGCAAAGACAACACGCACGCCAAAGAATATCAGAAAAAGCAGCACACCCAGCGCGATAAGCCCCACCAGGAACGGGTTCGAAAAACCGATACCAAAAATCATTGTGCCGCCCCCTTATCCACGTCATCGGCCTGATCCGCCGAATCCCCCATCACTTCGTGAATTTCGTCCTGGGCTTGGTCGGCGACATCCTTGACGGTGACCACAGCGATCGGTTCACGGGACGGATCGGCAAACATTCGGATCGAGCCAAATAACTGAATGGCCAACCGCAAAAACCAAATCGAAAAGGCAACTGGAACCAATAGCTTGGAGGGCCAGACCGGATACTCCGCATCAATCGTCGTGTCGCCCAAAGTGTATGACCGCAAGAAATGCCCGGCGCCGTACCAGATAAGTACGCCGATGATAATCATCGCCACCGACGTGGCAAAAATTTCTGTTGCCCATAGTGGCCGTCCACGCAGACGTCCGACCAGCAATTCCATTCGGATATGTGCGCCCAAACGCTGACAATAGGCAGCACCAAGAAAGGCCATGCTTGCCATCGAAAGTTCAACAAGATCAATGTAGCCAGTGATCGGCGTATTGAAAATTGTGCGCAGCCCAATTTGCATGACCCCCAATACCATCAGCAGTAAAATGGCAATGGCTGCCAATAAGTTGGCAAGGTCTTCGATCGGAATCAAAGACCGGTGCAACCGGGACAGCAGGCCGGTCTGAGGCGTTGTGTCTGACATTTTGTGATCGCGTTCCAAATAGGACTGGCCGGATTTTTTGTCCGACCAGTCTGATTGTTTTCAAGACTTGATTTACTGTAACGCCTCGGCTTCTGCCGCATAGGTCCAGATGGCATCAAATACACCCTGGGCGTCAAATTCGCCCTGATTTGCTGCGATCCATTCATCCCAGACAGGCTTGCCCGCGACGTCGCGGAATTGTGCCAGCTGTTCGTCGGTGTAAACGATCTTGGTCATCGTATCTTCGAATATCGGCAGGTTCTTTTTGTCCTGCTCGGCATAGGCTGCCTGTTCGACATCCATGACCAGGTCGCGGTTATCCATCAGGAACTGCTGATATTGCGGCGGAAGTGCTTCGTAAGCGGTTTTGTTGAAGACCCAACCGCATTCTGATGTCCCAGGTGCCAGGTTGCTTGTGAACCAGTCGGCTTCTTCGCTGATCTTGAACGAAACATGGGCGTAAGTATAAGGAAACGCGGCGGCGTCCAATGCACCACGTTGGAAAGCGGTGGATGTTTCACCAGCGGGCAATGTTTGCTTGACCGCCCCCAGCTTTTCCATCGCCGTACCCAGTCCGCCACCTGCACGGACACGCAGGCCTGACCAACCGTCAAGCCCGTCCGGGGCCGTGCCTTTGCCCAGAATTTCGTATTGCGGCAACAAACCGGACGCATATGGAATTGCGTTCCATTTTGCCATGTCCGCCACGATCGCGGGATGTTCGAACATTTTTGTGCGCACGTATTTATCTACCGCCGGGTCGCCCAGTGGCAGGAACGGCAACGAAAAGACCATCCATGCAGGGTTTTTGCCCGGGTGATAGAAGTTACAGATTGCGGCACCTTCAAAGGCATTCAGCTTTAGTCCGTCAAGATTTTCGCGCGATCCCGATAGTTGGCCGCCATAAAATATCTTGATTTCAAAGTTGCCGTCGGTGGCTTCCAATGCTTTGGCGGCCATGGCTTCCATGCCGGCAGACAACGCGCGTGGGTTGCCCCACATGGAAATCTTCCAAAAAACTTTTGGACCTTCGATATCTGCGGCTGCTGCGGCCGTGCCAGTTAGCATGGTCGCCAACATTAGCGACTTGAATAGTGATGTACCCTTCATTTCGGTATCCTCCCGGTTTTGATTCACTTCGTTTTGTTTTTATGTCGTATCGGATGATCTTTCCGATGGTCGTCGTCAGTTTGCGCCGTCAGATAATGGCCGGTGACGCCCAAACCAAATTGCTGCATTTCCGTGGCCCTGCGCGCGGCATTGCAATGGCAATGACGCACATGTCCGCATCAAGCAGCGCTTTTCTTGGGTGCCTGTCTGGCCAGTGTCTTAACGGCTGATGTCGCGGCAACCTCCTTTTTGTTAATGAACAGTTGCAGGTTTTGTGAAATTTTGGACAAGTCATATAAATAGTTGACCATCACCCCGCCTGACTGGCGTTGCCCGTTTTCAGACGTGTCGGCCTCAAGGTGGACCGCATGGACCAGCGCCCCGTTTCCCAGATGAAAACGCGCGACCGGATCCAGTGGTTTCCCATCGGGTTTTTTTGCATCCAGCAAATAACTGGCGGCAAGACGTTTCAGATTATCCGCGTCGCTGGCGGCGTCGGTCAGCCCCCGGTCGTTCAGCCAACGCATCAGCCCGGGGATAGGCGACAGGGTCACGAATGTTTTCAGATTGGGCACATCAATTGCCAGATCGCGTGCAACTTGCTTGATCAGCGAATTGCCAAATGAAATCCCGGCAAGACCGTCCTGGCAATTCGAGATTGAATAGAACACGGCGGTGTCGACCTCTGTTTCCTCGGTGACTTCGCGTGTGTCAGCCAAAACCTTTTGTATCGAACCCGGCACGCCCTTGGTCAGCGCCACTTCGACGAATATCAGCGGTTCATCCGGCATCGCAGGGTGGAAAAATGCAAAACAGCGCCGATCCTGGGGATGCAGGCGTCGCCGCAAATCGTCCCAGGTTTGAATTTCATGCACCGCTTCATAGGCGATGATTTTCTCGAGTATCGACGCCGGTGTGTCCCATGTGATTTGGCGCAACACCAGGAATCCGCGATTGAACCAGCTCCGCAGCAAATGCACCAAATCGTGGTCTGTGCGTGCCAGTTCCGGCGAATCTTTCAGGCACGACAAAAGGTCCACGCGCATATTCACCAGTTCGGCCGTGGCGCCAGGCGCCTGGTTGAGCCGGCGAAAAATTTCGTGCCTGGCCGGTTCACATGCACGCGACAACGCGACGAAATTTTCAGCCGATTTATCCAATTGATACGCGGTTGCGGCGTTGCCGATCAAAACAGCATCAACATCCATTTCGGTATTCAGAAAATTGAAAAACGCTACCTTTTCGTCCGGGCCAAGATGACGATAGCGGTTCAGTGCCGCTGTTGCCAGTTGAACGCCGGACGCTTCGGTCTTTTCGGTCAACAGCACTTTGCAAAGCTCTTCGATGGGGCGGGCATCACTTACCCGACGACTAAAGGGCCGCCGGTCAAATAGTGTGGTCAGAATTTCGCCTAAAGTGTTTGTGTTGGCCATTTTCCAGTCACTCTAGCTTAATGTAATTTTCCCTGTAGACAGTCCAACATTCAGGCTCAGACTGCCTTCGTTGACCAGCCACTTGCGGATTGTGAAGGTTCGCGCGCCAGATTTGTGCATCGGATCATTTGATGCCAGTTCATTTGCGTCTTTCAAGGACTCGGCGCGATAAACAATCATTCCACCGCCGGCCATGACTTCCCCGGTTGGATCAGACAATGGCCCGGCAAGTGCCAAAATGCCCTGGCGTTCCATTTCGGCCTGATACGCAAGATGATCGCCCAGGTTGTTCTTGACGTCTTCGGGCGCCATTGCCGGTGTGGATTCAACTACATACAGCTCCAGCGCCAGGGCGCCGCGTTCTTTCGCCGTTTGTTTATATTCGCTCCAAGCAACCATTTTGCGTTCCTCCTGTAGCTGCCATTGTAAAAATATCGATTTTATTTGACAAGTGTTAAAAACGTCGGCAAAAATAGCGCTACTGAAATCGATGAATTCTGTTCGCACCGGGCGGGATAAGGTTTTGGAAAAGCATTTGTAACGTTGCAAGGAAAGGCGCCGAAACCGAGAGATCGTGCATTAAACCAAGGAAATGCCAGCGTTCGGTTTCAGGATGAAAGATTTTTTGCGTAACATAATTATAAAGGGCGACTGCGCATGAACGCACTTGTCGGAGAAGCGCTGGAAGCGGCGCGCAAAAAGGCGCAAGAGACTGTGCGCGACCTGCGGGCGCGGACCAGCGGCCTGGATGATGATTCTATCGATCTGATTTTGCGCGAGGCAAGATCACACTATGATTGGCAAGACAGGCCGGTTTCCGACACGCTGCTGAAAACCATCTATGAGATTACAAGTTCCGGCCCCACCAGCATGAATTGTTGTCCGGCGCGGTTCGTGTTTGTGAAGTCTGCGGAAAGCAAACAGCGATTGGCGAAATCTTTGAAAGCCAAGAACATCGACAAGATGATGGCAGCACCGGTAACTGCGATTATTGCCCATGATCTGGAATTCTGGAAAGAACTGCCGTTTCTTTTTCCGCACGAAGACCGGCGACCACATTTTGAGGGCAAAGCCGCCCATTCTGAAATCACCGCATTTCGCAATGGCACATTGCAAGGTGCATATTTCATGATTGCAGCCCGCGCCGTGGGTCTTGATGTTGGCGCAATGTCTGGTTTTTCCAATGAAACGGTCGACCAGGAATTTTTCGCAGGAACAACGCTGAAATCCAATTTTCTGTGTAACATCGGCTATGCTGACGAGACAGCCCTGTTTCAGCGGCTGCCGCGGTTCCCTTTCGAACAGGTTTGTTCATTCACATGAGGTTTTAAATGGCTGCAATTCGCATGAAGACGACGGTAAAGCTTAGGGCAAAGGCCGATTGCCCATCCCACGCCCGTTCTGATGTCAGCCTTCGGGATCTTGTATTTTCGATTGATGAGCCGAAAGAACGTGGCGGCACAAATGCCGGTCCGACGCCGACCGAAACAGCGCTGGCGGCATTCATCGGCTGCATCAATGTGATTGGCAATAAATGCGCCAAGAAATTGGACATCGATATCGGGCATCTCAAAATTGATGCCGAATGCGAATTCGATCGACGCGGCGTTACGCTGGAAGAAGAAATAGAAGTGCCGTTTTCAAGCGTCACACTGAATGTTTTTGCCGATGGTCCGGCCGATCAGGCCGCTTTGACGCGTGTCGGTCAAGAAACAGAAAAATACTGCCCTTTGTCCAAACTTTTCCGGAACGCAGGGGCAATCGTCGAGGTGAACTGGCAAAAGGCCTGATCATCTCAAAGCAATAGGTAATCAAGGGAGGTACTTATGACTATATCATTGAAGGGATCGGCGCTTGGCGTCGTCATGGCAGGGTTGACCGCGCTGCCGGCATTTTCTGCCGAAACAATCAAGGCGGTCGTGATCGACGGCTATCCGGCGCGTGCATTGTGGGTGGCAGAATTTACCAACTTCTTCATTCCCGAAGTTGATAAACGCCTGGCTGCCACCGGTAATTACGAAATGGACTGGCAGGAAAGCTATGGCGGTTCCATCGTCAAACCCAAGGGCGTGCTGGAAGGCGTCAAGCTGGGGCTGGGCGACATCGGCATCGTGACCACGATTTTCCATTCGTCGAAATTGCCGTCACAGGCGATTTCTGCCGTCACACCGTTTGTAGCCGCTGACGCCCGCGCTGTGGCAAAGGCTGTCGACGAGATCGCGCGCGAATATCCAACGATGCAAAAAGAATTCGCGGCCCAAAATCAGGTCTACCTGGCAACCGGCGTCGTTTTGGACACCTATCAGGTGTTCTCGAAAACGCCTATTTCCTCTGTCTCTGATCTTGAGGGTGGCAAAGTTGCCGGTGCGGGCATGAATCTGCGATATCTTGAAGGTATCGAAGGCGCGGCGGGTGTCCGCGGTGGTCTGACCGATTTTTATAACATGCTGCAGACAGGTCTTGTTGACTATGCGATGCTGTGGCCAGAAGCGGCTAAAACCTTTAAAATTGCAGAGGTTGCACCGTATATGTTGCGCGCGGATCTGGGCGCCGTGAACTCAAAAACCATTACCGTAAACCAGGATTTCTGGAACGGTTTGCCTGACGAGGTCAAAACTGCGCTGGAAGAAGTCGCTGTTCTTTACCGTGACCACGTCGCCGGCATTGCCATGGATCGCGCATCTGCCAGCCGTGACGCATATGTTGCCGCAGGCGGCACAATTGTTGACGCCAGCGCCGAAGACCGCGCGGGTTGGGCAAGTTCGATGCCAAATATCGCGGCCGAATGGGCGGCGAATTTGGACGAGAAAGGTGAACCTGGTTCCGAAATGCTGGGCGCTTACCTCGCCAAGCTGGAAGCCGCAGGTTACACCGGTGTCCGCAACTGGGCAGCACCGGGCAACTAAGACGCGTCAAAAAATCAAAAGGCCGCTGAGCTAATGCAAAAAAAATATTCTTCTGCTGTCAGCGGCCTTTCCAGATTATCCGATGGGATCGCAATGACCGCCAACGCGGCCGGCACATTGGTGGTTCTGGCGCTGGTTGCGGTCGTCAACTATGACGTGGTTGCGCGCAGCCTGTTCAATGCACCGTTTCGCGGCGCCGTCGAAGTCGTCCAGTTTTCCATGGTGTTGATCGTTTTTCTGCAATTGCCCGATGTCGTGCGGGTGAACCGATTAACCCGTTCGGACGGATTTTTGGTGGTCATTGGCAAACGCTATCCGCGCGTGACGGCCGTGTTACGCCATTTCATCGAAACACTGTCAGCGATATTCATGGGCCTGATCGCAATCGCGATATGGCCTGAATTCCAAGAGATGTGGCAGACTAGGGATTATTTCGGTGTCCCCGGTGTTTTCACTGCACCCTGGTGGCCGATAAAACTGGTCATTTTCCTAAGTGCCACCCTTTGTACAATCATATTCGTGCTCAAGATTCTGTCCCCTGCGGCAAAACCTAAACTGGTGCGCGTAGACGAGTTCGAGGAAAAAGAATGAGCCCGATAGAGATTGGCCTGATCTCGGTCGCTGCTATTGTCGTTTTGATCTATCTCGGCGTTTACATTCCGATCGCCCTGGGCGCGGTTTCGTTCGTGTCGATCTGGCTTATGCGCGACAATTTTGACCTGGCAATGAATCTGCTGAAAATTGCGGTCAGTGACAGCGTCATGGAATACACATTCGCCACCGTGCCGTTGTTTACATTCATGGGGCTTGTGGTGTCCAAGGCGGGATTGGGCGGTGATGTTTACGAGGTAATGAGCACCGGATTTCGCAAAGTCAAAGGCGGGATCGGCATGGCCACAGTTGGCGCAAACGCTGTTTTTGCCGCTGTTACCGGGTCCTCGATCGCGTCTGCGTCGGTTTTTTCCAAAGTTTCGGTGCCGCAAATGTTGGCGCTGGACTATAATCCAAGGTTTGCCGTTGGCGTTGTGGCGGGATCATCTGTCCTGGGGATGATCATCCCGCCATCAGCAATGCTGATCATATACTCTTTCGTGGCTGAACAATCGGTCGGTGACATGTTCCTTGCTGGTGTGGTGCCCGGATTGCTGTTGGCGTTCGCCTATATCGGAACCATTTGGGCGATGGGGCGGCTGACACCGGGCTTTGTCGGCGGGCGTCCGGCGTCAGATTTCGAGCCGATGACCTGGGGTGAGGTTGCCGCCAAGACGCTGCCTATTATCGCGTTGATCGTGATAGTGCTGGGGGGAATATATACCGGTTGGATGACCCCGGTAGAGGCAGGTGCCGCCGGTTCGCTGGTTGGGTTGATTATCGCAATTTTGCGTCGCCGCATGACGCTCAAAGTGTTTTGGGACGCACTTTTGGAAACTGGTCACATTACTGCGGCGATCCTGTTTCTGATCACGGCGGCATCAATATACAGCCGCATGCTGGGGCTGGCCGGTGTCCCGAACCAATTGGGTGACATCCTAGCCACGAACCAGGCCGGTTTTGTTCAGATCATGATATTTTATGTTATCCTGATGCTGTTTTTGGGCACGCTGCTGGACACCGCGTCGATTATTCTGATCGTGGTGCCGCTGTTCCTGCCATTGATCGAACCGCTGGGGCTGTCGCTTGTCTGGTTTGGTATCGTCACGGTCGTGGGTGCCGAGATCGGGCTTTTGACCCCGCCATTGGGCATTTCGTGTTTCGTGATCAAAGCCACGCTGGACGACGATCGCATCACGCTAAAGGATGTGTTCCTTGGTGCTCTGCCATTTGCCGCCGTCATGCTGGTCGTTCTGATCCTGCTGATCCGGTTCCCGGCGCTCAGCCTTGCAATTTTGAACTAGGAGACACCCATGCGCAATGTGACCAAAGACAACATAACCGACGTTTTCACCGGCTATTTCGGCGAGGATACTGATCCGCGTGTCAAAGAGGTTCTTGGTGCATTGGCGCGGCATCTTCATGACTTTGCGCGTGAAGTTAATCTGACCCATGAAGAATGGCACAAGGGCCTGGAATTTTTGGAATGGGCCGGCAAAATCACCACGCCAGAGCGCAATGAATTCGTGCTGCTTTCGGATGTTCTGGGGCTGTCTTCGTTGGTCGATATGCTGCACTCAACCCCCGAGGCGACAAGTTCGTCTGTATTGGGGCCATTCCATGTGTCCAATCCGCCAGCCTTGGAAATCGGTGGCGACATGCGCCGCGATTTTGGCGGACAGGTATTGTTGGCGAAAGGTCAGATCAAAGGCACCGATGGCCAGCCCATTCCAGGCGCGCAGATTGATATATGGCAAACGGCACCCAACGGTCTTTATTCCAGTCAGGATCCGAACCAGGACATTCATTCGTTTCACGGCTTGATGACGACAGATGATCAGGGTCGGTACGCATTCACCACTGTGCGCCCGGTCAGCTATACCGTGCCAAGTGACGGACCGGTTGGTGAGATTCTGAATGCGGCCGGTCGGCACCCGTGGCGTCCATCGCACCTGCATTATATCGTGTCGGCTGACGGCTATCGCAATCTGGTGACCGAGGTCTTCCCGGATGATGATCCATATCTGGATCAGGATACGGTATTTGGTGTGCGCGATGATCTTGTCATGTCATATGTCACCCAACAAGCGGCGACATTCCCGGATGGATTTGCGCTGTCAGGTAAAGTTGATGAACCCTATCTGAAGGTCGAATTTGATCTGGTTCTGGCCAAGGATTAGTCCACCAGCCCGGCTAGGAAGTCACCTGTTTCGCGGTAATGCTTTAAAAGCAGTTCGGACACTGTTTCGGTCTTGCGGTTCACCGCCGCATCCAAAATTGCCAAATGTTCGGATTCTACATTTCGGCGGGCGTAAGATTTCGATTTGCCCGCCAGATAACGATAGCGAACGTTGAGATCGTACAACTGGCTGCAAAACCGCAGTAGAATTGGTGACCCACAAGCGTCGAGCAAAGCCATGTGGAAATCTTTGTGATGTGCTTCGAACAAATCCGGATCGCTGCGGTCTGTGCGCGTCATTCGGTGATGCGAAAGCACCAGCGATTCTTCCCAGCGCTGATCACCGAATTTGATGCTGTCGCGCAGTGCCAGATCCTCCAGGTTGCAGCGCAGGTTCAAGATTTCCTGAAATTGCGCCTTGCTGGTCTGAGCCACACGAAACCCGCGCTGATCCAGGCGTTCGACCAGCTGGTCCGAGGTCAGCAGGCTCAGGGCTTCGCGCACCGGCGACGCACCAGTGTCCAATTTCAATTTAAGCGTTTCCACTTTCAATCGCTCACCAGGCGGGATGTTCCCGCTGATGATTTCGTTGCGCAATGTCAGATATGCGCGCTGGGTCGAAGACTGATTGGATTTTGGATGTTCAACTGGTTTGTCCATGATCAGTATTATTGGATGTTTCGGCGAGAATGCAATAAATATCGATAAAATTGGACCTCCGAACGGCGGTTAATAATCGACGGTGTCCGTCTGAAGGCACTTATTTTATCACGCATGCGCCACCGCGTTGCACCGTCGGCACAAAATTGACCCGATCCAGCACGAAGCACGGGCTATTTTGGGTGAATCACTTGCAAAAAATGTCGTTTTTTTATTGAAAATCGCGAAAATATAGGCCAAAATTGCAGTCATTCGACAACGATTTGGCCAACCCTGGGAGCTGCCTGATGCGCGAGACCTATTTTGAAGACGGAAAATGGTGGGTAAGCCCCTACAATTTCGAGCCGGAGGTACGCAAAGGTCTGGAATTGCCACCCAAGGTTTCGATCCACGATGCGACCTTGCGTGATGGAGAACAAACACCAGGTGTGGTGTTTTCAATCGACGATAAGATCAGAATTGCAACCAAGATGGACGAGATCGGCGTCGAGCGGATCGAGGCCGGTATGCCAGCGGTTTCGCCGCAGGACGCAGAGGCGATCCGGGAAATTTCCAAGTTGGGCCTGAAGTCCAAAATTTTCACCTTTGCCCGGGCGATGAAAAAAGACATCGACATGGCATTGGAATGTGGCGCCCACGGCGTGATCATCGAGGTGCCAATCGGGTATCCGAAAATCACCACCCAGTTTGGATGGACCTGGGAAGATGTATTCATCAAAAGCAGGGACGTCATTAACTATGCCCGCGAACAGGGACTTTATGCGGTGTTTTTTCCGTATGATACCACTCGTGCGCGCCGCGAAGATCTGGAAAACCTGTGCAAAGCTGTCATGAATGAATCACCGCCGGATTCAATCGGCATTGTGGATACAATGGGTTGCGCGACCCCCGAAGCGATCAAATACATGGTGCGCTGGGTCAAGGAAATGACCGGTCTGCCGATCGAAATTCACACCCATAATGATTTTGGTTTGGGTGTCGCGACCGAGTTGGCGGCCGTGACCGCGGGCGCAGAGGTCGTGCATAGCTGCGGCAATGGCCTGGGGGAACGCACAGGCAATGCAGCGCTGGAAGAATTGATGATCGGGCTTGATCTGCTTTACGGCTATGACACCGGTTATCGCCTGGACAAATTGCCGGAGCTTGGCGCGTTGCTGGCACAGACGTCAAATATTCCGATTGCGCGGAACAAACCGGTTCTGGGGTCGGGCAATTTCATCCGTGAATCAGGTATCGGTATTCAGTATGTCATGAACGATCCGTTGGTGATGTTTGGCACCCATCCGTCTTTGACAGGTCGCCAGGGCGAGGTTGTTCTTGGTAAGAAAAGCGGCAAAGCGTCCATCGTCTACAAACTGGGCGAATTGGGTCTGGGCGAAGCCAGCGACGAAGATGCCATCGAAATGCTTTCACGGGTCAAGCAAAAAGGCATCGAAAAACGCGACATTCTAAGTGATGCTGAATTTATGGAAATCGTGAACGGCGTGCGCGCGAAAAAGATCGCATAACACGATTTTTCTGTTTTATCGAATTAAATCAATGCGCCGTGGTGGCAAATCACGCGGGCGGCGCAGGCCTGCGCGGTTGTCACCGCAGCCGCAAGATCGCCGTGTTCCAGATACGCGGCCAGAAAAGCACCGTTAAATGAATCGCCCGCGCCGGTCGTATCAACCAGCCCGCCCACTGGCGGTGTAGGGTATTGGGTGCCATGGTTTCCGTCATGGACGACCACGCTGTTGGATCCATCTTTGACAACGCAGATATCAGCGCCGGCCCTGCAATAGCGATCCGCCGTATCAACAGGTGACGCGTCGCCAAATGCCTTGGCCTCATCGTCAAAACTGGGCAATACCAGTTGCGAAACTGCGGCCGCCTGCGTGATCGTTTGCAACATGTTTTCCGCATCAGCCCAAAGGGCCGGGCGAATGTTGGGATCAAATGTGACTATTGTCCCGTTGTGACGTGCTTTGGCCAGCAACTGGATCAGATATCGGGCGTCATCATCATTTAGGATCGCCAGTGTAATGCCCGAAAAATAGACAGCATCAGATGCCGCAATCGCATCAGACAACGCGTCCTTGTCGCGTGCCAGCAAACGCGCGGCTGAATGATCGCGCCAATAGCTAAAGCTTCGCTCGGCGCCATCCAGGTGGATCATATAAAGCCCGGGACGGCGATCAGAAATGCGGACCACCCTGTCGCAGGAAATGCCGCCCTGTGTGATGAATTGCAGCATCTCGTCAGACAGAACATCGTTGCCCACAGCGCTGAAAAAGCTGCTGGTCCACTTGTCAGACTGATGCCGGGTTGCATACCAAAGTGTGTTGATCACATCGCCAGCAAAGGACTGGCGCAAAAGCCCGCGATCCGCTTGGGATAACTCGATCATACACTCACCAATGCCGGTAAGCGTTTTTGTCATGGCGCTTAATCCTCGAAGTATTCGAGATGGGCCTGACGGATGGTTTCCACAGTCCCATCCAGGCGGCCAAGATGACGTCGAATTGCTTGGCTGACTTTGTCGATGTCGCCGTCTTTGACCCCCGAAAAGACATCAATATGGTCGTCATACAGGGCTTGCATATCGGTGTTGTCTGCCAGGCTCAGCAGACACAGGCGGTCAACCTGTGCCTTGTTGTCGGCGATGGTCTGGAAAGCAAATCCGCACCGCGCGGCCTCGCACAATAGTCTGTGAAACTCGTAATCAAGACGGTGAAACCGGTCTGTATCAACCACGTCAATCGCGGCCTGTTGCTGGGCCAGGTTTTTTTCTATGCGTGCGTCAAACTTTTTGTCCCGGCCCTGGCAGGCGCGGTGCAGAACTTCGACTTCTACTGCGGTGCGCGTGAATCGCGCACTTAGAATGCTGCGGTTGGAAAACTTTTTGACCACGGTCGCTTTTTGCGGCCGGATCAGCAACAAATCCAGATTTCCCAGCCGGCTAAAAGCGTCACGAACAGGTTGACGCGACACATCGAATTGATTGGCAATTTCTACTTCGGAAATTTTTGTTCCGGGCAAAAGACCCAAAGTTATGATTTCGTTGTATAAATGGTCAAACACAACGTCGGCGCTTGTGCGGCGTTCCAATACGTTATGTACTTGGGCCATATCGTTTCACTCCAAAACTTGACAGATTTAGCATACTAGAATACCGGAAAATGCCAACCCATTCTTTAAACTTGTTGATTTGGGGAAATCTGGCAGGCTGCGGCTTTTAAACACAGCGCTGGCCATCATGCAAGAAAATGTGTTTTGATAAGCAAACAGGGTTAAGAAACGATGCAAGATTCCAATACAAACAATGACTGGGTGGCGACCGGCGAAGGTGCCCGTCGTCGTGTCTTGGCGCATGAGCCCCAGATGATGATGGTCGAGTTTGATTTTCAGGCGGGCGCAGTGGGCGCCTTGCACAGCCATCCGCACATCCAGTCAACTTACGTTGCTGCGGGGGTGTTTGAATTTACCGTGGATGGCGAAACTAAAACGCTAAAGGCGGGCGACAGCCTGATTATTCCGTCAAACGCGGTTCATGGATGTGTTGCCACCGAACCCGGAACTTTGATCGACACGTTCACGCCGCGGCGTGATGACTTTTTGTAAATATACTTGTTCAATTGTTGCGCTGGAACGAATTTACCAGCGCGGCACGACCCTTTCGTAATCCGGGACATATTTTAGCATTTCATTTGTGTCGTCACGGTCCTGAACTGCGGCCGAGTTGTAGATCGCATGCAGCTCTGCCAGCGCATCCTGGTCAAGTGCCACGCCCAATCCGGCACCGTCGGGTACGTCAAGCATGCCATCTCTGAACATTCGTTTGCCACCGGTGACAATTTCACGAGAGCTCCAGGGATAATGGGTGTCACTGTCATATGTGAGATTTGGTGTCGCCGCAGCAACATGGGTCATGGCCGCCAAACTGATACCAAGATGGGAATTTGAATGCATCGACACCCCCAGTCCGCCAGCCCGGCAGAAAGATCCAAGATGCATCGCACCGGTGGCACCGCGCCAATAGTGGTGATCAGAAAGGATTATCTGCACCGCATCCTTGCGAAGGGCCTCATAGATTTGTTCGAATTCCACAACCACCAGGTTTGTCGCCAGCGGCATCGAGATATGTCTGGACAGCTCTGCCATGGCATCCATTCCCCGCACCGGGTCCTCTAGATACTGTAATGTGTCTTCCAGCGCCTTGGTCACACGAATGGCGGTTTCGACGCTCCAGGCGCCCATGGGGTCAATGCGCAGAGGATGGTGCGGAAACGCTTCTCTGAGTTTGAGCATTGTTTCAATCTCAAGATCAGGTTCCAGCACCCCACCTTTGAGTTTCAGTGACTTGAACCCGTATTTGCCAACAAAGAATCTGGCCTGTGCGACCATGGCATCCGGCGTCATGACCTCGCCGAACATGTCGTCACCGATTTGCGTATCAGGCTTGGCGAACTTGAAGAAAAGATAGGCACCAAAGCCAACCTGTTTTCGCACAGCGCCGCCCAGCAGATCACAAATTGGCCGACCACAGGATTTTCCCTGAATATCAAGACAGGCAATTTCAAACGCGCTGTAAACCACATCGACAACCTTGTGGTCCGCCAGCGCCGTGGGCGCATTCACACCGCCGGAATCGGGCAGGGCGCGATCAATCCGCCGGCGCAGGTCATGCAGATTGTACGGATCCAGGCCCTCTAGACTGGCAGCGACAGCCAATAGCCCGTTCAGGCACCGTTTTTGCCCATATGTTTCGCCAAGACCGACGATCCCTGTGTCGGTGACAAGTTCAATAACCGACCGCAAAAATACGGCCTGATGAACGCCTTTTGTGTTCAGCAATGGAACATCCGGAACCGCAACTGGCGTAATTCTGACGGCGATAACTTTCATTGCGGACTCCAATGCTGTTGTGACAGTCGGCAAAAAGCATTTGCCACGAATCATATGCTAGTATACTAGTCGGCAAAGCAAGTGGTCCAGTTAAACCTTGGCATATCAATGACCAGGAGGGGCCTCAAAAATCATCCGCCAGATCACTCAAGTGACGATGCGGGCCGCCAACGAGTGGTGATCATCACGTTTGGGAGGACGTATGTCTGGTGTGAATCTAGAGAGTATCGTGAAACGCTATGGCGCTGTCCAAGTCGTTCACGGCATTGACCTGACGGTGGCCCCGAAAGAATTTGTGGTGCTGGTTGGTCCGTCGGGCTGCGGTAAGTCCACGACATTGCGCATGATCGCCGGCCTTGAAGAAATTTCCGATGGCACGCTGACAATTGACGGTCGCAAAGTGAACAATGTTGCGCCTAAGGATCGCGACGTCGCGATGGTCTTTCAGAACTATGCCCTTTACCCGCATTTGAACGTTGCCGACAACATCGCCTTTGGTCTTCGGATCCGTAAGGTTGCCAAAAAAGAGGTTGCCAGTTCCGTTGCAGAGGTGGCGGAAATCCTGGGTCTGACCGAATACCTGGATCGCAGACCTGCGGATTTGTCTGGCGGTCAGCGGCAAAGGGTCGCCATGGGACGCGCTATCGTGCGCCATCCCAAGGTTTTCCTGTTTGATGAACCTCTGTCCAACCTGGATGCAAAGCTGCGCACACAGATGCGCGCCGAAATTAAACGGCTTCACAATCGATTGGGCGTGACAAGCATTTACGTAACACACGACCAGGTCGAGGCGATGACCCTGGCCGACCGGATTGTCGTCATGAATGACGGTAGGATTGAACAGATTGGCACCCCAATGGAATTGTTCAACAACCCGGTCAACGTGTTTGTAGCCAGTTTTATCGGGTCGCCACCGATGAACCAGTTTGATGCGGTTGTTGCCGCCGGAGACTCTGGTCCGATGGCCCTGATTGACGGTTCTGAAATCGCGCTTCCGCATTTGAAGGAACTTGAAAATGCGGTCGGGCACGCCATCGTCGTCGGCATGCGGCCAGAGCACGTGATTGTTGGAAAATCGAAAAAATACAGCGCTTTGCCAATAGAACTTGATCTGATTGAAACACTAGGCTCTGAGGCGCTGCTGCATTCGCGGGTAAACGATGTCCCGTTCGTCGTAAAGGCAGAGACCAAAGGAGAGATCGAACATCTTAAAAGCGTATCAGAGGTGTCGATCGACAAGGACCTGATCAAGGTTTTCGACAAAAAGACCGGCATGGCTTTTGGCCATCCGGCGTCTCAATAGTTGGGGTGCAGGCGTGATGAGCACACCAAACGCACGACTTTCCCGGATAGTGACCCATCTCAGACGAGAATGGCAAATCTATGTGCTGCTGGCGCCGATGATCATCTGGTTCATCGTTTTTCTTTACAAGCCCATGTACGGGCTTCAGATCGCTTTTAAGGACTATTCGATTTTCCGCGGTGTCGCGAACAGCCCGTGGATTGGCCTTGAACATTTCGAACGGTTGTTTGGCAGTGACCAGTTCGTGCGCGCGGTCTGGAATACGGTGAAAATCAGCGCCCTGACCCTGATATTTGGGTTCCCGGCGCCGATCATTCTGGCGCTGATGTTTAATGAAATTCTAAACCAGGCATATAAAAAGACGGCACAAACAATTGTTTACCTGCCGCATTTCATCTCGACAGTGATCATCGCGGGTATCGTCATTACCGCGTTTTCGCCGTCAGCAGGTATCGTCAATACCATTATCGGATGGTTCGGCATTGAACCAATCTACTTTCTGACGAAACCCGAATGGTTCCGGCCAATCTTTATCGGATCCGGTATCTGGCAGGAAGCAGGCTTTAGCTCGATTGTGTTCCTTGCAGCTATCGCTGGTGTCAATCCGTCGCTTTATGAAAGCGCGGTCGTGGACGGTGCCAACCGCTGGCAGATGATGTGGAAAATAACCATTCCTTCGATTCTTCCGACCATTCTGATCATGTTGATCATTCGGATTGGTAATCTGTTGGAAGTGTCGTTCGAACTGATCATCCTGCTGTATCAGCCTGCGACCTATCAAACAGCCGATGTCGTCAACACATTCATCTACCGGCAGGGTCTGCAAAGCGGGCAATACGATTTTGCGGCCGCGGCCGGCCTTTTCAATGCGGTGGTGGCGTTTGTTCTGGTGATGTCGGCAAACACAATTTCCAGGCGCTATTCGCGCACATCGCTGTGGTAGGGGGCGCGATATGAAAAACATGAACCTCTATTCGCGCGGCGACAAGATTTTCGTCATTGTGAATATGGTGCTGATCGGATTGATCACCATCGCGGCACTTTACCCGTTCATATATATTGCGGCAATTTCGCTGAGTTCGGGTTTTGCCGCCCGCGCCGGGACGGTCACATTGACGCCGGTCGATTTCACGCTCGCCGCATTCGAACGTATCCTGAGCGAGAGCGAATTTTGGATCTCTTACGGAAACACCTTTATCTATACGATCGGCGGAACGATCTTAAGTCTGATCATCATCATTCCGGGGGCCTATGCGCTGTCCCGGCCGCAACTGGCGGGCCGGCGGTTCTTTAACCTGTTTGTGGCGTTCACAATGTGGTTCAACGCGGGCCTGATCCCGTTTTTCCTGAATATGCGCGATCTTGGGCTGCTGGACAGCTATATCGGCATCATCGTTGGGTTTGCGGTCAACGCATTCAACGTGATTCTGCTGCGCAACTTTTTTGAAAGTATTCCGCAAAGTTTTGAAGAAGCAGCGCGGATGGACGGGGCGAATGAATTCCAGGTGCTCTGGAAGGTTTACGTGCCACTGTCAAAACCGGCGATTGCAACGATCACCCTGTTTTGCATCGTGTCTCGCTGGAATGGATTCTTCTGGGCAATGGTGCTGCTGCAAAGCGAGAATAAAATCCCGCTGCAAGTCTATCTTCGCCACACGATCGCGACATTGTCCGATGACCAGGAATTTACCGCGACCCTGATTGACGCACCCTACAGTGTCGAAACCGTTACCGCCGCGATCATCGTCAGTTCGATAATTCCGGTGCTCATTATCTATCCATTCATACAGAAATACTTCGAGAAGGGCATCCTTCTTGGCGGGGTGAAAGAATGACAAAAATACGCATAAGGGAGGAAAATATGCGAAAACTCAGCCTAGCTGCGGTCATGATGGCCGGTACAGCCATAGCAACACCAGTTGTTGCAGATGGCCATCTAAAGATCGTCGACGAACCCCTGGAACTAACGATCCAGATGAATCATGCGCGCTATCCGCGTTATGAAGAAGACTGGCCGGTCGAACAGGCAGCCCGTGCATTGACCAACATCTATCTTGTTGATGACACCACAGGTGCAAACACCCGGACGAGCGAAAATAACGGACGCACCGAGGCGCTGAACCTGATGCTTGCAACCGGTTCCATCCCCGATATTGTTGGTTCCAGTCGCCTGAAAGATTTCGTCAACCAGTATGGTCCAGAAGGCGCGTTTCTGCCTCTTGATGATCTCATCGAAGAGAACGCCCCGTATTTAAAGGCCTTTTTTGCCGAAAGACCTGAAATCAAATCGGCGATCTCTGCGGCTGACGGCAACATGTATTACATCCCGTATCTGCCGGACGGAAAATACGGTCGCGCCTATTTCATCCGCTATGACTGGCTGGATGCCCTGGGTCTTGAAGTGCCCCAGAACGTTGACGAGGTCGAAAAAGTTCTGCGCGCGTTCAAGAATGACGACCCGAATGGCAATGGTTTGCAGGACGAGATTCCGTACTTTGCGCGCCAATGGCCGGAACTCATCCGTCTTGTCACACTGTGGGACGGGCGTTCATCCGGCTCTGACACCTATCACGACTTTTATGTCGATGACGGACAAATTCAGCATCCTTATGCTGGCGAAGGATATCGTGAAGGTATCAAGAACCTGGCGCGTTGGTACGCCGAGGGTCTGATCGACGCAGAAATTTTCACCCGTGGCTCCAGCTCTCGTGAATATCTGCTGTCCGAAAACCTGGGTGGCATGACCCATGACTGGTTTGCGTCCACAAGCGGGTATAATTCCACACTCAAGGACAAGGTGGATGGCTTTTCATTCAAGGCATTTGTGCCGCCCGCAAGTATTTCGGGCAAGCGCGTCGAAGAGCATCGCCGGATACCGATCAAGCCTGACGGATGGGCCATCGGCGGCACCAACGACTATCCTGTGGAAACCATAAAATACTTCGATTTCTGGTTTTCGCCCGAGGGACGGCGTTTGGCCAACTTTGGTGTCGAAGGCCAGCAGTACACGATGGTTGACGGCAAGCCGCAGTTCACCGAAGAGTTCCTGACCAACGGTCAGCCGGTGAATAACCAGCTTTATGCGGTCGGCTCTCAATTGCAGGCGCGCGGATACTTCCAAGACTACGAATATGAACGTCAGTGGTCCAACGAATTCGCACTGGAAGGTATCGCCCTTTATGACGAAGGCGACTATCTGATCGATCAATTCCTGGGTGTTGCATTTAACGCAGACGAACAGAAGGTCTATGATCGCTTCTGGCCGTCTATCCGCGACTTTATGCTTGAGCGTCAGCAGGGTTGGATTCTTGGCAACGGCGACGTCGAAGCCGAGTGGGACGACTATTTGGCCACATTGGACAAGATGGGTCTGGCTGATGTCCTGGGTGTGATGAATTCAGCCTACGAGCGTCAGTACGGCGGCTGATAACCACGATCAATACAACAGGCGGCGACTGCGGTTTCACGTATTCGCCGCCTGATTTTTCACGCGCCAAAGGAGCCAGCATTCGATGTCATCGGTGTCAAATACCACGTCCGGACCGAACTTGCTTGATCAGCCCCAAGCAGGGCGGCTGACGATCCGTTATACACCGCAGCCGCAGGATGAAATTACCGAAAACCCACCCCGTTTCATGTGGTTGCCGGTGATCGAGGACGAGGCGAGCTATGCATTGCGCATATCACCTGACAAAAATTTTCCAGACGTAAAAACAATAATTTACACCGACATTCCTTTGAATTTCTTTACGCCTGATGCTGTTTTGGCCGCTGGCGACTATTATTGGTCATATGCTGTCTGGTCGCCCGATGATAATGCCGCCGCCACAGACTGGAGCGATCCGCGGTCGTTCAAAATCGCCAAGGGTCTGCCGGAAACGCCGCTGAAATCTCGTGCGGCGCGTTACAATACTGCAAATGCCGCGCATCCGCGCCTTTGGCTGGGGCCTGATGAACTCAGGAAATTCAAGGCAGATGTTTCCAAGGATGCATCCCATTGCACCTGGTCAACATTCTTTGAAAAATCTGTCATACCATGGCTTGATCGCCCGGTCATGGCCGAGCCCGCCGGATACCCGGATCACAAACGGACGGCACCGATCTGGCGCCAGACATATATCGACTGTCAGGAACTGATTTATGCGATCCGCCATCTGGCGATTGCCGGGCACGTGCTGGACGACCCGGAAATGCTGGCACGATCAAAGGAATGGTTGCTTTCGGCGGCCGCGTGGAATCCGGCTGGAACGACGTCGCGGTCCTATACCGATGAATGGGCATTTCGTGTCAACCTGGCATTGGCCTGGGGTTATGACTGGCTGTACAATGAAATGACTGATGATGAACGGGACACCGTGCGCAGGGCCTTATTGGCACGTACCAGGGAAACCGCCGATCACATCATCAAACACGCCAATATTCACCTGTTTCCGTATGACAGCCACGCGGTACGGGCAGTGTCAGCGGTGCTGGTACCGGCCTGTATTGCCTTGTTGGATGATGCCCCGGAGGCACGCGAATGGCTGGATTATTCAATTGAGTTTCTGTCGACGGTCTATTCCCCCTGGGGTGATGCCGACGGCGGATGGGCCGAAGGTCCGCATTACTGGATGACCGGCATGGCCTATCTTATTGATGCAGCCAACCTGTTGCGGTCCTATGTGGATATCGATCTGTATCAGCGACCATTCTTTCAAAAAACCGGTGATTTTCCCTTTTATACCAAGCCGCCGGACACGCGCCGTGCCACTTTTGGCGACGACAGTACCATGGGCGATCTGCCCTGCCTGAAAGTCGGTTATAACCTGCGCCAATATGCCGGCGTCACCGGCAACGGCGCGTATCAGTGGTATTACGAAGAAATCAGGCGCAACGACCCTGGTACTGAAGGTATGTTTTATAACTATGGCTGGTGGGACCTGAATTTCGATGAACTGGTCTATCGTCATGATTTTCCACTGGTCAAGGCGGTGCCACCAAAAGACGTTGATGCGCTGCGCTGGTTCAAGGGGATCGGCTGGGCTGCAATCCAACACCGAATGGATGATCCCAATCAGCATATTCACTTTGTCATGAAGTCCAGCCCGTTCGGCTCGATCAGCCACAGCCACGGTGACCAGAATGCATTTTGCATGGCGGCTTTCGGTGAAGATCTGGCAATTCAATCCGGCCATTACGTCGCGTTCAACAGTTCGATGCACCAGACATGGCGCCGCCAAACACGGTCCAAGAATGCGATTCTGATCAACGGGCAGGGGCAATATGCCGACAAGGACAAAGCGCGGGCGATGCGGGCCAAGGGCCTGATAACCACGGCTGAACAGCGCCAGGACCACATCTTTATTCAGGGCGACGCCACGGCCGCCTATCAAACGCTGACGCCGGAAATCACAAATGTGCAGCGGGATGTCTATTTCGTCCACAACAGCTATTTTGTCATTGTCGATACCGTGGATGCATCAGACCCGGTCGAAATTGAATGGCTGTTGCACGCGCAGGCACCGATGCATCTGGGGGATACGACTTTTCGCTACAGTGGCGAAAAAGCCGGATTTTACGGGCAGTTCCTGTGGTCCGAGGCCGGTGGCCCCGATATTTCGCAGGACACCGGATTCCCCGGTGTTGATCCAGCGGAATTCAAAGGCTTGCCGGTCAGTACGTGCCTGAAGGCGAAATTTCCCAAGGCGGTGCGCCATCGTGTGGCGACCCTTTTGGTGCCCTACCCAATGGATGCACCGCGCCGGGTTTTCAGCTTTTTGGATGATCAGGGCTATGACTGCGATTTGTACTTTAGCGATGCGCAGGAACGCAGTTTCAAGGTCGTCGTTCCCAAGTCATTTAACGTAGGGAGATGAGCGTACAGGTTAACGAAGTCGCGCCATTAACGGTCAACGCGAGGCGCAGCATATACGTCTTTCGCATTTCAGGGTGTGCAAACGCGCACCGCAAAACAAACAAAAATATCATTAAACAGGAGTCTGCCAAATGAACCTCGAGGGAAAAACAGCGATTGTCACCGGCGGAGGTCGCGATATTGGTCGGGCATGCGTGATGCGTCTTGCACAGGCAGGTGCAAGCGTTGCAATCAATTACCACAGCAGCAGCGCCGGTGCCGATAGCGCCGTAAAAGAAATCAAGGCCGCGGGCGGACAAGCATTCGCAATGCAGGGCGATATGACCAACCCGGCCGATGTGGCCGCACTGGTGGATGCAACTGTCAAAGCGTTCGGCAAGATCGACGTGGTCGTGCCCGTGACCGGGGGACTGATTGCACGCAAAAAGATCCCTGAAATGACATTGGAACACTGGCAGTCCGTCATGGATCTGAACCTGACATCTGTGTTTCATATCGTCAAAGCATCGCTGCCCCACATGGGGAAAGGCAGCGCGATCGTCAATCTGGCCTCGCAGGCGGGGCGTGACGGCGGCGGGCCGGGTGCGGTCGCCTATGCCACATCCAAAGGCGCTGTGAACACGATGACGCGCGGTCTGGCCAAGGAACTTGGGCCGGACATCCGGGTCAACGCGGTGTGCCCCGGTATGATCGACACTGATTTCCACAACATTTTCACCAAGCCAGAGGTGCGGACGAATGTTGCGGGCGCCACGCCACTGAAACGCGAAGGCAGTTCAGAGGATGTGGCCAATCTGGTCACGTTCCTTGCCACAGATGAAGCCGCGTTCATCACCGGTGCCTGTGTGGACATCAACGGCGGTCTGTTGTTCTCTTAAGATCAAAGTCGCATGACAATAACGGGCTGGCCGGGTGCATCTGGCCGGCCCGTCCCGAATGGAACAGACAGATGACCGATACGCCGACACTTGAAAAACTGCGCCATGTTTCTGTCGCCACTTTGGCGACGGCCCTGTTCAAAAGGGGTTTGCGCAACCAGACGATACAGGACGTGCGTCCGTTGGCCCCCAAGGGGCGCAATATGGTGGGTCCGGCCTACACCATGCGCCATATCCCTGCCCGCGAAGACCTGAATCAGTTAAAGGAATTCCAAAATCCAGAGCACCCACAACGAAAGGGTGTGGAATCCTGCCCGCCGGGTGCGGTGATGGTTATGGACTGCCGCAAAGATCCGCGCGCCGCCAGTGCGGGGGATATCCTGGTGACACGGTTGCAGATGCGCGGGGTCGAGGGCGTTGTCACGGATGGCGGTTTTCGCGATGCGGTATCGATTGCGGCGCTTGATATCGCAGCCTATCACAACCGCCCGTCATCGCCGACCAATTTGACGCTGCATCAGGCGCTTGATTTGAATGTGCCGATTGGGTGTGGCGACGTCGCCGTTTTCCCTGGTGATATCGTGGTTGGCGACGACGACAGTGTAATCATCATCCCGGCCCATCTTGCGGATGAAATAGCAGATGAAGCGACTGAAATGACCGTCTTTGAGGATTTCGTCATTGATCAGGTGCGCGACGGCGCACAGATCATCGGCCTTTACCCCGCGACCAACCCTGAAACGCTGGCCAAATTTGATGCCTGGCGTACCAAGCACGGGCGATAGCCGCAATAATCCGGCGCGCCGCGCCGTCGTGATCTGATGAATTCGCGGGCCCTAATATTCTGTCGCTTCAAATCGCAGCGCAATCTTTTTCCGGCTGTGCGCAATCATAAAATCCGGGGTCTGCCATACATATGCGCCTGATCGCGCGATATAAAAGAAAATGGTAGCCCGTAGGGGAATTGAACCCCTCTTTCCAGGTTGAAAACCTGGCGTCCTAACCGATAGACGAACGGGCCACGTTTTGGCTGCGACGTATTTAGGCAACGCGATGCGAAAGGGCAAGTGCCTTTTTGTGCTGATTGGCACAGATCGGAAATTATTCAATGCGACGGCGCTGCATCTTCCAGTCGCAGTTGAACGCGTTGGCGCCCGCCCCATGAATTCAGCTCTAATCGTCCTGCCAGATGAAAACGCTGGCCATCATGGTTGACCAGTGCATCGCCAAGCGCACCATCAAAGGCACCAAAAGCAATTGCGTCGATTGTATCACCGCCGCGTTCGCCGAAACTGAATTTCAAATGGCCGGCCCCGACGCGTTTGGTGAAACGGATATTCTGGTCAGCAAAGGCAAACCGCGGGGCAGGGGCGCCAGCGCCAAAGGGCCCGGCGGTTTCCAGTAGGGCAATCAGTTCCACTGTGGCGGCTGCGGGCATCAACAATCCTTCCAGCCGCAAATCACGCGGCCCTGTCGCCGAAGCACCCTGTTTTTCCAGCAATTCGGACAGGCGGGCCATGGCAGGCTCCAATTGTTCAATTCTGACTGTTAGCCCGGCGGCCATCTTGTGCCCGCCCCCCTTGACCAGCAGACCTTCGGCCACCAGCCGTTGAATGCTTGCACCCAGATCAACACCATTGATGGACCGCCCCGATCCCTGTCCCTGACCGCCGTTCATGCCGATGACAATCGCCGGTCGGTTTGTGCGCTCTTTCAGGCGAGAGGCTACAATACCAACGACACCGGGGTGCCAGCCATCGCCCGCAGCCCAAACCAATGGCCCGTCCAGACCGCGGGTTTCAGCCTGTGCCAAGGCGGCGTCGCGTACGGTCGTTTCAATGTCGCGTCGTTCAGTATTCAACTGATCCAGTTTTTCTGCAATTGACGCGGCTTCGGCCGGGTCGTGCGTCGACAACAGCCGTGCGCCCAGATCTGCGCGCCCGACCCGTCCACCCGCGTTCACCCGTGGCCCCAGCACAAAGCCCAGGTGATATGCCGTCGGTGCACTGTCCAGCCGTGCAACATCACCCAACGCGACCAGACCAGGACGTGCCCTGTTTGCCATGACCCGCAGGCCCTGGCGCACAAAGGCGCGGTTAACGCCGCGCAGGGGCGCAACATCGGCCACGGTCGCCAATGCAACCAGATCCAGATACTGCATCAGGTCGGGGCCAGTTTTTCCCTGTTCGCGCAATTGCCGGTTCAGTTCGACCAGGAACAGGAACACAACGCCCGCCGCGCACAGATGCCCAAGGTCGCCGCTTTCATCCTGGCGGTTTGGATTCACAACCGCCAGCGCTTCGGGCAGGGTTTCGCCGCCAAGGTGATGATCCAGGATGATAACATCCGCGCCCTTGGCAGCGATCACCGGGCCATGCGACATCGTTCCGCAATCCACACAGATGATCAGGTCATGGTGCGCCGCTAATTCTGCCATTGCAGCGTCATTTGGCCCGTACCCTTCGTCAATACGATCCGGGACATACAGTGTGGCACCCAGTCCGAACTGCCTTAGCCAATTGATCAGCAATGCGGCCGAAGCGCCACCATCGACGTCATAATCCGCGAAGATCGCGATTTTTTCTTTGTTCTGCAATGCTTTGAGCGTGCGTTGGGTCGCAGGGATGATGTCGCGCATCGACCGTGGGTCAGGCAGCAAGTCGCGCAAAGATGGTGCAAGATATGCCGCAGCGTCTTGGGCCGCGACACCCTGGCGGACAAGCGTATTGCAGACCGGGCGGCTTAGACCTGTAGTTTGTGCCATCGCTTCGGACAGACGGTCGCCGTTGGCGTCTGGCCCGATCCAGCGCCGCCCGCTAAGCGAGTTTTCAACATGAAGAAATGCTGCCTGCGTCATTCCTGCCGGACAGGGTTGCGATATGTCATGCGCCGCACCGAACCGGTCTTGGAACGCATCAGAATGGTTTCGGTTTCCAGAAAGCCGGGCTGGCGTTTGATGCCGGCCAGGATATCGCCATCCGTCACCCCGGTAGCGGCGAAAATGACATCCTGTGTTACCAGATCATCCTTTGAATACACGCGATCAAGATCGGTGATGCCTGCTTTGGCAGCGCGGCCGCGTTCGTCGTCGTTGCGGAATGTCAGGCGGCCCCACATCTGCCCGCCCATGCATTTGAGCGCCGACGCGGCCAGCACACCCTCAGGCGCGCCACCGGACCCCATATACATGTCGATCCCTGTGATGTCGGCCTCGGCACAGTGAATTATTCCGGCCACATCGCCGTCGGTTATCAGGCGAATGGCAGCGCCGGTTCCACGGACCTCTTCGATCAGGTTTTCATGCCGCGGGCGTTCAAGAATGCACACCGTAATATCAGTCGGCTTGCAACCGCGCGCCTTTGCCAAAATCTTTACGCGTTCTGCAGGGGCCATGTCCAAGGAAACCAGATTTTTGGCATATCCCGGACCGATTGCCAGCTTGTCCATGTAAACGTCGGGCGCATGCAGCAGTGTTCCGCGCGGGGCCATTGCGATCACTGTCAACGCGTTTGGCATGTCTTTTGCGGTCAATGTCGTGCCTTCCAGCGGGTCCAGTGCAATATCAACTGCCGGGCCGTTGCCGTTGCCAACCTCTTCACCGATAAATAACATCGGTGCCTCGTCTCGTTCACCTTCACCGATGACGACAACACCTTGAATATCAAGCAAATTCAACTGGTCACGCATCGCGTTAACAGCCGCCTGATCCGCAGCTTTTTCGTCGCCGCGGCCGACCAGTTTTGCTGATGCCATAGCAGCGGCCTCGGAAACGCGCGCCAGACCCAAAGATAACATGCGATCATAAAATTCGATTGTTTTGTCCATCATTCATCCTAAATATTGACGTAGGTTTGGTCTTGTTGCTGGCGTCGGTTTCGTGTGCCAAGGTTAAACTTCTTCGATGCGGATTGCGACCGGTTCGCCAACAATTACATCGGTATTGGCAATCGCCGTCAACGCTGCGTCCAACGCGTTGCGGCTGGCTTTGTGGGTGACTATCAGAACTGGCGCGGTGGGGTCGACATGGCCGTATTGGCGCATGCGGTCTATGGAAATTGCCGATTGTCCAAGTGCCGCGGCAATCTTGGCCAAAGCGCCGGGTTTATCCTGCAGCTGCATCCGCAGATAGTATGGTGCCGGAATGCTTGCCGTGGCCGGCGTGACGTCGGCAAGCATCCTGGCAGGTTGTCCGAATGTAGACACCCGCGTGCCACGGGCAATATCCATAACGTCGCCCAAAACAGCGCTGGCGGTCGGGCCTTCACCGGCCCCCGCACCCCGCAAAACGATCTGACCAACAGCGTCGCCTTCCAGCACGACCATGTTCGTGGCGTTTTCCAGTTGCCCCAGCGGACTGGCTGCGGGCACCAGACATGGCGACATCCGCTGTTCCAATCCGCGGCCAGTCATTTGCGCCACCCCCAGCAATTTGATGCGATATCCCATGTCGGCCGCCAGCCCGATATCTTCTATCGTGATGCGCTCGATGCCTTCCAGTTCGACATGATCAAAGGCAACTTTGGTGCCAAAGGCGATGCAAGCCAAAAGCGCCAGTTTGTGCCCGGCATCAATGCCGCCGACATCCAGGCTGGGGTCGGCTTCGAGATACCCAAGAGAGGCAGCTTCGTCGAATACCTGTTGATAGGGTAACCCGGCATTTTCCATCTTTGTCAGTATGAAATTGCAAGTGCCGTTCATCACGCCGATCACACGGTCGATCCGGTTCCCCGCCAACCCTTCTGTCAGCGATTTCACAACCGGAATACCGCCTGCAACCGCAGCTTCAAAGCGGATCACCCGACCATTGGCCTCGGCCATTTCCGCCAGTGTTTGCCCATGCAATGCAAGCATGGCTTTGTTGGCTGTCACCACATCTTTGCCCGCCGAAATCGCGGCCTCGGTGGCAGCTTTTGCCACGCCGTCTGACCCACCGATCAATTCAACAAACACATCGACATCGTCGCGTTTCGCCAGCGCAACGGGGTCATCCTCCCAGACGTAACGATCCAATTTTACGCCGCGATCCTTGTTGCGGGTGCGCGCGGATACGGCCGAAATTTCGACCTGGCGCCCAGATCGGGCTGCCAGTAATTCTGCCCGCTTTTGCACGATTTTGATGACGCCGACGCCGACGGTGCCCAGGCCCGCAATTCCTATACGTAGTGGGTTTGACATAGGTGATCTCCGAACCGGGTTGCGTTCTCGTCTGTTAGCGTCTTGTGCCAGGCCTTGCAACGTCAGCCGGCGTGGCGTGCAGCAACTGTGCGCAATCTGCGCCTGGTGGCGGCACCCAGTACCGGACGCCGCAGGATCGATGCTTTTCTGGCAAGACGTTCGGCCCGTGCGCCCATTGCGTCCAGCCTGTCGCCTTCTTCCAACGACAAATCCTGGGGTGCCGCTGCCAACAGGGATTCGATTGGTTGCAAGGTCGGGTAATTTGACCGTTTTGCATTTTCCGAAATGGCATCATCCAAATCCGGAAAACCGGTACATGAGCCCAGTCCGAACACAACTGCAAAACCTAAAACAAAACGCACGACCATTCCTTTAAAACGGATGCGCATTACTAGCGGCAGTTCGGGGCAAACGGCAAGCCGCCCCTTTGAATTGAACATTCGTTCATATATGCAGGACCAATGGCACGCAAAACGGGATCACATGCAGAAATCACTGGCCCATTGATCAGGCAAGCAGCACTGCGTCTGTTCGCCCGCAGCGGTTTTGCGGCCGTATCAATGCGACAGATCGCGGCCGAGGTCGGGGTCCAGGCCGGTGCCCTGTACCTGTATACACCGGACAAACAAACGCTTTTGTTTGAACTTTTACGCGATCACATGGTTTCGCTTTTGGATGCCTGGGCTGATATTCCCAAAGGCGACGATCCACAGAAACAATTGGAAAATTTCACCCGATTTCACATCCGTTTCAATCTGGAGCGGCCCGAAGCGGTGTTTATTTCCTATATGGAACTGCGCAATCTCAACGCCGCGAATTTTGCGTCTATCGCGCGCCTGCGCAATCAATACGAGGCCGAGCTGGAACAAATCCTTTGCGACGGGCACGCAAACGGACGGTTCAAGGTCCCTGATACCAGGCTGTCAACGAAGGCAATTATCGCGATGCTGACGGGCGTCACCAACTGGTACCGCGAGGATGGGCGACTGTCACAGGAACGTGTTGAACGGCTTTATTGGAATATGGTGCGACGGGCGGTGGGGGGCTGATTTGCGTTGCATTCTGACGCATCTGCCGCCATAGCCAGCTTGCACCAATAGGACAGACAATGATGACTGAACCGCTGGCCACGATATCCCCATCGCCGATACGGCGCGCTGTGGCTGTGTTGTTTCTTGTTTTTCTGGGTGGGATGCTGATTTATTTGGCGTTTGTCGCCCCGGCAAGAAATCTGGGATGGCAAGCGTTGTTGCTGGCTTTTGGCGGGCTGTGCCTGTACGGCGCAGAGCAGCTAAGACGCGCGACAGAGTACCATATTTATCTTTTAGATCAAAATATTGTGGATTCCTCGGGTCGCGAATTATGTCGTTTCGATAATATTAAGGGTGTCGAACGGGGTGCGTTCGCCTTTAAGCCGTCAAACGGGTTTCTTTTGCGATTGAAAGACCCTTTGCCATTGGCGTGGGCGCCCGGTTTATGGTGGCGATATGGTCGCAGAGTCGGTGTCGGTGGCGTCACGCCCGCCTCTGAGGCCAAATTCATGGCCGAATTCATAGCGCTGAGGTTGGCCGAACAGGCCTAGCCTAGTTGCCGTCAGGAATATCCGGATCGTCAGTGCCGCCGCCGCCAGCCGTGGCCCATTTTAACTGAGGTCCAAAGCGCGGGCGCGTCACGATATCTGTCCGCATCTCACGTGCACCGAACCCGGTCAGGTTCTTTGAAAATGGTGGCACGTAATCGGTGAATGTCTGCACCAGGATCAGTTCGTCGCCAGCAGAAAACAACGGAAGGTATTGTGCGACATAGGGCAGATCTTCTGCTTCTAGATCGATAGAGCCATTGACACCGTGCGACCACTTCAATTGAAGCGCCCGATCTGCCTCGGAACTGCAATCAGCCAGACATTGAACGACGCTGAACTGCATATTTGAATTGGCATCAGTTGTCCCGGTCATGTATTTGAACACGGTGTACAGCCCATCAATGTAATCCTGGTCGATCGCTTCCTTCTTTCGCGAAAGCATATCGCTGATGGTGTAATTTGCTCGATAGGTTGTGTTTTCAACCTTGTAGACGTCAAAAAAGACATAGGTCGCTGTCGCTGACCATAACAACATCGGCAGGATGATGACTGTCTCGACGGACACGCTGCCGCGCGCGTCGTTCCAGAAATCACGTGCAAATTTTCCAATTTTGGACCGCATCAAATCACCTATGGTTCATTAACATAAGCAGATACCGCAACCAGCGCGTATCCACCCGTATCATCCAGTTTCATTTGCGATGCCATCTTTCCCGTGGGAAAGAATGGATCAAAGACCGCGCAGACTCGCACCAACATCATTTCGTGCTTGGCACCTGAATCGAAATCCAAAACGGGTTGCACCTCTTCGCTGCGATCCACACATGTGGCGTCCTGATCCAGCGGTGACCAGGTATCTTCGTCGATGGGGCGCAATTCGATCAGAACGGTTGAATCGCAATTCGGAATAATCACCGAGTTGTCGCAAATTTTGGTCTTGAGACCGTCATGGGTCATGGGCGTCAGGGTGCCCAGCCGCAATTCGCGCATCCCTATGTCCACGGCACGATCCAGCATGACACCGCGTGTCATATATAGACCGACTTCGAAGACCATCAGAAACAGGGTCATGATTGCCGGAAAGATCAACGCGAATTCAATTGTCGCGTTGCCGTCTTCCCGGTGCCAGCTGCACCGCATTATTTGCTTTAAAGACATTAGTTTGTCAGCCTTAACTCGTGGATTTCCCGCGCGATGGACGTAAACGCCGCATCAAGCGTCAAACCATTGGCATCAAAATGATAGTTGTCGCCACTGGAACAAGTCTCAAGCACCGCAGACGATGTGGAACTGGTTTCAAATCCGATGGTAAAGACCTCGATGCCCTGATCCTTGGCTTCTTGGCAGATAACTTGCAGACGACCGTTTTTGTTACTGTCATTGATGATTGTTATGTCTTCACCAATCAGGTTCTCGATGTAACGTGTTGGGTATTTCTGCCAGACTTCGGGCCATGTCATGCGACCTGCGGTTCCGGTCGGTGTGACCGTTTCCGTTACTGTTTCATTCCAGCAGGTCCGCCGCCAGCCGCGGCCTGAACAGCGGCGCACGGTATAGGAAATGTCATAGCTGTCGCCAGCCCATTCATCACCATATGGCAAATCGTGTGGCCCGGTGCCATCTTCGTACATATACCCGTCGGCCGAGGCATCCCACCAGGACAGGAAATTCTCGTCTTCGTTGAACCAAATCGACGATGCGCCACCGCGATATCCGTCAGTCAGTTCGTACTGGGATGTATTGGCGCCATCCGTCATCAGCACGACAACCTTTTGCATGCCGACACTGTTGAAATCATACGGACGGTCAGCGAACGCTGGATCAATCATTGGCGAGCCGCCAGAAGACAGGTTCACAACCGCCGGACGGAAAGCCGGGTCCAGCAATGCGACGCCCCACTTCATTCCGATATCGATGGACGTGTAGCCACCGGCATTCAGATCAGCGATCTGTGTTTGCAGAGCCGCCCAGTCGTTGGAAAGCGGCACAATTTCACGATAAGAATTGGTGCGGCATGTGCGGTTTGAATCCCCGGCCGTGCTGTCGCTGCTGCCAGAGCGCGCGTCGTGGTTGCCTGTCCGCTGTACGGTTGGGGGGGTCAGGAAATTTCCGTCATCCAACGCGATAGTGGTGACACCATAGTCACCGGTCGCGAAATCAACGCAGCTTGAATAAGTTTGCTCTTCGGTGGCGTCAAATTGCTGCAACAGGGTTTCGCCAACCAGCACCTGTTCTGCATAAGGGACCAGTGAAATTGATACGGTGTTTTCCTCGACCGTACATACCGGTGATCCGAATTCATCGACTTCTGTATCATCTGGGTTGCATTGCATCAGATATACAAAGTCTTCGGCCGCATCGATCAGGTCGTCGATCTTGTCCTGGCCACTGCTGGAATTTCTGCCCATTGAGCCTGAGATATCGACAACCAAGGAGATTTCTATGTTGGACAGGCTTTCTTCGGCGGACCCGGATGCAGGTGCATCAAGGGATTCGATGCCCATCATTTTCATGAAGTATGAATCAACTTCCATAAATGCGCTGGCCGTCACGGTTTTCGAATTGTCGCCTGGGACCACTTGGACATCTGTAAGATAATCAGACAGGCCGGCTTTTTCAAAATAGTCGCGAACGACGGCCTCTGAATCCAGGGCCTGGTCCAGACTGGCACCCGCCAGCACGGCACGATCCAGCGTCGCCTGCAATCTGGCGCGCTGCGTTTCAACGCGCATCAAATCAACGGCCATACCAGAGATCATCAGCATCAATATTAAAATAAAGAGCGAGAACACTACCATCGAGCCGTCTTCTTCGCGACGGAATTTCCTGAGAGTTTTCTGTCCCACCCGGCCTAATTTGGCAGCATTCAATATTTTTTCAACATGACGTAACATGTTGGACCCTTTCAAAACACGCCCAAACCCAAATGTCCCCTCAATGGATTAAGGCCGATACAATTCACCTCGGCCAGTAGGACCCAAAGTTGTGGCAACATTTTGTCAAACAACGAAAAATATCGGGGAAAATGGCGCAATATCGGAACAAGAATTCCGAAAATCGCCCAATTGTCGCCTGAACGTGGTCAATGCCGACGTTTTCGCAATCAAATCGGCTGCCAAATATTAAAATAAAGAAGCAAACGACATTTAACAAAATAGAAGTAGGCTTTGGGTTACGTCATGGCGATTCTACTTTGCCTGACACAATGGGAGGGCTTAATGGCCAGCATCAAAGAACCGAGTTTTCGTGAGTCAGTCGACCTAATGTTCAATCGCGCCGTCGCTTTGATGGATCTGCCCCCTGGTTTGGAAGAAAAGATCAGGGTGTGTAATGCGACCTACACCGTACGTTTTGGTGTGCGTCTGCGCGGGCAGATCCAGACTTTCGTAGGGTACCGTTCGGTACACTCTGAACATATGGAGCCTGTGAAAGGTGGTATTCGCTATGCCACGGCTGTCAATCAGAACGAAGTTGAGGCGCTTGCCGCGTTGATGACCTATAAATGTGCATTGGTCGAAGCACCCTTTGGGGGATCAAAGGGCGGTTTGTGCATCGACCCGCGTCAATACGACGAACATGAACTGGAATCGATCACGCGCCGGTTTGCGTATGAACTGGCAAAACGTGACCTGATCCATCCCAGCCAGAATGTCCCGGCACCCGACATGGGAACCGGTGCACGCGAAATGGCCTGGATAGCCGACCAATATGCGCGAATGAACACCACAGATATCAACGCCAGGGCCTGTGTCACGGGCAAACCGCTGCATGCCGGTGGGATCGCGGGACGGGTCGAGGCGACGGGCAGAGGTGTCCAATATGCGCTGAAGGAATTCTTTCGCCATTCCAAGGATGTCGGGATGGCCGGTCTCAGCGGCAAACTGGACGGCAAACGGGTTGTTGTTCAGGGTTTGGGCAATGTCGGTTATCACGCCGCAAAATTTCTGGCCGATGAAGATGGCTGCCTGATCACAGGCATCATTGAACGCGACGGCGCATTGACGGATGAAAAGGGCCTGGACGTCGAAGATGTGTATCAGTGGATTCTGAAACATGGCGGTGTGACCGGATATCCGAACGCAACACATGTGGCCGATGGCGCAAAAGTTCTTGAAATCGATTGCGACATTCTCATTCCTGCCGCTCTGGAAGGCGTCATAAACCTGAGCAATGCAAAGAACATCAAAGCCCCTTTGATTATCGAGGCTGCCAACGGGCCTGTCACTGCGGGTGCTGACGAAATATTGCGCCAGAACGGTACGGTAATAATTCCCGACATGTATGCAAATGCGGGGGGTGTGACGGTGTCATACTTTGAGTGGGTCAAAAACCTGAGCCACATCCGTTTTGGCCGCATGCAACGACGCCAGGAAGAGGCCCGTCACGAATTGGTGGTCAATGAACTGGAACGGCTGTCGTCGGCCAAGGATCTGGGGTGGGAACTGAGCCCTGACTTTAAGGAACGGTATCTGCGCGGCGCTGACGAGCTGGAACTGGTCCGTTCGGGGCTGGATGACACGATGCGCAATGCCTATCACCACATGCGCGAGGCGTGGCATGGGCGCGAAAATGTCAATGACCTGAGGGTCGCGGCCTATTTGGTTTCGATCGAGCGTGTTGCATCAAGTTATCGTGCCAAGGGTTTGTGACAGAACATTAATGATCGATTTCTTTTCCCGCGCAGGCGGGAAAGGTCCTGCTGTGTAATCGGTAACAAATGTCGGTGCCTGACATTCTGAAGTCGGAAAAGGAAAACGTTGGCTTCACATTCTGGCCGACACTCTGTCATGCTGTGGCAAAGTGGAATCGCCAGGCTGGGAAGACACTATGCGATTTTCTGCACTAAAGGTTTTGAAGAACGGGCTGACGGGCAACCGCAGCTGGACGCCGCATTGGCGCGACCCGGCACCAAAACCGGAATATGATGTCGTCATTATCGGGGGTGGCGGGCATGGTTTAGCAACCGCCTATTACCTGGCAAAAATTCATGGCGTGACCAATGTGGCCGTCCTGGAAAAAGGATATATCGGCGGCGGCAATGTCGGGCGCAACACAACAATCGTTCGCGCGAATTACTTTTTGCCGGGAAATTCAGAGTTTTACAGCCATTCCATGAAGCTTTGGGAAGGGCTTGAGCAGGATCTGAATTATAACGTGATGCATTCACAGCGCGGGCTGATCAATCTGTTTCATTCGGACGGGCAGCGCGATGCTTTTGCACGGCGCGGCAACGCCATGATCAACCAGGGTGATGATGCGGTGTTGCTGGATACCCAGGGCGTGCGGCGCCTGTTGCCGTATCTGAATTTCGAGAATGCCCGGTTTCCGGTTTATGGCGGTCTGTATCATCCGCGTGGGGGCACCGCGCGACATGACGCGGTCGCGTGGGGCTATGCGCGCGGGGCTGACCGACGTGGTGTCGATCTGATTCAGAACTGCGAAGTCACGGGAATTGATCGCAAGAATGGCCGCGTCACTGGTGTGCAGACATCCCGTGGCGTCATCAAAGCAAAGAAAGTCGCGATGCTGGCCGCCGGGCGTGCGGGGCAGGTTGCGGCGATGGCGGGTCTGCGGCTGCCGGTGGAAAGCCATGTCTTGCAGGCGTTTGTCACCGAAGGCCTGAAGCCTTGCATCGACCACGTTGTAAGCTTTGGCATGGGGCATTTTTACATAAGTCAGTCTGACAAGGGCGGGTTGGTCTTTGGCGGTGATCTGGATTTTTATGCGTCATACGCACAGCGCGGGAACCTGCCCATGAAAGAACATGTGACAGAGGCCGCAATGGCGTTGATGCCGATGATTGGAAAAGCAAAGGTTTTGCGCAGCTGGGGCGGGATTATGGATATGACGCCCGATGGGTCACCGATCATAGATCGCACCGACATTCAGGGTCTCTATGTTGATTGCGGCTGGTGTTATGGCGGCTTCAAGGCCGTACCCGCATCCGGATTTGCCTGTGCGCATTTGCTGGCAACCGACCAGCCCCATGAAACGGCCAGGGCTTTTCGACTGGACAGGTTTCACACGGGCGTCGGGTTGATGGACGAAGAAGGCACAGGCAGCCAGCATAACTTGCACTAGAAAAGGCGACGAACCATGCGCATACCTTGTCCCTTGTGCGGGGATCGCGACATACGGGAATTCAGTTATCGCGGTGCGGCTGTTGATCTGCAGCGCCCGTCACCGGATGCCTCGGCGGATGATTGGAACGTATTTGTTCACTTGCGTGAAAACCCGGCTGGCGCCACGCAGGACCTGTGGTATCACGAGGCCGGATGCGCCGCCTGGCTGGTGGTTGATCGCAATACTGTCACCCATGAAATCACCCGGGCACGACTGGCGCGAAAATTCAAGGCTGCGCGATCATGAGGGTGGAGCACAAAGGTCTGATTGACCGCACTGAAACTCGCAGTTTCCGGTTTGACGGCACCGAGTACAGCGGATTCTCAGGCGACACGCTGGCGTCTGCGTTATTGGCCAACGACGTTCGGCTGATGGCGCGGTCGTTCAAATATCACCGCCCGCGCGGTGTGCTGTCAGCCGGATCAGAGGAACCCAATGCCCTGGTCAGCATCGTCAATGGGTCTTCTTGGACACCAAATGTTCGGGCCACGGTGCAGGAAATATACGATGGCTTAGAGGCGCGATCGCAGAATAGCTGGCCGTCACTGCGCCACGATATGATGGCGGTGAATGACCTGATGTCGCCGTTTTTGTCAGCGGGTTTTTATTACAAGACATTCATGTGGCCACGCAGTTTTTGGGAAAAACTGTACGAACCTGTGATCCGCCGCGCGGCCGGGCTTGGCGCATTGACGCAGGATTACGACGGCCAAATGTATGAAAAGGCCTTTGCTTTTTGTGATGTGCTGATTGTTGGTGGTGGACCTGCCGGTCTGGCGGCGGCACTGACCGCAGGACGGGCCGGGGCAAGGGTGATTGTCGCGGACGAAAACCCTGAACCTGGCGGTCGGTTACTTGCCGAAGTTGAAGAAATCAACGGGCAGCCCGGGCATATCTGGGCGGACAAGATCGTAGCTGAACTGGCCGCTATGGATAACGTGCAGATCATGCGCCGCACGACGGTTACCGGCGTCTATGACCAGGGGACATATGGCGCGCTTGAACGGGTCAGTCTTCACAAATCCCGCGCAAACGGTGCACCCCAAGAGACATTCTGGCGGATCGTTGCCAAGACCGCGATTCTTGCGACTGGCGCGTTGGAACGCCCGATCGCATTTCGTAACAATGATCGCCCAGGCATCATGCATGCGGGCGCCGTGCGGGCGTATCTGAACCAATGGGGTGTATCGCCGGGGCGTCGGGTTGCGATTTTTTGCAACAATGACGACGCGCATCGTACCGCCCGCGATTTCGCTGCAAGCGGTGTACCGGTCGCGGCCGTGATTGACACGCGCAAGGACGCCGTTGCCCAGGGCGACTATCCGTTGATGACAGGCGCGCAAATTGTCGGAACCGGCGGGCGTCACGGGCTGCATAGTATTCGGGTGCGCCACAACGGTGCGATCCGTACCATCAAGACAGATTGTCTGGCTGTGTCAGGCGGCTGGAACCCGGCCCTGCATTTGACCTGTCATCTTGGCGCGCGCCCTGTGTGGAATGATCAGATCTCAGCTTTTGTCCCGCGTCCGGATGCGGTGCCGGGACTGTACCCTGCCGGGGCGGCTGCTGGACATTTGTCAACCAGAAGCGCGCTGAAATCAGGCCACCAAAGCGCGAAACAGGCGATTGAAAGCCTGGGATTGAAATGCCCGTCACAGCCACGTTTCCAGGCCGATGACATGGCGGGTTCGCCGGATCCGTTTTGGGCGGTTCCCGGCCGCGGGCGGGCCTGGATCGATTTTCAAAACGACGTCACGGTCAAGGATGTGAAGCAGGCCGCGCAGGAAAATTTTCGCTCGGTCGAGCATATGAAGCGATACACCACACAAGGGATGGCGACCGATCAGGGCAAAAGCGGAAATGTGACCGCGATTGCCGTGTTGGCGGACGCGACCGCGCGTTCGCTGACTGAAACCGGGACCACCACTTTTCGACCGCCATATTCACCGGTCTCAATTGCGGCACTGGGTGCAGGCAGCGAAAACAAGGGGTTCGCCCCGGAACGGTTTACCCCATCGCATAATGCCAGCCTGGAACTTGATGCCCCCATGATCGAAGCCGGGCTGTGGTATCGTCCGTCCTTTTTTCGCAAAACTGGCGAAACCCGGTGGCGACAATCATGCGACAGAGAAGTCAACATGGTGCGCCAATCGGTTGGCGTTTGTGACGTGTCGACGCTGGGAAAGATCGACATTCAGGGGGCAGACGCCGCTGCGTTTCTGGATTTTGTCTACACCAATATGTTTTCAACGCTCAAAGTCGGGCGGGTACGTTATGGTCTGATGCTGCGCGAAGATGGTCATGTGATGGATGATGGCACAACCGCGCGGCTTGGCCCTGAACATTTTGTGATGACAACGACGACCGCCGCCGCCGGTCAGGTGATGAAACATCTGGCGTTTGTGCATCAGTGTTTGCGTCCTGACATGGATGTTCAGATGATTTCCGTGACCGAGCAGTGGGCCCAGTTTGCGGTCGCCGGTCCAAAATCCCGCAGCATTATCAACGCGGTTCTGGATACTGCGATTGATGATCAGAATTTTCCCTTTATGGCATGTGGCAAAATGCCGGTGTGCGGGATCAAAGGGCGGCTGTTCAGAATTTCATTTTCCGGCGAGTCTGCATATGAAATTGCCGTGCCCGCGCGCTATGGTGACAGCCTGTTCCGGCAATTGTTGGCTCTGGCGCAGGCCGAGGCGGGTGGCCCGTACGGAATGGAGGCCCTGAACGTCCTGCGCATCGAAAAGGGGTTCATTACCCACGCAGAAATCCACGGTCGTGTGACCGCAGATGACATCGGGATGGGGCGGATGCTGTCGGCAAAGAAAGATTTTATCGGCAAGACCATGGCGGGGCGCCCGGGCTTGTCTGGCGCGCATCGCGAGCAGTTGGTTGGCTTGCGGCCTGTTGGGGTCGTGCGCCAGTTGACGGCCGGATCTCATTTGTTCGACCAGGGCAAGGAAGCGATCCGTGAGAATGATCAGGGGTACATCACATCGGTCGGATTCTCGCCAACGCTTGGGCACATGCTGGCGCTTGGTTTTCTGAAAAATGGCCGGGCCAGGCACGGCGAAACAATCCAGATGGTTGACCATCTGCGCGGCTTGAATGCGCTTTGCCAGGTCACCGATCCAGTCGCATTTGATCCAGAGGGGGTGCGGGTTCGTGGTTAAGTTAAAGGCGATAAGCCCCTGTCAGGATATTCCCGCGCAAACGATCAGGTCCGTGACGATGCAGGAATTGGCGCCTGCGGAGATAACATCAATCGCGGTCAAAACCGGACGTCAAAAAACCGCTTCTCAGTCGCTCAAAAAGCAATTCGGGTTTGCTTTGCCCGGGGCCAACAGATCGACGGGGACCGCAGGTGCCCGTTGCGTTTGGTTTGGTCATGACCAGGTCATGCTGTTGGGTCCCCGGCCCGCCCGGATTGACGGCGCTTCGATGACCGATCAGTCAGATGCCTGGGCCGTCATACAATTGCAGGGCCGTCACAGTCGGGCCGTGCTGGCGCGCATGGTCCCGATCGATCTGAATGCAGATGTGTTCAAACGTGGCCACACTGCGCGCACGCTACTGGGCCATGTGCCTGCATCGCTCACGCGGACCGGCGAAGACCGTTTCGATCTGATGGTTTTTCGCTCTATGGCGCATACAGCGATCACAGAAATAACCCATGCAATGTCCAGCATTTCGGCCCAAAATCCGGTGTGATGGCCAGCGACATGATCTGAAGTCGTCTGAATGACTGGACTCTTGGCGGTACCACACCAATATTCATGATATGAGTCTGCCCCCGGGATTTCTGGATGAACTGCGCACACGCGTCAGCCTTGCACAGGTTGTTGGGCGCAAAGTGTCGTGGGATCAGAGGAAATCCAATCAGGGCAAGGGCGACATGTGGGCGTCCTGTCCGTTTCATCAGGAAAAGTCTGCCAGTTTCCACGTCGATGATCGGCAGGGATTCTATTATTGTTTTGGATGCCACGCCAAAGGCGACGCGATTACGTTCATACGCGAAACTGAAAATGTCGGCTTCATGGAAGCTGTCGAAATTTTGGCCCGCGAAACCGGTTTGCCGGTACCAAAACGCGATCCTCAGGCGCAACAAAAGGCAGATCGGCGGACCCAGCTTGCCGATGTCATGGAACAGGCTGTCCAGTTTTTTCGCCTGCAACTCAAGACGTCCTCTGCGGCGCGTGCGCGTGAATACCTGTCTGAACGTGGCCTGGCCGAAGCTACGCAGGACCGTTTTGACATCGGATTTGCGACTGATGGCCGTCAGACATTGTGGACGCATCTGACCGGGCAGGGAATTGCCGGTGATCTGATCATTGACGCCGGACTGGCGGCCAAACCCGATGATGGCGGGGTTCCCTATGACAGGTTTCGCGATCGTATAATCTTTCCAATCCGCGATCCCCGTGGTCGGTGTATCGCGCTTGGCGGACGGGCTATGGCGGCTGACGCGCGTGCCAAGTATCTGAATTCACCCGAAACAGAGCTGTTTGATAAAGGGCGCAGCCTTTATAACCATGGTCCCGCGCGCGAGGCCTCTGGCAAGAATGCACAGTTGATTGTCGCCGAGGGCTACATGGATGTGATTGCCTTGTCCGAGGCCGGATTTGGCGCGACCGTGGCCCCGCTGGGAACCGCCATTACCGAGGATCAGCTGCAACTGATGTGGCGCATCCATCCCGAACCGGTCATTGCGCTGGACGGGGACACTGCCGGGTTGCGCGCCGCCATGCGCCTGATCGATCTGGCTTTGCCATTGCTGGAAGCCGGTCAATCGCTGCGTTTTGCATTGATGCCAAACGGGCAGGACCCGGATGATCTGGTCCGCGCACAAGGGCCGGCGGCTTTCCAGGCGTTGTTGGATCAGGCCTTGCCGATGGTTCAACTGTTGTGGCGACGCGAGACCGAAGGCAAAGTATTTGACAGCCCCGAACGCAAGGCCGCGCTGGACAAAACCTTGCGCACCGCACTGAAAACAATCAGGGACCCCTCAATTCGTTCTCACTACGCAGAGGACATCCGACAATTGCGGTTCCAGTTATTTAGGGCCGCTTATACGGCGGGCCGGTCGGGCGCGCGCCGCCCGTTTACTGCCAAGGGCCAGCCGCAGCCACCATTGCCGTCCACCAAATCGTCGCTTTTGGCAGCCAGCGGCAACGTCAACGCACAAGATCGCCTGCGTGAGGCGGTCATATTGGCGACACTGATCCGAAATCCCGAAATACTGGGCCGGTTTGAAACCGAACTTGAGGGACTCGAACTGTCGGATCCTGAATTTCGGGCGATACGCGCGGTCCTGCTGAACTGTATTGATGTACCACTCAAGTCATTGGAAACATTAATCACGCAAGAGACTGGAACTGCGACACTTGAAAAACTGTTTGCGCTTAGCCATGTGCAGATATCGCCCGCAGTTCGCAGCCCCGGCGATCAGGATGTGGCCGCGATGTGTGTTGCGCAGGAACTGGCAAAATTGTCTGCGCGGCGCGGTGCAGTAAAGGAAATTTCAGACGCGATGCAGGATATGGGTGACGTGGCCGACGAAGGGATCACCTGGCGCCTGACCCAGGCCGCGAACACGCTGAATCAGGCGGTAAAGGGGCAGACGGAAGACACGACAGAATACGAAAGAAGCGATAACGGGGCGCTGGTTAACAAGGACGAGCGCAGCGCGTTAGACGATCTTTTGGACAAAATAGACTTCGCCAAAGGGCCAAAACGGTCACACTGACGCATTTGGTGCAGGAAGACTTAAAGAAAACAAGGTAAATGGGTGTCCGAATCACTGATTCGGGTTTAATGATTCGTTTTAAACAAGAGCGAATCACCCCGCGTTCAAAGGAGTGCCGGATGGCTGCCAAGGATACAACCGACCCCAAGCAGAACGATCAGGACAATGACGGCCTGGATATGAGCCAGGCCGCGGTCAAAAAGATGATCGCCGAAGCACGCGAACGTGGGTACATCACCTATGATCAGCTGAATACGGTATTGCCGCCCGAACAGGTTGCTTCTGAACAGATCGAAGACGTTATGTCGATGCTGTCGGAAATGGGCATCAACATCATCGAAGACGACGAGGCCGAAGAAGAAGAGGCCAAAGGCGGCACCGATCTGGTTGACGCATCCAGTTCCCGCGAGGTTGCCGTCGCAGCCACCGAAACCGAAAAACTGGATCGCACGGATGATCCGGTACGGATGTATCTGCGCGAAATGGGTTCTGTGGAACTTTTGTCGCGCGAAGGCGAAATTGCAATTGCCAAGCGGATCGAAGCTGGTCGTAACACGATGATCCTGGGGCTTTGCGAAAGCCCGCTGACATTCCAGGCGATCACGATCTGGCGTGACGAACTGCTGAGCGAAGACATTTTACTGCGCGATGTCATCGATCTGGAGGCGACATTTGGCGGCGGTGTGGACGGCGAGGAACAGGAAACAGTCGTCCCAGCTGCGACGGTCAGCGCCCAGCCACAGCCCAAAACCGAACAGCCAGCAGCGCAGGAATTGGACGCGGACGGCAATCCGATAGCCAACGACGACGACGATGATGATGAAGACGAACAGGCCAACATGTCGCTTGCCGCGATGGAGGCCGCGCTAAAGCCACAGGTCCTGGAAACCCTTGATCTGATCGCGCGTGATTATACGAAATTGTCGGAAATGCAGGATTTGCGGATGTCCGCAACGCTGAACGAGGATGACAGCTTTAGCGACAAGGAAGAAAAGATATATCAAAAACTGCGGTCTGAAATTGTTGAACTGGTGAACGAATTGCACCTGCATAACAATCGGATCGAGGCGCTGATCGACCAGCTTTATGGGATCAATCGCCGCATCATGTCGATCGATGGAAATATGGTAAAGCTGGCTGATCAGGCCCGCATCAATCGCCGGGAATTCATTGATGCCTATCGCGGCGCTGAACTGGATCCGACCTGGTTGGACCGGATGGGTGAAAACACCGGTCGCGCCTGGCAGGCCTTCATTGAACGCTTTACGCCAAAGGTCGAAGAACTGCGCGCCGAGATGGCCCAGGTTGGCCAATATGTGGGTGTCGATATCGGCGAATTCCGCCGCATTGTGCAGCAGGTTCAAAAGGGTGAAAAAGAAGCCCGTCAAGCCAAGAAGGAAATGGTCGAAGCCAACCTGCGTCTGGTGATATCAATCGCCAAGAAGTACACGAACCGCGGCCTGCAATTCCTTGATTTAATACAAGAAGGTAACATCGGCCTGATGAAGGCGGTGGATAAATTCGAATACCGCCGCGGTTATAAGTTTTCGACCTATGCGACATGGTGGATCCGTCAGGCGATCACCCGGTCCATCGCGGATCAGGCCCGCACGATCCGTATCCCGGTCCACATGATCGAAACGATCAACAAACTTGTTCGCACCGGTCGTCAGATGCTGCACGAAATCGGTCGCGAACCAACGCCCGAAGAATTGGCAGCCAAGCTGCAGATGCCGCTGGAAAAAGTGCGCAAGGTGATGAAAATCGCCAAGGAACCGATTTCACTGGAAACCCCGATTGGCGACGAGGAAGATTCACAGCTCGGCGATTTCATCGAGGACAAAAACGCTATCCTGCCGCTGGACAGCGCCATTCAGGAAAACCTGAAGGAAACCACGACACGCGTGCTGGCATCCCTGACGCCACGCGAAGAACGGGTCCTGCGAATGCGCTTTGGTATCGGCATGAACACCGATCACACTCTGGAAGAAGTTGGCCAGCAGTTCAGCGTGACCCGCGAACGTATTCGTCAGATCGAAGCCAAAGCGCTGCGCAAACTCAAGCATCCAAGCCGGTCGCGAAAGTTAAGGTCGTTCCTGGATCAGTAAGCGTATGGGCCGCGATGTATCAGCGGCCCATCAATTGATCACCAAAACTTACAAGAATGGCCCCGCCGAGGACAAAAATTGTTCCGGACAACTTGATGAATGACGTGGGCTGCGCCGGCACGCCAAGCAGTCCGAACTGGTTGATGATCGCGCCAACGATAATCTGTCCGGCCACAAGCAGAACAAAAAACGCACCAGTTCCAATCTGTGGAATCAGGTAAGTCGAAATCAAAATCATCAGTGCACTTACAACCCCGGCCAGGAACAGCCACTTTGGCACGTCACCTATTTTGGCCATCCCGGACCCCAGGTCACCATTCACGCCCGCGATGAGCACTGAAACAACAAAAGCCACAGCAAAAAACGGCACGTTCCCCATTGATGGCGCACCCATTATTCGTGCGGTATGGGCAATCATCGGCAGGTAGATCGAAATTGCGGCGCCCATGGCAAGAGCAAGTAAAAAATTCGTTGTTGTCATCCCCGTTCCCCTTTTTTGGTCATTTTAGAAACCATTGGTTACATGTCCCAAAATCCCTGTACGGCCTGAGACCGAGCCAGACATATTTCCCGTTCCACACGATTGTATAACATCGAACGTTCGAGGATCTTACCTGTTTCCAAGTTTCGCCGAAGATACCCTTACAAATCCGTTTCGAAAATTCACAGCACCGCATTTCCATTGCCATTCGACGGTCACCACACCGTTGCCCCTGGCCGACCAGGTATCGGCAGGCATCCGCCGAGGCAAATGCTGGTTTGAGCAAGGTTTATCTCATGAATATCAGGGGAATGGATCGCAGGGATGGGTGTCGGCTATCATGGACCGGGTGGTGGTAATTAGTGGGTGCGTTATGAAACATCTGATTTCCATATGCGCGGGTTTTGCGCTGATTGTATTTGCATCGGGGGCGCAGGCGGCGATCCTGACATTTGACGATATTCCCTATATGTCGCCGGACTGGACTTACACCGAAAGCGGCTATCTTTTTGACGAAGCGAATGGCGACCTGGGCGGCGGTGGCGCCGAAAACCTGCATATCGACATTTTCTCGGGACCGTTTGCCAACAAGCTTAGGCTGACGGCGACGGACGGGTCGTTGTTTTCGCTATCCGCGATCGACATTGCCCCGATGGGTGTCAGCTTTGTCTCTGGCGCGCCGATGGACGATGCGGAATTCATCGGCATGCGCGAAGGTGACGTGGTCGCCTCGCTGATGGCTTCATCGCAATCGGGTGCGTCCACAATTACGTTTGGTCGCGGGTTTGGAAGTATTGATTCACTGATGATCAAGGGCGTCTGGACCGGAAATCTGTGCGGCGACGAGGGCCTGCGCATGTGCGGTTTTGATAACCCATTTGACGTGCATTTCACATTGGACAACATCGTTTTGGGTTTGCCGGCACCAGTTCCGATCCCGGGCAGTGCTGCGTCGTTACTGGGGGCCATCGTTTTTCTGGTGGCGCTGCGCCGTTATACAAGGCGAACCGGGTCCGCCCGCCAGTCTTGAAAATCTGCCGCGACACGCAAATCCCCCACCCGATTGGGCAGGGAAATTGCGGCGCATGTTGATGGGCGTCTAACTAAGGTATGTGTTGAAGAACGCGATCGTGCGATCCCAGGCCAGCTCGGCCTGGACTTCGTCATAGCGCGGCGTTGAATCGTTGTGAAATCCGTGGTTCGCATTCTCATAAAAATGCGCGGTGTATGTTTTGTTGTTGGCCTTCAGTGCCTCTTCATAGGCAGGCCAGCCGGCGTTTATGCGTTCATCCAGTGCGCCGTAATGCAACAACAGGGGTGCCTGAATTTTCGGAACATCTTCGGCGCTTGCCTGGCGGCCATAAAACGGCACCGAGGCGGCAAGCTCGGGGTATGCCACCGCCAATGCGTTGCAAACACCGCCGCCATAGCAAAATCCGACACAGCCGACCTTACCGGTGCTGTCGTCGCGTGCCATCAGGTGTTCGACACCGGCAAAGAAATCATTCATCAATTTGGTGCCGTCCACGGTGCGTTGCAATTCCCGCCCGTCCACGTCATTTCCCGGATATCCACCAACCGATGTCAGCCCATCAGGCGCCAGAGCCATAAAACCGGCTTTGGCCACTCTGCGGGCCACATCTTCGATATATGGGTTCAGCCCGCGGTTTTCGTGAATTACCAAAACGGCCGGTAGCGGCCCCTCGACACCCGCAGGGCGCACCAGATACCCACGCACCTCACCATGCCCGTTTGGCGAAGGATAGGTGACATAGTCCGCGTGAATGTCGGCGTCGTTAAATGACACTTGCTGGGCCAGTGCGTAATTTGGGCTTAGCATGTTCAACAGGGCGGCCGCGGTTAGCCCCCCGACCGCAAACTTGCCTGCCTTGTCCAGAAACTCGCGTTTGGTAATTTTTCCATGTGCATAAAAATCATATAGATCAAGAAGTTCCTGATCAAAATCCTTTGCAGTCATCCGGTTCATAGCATTCTCCTGTTTGATTGTCGGGTCTGCCGTTGCAGCGCCGGGCCAATTCATAATGCAATCAGTATACCAGAAATTCAGATGGCCTTGAACACAGCCTTGTCAGGGGCTGGCGCAGGTGCATTTTAAAGGGCAATCTGTCTGATATGCATCATGTTATTTCAATCCGCACCGACGGGCCGGGGCTCTATGAATTCACCCAGGATTTGCGATCCCGGGTGACGGGCGACGGTTTGCTGACCTTGTTTGTACGCCACACGTCTTGTTCATTGCTGATACAGGAAAACGCCGATCCCGAAGTGCAAACAGATTTGCAAAATTACTTTGCCCGATTGGTACCGCCGACAACCGATCCGGCGATGGCCTATCTGACCCACACATACGAAGGCCCGGATGATATGCCAGCACATATCAAGGCCGCGATGCTGCCTGTTTGTCTATCGATCCCGGTGCTGGGCGGTGAAATGGTGCTGGGGACATGGCAGGGTGTGTATTTGTTTGAACATCGCGATCGTCCGCATACACGTCAGATCGTGGCACATTTGCAATAACGAAACCCCCTATTTAGCGGTCGCATTTGCCCCCTACCCAAGTCCTCGCGGAGCCCCTATAGTGGCTGTGGATAAGTGGGGAATAACACCCAGAGGCAGACGATAGGGGTTCGGCGATGCGTTGTCCGTTTTGCGGAAATGTTGATACTCAGGTGAAAGATAGCCGCCCGGCGGAAGATCATGTGGCCATTCGGCGGCGACGGTTTTGCCCGGCATGTGGCGGGCGTTTCACGACTTACGAACGCGTGCAATTGCGCGATCTCGTTGTCATTAAGACCAATGGACGGCGTGAAGATTTTGATCGTGACAAACTGGAACGGTCTATTCGTATTGCGCTGCAAAAACGGCCAGTTGAACACGACCGGATGGAACAGATGATTTCGGGTATTGTGCGGCGATTGGAAAGTCTGGGCGAAACCGACATATCATCCAATGTGATCGGCGAGATCGTCATGGAAACCCTGGCGCGCATAGACACCGTGGCCTATGTCCGGTTCGCCAGCGTTTACAAGAACTTTCAGGCAGCGGACGATTTTGACAAATTCGTCAGCGAATTGCGGCCGCCGGATCAAGCAGAAGAGTGAGCGAAACCGACACCAGGTTCATGGCGCTAGCCCTTTCCATGGGGCAGCGCGGGCTTGGCCGTGTGTGGCCGAACCCTGCCGTCGGGTGCGTCATTGTCAATGACGGGATCGTTGTCGGGCGGGGGTGGACCCAGGTCGGTGGGCGACCACACGCGGAAACCGTCGCCCTTGGTCAGGCCGGCGCAGCGGCTAAGGGTGCGACCGCTTATGTGACGCTGGAACCCTGTGCCCACCAGGGGCAAACACCGCCATGTGCCACGGCACTGATCGATGCGGGTGTCGCGCGGGTGGTGGTTGCCGCCAGCGACCCGGACCCACGTGTCAACGGCGAAGGCATTGCGATAATGCGTAGCGCAGGTGTGCAGGTTGACACCGATATCCTGCGGGAACAGGCCGCCGCGCAAAACGCCGGATTTTTCTTGCGCATCAATGAAAATCGCCCGTTTGTCACCCTGAAACTTGCCAGCAGTCTGGATGGGCGGATCGCAACAGCAACCGGCGAAAGCCAGTGGATCACCAGCCCGCAATCGCGGCGGTTGGTGCATGCGATGCGGGCCGAACACGATGCTGTTCTTGTTGGCGGGGGCACGGCCCGAGCCGACGATCCCACGTTGACCGCGCGTGATTTGGGTTCAAACCACCAGCCGGTCCGTGTGGTATGGTCGCGCCGCATCGATTTGCCATTGATGGGTCAGCTTGCCCAAACAGCAGGCGATGTGCCGGTCTGGATCTGTCATGGCAAGGATGCCGAAACGACAGTCTTGGATACATGGCAAGACCTGGGTGCAAAGCTGTTGCCATGTGACATCGGGGTGGCCAGAAACGTGGACCCGCACAGCGCATTGCGCATGATGGCAGATCAGGGAATAACCAGGGTTTTGTGCGAAGGTGGCGGTGCACTGGCGGCGTCTTTGTTGGTCGCCGATCTGGTGGACGAACTGGTGTGTTTTACCGCCGGTTTGGGGCTGGGTGCCGAAGGGCAGCCGATGCTTGGTGCCATGGGTCTGGATCGTTTGTCCCATGCGCCGCGTTTTGAATTGCAACGCACATGCGCGATTGGCGGCGATGTTTTGCATCGCTGGCTGCGTTCCCGAACTTAGGAAAGTGGCGACCGCCAAATGGGTGCAAAACTGCTGAACAACCCTTGCGCTTTCGCCAGCAATCGATTGGCTTTGGTATGTGATCCCAGTTGGTTGAGCGCCAAACGTTCGACCACGACCTCGGGCGGACATGGAAGTCCGCTGATCGGGTCACGATAGCGGGGATACTGGATCAAACAGGCATGAGCCAACGCAAGCAGGTCAGGTCTGGCTGTCCGACGCGCGGGCATAGGGATCAGATCCCGGGTCAGGCCCCACCCGGCATAAAACGGGATGCCCAGACACGTCACCGGAATATCTCGCAGCATAGCCTCAAAACCAAGCAACGACGTCATGGTCCACACCTCATCGCACGCCTGAAGTGCATCGATCGGGCTGCAATTGTTCAGCACATAATCCGCCAGCCCGTCCAAGGCTGCCTGCGGCAGGGCACCATCACGCAACCCCGCTTCGACGTCGGGATGCGGTTTGTACACGATCACCGCATCCGGATTTTCTTTGCGCACCTGTTGCAACAGCGCAAGATTGTCTTTGATGACCGGACTGCCCAGGATCAGCGACGCGTCGTCTGCAACTTGCCCAGGGACCAGAATTTTATGCCCGCCCGGCAGCAGAGCCGGACTGGTGCCATCAATATTGTATTTGCTAAGGCGTGATTGAATGACTGCACGTATCAGCTTTTCGGTTCTGTACAGCGCATCCGGTGGCAAATTAACCGACCCGTTGATCAGCCGTTCCAGCCGACTTTCGTTGTTGGGGTCATAGTAAATGCCCAGATCATCGCGCACCATCGAAAGCGCAGGGACCAATGCGGCCCCAAGACCCCGGGACCGGATGAAACCATCTTCGATGCGGATTATATCCGTGTCTTTGTGATTTGTGGCGGGCAAGCCGCTGGCCCAGGCCATCACCGGCCGGTTCAGCTTTTTGGCACGCGCCCGTGCCGACGATAAGTTGTTTTTGAATTGCAATGGCATGTGTTGGCCAAAGAATGACTGCAATCCCTTGCGTTTCCACAGCCGCATACCAACGGCGACATAGCCGCAGTGATCGTCGCGCCAACTGCGTGTTTCCGCCTCAAGTGCGGATATCGATTCTTCCAAAGAGCACAGCCGGTCCCGGCAGGGATCGTACCAGGTTGGGTACAAGATCATGGCCGCAGCGAAAAGCTGTGCCCGGCTCAGGCGGCGTTCGCGCCGTGCGACCGGGTTTTCATCCTGGGTCAGCCCCCAGCCGGCGTAAAAGGGCTGGCCGAACACGCGCGGCTTGTGCCCTGCAAAAATTGATTCAAAACCCATCTGCGATGACACCGTGTAAACGGCGGTCGCGCCCTCCATCAGGGCCCATGGGCTGACGGGTTCATCCAGCAACTGCACCCGGTCATTTGTGTCTTCGGCCCCGAAATGTCCAGGCCGCAGGCCCGCCGTGGTTTCGGGGTGCGATTTGATTACAACCTTGTTGCCGGGATGTTCGGTTTGCGCGAAAACCAACATTTCCTTGAACGTGGCGGCATTCGCCGCACCACCGCTGATTGACGCGTCGTCGCGGGTTTGGTCGATAACAAGAACATAGGGCGCGTCCGGCAAATTTGCCTGTGGATCAAAGGCGTTATACTTGGACAGATGTGCTGATTTCAGCCGGAGCGATGCAGCCCGTGCGCGGTTCAGCAACGCTGTGTCGTCCAGCGGGTGGTTGGCCAATAAATGTTCGATATCTGAAACATGCGCGCTGTCAAAATGAACACCGCGGGTATCCAGGTGCAGCCCGATTGGCGGGGACCCGTTGCGCCCCGGAAGAACGGATCTGAGAAAACTATCCTCGACCCGCAGAATGGGTGACCGGGTGTTGTGCGCAACCTTTTCGCCGCGTGGGGCTGTCGGACTTTGGCCCCACACCCCAACCCAGTCGTCAGCACCGGGTTTGCCGATCTTGATCTGCCAGCCTGCCAATTCCAGTATCCGGCGCACGCGTCGTTGCGTCAAAAAGCCACCGTTGTAAACGAAAAGCCGCCGGGAATGGTCATCCCCGGCGGTATCCTGGCTATGCGTGGCGGTCATATGGGTTTTCAGTTACCAGCGAGCGAGTTGATTGAATCCGCGGCCGTCAACGAACCGGTAATTGCGCTAAGTGTTTTGGACCACTGCACGAACGGCGCTTCGGTCACATAGACGGTGTCATCGTCACGGATGACAAAATCACGCGCCATAAACACCCCGTTGGGTTCGGTCAGGTTCAGCACATAGATCAGGCGCTGTGTCCCGATCAGGTCATCGCGACCAAGAACCATGTTTGCGACTTCTTCCAGTTCGTTGCGAAAGACAAACACGCCGGTCGGATCTGCGGTGCTTGTGCTTAGACCACCGACCTGTGCAATCGCCTCGATGGCTGACAGGGCCTGCGTATCAAAAACCACCCGGTTTTGGGTCCCGGTGGCACCAAGCGCGGTAAATGCACGTGTGTCGGCCTCTACCAGGATGCGATCACCGCCGCGCATTGCGATATCGTAATCGGGGTTCTTATAAAGATCCTGGAACCAGATTTTGGCCTGCTGATTGCCGCGAAACACCGTGACCTGCGCGATTTCAGGTTCGATTGCCACGCCGCCTGCACGGGCAAGCATTGCTGTTAATGTGCGTGTTGGACGTTCGATCGGATAGATGCCCTGGCCACCAACCGCGCCGGCGATCGACACTGTGGCACCATCGCCGGCCAGACGTCGCACCAGAACCTGCGGATCCGGTGTCTGGCTGTCCAGCTTTTCGGTGATGATCCTGCGAATGGCTTCCGGTGTATTCCCGGCGGCGCGAATGCGCCCTGCATAAGGAACAAAAATGTTGCCCGAGCCGTCAACCTGGACTTCTTCCAGCACGGTTGAATTGACGCCCGCCCCGGCAAGCAGGCCGTCATCGACGTTTTCCCAAATGGTCAGCCCCAGCGTGTCACCGGGGCGAATGGTGTCGGACCCGACGACGCCGGCGTTGATGAATTCATCAGAGAACCCGAAAGCAGGCACAATCGCGGTTGACCGTGTGACTTGATCATTCACCTCGACGACAAAAGCATCGCCGTCCTTTTGAACCGATCCCGAAAATATTTCGTTTTTGTTTGGCCCTGAACGTGGAAGGGCACAGGACGCAAGTGTCATGACAAGCGTCAACAGGGCTAGGGTTCGCGCCCCACGCGATGAAAAGGTTAACACTGCTCGGTCTCCTCGACCTGAAATTCTGCCTCGGTCGTCTTTTTTTGTTTTGATACGCAAATTCGGTTCAAAATGCCAGCAAAGCGTGACCGCGTACCTATTTCACAACCACCAACTGTTGCCGAGGTGCCGCTGTGCCATTTTCCAGCGCAGCATATGGGTCGTCTTTGGCAAGCATCATATCCACCACCTGGCGCAGCAATTGCCGACGCCCGCGAGACGCATAAAATCCGCCCGATATTTGTGAAGTTTCCAATAAAAACAAACGGTAATCGCGATATGCATTGCGATCAGGACGCGATGGTTGCCGGAAAAAGCCAGTCAATGGCTGGCTGGAAACGAATTGCGGTTTGTCATAGACCGCTGCCCCGAAAGTTTTCAGCGGTATTCCGCGCCAAAGGACCTGTTGTGCCGCTGTCGAATTGACAGTCACAGCGCTGCGCGCGTGGTCCAGCAGCCTTGCCAGCTTGCCGCCACCCACATAATGGACGCGATTGGAAATGCCGTGCAACCGGGCAAGGCGGCGCAAATCGCGCCGGATCGGCACCCTTCCGTCTTCTAGTGGGTGGGCCTTGAACACCAGGTGGTGATGCTTGGGTGCGCCGGTGGCAAATCCCTTGATCACAACCTCCAGAAAATCGGCCATCGTCGCAAAATCCGAGTGCATCCGAAAGCTGGAATCATGCTCTAGCTGCAGGAGAACCAGATGATAGGGGTACCCCCCCGCCTTTACCCGACGGGTTGCCCGCACCCGATCCAGCGCATGGAACGGCATCAACAGCAATCGCTTCAGATAAAGCTGAAACTCATGCGAAACACTGATCGATCTGTGGCTGCGAAACTGGCGGTAGCCGCGATTGGCGAACATCACCCACCAATGATAAATCGCGCCGTAAAACACATGCTGCCGGAGATGTCCCCAATGTCCGGGCGCGACCGGCATTTCCGGGTCCAACTGCGCGACGGCTTCCTGCATTTTCTGAACACTGAGGTTCATCAACCTGGAATGCCCGTTGGCGCCGCCTCTTTCATATGTGACCCAATAAGGACGCAGATACCCTTCTTCAAAGACATGCACAGTGATGCCCATATCTGTTGCGATCTCAATGGCTTGCACGTGGACGGGCTTTGTATCGCCATAAAGAACGATGTCGGTAATTTCTTTTTCAACAAATAACGAGCGACAAAAATCCGGCCAGTGGCGGGGTGCGTCGCGAAATGGCACATAATGCGACGCCGGCCGCCAAAACGCGCGGTCCCCGGCGTTAAAGCCGACCCGCCACACGTCCGCCCCCGCAGACACCAGCATCCGCCCAAGCTGGCGAAAGTACGGCCCATGAGGACCTTGCAATAGCAAAAAACGGCGTGGTCTGCCTGTCACTGTGCTCTTTATCCCTGGCTGCGGTTTGTGCCGCTTTTGCGCGAAATATTCGCCTGAAATGATCATAATGCAATATGGACAAATAGTGAGGCCAATTGTGGGCAACATCTTGCGGTCGGGCGTAGCACCGGGAATACTGCGGCCAAGCGACGTCAGACCAGGTATCGCAAGATCTATACCGCGAAAAAGGAAACGACATGTTTACTGGGATAATTTCGGACCTTGGGGTCGTTCTGGACGTCAGCCATAACGGCGATCTGAAAGCCCGCATTGGCACCTCGTATGATGTTGCAGGGATTGATATCGGGGCATCGATCGCCTGTGACGGTGTGTGCCTGACTGTCATTGCACTGGGGACAGAGCCGCAGAACTGGTTTGAGGTCGAAATTTCTTCGGAAACAGTAGCTTGCACCAATGTCGGGCATAATGGCTGGCCGACGGGCAAGGCGATCAACCTGGAACGGGCGCTTAAGGTCGGGGACGAATTGGGCGGTCATATCGTGTCCGGGCATGTGGATGGCATCGCCGAAATAATTGCCCTGCGCGATGACGGCGACAGCACCCGGGTTTCATTTCGCGCACCCGAAACGCTGGCACGATTTATCGCGCCAAAAGGGTCAATTGCGCTGAACGGCACGTCGCTGACAGTGAACGAAGTCGATGGGGCCACATTTGGGGTCAATCTGATACCCCATACCAAACAAATGACGACCTGGGGGCAAATGCAGGTCGGTGATGCCGTCAATCTAGAGGTCGACACCATGGCCCGCTATGTCGCCCGGTTGCAGGAATGGCAGGCCTGACAACCCGGATCGATCTGAAAAACAGTGCTGGCGGGGTGCTGGCCTTGATTTGCGGGCGCAGTTCCAAGGATCGGCGCACCCCAATGACGGCCATTGACCCGCGCCAAAGCGCGTTTTTGCCGGATTCGCCGGCTTGGTCGGTCAAATTGGCAGATGTTACTGCAAACACCGTCTGGTCAATGCATTCGTCCTGCGATATCTGCGTGCCAGCCAAGGACGGGACCGATAATGACCGACACGCATGACGCCCTGTACAAGGATGCGATTTCCTCGATCGAAGAGGTCATCGAAGATGCGCGCAATGGGCGTATGTTCATTCTGGTGGATCACGAAAATCGGGAAAACGAAGGCGATCTGGTGATACCGGCCCAAATGGCGACACCCGAAGCGATCAATTTCATGGCCACCCACGGGCGGGGTCTGATTTGTCTGACGCTGACCGGCGAACGTATTGACGCGCTGGGCCTGCCGATGATGTCGTCACAAAATTCATCCCGCCACGAAACGCCGTTTACAATTTCTATCGAGGCCCGCGAAGGCGTGACCACGGGCATCTCGGCCCATGATCGCGCCCGCACGGTTGCGGTTGCGATCGATGCATCTAAAAATGCCGGCGACATTTCGACGCCGGGCCATGTATTTCCTTTGCGCGCGCGGGCAGGCGGGGTTCTGGTCAGGGCTGGCCACACCGAAGCTGCAGTTGATATCAGTCGATTGGCAGGTCTGAACCCGTCCGGTGTAATCTGCGAAATCATGAACGAAGATGGCACCATGTCGCGGCTTCCCGATCTTGTGGCATTTGCCCAAAAGCACAACATCAAGATCGCTACAATCAGTGATCTGATCGCGTATCGGCGGCGCAATGACAATCTGGTCCGCATTTCAAAGGAAGCCGCTGTTTCCTCTGAATTCGGCGGCGAATGGAAGATGCGCATTTATGCGGACGAGACCCACGGTGACGAACATATCGTACTGATCAAGGGTGATATTTCGGGGGCCGACCCGGTTCTTGTGCGAATGCACGCGTTGGACCCGATGCTGGATGTTGTCGGCCTAGGCGGTACTGGCCGCACCGGCGAATTCGGCGACGCGATGAACCTGATCGCGCGCGAAGGTCGCGGCGTTGTGGTATTGCTGCGCGACACGACGATGAAGTTGGTAACAGAGGATGCAGTATCGCCGCAAACGCTGCGCCAGTATGGTCTGGGTGCGCAAATACTGTCATCGCTGGGTTTGTCTGATTTGATCCTGCTTACGAATTCCCCAACACCGAAAATTGTCGGACTTGATGCCTATGGGCTTGCCATCGTCGGTACCCGAAAAATTCCGTTGGAGCGCTGATATGGCTGTTGTTGAAGACCATCATGTCTTGCCGCTACCCGAGTTTTCGGACCCGGTGAAAGTGTTGATTGTGGCGTCCCCTTACTACAAGGCGATTTCGGATGCCCAGCTTGCAGGTGCAAGGTCGGTTCTGGAACAGGCCGGTGCGACATTTGAAACCGTATATGTTCCCGGCGCGTTGGAGATTCCAACAGCCATCACAATTGCCGACCGCCAGTCGAATTTCGACGGATACGTGGCGCTTGGCTGTGTCATCCGTGGCGAAACAACCCATTACGACACGGTCTGCAACGACAGCTCGCGAGCATTGCAACTGCTTGGGTTGGACGGGTGTTGCATTGGAAACGGCATTTTGACCGTCGAAAACAACCGGCAGGCGGTCGTGCGCGCTGATCCCGATGGTCAGAACAAGGGTGGCGGGGCGGCGGCGGCGGCGCTTCATTTGATTTCACTGTCACGAAAATGGGGCCAGCGGCGCAAGGATGTGGGTTTCCAGTCGGACCCGATATTGGTTGCGGGCGATAACAAGGGGCCGACTTCGGCATGAACAAGAGCCTTGAAAAACGGCAAATGAAATCTGCGGCGCGCCTTTATGCTGTTCAGGCCCTGTTTCAAATGGAAGCTTCTGACCAAACGGTCGATGGCGTGACGGCGGAATTTGAAACCCATCGGTTCGGGGCCACCTATGAAGGTGACGAAATGGTCGAGGGTAACATTGATCTGTTTCGCCAGACTGTTGCGGATGCGGTCAACCAACAGGCGCTAATTGATCAGATGACCGATCGCGCATTGGTCGCCAAATGGCCCATTGCGCGAATAGATCCCACTTTGCGCGCATTGTTTCGCGCGGCCGGTGCTGAACTGACCGAGGGCGCGGCACCGCCGCGTGTGGTCATTACCGAGTATGTTGATGTTGCCAAAGCGTTTTTTCCGGACGGCAAGGAATCCAAGTTCGTGAATGCGGTGCTGGATCACATGGCGCGCGAGGCCAAGCCGGACGCCTTCCAGACCTGAGTCGCGAAAAGATCGCAAATCGTGACAGTTGTGGGTGAAACGCACGGGTGATGAATTTTCATGTGCGCGCGGTCATGAAATAACACTGGCCACAACGGTCGGGGCACGGCAATAATGACCCCACCATTATTTGGACGGCTCCCATTTATTAAACCGAAATACCTGGAAAGTTTATGATCAGGTACGGAAAGCAAAACCATAATGCCAGACAGCCATGACCCGTTTCGCCGCCACCCGGAATTGCGCGACAAGATCAAAGACCCCAAAGACTCTTTTTTCAATACGTTTGATATCAACGCAATGGTTCCGGTGCTGCTGGAAAATAACCTGCCGGTCGATTGGTGGTATACAGACCAGGAACGCGAAGCGATCCGGGCTGACGCGTTATCCGGTCACAACGGTGATCTTTGGGTCTTTGCCTATGGGTCGTTGATGTGGGATCCGGCATTTCAGTTCAGCGACCTGCGCCGTGCAACCGCCCATGGTTATCAGCGTCAATTCATCGCCAAGGACGTGAAGGGCGCGCGCGGGACGCCCGAACAGCCGGGGCTGATGGCTGCGTTGGACATTGGCACACGCTGTGACGGTATATTGTTAAAGATTGACGCGGACCGCATTGAATCGGAAACAGAAATTCTATTCAGGCGGGAAATGATTGCCCCGGGATATCAAACCCATTTCATTTCCTGCGAATGCGATGATCAGGCCATTACTGCGATGACATTTCTGGCCAATCACGACTCTGATTTCATCTGCGCGGAATTGACCCGTGACGACAAAGTATCGCTGCTTGCAACGGGCGAAGGCTTTCTTGGGACCAGTCTGGAATATATTTCAAACATCGTGGCCCAGTTGCACACATTGGGCATTAATGACCATGACGTGGTTAACTTGATGGAAGATGCAATCGCGTTCCAGCAAAAGAATGCGCCAGCCTGAACCACAATGATTTCCCGGACAGCGGAGCCCACGATGCAACAGCAGATCCCTTTTTATGATGGTCACAACGATTTTCTATTGCAGCTTATGATGTCCAAAACGCCGCGTCAGGATCGCTGGCTGGGCGACACCGGGCAGGGACATCTTGACCTGAAACGGATGAAGGAATCCGGGTTTTCTGGCGGCATGTTTGCGATATTCGTGCCGCCCATATCCGGCGGCCCGCCGCCCGATTTCGCGGCGCTGATGGCCAATCCACCATATGATATTCCGATGCCGCCGCTGATGGAAGCCGCCGCCGCGCAACCGATGGCGATGACAATGGCGGGTCTGTTGCACTGGATGGAACGATCCGCACCCGCCGATTTTGCCCTGTGCCGAACCCCCGATCAGATCAGGGCGGCCATGCAATCGGGTCGCATTGCCGGGCTGATGCATATGGAGGGCGCCGAGGCGATCGGGCCGGATCTGGATGCGTTATTTCTGTTTTATGACATGGGGCTGCGATCACTTGGCCCGGTCTGGAGCCGCCCAACCATTTTCGGTGAAGGTGTGCCAATGGCGTTTCCGGGAACCCCGGACATTGGCGCGGGCCTGACAGAAAAGGGCAAGGATCTGGTGCGGCTGTGCAATGAACTGGGCATCGTGATCGACCTGTCGCATATGAACGAAGCCGGCTTTGATGATGTGGCTGCGATTTCAGATGCGCCCCTTGTCGCGACACATTCAAATGCCTTTGATTGCAGCGCGTCACCACGCAACCTGACCAACCGCCAGCTTGGAATAATCCGGGATACCGGCGGTATGGTGGGATTGAATTACGCGACCTTTTACCTGCGGCCAGACGGCAAGGGATCGCCTGACGTTGATTGGGATATTATCCTGCGACACATGGATCACCTGATTGCCCATCTGGGCGAGGACCATGTGGGGCTTGGGTCAGACTTTGACGGTTGCATTGTGCCCAAGGCGATCGGGGATGTCACTGGCGTTCCAAAGCTATTCAAGGCCATGCGGCAACACGGGTATGACGATCAGCTTATCACGAAATTGGCCCGCGATAACTGGTTGGCATGTCTGGATCGCAGTCTGGCTTAGACTAAGTAAGCACCTCGCATCGCATATAACCGTGCCAGCACGCTGAATGGCGCTGTGGGTCGGATCGTTGATCCGGAACGCCGGACGCCCCTGTCGTCATGCGCCACACCCCCATGATAGTTAGTCTAAATCGCCGCGATGATTGGGGGCTGTTTTCTGTGCCTTGGGTGTCGCTAATTAATTGAATTCAATTATTTAGGTTAAATCCCTTGACCTTCCTGTGACTGGAAGCCATATGCGAGTGACCCAAAGTCGCAAACCAAGAGGTTACCGTGTCCCAAAATATCAGAATATCTGTGCAAGGCATGACCTGCGCGTCCTGTGTTAATCGTGTGGAAAAAGCACTGGCACAGGTGCCGGGTGTACATGACACGTCCGTCAATCTCGCGACTGAAGAAGCCAGCCTGCAGATCGATAGCCCGGATGTAGTCGGCGATATCGCCGACGCGTTGGAACAGGCAGGCTATCCTGCGGAAATCCAAAAAATCAATCTGGACGTCGAGGGCATGACCTGCGCGTCATGCGTTGGCCGGGTGGAACGGATTTTGGCCGCAGAACCTGGTGTTTTGTCTGTTTCTGTCAATCTGGCAACGCAGATCGCCCAAGTGTCGGCATTTGATGGCAGTGTAAAAGCATCTGATCTGGCAGCGGCAGTGACAGCGGCAGGCTATCCGACCCAACCCGCAAAACAAGTTGATGAGGCTGAAAAGGCCGACCGTAAAGAAAGAGAGATCAACGAATTGCGCAAGGCGCTTGTGCTTGCTGCGGTATTGACCTTTCCCGTCGTCGTGTTGGAAATGGGTACGCATTTCGTACCGGGCATGTATGAACTGATCGGTCGCACGATCGGCCACGATGCCAACTGGGTTATCCAATTTGTTTTGACCACGATCGTGTTGGCCGGCCCTGGACGCCGGTTCTTTGCCAAGGGATTTCCGGCGCTGTTTCGCGGCGCACCTGACATGAACTCTTTGGTTGCGCTGGGAACGGCTGCGGCCTGGATATACTCGACATTTGCATTGTTGATGCCTGCCATTTTTCCGGAAGGCACCCGCGCCATCTATTACGAAGCAGCGGCAGTAATCACGACTCTTATCCTGTTGGGTCGCTTTCTTGAGGCCCGCGCCAAAGGGCGTACAGGGGCCGCAATACAACGTTTGATCGGGCTTCAGCCGACAAATGCGCGGGTGGACCGTGATGGTACCGTCGTTGAAATTACGATTGAGGAAATCATTGTCGGTGACGTTTTGCATGTGCGCCCCGGGGAACGGATCGCCGTCGATGGCGTGGTGACTGGCGGAAGTTCATATATCGACGAAAGCATGATTACCGGTGAACCTGTGCCGGTTGCAAAACAGGACGGTGCTTCTGTGGTTGCGGGTACGGTGAACGGCACCGGCGCGCTGACTTTTTCAGCCACCGCCGTTGGCGCACACACCATGCTGGCCCAGATCATTCGGATGGTCGAGGATGCGCAGGGTGCAAAACTGCCCATTCAGGCGCTGGTTGATCGTATCACCGGCGTCTTTGTCCCGATTGTCATGGGACTGGCGGCACTCACGGTTCTTGTTTGGCTGATTTTCGGACCTGACCCGGCGATGGGTCTTGCGTTGGTTGCGGGTGTTTCAGTGCTGATCATCGCGTGCCCATGTGCCATGGGTCTGGCGACACCGACCTCGATTATGGTCGGCTCGGGGCGGGCTGCTGAAATGGGTGTCCTGTTTCGAAAAGGTGACGCGCTGCAAGGATTGCAGAATTCCAAGGTGATCGCCCTGGACAAGACCGGCACTCTGACCGCCGGGAAACCTGAACTGACCACCCTTCGGGTCGTGGATGACTGGAAGGATGACGATATCCTGACTGTGATGGCTTCGCTTGAAACATTGTCAGAACACCCGATTGCCGAGGCGATTGTGCGCGCAGCGACCCGGCGCAACCTGAAACTGCAACCCGTAGAGGCATTTGAAACGGTCACTGGAATGGGCGCTTTGGCAACGGTTGGCGGGCAGTCAGTTTTGATTGGGGCGGACAGATTTCTGATCGCAAACGGCATCGACCTGGGTGACCTGGAACAGGCTGGCAAGGCGATAGCGGCCAACGGTGAATCACCGCTATATGCGGCGGTGGACGGTCGCGCGGTCGCCGCGATTGGTGTATCTGACCCGATCAAGCCGGGTACCTCGGCCGCAATCACCGCATTGCATGGCTTGGGGTTGGAAGTCGCGATGATTACGGGCGACAATCAAACCACGGCCCGCGCCATTGCGGCGCAGTTGAATATCGATCACGTGGTGGCAGAAGTCTTGCCAGCGGGCAAGGTGGATGCATTGCAGAAATTGCGCGATGATCACGGTGCAATCGCCTTTGTCGGTGATGGCGTAAATGATGCGCCGGCGCTGGCGCAGGCGGACACCGGCATCGCAATCGGCAGTGGCACCGATGTGGCCATCGAAGCTGCGGATGTCGTCCTTATGTCCGGTGATCTGGCGGGTGTCGTCAATGCCTTGAAGATCAGCACTTCGACAATGCGCAATATTCGCCAGAATTTGTTCTGGGCCTTTGCCTACAACACTGTTTTGATCCCCATTGCCGCTGGTGTTCTTTATCCATTTGGCGGAACGTTACTGTCGCCGATGCTTGCGGCTGCCGCGATGGCGTTAAGTTCGGTATTCGTCTTAACCAACGCACTGCGATTGCGCCGTATTTCACCGGCAATGTTGGATGCGACACCAAGCGAACAAACGGCTGCGGTTCAATTTGACCCAGCTCCGTCAGCCGCAACATAAGGGAATTCATGATGAATATTGGTGATGTGGCGACGCTGTCGGGCCTGCCTGCAAAAACGATCCGATACTACGAAGAAATTGACCTGATCAAACCGTTGCGCGATACCAATGGGTATCGCGCATTCAGGGAAACCGACCTGCATAAACTGGCCTTTCTGGGGCGTGCGCGCGCATTGGGGTTCAGCATATCGGATTGCCGCAATTTGTTGGAACTATACGAAGATGAATCGCGCACAAGCGCCGAAGTAAAAGGCATCGCAAAGCTGCATCTTGCCCAGATCGAACAAAAAATTGTCGATCTCAGGGAAATGCATGCGACATTGTCGAACCTGGTTGCCACCTGCGCCGGAGACGATCGCCCCGATTGCCCGATTTTGCAATCGCTGGGGGCAGAGGCACAGTCAGATCGTTGATCAATATATGGGATGCGTCATAGCGCCAATGCCGTGCGCACATGCCGGATTTTTTGGTGGGCGACCCTGGAATCGAACCAGGCGTGAGTCGCCTCGAGGGAGTTACAGTCCCCTGCCACACCTTGCGGCCTGTCGCCCAACCTGAAGCGCTGGATAGCGGCAGGCACGTGGGCCGTCAACACGAAAATCCCTTGCTTCCGGTCTGGTCAGGGGGCATGGTCGCGCCCTCTGTTTTCATGGGGAATTTGATGAAAAAACCAAAATGGGTAATCGCAAAAGAACAGGGCAGGCGCGCGGCAGCTGCCGAAACCGTCTGGCTGTTCGGATTGCATGCAGTGCGTGATGCCCTGGCCAATCCGTCACGGCAGAAATTGCGCTTGGTCGTGACCAGGAATGCGCTTGATCGGCTTGGCGATAGTGTGTCGCTGGGGGGGATTGAACCCGAGATTGTCGATGCCAGAAAATTCGATGTGCCGATTGATGCCGGTTCTGTTCATCAGGGTGTCGCGCTCGAGGTCAAGGCGCTGAACTGGGGCAGTCTGGAAGACCGCTGCATCGCGCTAGGTGACACGCCGCCGCTGGTGCTGTTGCTTGATCGCGTGACCGATCCGCATAATGTGGGCGCCATCCTGCGATCCGCAGAGGTTTTTGGCGCACAGGCCGTGATCGCGACGGCACGCCATTCCGCACCTGAAACCGGCGCGTTGGCGAAAACGGCCTCTGGGGCGCTGGAACGCCAACCCTATTTACGGGTCCAGAACCTGGCGACTGCAATGCAAAAATTGCGGTCAATGGGTTACATACTGCTGGGGTTGGATGGCGAGGCCGAACAAACACTGGAACAGGCCGTGGCCGATTTGGGTGACCGCCCTGTGGCCATGGTTCTGGGTGCCGAGGGACCTGGATTGCGCGAAAAGACCAAGGAAACCTGTGACGATTTAGTGAAAATCAGTGCGTCCGGTGCGTTCGGATCACTAAATGTTTCAAATGCGGCGGCGATTTCGCTTTATGTTGCGGGCCGCCGATAGGTTCTTATGAAATTGGTTCACGGTTGCGTAAGGTGGGTTCCACAAGGGCCATCGCGACGTCATGTTGTTGTTGAAAACAGCTAAACGGAGTGAACCCATGATTTCGAGAAGGTCATTGTTGAAAATTGGAATGGCGGCCCCTGTAATGGGGTTGGCGCAGGTCGGCAGACTGGCGGCAGCACCCGAAATTTTTAGTACCAATGGCGTGGCGATAAGTGGTTATGACCCGGTTGCATATTTCAAGCGTGGCGAACCTGTTGATGGGTCAGATACCCATGCACTGCGATGGATGGGATCAACCTGGCGGTTTTCAAGCGCCGAGAACATGGCCGATTTTGAGGCGAACCCACACGCGTTTGAACCGCAATACGGCGGCTATTGTGCCTTTGCGATGAGTAAGGGCGCGATTGCCAACACAGTGCCAGAGGCCTGGACGATTTTTGAGGACAAGCTTTACCTTAATTTTTCGACCGGAGTGCGCACGATCTGGCGGGGCGATATGCCTGGCAACATCGAACTGGCAAACGGTTTTTGGCCTGACATCCTGAATGCCTGATTGCATCCCGGGGTGAGCAACCAGATCACAACTTGCTTACAACGTCTTTTTTCACAGGTGGCCGACGCTACATATAAAACAGGCGGCGGTTTGGAACTCCGTCGTCTTACTTCACTGTCCCTCGTTCCGTAACTGGCGCCTGGATCTTTGATCCGGGCGCTTTTTTGTTTGTTTACAAGCCGATAGGGATGTATTCGGACAATCTGGTATAACGTTCCATGCTATCGTCTAGCCTTTTCCGCAAGGCCAGACATGCCTTGCCTGCTTTCAAGTTCTGCCAATACATCAGCCAATGCCACATCGCGGGACGTCAACATCACAAGCAAATGGTACAACACATCTGCCGCCTCTGATGTCAGCCTTTCCTTGTCGCCACGCGTGGCCTCTATGATGGCCTCGATCGCTTCTTCGCCGAATTTTTCCGCGGCTTTTTCCGGTCCCATGGCCAATAATTTGGCTGTCCAGGAACTTTCGGGATCGCCACCTTTGCGGGCAACGATGGTTTCGGCCAGTTGTTCAAGCGTTGTCATTGCAACCTCATTGGGATGTCGCAAGCCTGCATGTGGTCTTTGGCCTGCTGCACGGTGAATTCACCAAAGTGAAATATCGACGCGGCAAGAACTGCGGATGCGCCGCCAAACTTGATCCCCTCTACCAGGTGATCAAGTGTGCCAACGCCGCCGGATGCGATGACGGGAACTGACACGGCATCAGATATTGCACGGGTCATCAGCAAGTTGAATCCGGACTTAGTGCCATCACGATCCATTGACGTCAGCAATATTTCCCCGGCGCCCTTTTCGACTGCGGTTTTGGCAAATTCCACGGCGTCGATCCCGGTTTCACGTCGCCCGCCATGGGTATAGATTTCCCATTTTCCGGGACCGACGGTTTTTGCATCGATCGCCACGACAATACATTGGCTGCCAAACCGCTGAGCCGCATCGGCAACGACGTCCGGGTTGGCGACGGCTGCCGAATTGAAACTGACTTTGTCCGCGCCCGCCAGCAAAAGATCACGGACATCATCGGATGTGCGCACCCCGCCGCCAATCGTCAGCGGAATGAAACACTGTTCCGCGGTGCGGGTCACAAGATCAAACATGGTGCCGCGGTTCTCTTCGGTGGCCATAATGTCCAGGAAACACAGCTCATCCGCGCCCGCGGCATCATAGGCTTTTGCGGCTTCCACTGGATCCCCTGCATCGACAAGCTGGGTGAAATTTATACCCTTTACGACACGGCCATCTTTGACATCCAGGCAAGGAATAATTCTGGTTTTCAACATATTAAATCACTTTTCCGTTCTGCCATCGGTGCGCGACATGCCAATATGGACCAGACATCAGGTTGACCACAAAGGTCGGGCAGTTCCTGCAATTGGTCAATGTGTTTATGGCGCTGATCATCGGCCCCGAAGCGCCTGAATTGCGGCCCCCAAATCAATAGCGCCATCATATAATGCGCGGCCAGAAATCGCGCCGTCCAAACTGGCACCACAGTCCCGCAAAGCCGTCAGATCATCGATGGTGCTGACGCCACCGCTGGCAATGACCGGTATATCGACCGCATTCGCCAAGGCGGCTGTTGCTGCCACGTTTGGCCCCTGCATGGCGCCGTCGCGATTGATGTCGGTGTAAATGATTGCCGCGACGCCCGCGTCCTCAAACGACCGGGCAAGGTCGGTGACCATGACATCAGTTTCTTCGGCCCAGCCTTTGGTTGCCACGCGACCGTTGCGTGCATCGATGCCAACAGCGACCTGGTCCGGAAATGCGCGCGCCGCGTTGCGGACAAGATCAGGATTTTCAACGGCAACAGTGCCCAGAATAACCCGTGCCAATCCCTTGGACAGCCACGTTTCGATCGTGGCCATGTCGCGAATACCGCCACCCAGTTGCGCGGGCACATTTACCCGTTTCAAAATGGCCTCAACGGCGTTTCCATTGACCGGCTTGCCCGCAAAAGCACCATTTAAATCAACAAGGTGTAACCATTCACACCCCGCATCCTGAAATGCCAATGCCTGGGCGGAGGGATCATCGGAAAATACCGTGGCCTGATCCATTTCGCCCTTGTAAAGGCGCACACATTTACCGTCTTTCAGGTCGATGGCAGGATAAAGGATCATGTGCTGGGCTTCCGTATTATGCTTGGTGGTGGGTCTTTCGCATGGCGGGCGGAAAATTGCAAAGCCCAGTGCGCGACCCCAGGTTACGCTTGCGGGAACGGCGGCCTGATGGCCATAGTCAAACCAACCTGCGGAGAAAATGCATGAAACTGACGGCGATCGCCACAGCGTTGATCACAGGTATGGCCATGCCCGCCCTAGCACAGGACGCGTCGCTTGGCATCTGGAAAACCACCCCTGACGATAATGGCAATTACGGGTATGTCGAAATTGCACCCTGTGGTGAAAAAATCTGCGGAGTGCTGGTCCGGGCATTTAACGGATCTGGCACGGAAATACCGTCTGACAATATCGGAAAACCCATCGTCTGGGATATGCAGCCGCAGGGAAATGGCGCCTATGCAAAGGGCAAGATATGGTCGCCGGATCGCGACAAGATCTACAGCTCGAAAATGCAGATGACCGGCGACTCGATGGCCGTTTCCGGCTGTGTTTTGGGCATTTGCCGCGATGGTGGTACCTGGACGCGCGTGAATTAAGCTACGGGTTCCATTGTAAGAAATTGGCAATCAACCGCAAACCAGTCTGCTGGCTTTTTTCCGGGTGGAACTGGGTGCCAACCATTGTGTCGCGCGCAACGATTGCGGTGATGTCGCCGCCGTAATCCACATGGGCAAGACGGTCGGACGTGTTGGCAATCCGGAACTGGTACGAGTGAACAAAATAGGCGTGATCGCCACTGCTCAGGCCCGCCAAAACGGGGTGCGGCGCGTCAATGATCAGGTCATTCCAGCCCATATGCGGGACTTTCAGTGACGGGTCGGTCGGCATGATTTTCACGATATCGCCGCCGATCCAGTCAAAGCCCGCCACCTCTTCGTATTCCATCCCGCGTGTGGCCATCATCTGCATGCCCACACAAATACCCAGAAACGGCCGACCACCATTAATCACTGCATTTTCAATGGCTTCGTACAGTCCTGTATGGTCCGTCAACTGTCTTTTGCAGGCGGGAAACGCACCATCGCCGGGCAACACGATGCGATCGGCCCGTGCCACATCTTCGGGGCGGGACGAGACGATGACATCGCCCGCGTCCACCTCTGTCGCCATCCGCTGAAACGCCTTTTCAGCCGAGTGCAGATTGCCGGAATCATAGTCGACCAGAACAGTCAGCATTTGCCGTTATTCCCAAATTGCCGCAGGTGGTGAAAGGTCTCAAAGGTTTCTTCCCGGTGTTTCACAGTCTCAAAACCTCAAAGAGTGCCCTTTGTTGATGGTATTTCGTTGGCCTTGCGCGGATCAGTTTCAACGGCCAGACGCAACGCCCGTGCAACCGCCTTGAACGCCGCCTCGGCGATGTGGTGGCTGTTGATACCGTGCAACTGATCCACGTGCAGGGTAATCCCGCCATGGGTCGAAAAGGCCTGGAAAAATTCCCGTACCAGTTCGGTGTCAAATGTGCCGATTTTGGCTGTTGGCATGGTGACGTTCCAGATCAGAAATGGGCGCGCCGACAGATCGAGAGCCGCGCGAATTTGCGCGTCGTCCATCGGCAGGTGGCATTCGCCGTATCGTACAATGCCGGTCTTGTCCCCCAGCGCCTGTGTCAGTGCCTGGCCCAGGGCAATACCTGTGTCCTCGACCGTGTGGTGATCATCGATGTGGTAATCGCCTTTGGCGCGGATTTTGATGTCTATCAGCGAATGACGTGCCAACTGATCCAGCATATGATCAAAAAAGCCAACACCGGTCTGATTGTCATAGCTTCCGTTGCCATCGAGGTTTAGCTCGACGGTGATCTGGGTTTCTGCTGTTTTTCGCACGATCTTGGCCGTCCGCATCGGGTCACTCCGTTTTGTATGTGGGCCTTATAGGCACCCAATGGGGCGTTTCCAAGTTCGCGTTTTCAAGATAATCGGCAATTGTGGTGGCTGTGTGGCTGTGTTGCGCGTCGCTTTGGGGATTGATTTCCCTGAACTGGTAAACTTTATTTACCGAATAGTATCTTTGCCATGATCGGCACGGGTATCCCCAGACGTCGACTGACTGTCCCAAATGAAAAGGCCGATGCCCATTATGCGCCTCAAACAGTGTCACAGTTTCAACGACTTTCGCACGCTGGCACGCAAGCGTCTGCCAGGCCCGATCTTTAACTACATCGACGGCGCCGCAGATGATGAGGTCACCTATCGGCGTAACACGGCCAGCTTTGATAGCTGTGATCTGGTGCCAAGCGTTCTGACCGGCGTTGCTGACGTAGATATGTCGGTCACTGTGATGGGCCAAAAACTGGATTTGCCGGTCTATTGTTCACCCACGGCCCTGCAAAGGCTGTTTCACCATCGCGGCGAATTCGCCGTGGCAGCGGCGGCCGAAAAATTCGGCACGATGTTTGGGGTGTCGTCATTGGGCACAGTCAGCCTGAAGGACGTGCGCGCACGCCACAAGAATCCGCAGGTCTATCAGTTTTATTTTCATCGTGATCGCGGCCTGAACGCCGCCATGATGAACAGCGCCAAACAGGCCGGTGTCGAGGTGATGATGCTGACGGTGGACAGCATCACAGGCGGCAATCGGGAACGCGATCTGCGTACCGGATTTTCGATCCCGTTTCGTATGACGTTGGGCGGCATGGCCCAGTTTGCCATGAAACCGGCCTGGGGCATCAACTATGTCACGCATGAAAAGTTCAGCCTGCCGCAATTGGATGAACATATAGATATGGGCGGGGATTCTCTTTCGATTGGGCGCTATTTCACCGAAATGCTTGACCCGTCGATGACCTGGGATGACGTCGCCAAAATGGTGCAGGACTGGGACGGCCAGTTCTGCCTGAAAGGTGTGATGAGCGCGGCTGACGCAAAGCGCGCGGCGGATATCGGTTGCACCGGGGTTATTGTGTCCAATCATGGGGGGCGACAACTGGACGGTTCGCGCAGCCCCTTTGACCATCTGGGCGAAATTGTTGACGCGGTCGGCGACCGGATTGATGTCATCATGGACAGCGGCGTTCAGCGCGGCACCCATGTATTGAAGGCATTATCAATGGGGGCCAAAGCGGTCGGATTGGGGCGATATTATCTGTACGCGCTGGCCGCGGCCGGCCAACCGGGTGTTGAACGCGCACTTGGCCAGATGCGTGACGAAATTGAACGGGACATGCGATTGATGGGCTGCAAATCCGTGGCTGATCTGTCGCGTGAAAATTTGCGTTTTCGCTGAGCGGGGCGGCGATCGGCGGCCCTGGTGTCTTTTACGGCAGCTAGTAAAAATCGCAGAAAAAACGCAAAGCTTGCATCTGAAAGCGGTTCTTATGCGGGGATCTTCGCAAAACCAATTGTGACAGATGCGGGCGGGTGATCGGACCTGCACCCCGGGGTTACACGTGCTGATGCCCAATCCGCATGTCGTATTTCGCGGCCAGCTCGACCGTCAGATCGCAGAATAATTTCCCCAGGTCACTCAGGTCGCGGTTATGCCGGGTTTGCAGGCTGAACTGTCGTGGGGCGGCGGATTCGGTCAGTGGGATGCCGGTCAGGTCGCCCCGTTGCAGATCATCGCGCACAACCTGTTCAGACGCCAGCGTGACGGCGTCGGACTGGCTTACGATCTGGATCAGAACATGAATAGAGGCTGCATGCACTGCGCGTTGTGGATAAGGGATGCCATTGGCGGTCAACAGCGCCTCGATCTGTCGGCTGAATGCCCCGCCGCGCGCCGGCAGGGCCCAAATATTATCCGCCAGATCGGCCAGTGAAACGCTTTTGGCGCGGCTCAGCGGATGACCCGGGCGCACCACCAGAACAGTACGGGCAGAAAACAGCGGAACCTCGTCAAAGACCGCACTGTTGACCGGAATGCCGGGCGCGCTGATCACAGCGTCCAAGGCATTGCTGCTCAGCATATCCAGCAAATCTTCGTCCAGGCCTTCGATCACGGAAATGGCGACATCCTGGGTCACGCTCAGGATCCGGTTGATCACCTCTGGAATTATACTGTTCACCGATAATGGGGTGCCCCCGATGTGAAGCTGCCCTGCGATCCCATGGGACAACAGTTCAATTTCTTCGGCGGCGGATGACACGGCCGAATTGATTTCGGTGCCGCGCCTTGCCAGCAACTGGCCCGCTTCGGTCAGCTGCGCGCCGCTGCGCCCACGATCAACCAGTTTGGCACCCGTAATGTCTTCGATTCTTTTGACGCTAAGTGACAAAGCGGGCTGGGAAATATTCAGTGACCGGGCCGCGCGCACGAAACTTCCGTGGGCACCGATGGCCGCCAGATGTTGTAGATGACGTGATTTGATATCCATAAGTTTTAGTTATTGAAATCTCAATTATCAATATTGGATTTTATAGTAAACCCTGTGTCAAGATTTTGGAAGAGCCGGTATTGCGGCGCTTGGGGGTGACATGGATCGGAATAACGCCGTCCAAAGAGTCGTGTCCCTGGCCAGAATACGGTTTGCTAAGAAGCATTTCAGGGAGGAAAATATGAGAATTAGTAATGTTGCGCTGGCCGCTGCCGTTGCGGTTGTACTGCCAAATGCGGGGTTTGCTGACACACTAAAGGTTTCCACTTTTGTGCCGCCAAAACACGCGTTTAACCGGATGCTGACCGCCTGGGGTGAAGAGTTGGCAGAAAAATCAGGTGGTGATCTGACAATCGACTTGTTCCCGGCCGGGCAACTGGGACCACCGCCGCGCCAATATGATCTGGCCGCAACCGGGGCTGCAGATATTGCCGTGGTTCTGACCGCAACGACACCGGGCCGTTTCCCGATGGCCGAACTGGCCGCGCTGCCACTTTCATACCCGTCAGCAGGCAGTTCCAGTGCAATATCGTCAGCGCGTCTGACGGCCCTGGCCGGCGACTATCTGGAAGACGAAACACCGGGCACGAAAATCCTGTGGATGGCTGTCACGCCGCCGCTCAAGGTCAATGTCAGCGCGGACAAGCTTGACGGTCTTGACGATCTGGCTGGGTTGCGCATTCGTTATGCGGGGTCGGTATTTCAGACCATGATCGAAGACCTGGGGGCTTCGCCCATGCCGGTACCCCCCGGTCAGGTATCTGAATCCCTGTCCAAAGGGATCATCGACGGCGCAACCTTCCCGTGGGAGGCCGTCATGGCGTTCGACCTGGGCGATTTGATCAACTATTCCATCGAACCAGGGATGGCGTCCGCCGTGTTTTCGGTGGTGATGAACGAGGCCAAATTCAATTCGCTGTCGGCCGAACACCAGGCATTGATCCTGGAAACCACGGGCGTGGACCGTGGTGCCGCGTTCGGTGCCATGTGGGATGAAGGCGAAGCCAAAGGGCGCGAATATGTGACGTCCAAAGGTGTCGAAATTGTCACCCTTGAAGGTGGCGAACTGGAAAAACTGACCACACTGGTCAAGCCGATTATTGACCGCACGATCAAGGCTGTCGACGATAGCGGCAAACCAGGGTCGGCATTTTTCGAAGCCTATACAAAATAGCAAAACAATGACGGGGCAGGGTCTGCCCCCGTCCGTTTGCGGGCTGGCCCGAACGCGGCGTTTGATACGTTTGGGCTGACCAAATAGGATGACCTGAATGGCGCGATTCATCACATATTCACACAGTATCATTCGCGCGTTCCTGGGGCTCGCGATGGGCGCGCTGGGGGTGATGATGATGACCATCGTGTTCGATGTTTTCATGCGTTTCGCTTTCAATTCCCCGGTGACAGGGTCCTATGACATTGTCGAAATCTGTCTGGCCATTGCCGTTTTTTACAGCCTGGGGGCCGTGATCATCGGGGCCCATGAAATTGTGATTGACCTGATTGATCAGGTGGTGCCACCGCCGTTTGTAACGGTGCTGCAACGTGTTGCTGCGTTTGCCTCGGCCGTTGTTCTGATCTTTATGCTGGTATCGATGATAACGCCCGCGATGCAGTCCTATCAGTACGGTGAAATACGGCTGGAACTGAATTTGCCGGTCTGGATCGTCTGGACCATTGCGCTGGTCGGAATGAGCGGTGGCGTCCTGGCATCGATCGTGAATGTGCTGCAACCGGTCAAGCCGTCAATCCGGCAGGACACCCCATGAGCACCGCAGCACTTGGGCTTTGGTTTGTCGCAGGCATGTTTGTGCTGTTGTTCCTGCGCCTGCCGGTTTGGCTGGCGCTGGCACTGGTTGGAATCCTGGGCAATGTCGTGTTGTCCAATGTTTCAGTGGCACAGTTTATGGCCGGTTCCGTCACCTTTGACACGGCATCCAATTATGGGCTGTCGGTCGTGCCGATGTTCATTCTGATGGGAGAGATCGCAACATCTTCGCGTCTGTCTTCGGACTTGTTTGCTGCGGCCAGAATTTGCTTGTCGGGGCTGCGAGGGGGGCTGTCAGTGGCCACGATTGCGGCCTCTGGTGCATTTGGCGCCATATCGGGATCATCGGTGGCCACAGCGGCCACCATGACCCGTATCGCGCTGCCGGAAATGCGCAAGGCGAATTACGAAGACGGTTTTTCGGCGGCTTCCATCGCCGCGGGCGGCACTTTGGGCATTTTGATTCCGCCATCGATCATACTGATCATCTATGGCGCAATTGCCGAAATATCTGTCCCTAAACTTTTTGCTGCATCGCTGTTTCCGGGCATCATACTGCTGTTGCTTTATATTTTGGTCGCCATGATCCTGGCCAATCGCAACGCTGACGTTGTGCCGCTAGAGGCATCGGCATCGTTCGCGATGCGCGTGCAGGCCGCATTAAAGCCATGGCGATTTGTATTGCTGTTTGTCCTGACGATTGGCGGTATATATGCTGGCATATTCAGCCCGAACGAAGCTGCCGGGATTGGCAGTTTCGGTGCCATCCTGCTGGGGGTGATCGATCGTCGTCTGAACTGGGCCGATCTGATAAAATCCCTGCGGGCAACGGCCATCACCAGTGCGTCTTTGTTTATGATCGTGATCGGGGCGACGATGTTTGCCAATTTTGTTGTGCAGACCCGGCTGCCGAATCTTTTGATCGCCACGACCGAAGCCTGGAACCTGGCCCCGCTGACGGTAATGTTCATCATTATCGTGCTGTACATCGTGCTTGGTTGTTTTCTGGAAGGCATCGGTATGGTGCTGATAACCGTTCCGGTCTTTCTGCCGGTGCTGACCGGGTATGGTTACGATCCGCTGTGGTTTGGCATCATTGTCGTGATTGTTGTTGAGCTTGGCCTGATAACGCCGCCGGTCGGTATGAACATATTCATTATTCAGGCACAGGCCCCGGGCATCAATCTGGGCCAGCTTTATCGCGGCATTTTTCCGTTTCTGATCGCGCCGGTGGCGTTGATCGTGCTGCTATTCCTGTTCCCTGAAATCGCGCTGTGGCTGCCCGCTGCACTGTATTAGGACCCGATATGACGGACACTGTTTTAATATTGAATAACGACGCAGACTGGTTTGCTGCTCAATTGCGGACATCGTGCCCGTCTTTCAACTATCGTCCGGCTACCACTGCGCGACAGGCGCTGGATTATGCCCCGGATGCCAGCATCCTGATCGGACTGGCCCCACAGATCTCCGACCAATTATTGGCTGCGATGCCACGATTGAAATGGATTCACGCATTGACCACTGGTGTCGATAATCTGTTGGACTCAGCGTATCTGACCAAGACCGTCACCCTAAGCAACAGCAACGGTTTCCACGGACCGCAGATGTCGGAACTGGCGATACTGCTGATGCTCAGCACGCTGCGCAACTTTCCAAAAATCATGGAAAATCAAAAAGCCCGAATATGGGAACGCTGGCCGCAACCGTTGTTGAACGGCAAAACGGCCTGCGTTGTCGGACTGGGGGCGGTGGCTGAAGGCCTGGCACCACGTCTGAATGCGCTGGGCATGACATTGATCGGTGTTTCTGACGGTCGCGCGGATGTTCCCGGATTTGACGAAATTTACGCGCGCAAGGACCTGGCGGATGCCGCTGGGCGGGCCGACTTTCTGATCGTGCTGGTCCCTTATTCACCCGCGACACATCATATCATCAACGATCAAATCCTTGCGGCCATGGCGCCGGGCGCCATTCTGATCAACCTTGCCAGGGGGGGCTGTGTTGACGAGACCGCGTTGCAGGCGCGCCTGCAGTCGGGCGCGCTGCGAGCCGCGGCGCTGGACGTATTTGCCCAGGAACCGTTGCCCGCCGACAACAACCTGTGGACCACACCGGGTTTGACGATCACACCCCATATCGGCGGTTTCAGCGACGTTTACCCCCAACAGGTTCTGCCTGTGGTGGTCGAAAACCTGACGGCATGGGCCGCCGGTGGGGCCGCTGCTTTGCCAAACCCGATTGCCCATGGAGGGATGTAACGTGAGCACGCAAGACCTGATCACCAGCACCACAATGGCCGAGCTGGAAAGGCGCTGGGCGGCTGTACGCCAGGCCATGCAAACGCAAAATCTGGACGCGTTGGTCATGCAGGGTCGCGACGACTGGCTGGGCGGCTATGTGCGCTGGTTCACCGATATCTGGGCCACCAATGGTTATCCGCGCACTGTCATTTTTTATGCTGACCGGCCAATGAGTATCATTGAAATGGGCGCATTCGGGGCCACACGACACCTTGGTGGCACTGATCCCGTGCATCGCGGTGTTGACACGATGGCCTTTACGCCCGCTTTTTTCTCGGTCGGGTTCACGCCCCGCGATCACGCAAAACTGGTGGCCGATGATTTGCAGGCCAATGGCGTTCTTAGGGTCGGGATGCTGACACCTGACAGCCTGCCCAACAGTCTGGTGCGCGCCGTCCAGGATATTTCGACATTGGAAACCCATGATGCCACCGATCTGGTGGATGAAATCAAAGCGGTCAAAAGCCCGCAAGAACTGGATCAGGTCCGCGCTGCCTGCGCATTGCAGGACGCGGTGTTCGCGTCTGTCTGCGGGTTCATCAAGCCCGGATTGCGCGACATCGATGTGATCAATCATGCCCAGGCCAAAGCGCATCAGTTGGGGTCGGACAATGGGTTGCTGCTTGGGTCGTCGGCGCCCATGGGGGTTGCTGCCCGCTTCAAGCCAAGACAATTGCAGGGCCGCACTTTGCAGGCGGGTGAACATTTTTCATTGCTGATCGAAGTCAATGGCCCCGGCGGAATGTATGCCGAAATCGCACGCACAATGGTGCTGGGCCAAGCCACCCAGAAATTGCAGGACGACTTTGCCGCCGTCAAAGCGGCGCAGGATCACACGCTGTCATTGATCAGGCCGGGGGCCGATCCCGCCGACATCGCCCGCGCGCATGATCAATGGATGATCAACCACGGATTGCCGCCCGAGACACGGCTTTATGCCCATGGGCAGGGGTATGATTTGGTCGAGCGGCCACTGATCCGGGCCGATGAAACCATGAAACTTGCGGCCAACATGAACCTGGCCGTGCATCCCGGATACGATGATGATACCGTTTTTGCGGTGATCTGTGACAATTATCTGGTCACAGAAACGGGTGTCAGCGATTGCCTGCATCAAACCCCGAAACAGATTTTCGAGATCACCTAGCAGGAGAGCGACATGCCTGACCTGACACGAAAAATAGCGCTGGAGGAACATTTCCTGGCGCCGGGTTTCAAGGATTACTTTGAAACCACCGCAATCAACATCAGCCCCGCGCTTTTTGGCAAAGCCTATGACGCATTGCAGGATTTCGGCGAACAGCGATTGTCGGTCATGGATGCGGGTGGGATTGATGTGTCTGTCTTGTCGCTGGCAGGCCCCGGTGTTCAGGTTGAGCGCGATGCCACCATCGCCAGGCGCATGGCCATGGAATGCAATGATTTTCTGGCGCAAAAGATCGACGGTCAGCCGCGTTACGGCGGATTGGCCCATTTGGCGATGCAGGACCCTGCAAGTGCGGCTGTCGAACTGGAACGCTGTATCCGTGATCTGGGTTTCAAGGGCGTGATGATCAACGGCCAGACCAATGGTGCCTATCTGGATGACGACCGGTTTTCACCGTTTTGGGAAGCCGCCCAGGCACTGGATGCCCCGGTCTATATTCATCCCGGCAATCCGGCAGATGTCCCGTATATGTACAATGGTCATTCAGAGCTGTTTGGCCCGGTCTGGAGCTGGACTGTTGAAACCGGGACCCATGCATTGCGTTTGATATTCGGGGGCGTTTTTGACCGGTTCCCGCAGGCCAAGGTCATATTGGGTCACATGGGGGAAACGCTGCCGTATCAACTGTGGCGGTTTGACAGCCGCTGGGGCATTTCAAACCGCGGGCAAAAAGAACTGAAACTGGCCCCGTCTGAATATATCAAACGCAACATCTGGGTCACGACATCGGGCGTGTGCGACGACCTGCCGCTGCGCTGTGCAATAGACGCGATCGGTGGCGATCGGGTGATGTTTTCAGTCGACCATCCGTTTGAAAATACAGCCAAGGCCGTCGACTGGATCGAAGCGGCGGACATCAGCGCGGCTGAACGGCGCGCCGTTTGTTATGACAACGCCAAAACACTGCTTGGGCTGTAACGCATCGCCCCGTCGTGGCTTTTGCGTGTTCAAACCGGTGGAGCCTGAGGCTGGCCGCTGACCGGTTGCGCCTGGCGACGAAACAGCAATCGATAGACGGGTGGTACGAAAAACAACGTCAACGGCGAAGCCAGCAAAAGCCCACCAACCATAAGTGTGGCCATCGGTTCGAACAATGCGCCCCCGGCAGCGGCCATCGGCAACAGACCCAGCACCGTTGTCAACGATGTCAGCATGACCGGCGTCACACGCTTTTTTGCCGCAATAACAATTGCATCATCCAATGGCGCGCTCTGGCGTTCGATGTCGATCTGGTCGATCAGAACAATGGCGTTGTTGATGATAATGCCCATCAGTGAAATCAGCCCCAGGATCGCAAAAAATGACATCGGCCGATCAGTCAGATAAAGCGCCAAAGGTGCGCCGACGATAATAAGAGGGATCGTCATGAAGGTCAGCAAGACGCGCCTTGCAGAATTGAACTGAAATATCAGCGCCGCCAGCATGACAGCCAAAGCGAATGGCAATCCGGCCCCAAGTTTCGTATTCACTTCGGCGCTTTGTTCGCTTTCGCCGCCTACAGTGACAATATAGTCCGGGCCCAGATCAAGCGCGGCCAATGTCGGCGCCAGCAATGACTCGACTTCTGCCGCCGACAAACTGTCACTTTTGCCCGAGATCTTGATCTGGCGTACCTGATTTTCGCGACGGAACTGCGAGAATTCCAGTTTTGGCCGGAACGTCGCCACCTGATCCAGCGAAATCAGCTGACCAGCGGCCGGAATGGACAGGTTGGCCAGATCCTCGATGCTGTCACGAAAATTATCCTCGGCCCGCGCTATGATCGGGATGGAATCGGAACCGTCGCGAAATGTGGAATAGGTTGTGCCCGAAAAAAACGTGTCCATGACATCGGAAATGTCCTTGGATGTGACGCCAAGTTCGCGCGCCTTGTCCTGGGCAATATCGATGATGATTTTGATGGTCTTGTTGCCCCAGTCGTTCTGGTTCAGCACCAAATCCGGGATCTCGGCGAATGCGGCCTCGACCTTTTTGGCGGCACCCAGCATGACGTCGGCGTCAGGTCCGCTGATTTCAATTTCGACAATGCCCGATTCTGCGCCACCCATGGACAGGCGGGTGACACGCGCCCGCGCGGCGGGATGGTTTTCAAACAAATATCGCCGGGTGCGCTCGGCGGCGGAAACCGCGCCCGCAAAACTGTCCGTATTGATCACGATAAAGGCGCTGGCGGCATCGGTGTCCGCCGGGTCAAGCGCAAGATAAAAACGCGGACCACCGTCGCCGACAAACACAGTTGTGTTACGAATTTCCGGATTCTGTGTGTCGTCAGACAGCCAGGCGTTGACGGCCAAAGCCTCGTCACGGGTTTCGCGAACCGATGTGCCCTTGGGCATATCAAGATAGACCAGATATTCGGCCCGTTCGCTTAGCGGGAACATTTCGGCCTTAAGCTGGCCAAAGACCGTCGCCGAAGCGACGACCAGCCCATAGCACAGGATGATGATCGGGATGCCCCACGGCAAAACCTGACGGGTTGCGGCACCGTATCCACGTACCAGCCAGTTTTCATTTTCCGGGGTCTTTTTCCTGGGGCGCAGGAACATGGCGGCCAGAAACGGCAGGATGTAATGGGCGCTCAGCCATGATCCGGTCAGCATCAGCGCCACAACGGCCCCAAGCGAGAATGCGAATTCGCCCTCTGTGCCGTCCAGGATCAACATTGGAATAAAGGCCGACACGGTTGTCGTGGACGCCACCGCCAGAGGAATAAAAAACTGCCCGCATGCGGATATCGCGGCCTCTTTTGACGGCACACCTCGGTTGATGCGGGCCTGAATATCCTCGACGACAACCAGACCATTGTCGACAAGCAAGCCAAGGGAAATAATGACCGCAGCGATCGAAATTTGTTCCAGGTCAATGCCGATCCGCGACATGCCCAACAGCGCAAACATGACCGTAAACGGAACAATGCTTGCGATAATCAATGCCGGGCGGATACCCAGAAACACCAGCATCACCAACAGGACAATTGCAAAAGTCTGTCCAACATTTGACAACGCACTGTTGATCGCCAGTGTGACGTTGGTTTCCTGAAAGGTCGAAATATCAAAGCTGATCCCAATTGGTTGTTCAGCCTCAAGGTTGGATATTTCAGTATTGAGCGCGGCACCAATTTTTTGAATGTCGCGGTCGTCCGACATTTCAATGCTGACGATCAGCGCAGGTAGTCCATTGAAATATATCGGCTTTTCAGGCGGGTCAACATAACCGCGCCGCACCGTCATCAGGTCCTGAAGGCGTACAAATCCATTAAGCCCCGGAACCTTGGTCAAGACCGCTTTGACTTCGGCCACGGTTTCAAGATCCCCGTTGGCTTCGAGAATGATGTCAGTGCCGTCCGCGTCCAGTCGGCCAGCCGGAAGGATTACATTCTGGGCCTGAAGATCGTTCAGCACAGTTTGAATCTGCACACCGACGGCCGCAAGACGGCGGCTGTCAATTTCCAGCCATATGCGTTCTTCTTGTTCGCCAAAAATGGAGACTTTGGTGATCCCGTCCAGGTCGTAAAGACCGGTCCGTAATGCGTCAGCTGCATCAAACATTTCAGCATAGGAAAAGCCGTCGCCAGTGACCGCAACAGTCGCAACCGCGACATCACCATAGTTGGTGTTGACGAACGGACCCTGGGTGCCGTCCGGCAGATCGCTGGCAATGTCTTCCATCCGGTTGCGGATGTCCTGAAAAACACCGTCCAGCGCGGTCTTTGGGACCGCATTATAGACCGAAAGGTTCAAAACGACGCTTCCGGTCAGGATCAGTGTGGAAATATCTTCGACTTCTGATATTTCGCGTGCCGCACGTTCCAATGGCAGCGCGATAAGGTCTTCCATACGCTCGGGCGACATGCCGGCAAATTGCGCTGAAACAACGGCGCTACGAATGGTGATGGCCGGATTTTCCCGTTTGGGCAGGCCGAAATAGGTCATCATTCCCAGTAACAGCAAACCGATCATGACCAGCACAGTCAGGCGGGATTTTTCAAGCCCGAAGCGTGTCAGAAACTCCATTCTCAGTTCCCATCTGCCAGCAGTTTGACCTTTTGGCCTTCGCGCAAGAACGATACCCCGGCCGACGCAATGCGTTCGCCCGCAGATAGCCCGTCAATGATCAGCAAGGAATTTTCGCGCACACCTGCCACGGTCACTTGTCTGCGCGCGACCGTTTCTGTTGCTGCATCAAATACATAGACCGCGCCCTGGGCCGGTTCGCCGGGATTGCCGCCGTCGTTTGTGATGTCACCTTCTTTGATGATCGCGCTGATCGGAATGGTGAAGCCCGCAGCGGCCGGCAGCGGCAACTCGATGGATGCCTCGACGGCCATGCCGGCCTTTAACACTGGGTCACTTTCCTGCAATGTCAGAACCACCGGAAAGCTTGAAACCGCATCTGCGCGTGACCCAAGTTCGCTGACCGTCGCCCCAAGCGATATATCGGGACGATCTGCCAGCCGGACCTGCGCGGGTGTTCCAACCACCAACTGGCTCGTGGTTTCAAAATTGGCGCTAAAGGAAACTTCGAACACGTCCGGAGAATAGACCGAGACGATCGATGCACCCGGGGTCACGATTGCAAAGCTTTGGGCATCTATAGAGTTGATAATCCCGTCAAATGGTGCGCGCAATACCGATTTTGTCAGGTTGTCGCGCGCTGTATCCAGGGTTTTGATTGCCTGTTCCAATTGCGCGCCGCGTGACAGCGCTTCGGTTTCGGCGTTGTCGACAGACACTTTGGTTGTGGTGCCACGTTTCAGCAGTTCTTGTTGGCGGGTCAATGTGTCGGCGGCGTTGTCAGCCGCCACACGTGCCGATGTGACGCCAGCCGCAGCGCTGTCCACTTGGATCTGCAAAGCCTCGGGATCCAGCGCGGCCAGCACCTGACCCTTGGCAACTCTTTGCCCGACCTGCAATGTGACTTCGGACAGTTTCCCGCTGATTTCGAATGACAGCGCATTGAGCGAGGTCGGTTCAAGCACCGACGGGAAACGACGGATCGTCGAGCGTTCGGAATTTTCGACCAGATGCGTTTTCAGGCCACGGACCGACGGCTCTGCCGCGGTTTCTTCGTCTTTGCACCCAGCAAGTGAAAACGCCACCAAAATGAACAAAAAAATGCGCATACTCAACTCCTGACATTTGCCGTTGGCGCTACATTGCCAGCGGCGGTCGATCTTGGCTACCGGGTTATTTTTACCTGCCGGGACCGGGCGCAACCGGGCCGATAATTGCGCGGTTCTGATCCGACCGCTAACGCGCCCATTTCGCTAGGTTTGCCGGATATTTTGCTGAATGAGGTCTTTGTAAAGGCCCTGAATGCGCGCCATAACCGGCCGCTGGCCGTTGCCGATCGGTTTGCCGTCGATTTCGGACACCGGGGTTTGGGCACCGAATGTGCCGGTCAGGAACGCTTCCTGGGCGCCATATGCCTGAACCAATGAAAAGTTCTTTTCAAAAACGGGGATATTATTTGCGCGGCACAGGTTGATAACGTTCTGCCGGGTGACACCGTTCATGCAATAATCACCTGACGACGTCCAAACCTGGTTTTGGCGAACGATGAAAAAGTTGCAGGCGTTGGTGGTATTCACGAACCCGTGCGGATCCAGCATCAGACCTTCGTCAGCACCCGCCTGTTCGGCTTGCAGGCAGGCGATCACGCAATTCAATTTTGAATGACTGTTGAATTTTGCGTCCTGGGACATGGGCAAGCCGCGCACCTGAGGCACCGTGGCCAGTCGGATGCCGGCCTTGTGCAGGTTCTGTGCAGGTTTGGAATGTTCCATGATGATCACCATCGTCGGGCCGGACCGTGACAATGACGGATGCTGGAATGGTTTGGATTTAACGCCGCGCGTCACCATCAGGCGACAGTGCACATCTGTCGTCATCCCGTTGGCCTGTGCGGTGCGATCAAGCGCATCCAGAATCCCCGATCGATCCATGCCGACATCCAGCGAAACGGCCCTGCAAGAGTCAAAAAAGCGATCCATGTGTTCGTCAAAAAACGCCCAGCGCCCATTATAAAGGCGCATGCCTTCCCACATGCCGTCACCAAGCATGAAACCACTGTCATACACCGACACCATCGCCTGATCACGATGAACGATGTCGCCGTTGACATAGATCTTGATATCCTGGTTGCGCGGGTCCTGGGTCGCGTCATGGGTGGTCGGTGCTGCGGTATTCAGGTCAGTGTTCATATCATCACAGTCATTTTGTCATTTCGGCAAGGGTTCGGGTCCGGTCTGCGTTGGTCCTGGGGCGCTTGATTTGGGGTCAGACCGGGGGCAAAGCCGGGAAAAAGCCCGCGTTCCCGCCAACTATACCAATCGCAAACCAAAGAAACGAGAGGCGATACAAACAAGGGCCGCAACGATTGTTGCGGCCCTTGTTTGGTGCCTCGAATTGGAGCGGGCGAAGAGATTCGAACTCTCGACCCTAACCTTGGCAAGGTTATGCTCTACCCCTGAGCTACGCCCGCGTCCATTCGGTGAAGCGTCAGATATAAACCTTTGGACATGGCTGCAAGAGTAAAAACGCCGCAATTCACGATTTTTGACCGCACGCGCGGCGCTCATTGTGGCTTTTGTTGATCTTGTGATAGCTGTGGATTGACCAGATCAACGGGTGGGCAACGTCATGAAAATTGCGGTCATGGGCGCAGGCGCGATGGGCGGATATATTGGCGGGCGCCTGGCCGCTGCGGGGCATGACGTGGCTTTGATCGCCCGCGGCGCGCATTTGGCCGCGATCCGCGAAAAAGGGCTGCGGATCAAAAGCCTGAAAGGCGATCTTCATCTGACAGATATCGTCGCCACAGATGACCCGGCGGATGCCGGTCCGGTCGATGTTGTACTGTTCATGGTCAAAAATTATGACGTTGAATTGTCCGCCAGGGCAGTGATGCCAATGGTGGGGCCGGACACAATGGTGGTCACGTTTCAAAACGGCGTGACGGCACCTGATGTATTGGCGCGCGTGATCGGGCACAAACATGTCGTTCCGGGTGTCGCACGTTTCCCGGCGGACATCATGGAGCCGGGCGTCATTCGTCATAACGCCACTTTTGATGCCCTTGTTTTCGGCGAATCCGATGGCGTCATGTCAAAGAGATGTCAGGCATTTTGCGCGGCTCTGGTCGCGGCCGGTCCTGTCGCAACGGTGTCGGAAATGATTTTGCATGATCTTTGGGTTAAAATGGTGATGCAGGCGTCGTTGGCGTCGATCACGGCGCTGACACGGTTGGATTTGGGGCCGCTGCGGTCCAACCCCAACAGCGCCGCACTGTTCCGCCAGTCAATGATCGAAACAGAGCTGGTGGGCCGCGCCGTTGTGCCATCTTTGCCAGCAGATGTCGCCCAAGAACAGTGGGCGTTCATCCAAAGCGTGCCCGGGCACATTCATGCGTCGATGCAGGATGATCTGTTGCGGGGCAAACCGATCGAGGTGAACTATCTTAGCGGAGAGGTGGTGCGCCTGGGCCGCGAAAACGGTGTCGAAACACCGATCCACTCGGTTTTGTGGGCCGCGCTTCAGCCTTTTGTGGACGGTGCGCCGGGGGGCAGTGAAACTGCTTGATACGGAATAGCCTGCGACGGGTGTGCCGGGGCGGCTGCACCAGCCCGGTTTTGGCCGTGCTGGTCTTTGGGCCGCGAATACATCACTGGCCCTTATTCGGCTTCCAGTTCGATCAGCAGATCTTTGGCGTCAATCTGGCCACCGGGCACGACATGCACTGCGGCCACCACCGCATCGCGTTCGGCATGAATTCCCGTTTCCATTTTCATCGCCTCAATCGTTAACAGCAAATCACCCTGTTTCACTTTGGCACCTTGCTGAACCGCGACCGTGGCCACGACACCTGGCATCGGCGCACCGATGTGGTTGTCATTGGCCGCATCAGCCTTGGGCCGTGCCGCCGTTTTTGAGCCGATTTTGCGGTTTGGGACGCGCACCACCCGGGGCTGACCGTTGAGTTCAAAGAAAACTTTGACGTCGCCTTCTTCGTTTGTTTCGCCGATGGCCTGGCACCGGATTTCAAGCGTTACGCCGGGGTCGATTTCAGCGGCTACCTCCTGGCGTGGTTCCATGCCGTAAAAGAACGTCTTGGTCGGCAGGGTCCGCACCGGCCCGTAAATGGCGTGGCGTTCGCTGTAATCGGTGAAGACTTTGGGATACATCAGATAGCCATTCAGGCTATCGTCATTCACTTCGGCACCGCCCAGTTGTCTGGACAGGTCCGCCCGGACCGCTTTCAGATTAACCGGCTTCATCGCTTTGCCGGGGCGGGCGGTCGAAGCCTTTTCACCCTTCAGGATCTTTTTAGCGATGGCTTTGGGCCACCCGCCTGGGGGCTGGCCCAGATTGCCACGCATCATATCAACCACAGAGTCCGGAAAAACCACGTCGGTGTCGGGGTTCTCGACTTCCTCACGGCTCAGGTTTTGGCTGACCATCATCAGGGCCATGTCGCCGACCACTTTTGAACTGGGTGTCACTTTGACGATGTCGCCGAACATCTGGTTAACGTCGGCATAGGTCTGGGCGACCTCATGCCAGCGTTCTTCCAGGCCCAGACTGCGGGCCTGCGCCTTGAGGTTGGTGAATTGTCCGCCGGGCATTTCGTGCAGATAGACCTCTGAGGCAGGCGCTTCGATCCCGCTTTCAAACGCTGCATATTGATGGCGCACTGCCTCCCAGTAAATGGAAAGCTCGCGAATGGCACCGGTATCAAGACCCGTGTCACGATCTGTGTGCTTCAGGGCCTCGGCGATTGATCCCAGGCACGGCTGGGATGTCCCGCCCGAAAGCGCATCCATCGCGGCATCAATGGCATCAACGCCGGCCTCGGCGGCGGCCAAAACGGTGGCACCCGACATGCCCGAGGTATCATGGGTATGAAAATGAATGGGCAGGCCTACATCTTGTTTCAGCGCTGAAATCAACGCCCGTGCCTGTGCCGGTTTCAACAACCCGGCCATGTCTTTCAGACCTAGCACATGTGCGCCTGCGGCCTTAAGGTCCTGACCCATTTTGACATAGTATTTCAGGTCATATTTGGCCCGCGCCGGGTCATAAATATCACCGGTATAACAAATCGCGGCCTCGCAGATCTTGCCGGATTCAACCACCGCATCCATTGCGACGCGCATGTTTTCAACCCAGTTCAGGCTGTCAAATACACGAAACACATCGATGCCGGAATGGGCCGCGTGTTTGACAAAGCTTTCAACCACATTGTCGGGGTAGTTGGTGTAGCCCACGCCATTCGAGGCGCGCAGCAGCATTTGCGTCATCACATTCGGCACGGCCGCGCGCAGATCACGCAGACGTTGCCAGGGGCATTCCTGCAAAAACCGATAGGCCACGTCGAATGTCGCACCACCCCAGCATTCAATACTGAACAATTGCGGCAGGTTCGCCGAATAGGCCGGGGCGGCCTTGATCATGTCGATTGACCGCATCCGCGTGGCCAGCAGGGACTGATGCCCGTCGCGCATCGTGGTGTCTGTGACCAGCACCTGTTTTTGCTCTGCCATCCAGTCGGCAACGGCCTGGGCACCGAATTCTTCCAGGATATGGCGGGTGCCGGGAACTGGATTTTCGGTGCGCAACGGCGGTACGACCGGGATGCGCGCGTCGGCGGCAGGCTTTGGGCGACCAGCCGTTTCGGGATGGCCGTTCACGGTGATATCGGCGATGTATGTCAGGATCTTGGTGGCGCGATCGCGGCGTTTTTCGAACTCAAAAAGCGCGGGTGTCTCGTCGATGAATTTCGTGTGGTATTCATAGTTCAGAAATGTTGGGTGTTTCAGCAGGTTTTCAACAAAGGCGATGTTGGTGGACACACCGCGAATACGAAATTCGCGCAACGCACGATCCATGCGCGCAATTGCGGCTTCGGGTGTCGGGGCCCATGCTGTGACTTTTTCCAGCAAACTGTCGTAATAACGCGTGATCACCGCGCCGGAATATGCGGTGCCGCCATCCAAGCGTATCCCCATGCCGGTGGCAGAGCGATAGGTCGTAATGCGTCCATAGTCGGGAATGAAATTGTTTGCAGGGTCTTCGGTCGTGATCCGGCACTGAATCGCGTGCCCATCCAGTTTCACATCATATTGTGATGCGGTGCCGGTCGCTTCGACCAGCGCTTTGCCCTCTGCGATCAGGATTTGCGCGCGCACAATATCAATTCCGGTGACTTCTTCGGTGACAGTGTGTTCAACCTGGACCCGCGGGTTCACTTCGATAAAGTAAAACGCCCCAGTATCCATATCCATCAGGAATTCGATGGTGCCTGCACATTCATACCCGACATGTTCGGCGATGCGCTTGCCCAGGTTACAGATTTCTTCGCGTTGTGCGGGGGACAAGTATGGGGCAGGGGCGCGTTCCACGACTTTCTGGTTGCGCCGCTGGACCGAACAATCGCGTTCCCACAAATGATAGATATTGCCCTGGCTGTCGCCAAGAATTTGCACCTCGACATGGCGCGCGCGCATGATCATCTTTTCCAGATAACCCTCGCCGTTGCCAAAGGCGGCCTCGGCCTCGCGCCGGCCCTCTTTGATTTTTTCTTCCAGCTCGTCGGGGCCCATGATCGGGCGCATGCCGCGTCCGCCACCGCCCCAGCTTGCCTTTAACATCAGCGGATAGCCGATTTCTTGGGCCTGGCGGGCTGCGTCTTTCATATCATCGGTCAAAACGTCAGTGGCAGGGATCACCGGCACACCGGCCTTGATTGCCACCTGGCGCGCACTTGCCTTGTCGCCAAGGGCCCGCATTGTTTCGGCCCTTGGTCCGATGAAGGCGATGCCATTGGCCACACAGGCATCCACGAACGCCGGATTTTCTGACAATAGCCCATAACCGGGATGGATCGCGTCTGCGCCAGACATTTTGGCGACCCGAATGATTTCCTCGATCGACAGGTAGGCGGCGACTGGGCCCATGCCTTCGCCGATCTTATAGGCCTCATCTGACTTAAAGCGATGCAGGCTGAGTTTGTCTTCTTCGGCGTAGACAGCCACGGTTTTCTTGCCAAGTTCATTTGCAGCTCGCATTACGCGAATTGCGATTTCCCCGCGGTTGGCGATAAGTATCTTATCGAACTCTGGCATGGCAGATCCCCTTTAAGTATGGCGGTTCTTTAGGCATTTTCTGCACTGCAGTAAATACCTGCTGTGCTGCGGCGAAGACCCGAGAACCGCTAAGCGCGAAATTCGCGGACGTCTTGCGGTGTGCGAATGCCCATTTGGCCCATGTTGCAAATCATGTCTTCGCGCAGGATATGAATGACATGCTGCGCGCCGCGCTTGCCGAACGCCCCAAGCCCATAGTGAAAGCCGCGCCCGAGCATTGCGAAATCTGCCCCAAGCGCCATAGCCCTGAGGATATCCAGCCCGGTTTCGATGCCGCTGTCGTAAATGATGGGGATGTCAGGCCCAAGCGATGCCCGGATTGCCGGAATACAATCAGAGGCCGCAGGCCCTGCATCAAACTGCCGCCCTGCATGATTTGATATCCAGATGCCATCGGCACCGGCGTCAACCAGCCTGGTTGCGTCATCGGGGTTCTGGACGCCCTTTATGACCAGATTTCCCGGCCAATCCTTGCGCAACGCATCAATATAGTGCCAATCCGGCGACGTGCGCAGCAAATAACCGATATGGGCGGTCGACGGCAGCGGGCCGCGGTGATCGGAATAACTTTCGATGAATCGCAGTCGGGGCATACCATGGCGCAGACTGCCCCATGCCCATGCAGGGCGGGCCATCATATGCGCCAGTATCCGGGGTGTCAGACGTGGCGGGTGTGTCAGGCCGCCGCGCCGCTGGCGTTCGCGGCGACTGGCCACGGGGACATCGACGGTGAAAACAAGTGTATGGAACCCGGCATCCCAGATCCGTTTCAGCATGTCGGTGCGAATGTCGGCATCACGCGGCGCATATAGCTGGAACCAGCCCATGGACCCGATATGGGGTGCCATGTCTTCCGGTGTGCGTGTGGCCACGTTGGACATACAAAACGGGATATCCTGCGCTGCGGCAATATCGGCAAGTGTACGTTCGGCATTGGGCCACATCATCCCGGACATCCCGACCGGTGCCATCCCGAACGGTGCCGAATATGTCTGCCCGAAAAGCGACGTCTGCAGATTGGTTTCCACCTCTCCTTTCAGGATCGCGGGCCTTAGGATAATGGCGTCAAGCGCTGCCCGATTACGTGCAACTGTTGCCTCTGATCCGGTGCCGCTATCCAGATACTCCCAGACGAAATGCGGCATCCGTTTTTGGGCGCGTTTCCGCAGGTCAGCAAGGGCGGGAAATCTTGTATCCATATCCATCCCCAAGGGTTCTATTCATTCAGTGGCCAAAGGCAAACAGAACCTGTGGAACATAATGGGAACACCCCTTTTCCTTTTGCCGGTCTGGCGATATGGTTGCACCCATGAGCAGTATTGACCAAGCCCAGCCGCCAGACGCCGCACCAACCAGCCTGTCGCAAATGGCGATGTCGGCGCGGCCTTCGCCATATCTTGACGATCTGAACCCGGCGCAGCGCGCAGCCGTCGAGGCGATGGACGGTCCGGTTTTGATGCTGGCAGGTGCCGGAACCGGAAAAACCAAGGCTTTGACCACACGCATCGCGCATCTGCTGAATACCGGCCGCGCCCGTCCGAACGAAATTCTGGCAGTGACGTTCACAAACAAGGCCGCGCGGGAAATGAAAAACCGCGTCGGTCACTTGCTGGGCCAAACGGTCGAGGGAATGCCGTGGTTGGGAACGTTTCATGCGGTCTGCGTGAAACTGCTGCGTCGTCACGCCGAATTGGTGGGGCTAAAATCCAATTTCACGATCCTGGACACTGATGATCAGGTGCGACTGCTGAAACAACTGATCATCGCCGCCGATATTGACGAAAAACGTTGGCCGGCACGGCAACTGGCCGGATTGATCGATGCCTGGAAAAATCGCGGATGGGTGCCAGAGAAAGTGCCTGTGGCTGACGGATCGACGTTCAATCACATGGGGGTTGATCTGTATGCACAGTATCAGGCGCGACTGAAGGCGTTGAATGCCGTCGATTTCGGCGACTTGCTGTTGCATGTCGTGACAATTTTTCAAACCCACGATGACGTATTGGCGCAGTACCAGCGCTGGTTCCGCTATATTCTGGTTGACGAATATCAGGATACGAATGTCGCCCAGTACATGTGGCTGCGCCTGCTGGCCGGCGGCCACAAGAACATTTGCTGCGTTGGTGATGATGATCAGTCGATTTATGGCTGGCGTGGTGCCGAAGTAGGCAACATTCTGCGATTTGAAAAAGATTTCCCAGGTGCTGTTGTTGTGCGTTTGGAACAGAATTACCGATCCACCCCGCATATTCTGGCGGCGGCATCCGGCGTAATATCCGGGAATTCAGACCGGCTGGGCAAAGAATTGTGGACCGCTGAACAAGACGGCGAAAAGGTCCGCCTGATCGGTCACTGGGACGGCGAGGAAGAGGCCCGTTGGATCGGCGAAGAGGTCGAGGCAATGCAGGGGGGCAGCCGCGGACAGCCGCCCATGTCATTGGAAAACATGGCGATTCTGGTTCGCGCCAGCCATCAGATGCGGGCATTCGAGGATCGGTTTTTGACGATCGGGCTGCCGTATCGCGTGATCGGTGGGCCGCGATTTTACGAACGGCTCGAGATCCGGGACGCGATGGCCTATTTCCGCGTCGCCGTCAGCCCGGACGATGATCTGGCGTTTGAACGCATCGTTAATACGCCCAAGCGCGGTGTCGGCGGCAAGGCTTTGCAGGATATCCAGCGCGCGGCGCGCAACAACGGAGTGTCATTGTTGGAAGGCGCGCGGATCGCGGCGGATGACGGCACGTTAAAGGGCAAGGCCAAGGGGGCCATCACGCAGCTTGTGACCGCGTTTGAGCGTTGGCATGATCTGGCACTTGGGCCGCTCATCAGAACGCAGGTCGATGACCAGACCGTTGTGATCGATCAGGAAATCGGTGCAACGGTCGCACAGTTCGAAAGGGGCAATCCAAAGATCAGTCACATCGAACTGGCCGAAACAATATTAGAGGAATCCGGCTATACCGAGATGTGGCAGAACGACAAAACGCCCGAAGCGCCGGGGCGGCTGGAAAATCTGAAGGAACTGATCAAGGCCCTGGAACAATTCGATAATTTGCAGGGATTTTTGGAACATATCGCACTGATCATGGATAACGAAACCGACGATGGCGGCGAAAAGATTTCGATCATGACGCTGCATGGTGCCAAGGGGCTGGAATTTCCGGCGGTCTTTCTTCCCGGATGGGAGGATGGGTTATTCCCCTCACAGCGGTCAATGGATGAAAGTGGGGTCAAAGGCCTGGAAGAGGAACGGCGTCTGGCGTATGTCGGGATCACCCGCGCCGAGCGTTTGTGCACGATTTCATTTGCGGCCAACCGGCGTGTCTATGGCCAATGGCAATCCGCTATGCCATCGCGCTTTATCGATGAATTGCCCGGCGATCATGTTGATGTTCTGACCCCGCCGGGGCTGTATGGCGGCGGATATGGTGCGGCCAGCACTGGCGGCATGCACACCGATATGCAGGACCGCGTTGCGCGCGCGGACGGGTATAATTCGCCGGGGTGGAAACGGCTGCAGGCACGCAGCCAGAAACGCGGCCTGTCCCAGCCAAACGAAAGCCGGACGATGGTTATCGATGCCACAGCCGTTTCGTCATTCTCGAAAGGCGACCGGGTATTTCACCAGAAATTCGGCTATGGAACCGTCATGGGGATCGAGGGCGATAAACTGGACGTTGAATTTGAAAAAGCCGGGTCCAAAAAAGTCGTCGCAGCCTATGTTGTGGCCGCCGCGCGCGATGATGACGTTCCATTTTGATGGCGTCAGACCTTGTCCAGGATGATTGGGGTCAAAGAGGCAAGCAACAAGCCGGCCGCACTGATATTGAACATGCGTAGTTTCCAGGGCCGGTTCAACAGACGCCGCAAACTGGTCCCCAGCAACGTCCAGCAACTGATGCAGGGCAGATTGATGGCCCCGAATATCAGCGCGATCATGGCGGCTGTGCCCGCAGTGCTGTCGGGCGGGGCGTAAGTGGAGTAAGCCCCCAGCCCCATTGCCCATGCCTTGGGGTTCACCCATTGAAATCCGACAGCCTGCAAATAGGAAATTGGACGCCCGCCCAAATCTTTGCCTTGATCTGCAAACGGAACCGCGAACGCAGTTTTATAGGCCAGAAACGTCAAAAACGCGATGCCGGCATATTGCATCGCAGTTGCCGCCGCCGGAATCGCATCCAATAGCTTTCCCAGGCCCGTGCCCGCGAAAAAGACCAGTGCGGTAAAGCCTGAAAATATCCCCAGCATATGTGGAATTGTGGGTCCCCAGCCATAGGTTGCGCCCGAGGCCAGCAACATCAAATTGTTGGGGCCGGGCGTGATCGAGGTTGCAAAAGCAAAAACTGCCAGGGCGGCAATGATTTCGGCGGTCAGCATGGCGCAATAATATACGACCGACATCGCAATTGAATTGCAAACTGCGTGAATTGGCGGGTAGATACACAATTAATGGTCGAAATGGATGCTATAAGTCACCGAATATTGCGTGTGCTTTCGAAGGATGGCCGTATCAGCAATCTTGACCTGGCCGACTCGGTCGGGCTGTCGCCTTCTGCCTGTCTGCGGCGGGTGCAGGAACTGGAACGCAGCGGTGTCATCGCGGGGTATCGCGCGGTTCTGGATCCAGCGTCGGTTGGGATTGGGTTTGTTGCCTATGTGACAGTCGGCCTTTCCGAACACAGCAAATCAGCACAGGAAATGTTCGAAAAATCCATTATGCAGTCAGACAATGTGCGCGAATGTCACAATATAACAGGCAATTCTGAATATATTTTGCGCGTCGAAGCGCTTGATCTGCCAGCCTACAAACATTTTCACACCGAGATATTGGGTGCGTTGGCGCAAGTGCAAAGCATTACCACCTTTGTGGTGATGGGGTCGCCCAAAGACGATCGCGCCTGAAATGCCCACAAAAAAACGGCGACATCAGGGAGGTGATGCCGCCGTTCAATTCAACGGGCGTTCTCTGGGAGGAGAAGGGAGGCCCGTATCAAGAGTGGAACCATGCGGTTCCGAATTTGTGCGGCGACATCAGGGAGGAGATGCCGCCGCTCTGGTCAACGGGCGTTCTCTGGGAGGAGAAGGGAGGCCCGTATCAAGTGTGGAACCATGCGGTTCCGAATTTGTGCGGCGACATCAGGGAGGAGATGCCGCCGCCTTGGTCAACGGGCGTTCTCTGGGAGGAGAAGGGAGGCCCGTATCACTGCGTTCTTATTTTCCGTAAACCGCTTCATATGCGACGGCCTTGATCGTGGTCCGGCTGACCCCGAGATCGTTGAGTTCACGATCAGACAGATCGCCCAGTTCTTTCAGCGTGCGGGTATAGACCCGATAATTTGCGGCGCGCTCCTGAACGCCCGCGACCAGACCGGTGATGCGGTCGGCGATTTCAGCTTCGATGCTGCGGATTTCTTTTACTAATGCCATTGTCTCGGCCTCTGGTTACTTGTTGTTCGCAAAGCGTTCTGCTCTGTTCGTTGATACTAAGATAGGTGAATGCTGCGGATGCACAATGCCTGACATGCGCAATGCTGCTATGCGGCAAATGCATAAGTATTATTGACCTAAAATCAGTCGTGTCGCTGAAGTTCTGGGCACAACATCAAGATCGGGGTTGCACATTGCCCAAAACTTGGCGACCTGTGCACAGTGAATAGGCGAGGTGGGTACAAATGTCGTTGAATGAGCAAACAGTTCTGGATGCGCTGCGCGAAATAACATTGCCCACAGGTAGTGATTTGGTCACAGCCGACATGATCCGGGCGCTGACAATTGATGGGGAAACAGTCCGATTCGTCATCGAGGCCGAAACCCCAGAGGCCGCAGCCGCCCTGGAACAGGTGCGCCAGGCCGCGCAAAGCCGCATTGCCCGGTTGCCAGGTGTCACAACCGTTTCAGTCGTTTTAACGGCACATGGTCCCGCGCCAGCCAAGGCACCGCCGCCGGACCTGAAGATCGGCCGCCATCCAAACCCGCAATCCGGCCCCGCCAAAGTTACCGGTGTTGATCGCATTCTGGCGGTGGCTTCAGGCAAGGGCGGGGTCGGCAAATCGACCGTGTCCTCGAACCTGGCGGTTGCGTTGGCGCGCGCGGGGCGGCGTGTCGGTCTGCTGGACGCAGATATATATGGACCCTCGCAGCCGCGGATGATGGGGGTGTCCAAGCGGCCCGCTTCGCCGGATGGCAAAACAATCATTCCGCTGCATGCCCACGGGGTGACGATGATGTCCATTGGTCTGATGGTTGACCCGGATCAGGCCATTATCTGGCGTGGTCCGATGTTAATGGGGGCATTGCAGCAAATGCTGGGGCAGGTTGAATGGGGCGAGCTGGATGTCCTGATTGTCGATTTGCCACCCGGTACCGGGGATGTGCAGATGACGCTCAGCCAGAAAACCCAACTGACAGGTGCATTGATTGTGTCAACGCCCCAGGATGTGGCACTGCTGGATGCGCGCAAGGCGATCGACATGTTCAACAAACTCAAGACGCCGGTGTTGGGGCTGATCGAAAACATGTCGATGTATATCTGTCCGCAATGCGGAACCGAGGCGCATATATTCGGCCATGGCGGCGTACGCAAAGAGGCCGAAAAGCTGGGAATTCCATTTTTGGGGGAACTGCCATTGGCGTTGCAAGTGCGCGAGGCCGGCGACAGCGGAACCCCGATTGCGGCGGGCGACGACGATAACGCAAAGGCCTATGCGAATTTAGCCGCACGTCTTGTTGCCGGGGGCATGGCCTGATCGGTGTCGCAAAAATGTTCCGCACGTTCAGGCCGTTTTTGCTGATCATGTTTGGGGTGTTGCTGATCAGTGTGGGTTTTATCTATGACCTTTTGTTTGCAGGCATTCCCTATCAGGACCCAAGTCCCGCGCAACAAGCGCGCTGGGGTTTTCACAAACAGGTTTCCAGCAATGTGATGACCGTCGGCCTTTTGCTGGCCCTTTCAGGGGTCTTGGTGGCGGTCTGGAAATCGCTTGTCAGTTTCAGACCCTAGAACTTAAACCTGCGCGCGCTTTGATCTGACAGACTGGCAGTGGTTTCGGCGCGAACGCTGGATTTAGGGTTCGCGTGACGTTTACGGGAAATCATGGCCCAGAGTGGATTTTAGTCGAATCAACGGCATGTTTTGTCCAAAAAATTTCTGATTCCCGGTCAGAAACCGCATTTCTGTCGGCTGAAATTCGCCTGTAAGCAAAAAAATCGGGAAATCATGGTAGCCTATTTTCGGTGTACGGTTTGGTTGAAATTTTGGCTATATAATGTGTGTAATAATTATCAACATCTATATATTGTGCCTTTCGTTGGTTTTAGTGAGAATGAATAATAGCGCCGAGCGCCGCAAGTCGCATAAAATCAGCCATCTTTCTAAAAAAGAGAGTTGATTTCCATGAATTCCCATGTATTCCTGTTTACACGATGAGAACGGGATCAAAGGGTCATCAAGAACCCAAAATCTCCCAAGTCAGGTTTCATACAGGCACCCGCTTTCATCGCATTTAGAGATCCGGCGCGCGAGCGAGCAGACATCCCCCCAGGTGGCGCGCGCAGCTGGACACCCCAGAAATGGGACGAGGGCGGCGGATTGAACAGTGGCAGCAGTTCAATCCGCCGTTTCCATTCCAGGGGACGAAGTAAGACAAAAGGGGTCACGGGACAGTGGCACGACGGTTCAGAGGTGAAAGCCACCACAAGGTGGATGCAAAGGGCAGGGTGTCGATCCCAGCCCTGTTTCGCCGTGTACTAGAGGCCGGAGACCCGGACTGGAAAGAAGGCCTGCGCCCGCAGCTGGTCATTGTCTATGGCGATCATCGCCGCAAATTTCTGGAATGTTATACGATCGAGGCGATTGACGAGGTTGACGCCAAGATCGCTGATATGCCGCGCGGCTCGATCGAGCGGCGGATGCTGGAACGCCTGATCCATGGCCAGTCACACCCTACCGAGGTTGATGCCGACGGACGGTTGGTATTGCCCCAAAAGCTGCGCGAAAAAATTAACCTGGGTCCAGAGGCGTTTTTCATCGCTTCGGGTGATACATTCCAGGTCTGGAAGCCGGAAACATACCAATCCGAAGAGCTGTCCAAAACCGAAGCCTGGCTGGATGAATTGCCAGATGATTTCGATCCCCTGTCTCTTTTGGATCAGAAGAAAGGGGAATAGGCGATGGCTGCTGCGGCCCGCGCGATCCCTGATGATGCCCCCCATATTCCTGTGTTATTGCGCCCGCTTTTGGCGGCGGTTGCGCCGGTGTCGGGTGTTTGGCTGGATGGAACGTTCGGTGCTGGCGGTTATGCGCGCGGATTGTTGGATGCAGGTGCAGACAAGGTGATCGGCGTCGATCGCGACCCGGCGGTATTTGATATGGCGCGCGCGTGGACGGATCAGTTCGGGTCACGTCTGGAACTGGTCCAGGGGACCTTTTCCAACCTTGATCAATATGCCACGGACCTGGATGGTATTGTGCTGGATCTGGGGGTGTCATCGATGCAACTGGATCAGGCAGATCGTGGCTTTTCGTTCATGAAGGACGGCCCGCTTGATATGCGGATGAGCCAGTCCGGCAGATCCGCAGCCGATTTGGTCAATACCGCTTCCGAGGCGGATCTGGCGGATATCATTTTCCAGTTCGGCGAAGAACGTGCGTCGCGTCGCATCGCCCGCCAAATTGTCGAAGATCGCGCGAAATCCGACATTACAACAACATCACAGTTGGTTGAAATTGTTGAAAAATGTCTGCCAAAGCCGAAGCCTGGCCAAAGCCATCCGGCAACACGCACGTTTCAGGCGCTTCGCATCGCAGTCAACGATGAATTTTCAGAGCTGATCGCAGGTCTTGAGGCATCTGAACGGGCATTGCGCCCTGGTGGCAAGCTGGCGGTTGTCAGCTTTCATTCGTTAGAGGACCGGATCGTAAAGCGGTTCTTTCAGGCGCGATCCTCTGCCGGTGGCGGGGCAAACCGCTATGCGCCGGAAAAGGATGCACAGGCACCGATTTTGCGACTGTCAACAAAAGCGATCGCGGCAGATAAAGAAGAATTGGCTGCAAATCCACGCGCGCGATCAGCCCGGTTGCGTGTCGCGGTGCGCACAGATGCACCGGTGACGCCGGTGGATCGCAGCGGTTTGGGTTTACCAGGTTATGTCAGAAAGGAACGACGCTGATGCGTTCGCTTATTTTTATTATGTCGGCTCTGGCGGTAATGGGGCTGGGATTTTGGGCCTATCAGGAAAATTACAAGACGCAACAGGCCTTGCGCGACGTCGCGCGGGTGCAACAGGACATCGGCGATCTGCGCGAAGAACTGGGGGTTTTGCGCGCGGAATGGGCCTATCTGAACCGACCGAACCGCTTGCGGGAATTGGCTGACATCAACTTTGACCGGCTGGGATTGTTCCCTTTGACCCCCGAACAGTTCGGGCGCGTTGATCAGATCGAATACCCGACCGATCCTTTTGATTTTCTGGGCGGGCCAATTGATGTCGTTGGCGATTTGAGGGCCACACAATGATACGTACACCACTAAGACCTTTGGCCAAAATTTTGTCGGCACGGCAAAAAGGTGAAAATCCCGACGTCATAGAACGTGAAAATATTCGCCTGCGTCATGAAGAAATGCGGGACAAGGCGCGGCGACGTGCCGAGGGCCGTCTGTTGGTGATCGGCGTGTTCTTTCTGTTTGCATTCTTGACCGTGGGTGCGCGAATGGGGGTTTTGGCCTCGAGCGATCCGGTCGAACCGCGGGCCTCTGCGGGTGATGCGTCAATCGTTGCGCAGCGGTCTGATATTGTCGATAGAAATGGCCGCATCCTGGCCACGAACCTGTTGACCCATTCACTTTATGCGCAGCCGCCATTGATGACTGACAAGGTCAGGGCCGCGCGCGAACTTATCAAGATTTTCCCCGATCTCGAAGAAGACAAATTGGTAAAGCAGTTTACCGGTAAGCGTAAATTCATCTGGATCAAGAAACGCATTTCGCCAGAGCAGCGCCAACTGGTCCACGATATCGGCGATCCGGGACTGTTGTTTGGACCCCGCGAAATGCGGTTGTATCCAAACGGTAAACTCGCAAGCCATGTATTGGGCGGCTTTTCGTTCGGGCGTGAAGGCGTGAATTCAGCCGAAGTGATCGGCGTGGCGGGCGTTGAAAAGGAATTTGATACGTTTCTGCGTGATCCCGCAGAGGGCGGGCAGCCGCTGCAATTATCACTTGATCTGACCATTCAGTCTGCTGCCGAACGTGTGTTGGCGGGCGGAATGAAGCTGATGAATGCGCGCGGCGCGGCATCAGTTCTGATGGATGTGCAAACAGGTGAAGTCATCTCTATGGTGTCATTGCCGAATTTTGACCCGAACAAGCGTCCGACCCCATTGTTGACAGGTAACCAGTCGGACAGTCCCCTGTTTAACCGGGCGGTGCAGGGGCTTTATGAACTTGGCTCTGTGTTCAAGATTTTTGCCATTGCACAGGCGCTGGATAGCGATTTGGTCAAACCGGCGACAATGGTCGACACCAAGGGGCCGCTCAGGTGGGGCAAATTCAGTATCCGCGATTTCAGCAACTATGGTTCCAGCCTTTCCGTGACCGACGTGATTGTAAAATCATCCAATATCGGCACGGCCCGGATCGCCCAGATGATCGGCGCAGAAAGCCAGCGTGATTTTCTGGATCAGCTTGGTTTTCTGAAGCCAACAGAGATCGAAATGATCGAAGCACCTGGGGCCAAGCCGCTCTGGCCACGCAAGTGGTCAGAACTTTCAACCATGACGATTTCCTATGGTCATGGACTGTCTGCAAGCCCGCTGCATCTGGCGGCGGCTTATGCGTCAGTCCTGAATGGTGGCACCAAGGTCACGCCAACACTGATCAAACAACAAAGCGTTGCGCCCGGTCCACGGGTGATATCGCGGGCAACATCGCAACAGGTCAGTTCAATGCTGCGCCAGGTGGTCCAGCGCGGCACCGCCAGCCTCGGCGACGTTCCCGGCTATGCCGTTGGCGGTAAGACCGGCACCGCAGACAAAGCCAAAGAGAATGGCGGCGGCTATTACGATGACAAGGTTATCGCAACCTTCGCCAGCGTGTTCCCCGCCAATGATCCACGCTATGTGCTGGTGGTCATGCTGGACGAACCAGTTGAAACATCGGGTGAAAAAGCACGCCGCACCGCAGGCTGGACAGCCGTTCCCGTAGCGGCGGAAATGATCCGCCGTGTCGCGCCGCTGCTGGGTCTGCGACCCGAGATTGAATCTGCCCCCCTGGATGCGATAACACTGACGTCAAACGACAGGTGAAAGAATCCCACGCGATGGCTGATCCGGCACGAACGACGTCTTTGACAGACCTTGGTTTAGCCGCACAGGCCGGACGCGAAGCCCAGATTACGGGCTTGTCGGTAGATAGCCGCGAGGTCAAGCCCGGGCATTTGTTCGCCGCACTTCCTGGCAGTCACGTACATGGCGGTGAATTCATTCAATACGCATTGCGTATGGGGGCCGCCGCCATTCTGACCGATCGCGCCGGCGCCCGCATCGCTGCAAAGCAACTGGGCAACAGCGACGCGGCACTGGTATTGGCCGAAGATCCGCGTCAGGCGCTGGCCTACTGCGCTGCAATCTGGTTTCGCTCGCAGCCTGAAACCATGGTTGCGGTGACCGGGACCAACGGCAAAACCTCGGTCGCCACGTTTTTGCGCCAGATTTGGACCGGTCTGGGCTATAAGGCCGCCAATCTTGGCACCACCGGCGTCGAGGGCGATTTCACCGCACCGCTCAGTCACACCACGCCCGAACCGGTGACCTTGCACAAAACGCTGGCCGCAATGTCAGCCGCCGGCATCACCCACGCCGCGATGGAGGCATCCAGCCACGGGTTGGAACAACGACGGCTGGATGGGGTGACACTGACGGCGGCGGCATTCACCAATTTTTCGCAGGACCATCTGGATTATCACGCGACATTTGACGCCTATTTTACGGCCAAGTGTGGGTTGTTCACACGGGTTTTGTCCGAGGATGGCGTCGCAGTCGTAAACATGGACGACCCTAAGGGCGAAACAGTGGCAGCTATCGCCAAATCCCGCGGCCAGGATCTGATCACAGTCGGGCGAAAAGATGGGTCCGATCTGCAAATTCTGGCGCAGGCATTTGATGCGACAGGTCAGATTCTGCGATTTAGCTGGCACGGAGAAACCCGGCAGGTGCGTCTTGGACTGATCGGTGGTTTTCAGGCGGACAACGTGATGGCAGCCGCCGCGCTGGCAATCGGTTGCGGTGCCAAACAGGCCGATGTCTTTAACATTCTGCAGGATTTGACGACAGTGCGTGGGCGGATGCAACTTGCCGCCAAACGCGAAAACGGATCGGCGGTTTTCGTTGATTTTGCACATACACCGGATGCAATTTCAACGGCATTACAGGCGTTGCGTCCGCATGTATTGGGGCGCTTGGTGATCGTATTTGGGGCGGGTGGTGATCGTGACCCCGGCAAACGAAAACTGATGGGTCAGGCCTCCGCTGCCAATGCAGATCAGGTGATCGTGACCGATGACAATCCGCGCACCGAAGACCCCGCAGCAATTCGTGCGATGGTCATGGCCGGATGTCCCGAGGCCAGCAATGTCGGTGACCGGGCCGAAGCCATTTTGCGCGGTGTGGATGCCTTGTTGCCGGGGGATGCCTTGCTGGTCGCCGGAAAAGGCCACGAGACCGGGCAAACCATTGGCGAGGATAATTTTCCTTTTGATGATGTGGAACAGTCCAGCGTCGCGGTGGCGGCATTGGACGGCAGGCTATGAGTGCCGTGCTTTGGACATCCAACGACGCAGCAAAGGCGACGGGCGGCCAGAATACGCATCCCTGGCAGGCCACAGGCTTGTCCATTGATACGCGGAATATAACCCCAGGCGATTTGTTCATCGCGCTTACAGATGTGCGTGACGGTCATGATTTCGTGGCCCAGGCGCTGGACAAGGGTGCATCAGCTGCTTTGGTCAGCCGCATCCCGGCGGGGGTTGACGCCAACGCGCCCTTGCTGGTGGTCCCGGATGTCTTGGCCGCGCTCGGCGACATGGCGGCGGCGGCCCGCGCGCGCAGCCCCGCCAAAGTTGTGGCAGTGACAGGGTCGGTCGGCAAAACGTCGACCAAGGACATGATGCGGGTTGTTCTGGGCAATCCTGGCCATGTGCATACCGCCGAAAAAAGTTTCAATAACCACTGGGGTGTACCGCTGACGCTGGCGCGGATGCCGCAGGACACTTCCGTTGCACTGATCGAGATCGGTATGAACCATCCGGGCGAAATCGCCCCGCTCGCAAAACTTGCCAGGCCTGATATTGCAGTTGTGACCACTGTGGTGGCCGCCCATCTGGAAGCATTCAGTGATGTGGATGAAATCGCCAGGGAAAAGGCGGCGATCTTTACCGGGCTGAAACCCGGCGGCGTCGCAATCATTAATGGCGACATTGCCCAAACAGACATTCTGCATAAAGCGGCCCTAGCGGCCAACGCCACGATCGTGACCTTTGGCGAAAGTCCCGGATGCGACTATTGGCTTGAAACGGTCACAGTGGCAAACGATGTGACTGTTGCCCGTGCCCGTATCCAGGGTGTACCGTACCTGTTTAAAATCATGACAGCGGGGCGCCACTTTGCCGTCAACGCACTGTCGACACTGGCCGTTGCATCCGCATTAGGCGACGATGCGGCGGTGGCGGCATGCAATCTGGTCAATTGGGTACCACCGCCGGGGCGTGGCACCCGCGAAACGATTGTGCTGGATGTCGTCGAGGATGATCTGACAATTGATTTGCTTGACGATGCCTTTAACGCCAATCCGGCGTCGATGGCGGCAGCGCTAGACGTGTTGGTGGCCACTGTTCCGCGCGACGGGTTGGGACGCGTTGCACGGGGCAGGCGCATCGCGGTGCTTGGCGATATGCTGGAACTGGGACCGTCAGAAGCCGATTTGCACCGCGCCGTGTCGGAATTACCGGCACTGGCAGATATCGATTTGGTTCATTGTGTCGGTCCGCGGATGCAATCGCTTTTTGAGGTATTGCCACCCAACAAACGTGGTATCTGGGTGGCCGGTGCCACCGATATGTCCGCACGTGTGCACAGTCTTATTGATGCGGGTGATGTTGTGTTGGTCAAAGGGTCCAAGGGCAGCAAGGTCAGTCTGGTCGTTGACGCGATCCGCAATTTAGGCCATCCGCAAACAAACAAAATACGAGGGACCGAGTAGATGTTTTTTTGGCTGACTGAATTGTCGGATGGCGGGGATTTCTTTAACCTGTTTCGCTATATTACGTTTCGCGCCGGCGGGGCATTCTTTACAGCGCTGATATTTGGTTTTGTGTTTGGTCTGCCATTGATCAATCTGTTGCGTCGCAAACAAGGCAAAGGCCAGCCGATCCGCGAAGACGGCCCCCAAAGCCACATCATCGAAAAGGCAGGCACACCCACAATGGGCGGCGTGTTGATCCTGGGTGCGGTTGTCGTCTCAACGCTGATGTGGGCACGCTTGGACAACCCCTATGTCTGGATGGTGCTGCTTGTGACAATCGGTTTTGGGATCGTGGGGTTTCTGGACGATTACCAAAAGGTCAGCCGCAACAGCGCAAAGGGTGTGCCCGGGTCGGTGCGTTTTGCGATCGGCATTGTGATTGCGGCGGTCGCCGCATATTGGGCGACGATCAATCATCCGGATGATTTGGCCAACCAACTGGCGTTGCCAATATTCAAGGATGTGCTGATAAATCTTGGCTATTTGTTCATTCCTTTTGCGACAATCGTTATCGTCGGTGCTGCAAATGCGGTTAACCTGACCGATGGGCTTGATGGTCTGGCCATTATGCCGGTGATGATCGCCGCTGCCACATTGGGCGTGATCGCGTATGCTGTCGGTCGTGTCGACTTTACCGAATATCTGGACGTGCATTATGTGCCGGGCACCGGTGAAATCCTGATATTCACATCCGGTCTTATCGGCGGTGGCCTGGGGTTTTTGTGGTATAATGCCCCGCCGGCCGCTGTGTTTATGGGCGATACCGGATCATTGGCACTGGGCGGCGCGTTAGGGGCGATTGCGGTCGCCACCAAGCACGAGATCGTTCTGGCGATCGTAGGCGGCCTGTTCGTCGTGGAGGCGCTAAGTGTTATTATTCAGGTGCTGTATTTCAAAAGCACCGGCAGACGTGTGTTTCTGATGGCACCAATACACCACCATTTTGAACATCTGGGTTGGAAAGAACCACAGATCGTCATCCGGTTCTGGATTATTTCGCTGATCCTGGCGTTGGTCGGCCTGGCGACGCTGAAGCTGCGTTAATCAGGCATGGTCTGCGTCATATGACACGACGGTTTGTTTTGTCGGGATGTTCAGGCGGTGGCAAATCCACCCTGCTTGGGGAAATGGGCAGGCGCGGATTTCAAACGGTGGCAGAACCTGGCCGACGTATCGTTCAGGCGGAAATGGAACGGGGCGGGTCTGCTGTGCCCTGGACAGATCCCGCGCTTTTTGCCCACAGGGTGCTGAACCTTGCCCGAACCGACTATGACACCACTACCGGGGGCGATGTGATCTTTGACCGCTCGTTGCTGGATGCAGTGGTCTGGTATCACCGGACCGGGACAGCCCTGCCACCTGCCTTTGAGGACGTTGTTGACACACACCGCTATCATGGCACCGTTTTTTTGGCCCCACCCTGGCCGGAAATATTTGAAAACGACGCGGACCGGCGGCATGGTCTGGATCAGGCTATGCTGGAATATCAGGCGCTTTTGGACAGATTGCCACGGATGGGATATCAGATCGAAATAATCCCGAAAATTGGCGTTCAGGCCAGAGCAGACTGGCTGGAAGGCAAAACAACAAATGCGTGAGGCAGGCACATGATCCCGGTACGTGGATATGAAGGGCGCAAAGTCGCGGTTCTGGGGTTGGGGCGTTCCGGCCTGGCCACGGCACATGCATTAAGGGCGGGCGGCGCTGTACCGTTGTGCTGGGATGACAGCAAAGAAGCGCGCGACAATGCCATCGACGAAGGTTTTGACATTCATGACCTGACCCGGTGTGAACCCTGGGCCGATGTCGCCACACTGATCGTGTCCCCCGGTATTCCCCACCTTTATCCTGCGCCCAACCCTGTCGTCGTGTCCGCCTGGTCGGCGGGTGTGCCGGTCGACAATGACATCGGGCTGTTTTTTCGATCATTCGCCACCGGGGAATGGGATCAGTTCGATACAAGCCCGCGCATTATCGCCGTGACCGGGTCGAATGGAAAATCGACCACGGCGGCCCTGATACATCACATTCTTGAATCTGTGGGCCGCAACACCCAGCTTGCCGGGAATATCGGCCGTGGGGTTCTGGATATCGACCCGGCTGCCGACGGTGATGTGGTCGTACTGGAATTGTCCAGCTATCAAACGGAACTGGCGCGCGCCATGACACCCGACATTGCGGTGTTCACCAATCTGTCACCGGATCATCTGGATCGCCACGCGGGTTTGGGCGGCTATTTCGCAGCCAAACGCCGCCTGTTCGCCGAAGGCGGGCCCGATCGCGCGGTAATCGGTGTTGATGAACAAGAAGGACAGTATCTTGCGAACCAGCTGGGGCAGGGACCCCAGGATGATCGCGTTATCGCAGTGTCGGTGTCGCGCAAACTAGGCGGTCCGGGATGGTCGGTATTTGCGCGCAAGGGATACTTGTCAGAATACCGAAAAGGGCGGCAGGTGGCATCGATCGATCTGCGCCCGGTGCGCGGTTTGCCCGGCGTTCACAATCATCAGAACGCATGTTCGGCCTATGCGGCGGTGCGTGCGCTGGGTATTGCCCCCAAGATAGTCGAGCAGGCCTTTCATTCCTTTGCAGGCTTGCCCCACCGCAGCCAGATTGTCGGCGAAAAGGACGGTGTAACCTTCGTCAACGACAGCAAGGCCACAAATGTTGAAAGCGCCAGAATGGCATTGCAGGCCTTTGACCGCATTCGCTGGATCGCGGGCGGGCTGGGCAAGGATGGTGGTATTCAGGGACTGGTGCCAGCGTTGGGTGCAGTCGCCAAGGCCTATTTGATCGGGCATTCGGCGCGCGACTTTGCATTGCAGCTGAACGACGTGCCCCATGTGATTTGCGAAACAATGGAAGCCGCGGTCGCCCAGGCCGCCGCCGACGCGACCGCCGGTGACACGGTCCTGTTGGCACCCGCCGCCGCCAGCTTTGATCAATACACCAGCTTTGAGACCCGCGGCGAAGACTTTGTCCGCCAGGTGCAGAAAATTCTGACCTAGATCAGCCCGTAATCCGCGGCGACGTCAGCCAGGGTTTTGGGCCGATAGGTCGGATCGTCTTTCCAGCGCTGTCGGGCTGCGGGCGAAATCTCATCCCCCCCAAGCGGCGGGTTACGATCCTTTTTCACCATTTCTGTCAGACGCTTCAAAAGTCCGGTTTTCGGGGTTTTGGTGTTGATCAGCGATGCCATGTGGTCGCGTTGGTCTTTGTGCCAGTCCAACAGGTCCGTTTCAAACTGTAACCCGGCGGCCTGCGCACCCTCGGCGATCCACATCAATGTGTCAGACGACAGGCCAGTGATATCACCGCCGCCGCCGACAGAACCGTGATTGCCGGGAAACCATGCCTGATGATAGGGTTGTTGGTCGCCGGCGACCGCACCGTTAAGGATGGGCAAATTTGCCCATGGCGCCGGCGGATAGGTGCGCCGACGTTCATCAATTGATATGGCGTGGCGCGCACTTTTGACGCTGCGCGACAGATCGGCGTCGTGGAAATTGTATTTGCCGTTGAACATTCTGGCCAAGGCCCCGTAGTGGGCCGGAATGCCCAGTGCCACAACCGTGTCCCAGACCCCCAGATAGGCGATGTTCAACATTTCCCCCCGGGCCAGGTTGTTTTGCTGCCGCCAGGCGGCTTCTTCGGGGCTGGTGACTATGTCAGCATTGATGTCATGGCGAAACTGAAAGCTTTCGATGTCGTTGGGTTTTGTTTTCTTTTTGCCGGAACGGTAACGCGCGATTGCCAGTGGAATGCGGTCAATGCGGGTGCGTGGCGGGATGCCGCTGGACCGGATCAGCCCGGCCAGGGACCGGGCCGTAAATGCCCCGCGCGAAAACCCGAAGATGTAAATTTCGTCCCCCGGCTCATAGCTAAAGGCCAGACTGCGATAGGCTTCTTCGATTGTGCGGGTCAGACCCCACCCGAATGCTCCACCGCCGAATTTGTCGACAAGTCGTGCCAGTTTGCTTGTGCCGCGGCCTGTGCCGACCCCCTGAACATATGACAATTGTTGGAACACACCGTCGTCATCAATGAACGTCATCGCCTGCGACAGGCGCACAACATTGGTGCCATTTTTGGCGTCGGCCCGGTTCCATGTGCCGTCACAGAAAATCGCAATGCGTTTCAGTTGCGTGTCTCCTGTAATTCACAGCGACAGAAATGTCGGGTCGAGTTCCTGGCGCAGCTATGGGGCTGGCGGTGCATGGATTACCGCAATTCGCTGCGTTCATCCCGTTCGGCGCGGATTTTTTCCAGCACCACACCAAGATGGGTCGAACGATCTTCCCAAAAACGGCGATAGTCATCCAGCCATTCATGGGCATGGCGCATTGGCACCGCGCGCAGCTTTCGTGGGCGGCTTTGGGCGCGGCGGCTTGATTCTATCAAACCGGCCTTTTCCAGAACTTTCAGGTGGCGGGATATCGCAGGCTGGCTCATTGCGAACGGCTCGGACAGCTCTTTGACCGTCGCCTCTCCTTGCATCAACCTTATCAGAATTGCGCGTCGCGTCGGGTCCGCAAGTGCGCCAAAAGTGGTGTCCAGTCTGCTTAGTGCCATATTCAATCCAACTCATACTACATAACCTGAATGTTATAGCCCATCCACGCAGGAGTCAAAAACATCAGAATTAGCTGCCTTGGGGTCTCAATAGGCTAGCGCAACCGGTTTTTATTGGTTAGAATCATCATCAGACCCGGAAAACGGGCAACAACAGGCAGTACCAGGCGGTATCAATGACGGAAATGGTGTATGGCACAGTCCCGGTACGGGATGGTGAGCCGATTCTACCACGGTGGTGGCGCACCGTGGATAAATTGTCGATGGCGTGCATCCTGACCCTGTTTGGCATTGGCTTGTTGTTGGGGCTTGCATCGTCGCCGCCCCTGGCCGAGCGAAACGGCCTGGATGCGTTCTATTATGTAAAACGACAGGCCTTTTTTGGCGGGTTCGCCATGGTGGCCATGATTTGCACCACGATGATGTCACCACAATTGGTACGCAGATTGGGTTTGATCGGATTTTTGTTCGCGTTTCTTGGCATGGCCCTGCTGCCATTTTTTGGAACAGATTTCGGCAAAGGTGCTGTGCGATGGTTTTCACTGGGTTTCGGAAGCCTGCAACCATCCGAGTTTCTGAAGCCGGGATTCGTAATTGTATCGGCCTGGTTGCTGGTCGCCAGTCAGGAAATCAACGGACCACCGGGCAAAAGCTATTCTTTGGTGATCACTCTCTTGGTGGTATTTTTATTGGTATTGCAGCCTGATTTTGGTCAGGCCAGCCTTATTCTGTTTGCATGGGGTGTGATGTATTTCGTCGCTGGTGCGCCGATCTTGATCCTGATGGTTCTTGCCGGTGCCGTGGTGTTTGCCGGTTCTGTTGCCTATAAAAATTCGGAACATTTTGCCCGACGTATCGATGGGTTTTTGTCGTCTGAACTCGAACCCAACACGCAATTGGGATACGCCACAAATGCGATTCAAGAAGGCGGATTTTTTGGGGTCGGGGTTGGCGAAGGACAGGTCAAATGGTCGTTGCCCGACGCACATACCGATTTTATTATCGCCGTCGCAGCCGAAGAATACGGGCTGATACTGGTGCTGGCGATCCTGGCCCTTTATGCGCTGATCACGGTGCGATCCCTGATCAGACTGATGCGCGAACGTGATCCTTTTATTCGTCTGGCAGGCACAGGTCTGGCCTGCATTTTCGGCATTCAGGCCATGATCAATACGGGCGTCGCGGTGCGGTTGTTGCCAGCCAAAGGCATGACGCTTCCGTTTGTCAGTTACGGAGGATCATCACTGATCGCCGGGGGCATCGCTGTTGGCATGTTGCTGGCATTTACCCGCAGCCGCCCTCAGGGCGAGATCGGTGATCTGCTGCGCAATCGAGGGGCCTGAGTCATGGCCAAGGCGCTATTACTGACGATCGCAGCAGGGGGAACCGGCGGGCATATGTTTCCGGCCCAGGCGCTGGCCGAGGTCATGCTGCGCAAAGGCTGGCGGGTTAAATTATCGACCGATGATCGCGGGGCGCGATACACCGGCGGGTTTCCACATGTTGTCGAAATCGAACAGGTTTCCAGCGCTACATTCGCACGCGGTGGATTTTTGTCGCGGATCGCTGTGCCGTTTCGGATATCTGCCGGTGTATTGGCTGCGACGTGGCGCATGGTGCGCGACCGACCTTCGGTGGTTGTTGGCTTTGGCGGATATCCTTCTGTTCCAGCCATTTGTGCAGCAATTATCCTGCGACGACCGCGGATGCTGCATGAACAAAACGGTGTGTTGGGGCGGGTCAATAAATTGTTCGCAACCCGGGTAAACGCCATCGCGTGTGGATCCTGGCCCACCCAATTGCCCGACGGCATCATCGGACATCACACCGGAAATCCAGTGCGCAATGCGGTGCTTGAACGCGAAGGTGCCCCATACATTCCGCCCGGTGATTACCCGATGTCAATTCTGGTCATGGGCGGCTCGCAAGGTGCGCGCATCCTGTCCGATATCGTGCCACCGGCCATTGCCGAATTGCCAATGTCGGTCCTGTCGCATTTGCGGGTGTCCCACCAGGCACGCCAAGAGGATATCGAAAGAGTATCGGCCTTTTATGCCAGCCACGGTATCAAGGCGGATGTCGAAACGTTTTTTCAGGATGTGCCGCGTCGCATGTCCGAAGCGCAACTGATCATCAGTCGCGCCGGGGCCAGTTCGGTTGCTGACATCAGTGTGATCGGGCGGCCGTCGATACTGGTCCCGTTTGCAAATGCTGCGGCAGATCACCAGACGTCGAATGCGCGCGGTCTTGTGGGCGCAGACGCCGCCATTCTGATCCCTGAATCCCAACTGGCGCCGGATACTTTGGCCGCGCAGATTGCGATGATATTTTCCAATCCCGACGCTGCGGTCAAAATGGCGCATGGTGCATTGGCAGCCAGTCGTCCAGATGCCACCGAACGTCTGGTTCAAATGGTCGAGACGCTTGCAAATCACGGACAAGTCAAATGAACGCCGCCGCAACAAAGCTTCCGACCAAAATGGGCCCCATCCACTTTGTCGGGATCGGCGGGATCGGCATGTCAGGCATCGCCGAAGTATTGCTGAATCATGGTTACACCGTTCAGGGGTCTGACCTGAAAACCAGCAAGATCACCGACCGGCTGAAAAGGCTGGGCGCGACGATTTTTGAGGGACAGCGCGCCGAGAACCTGGCGTCGGCCGAGGTCGTCGTGATTTCGTCAGCAATCAAACCCGGTAACCCCGAACTGGACGCCGCCCGCATTCAGGGGCTGCCAGTTGTGCGACGCGCTGAAATGCTGGCCGAACTGATGCGGATGAAATCCAATGTCGCCATCGGCGGTACCCACGGCAAAACCACGACGACCACGATGGTCGCCACCTTGCTGGATGCCGGCGGGTTGGACCCGACCGTCATTAATGGCGGGATCATCCATGCCTACGGTTCGAATGCACGGATGGGGCAGGGCGAATGGATGGTCGTCGAAGCGGACGAAAGCGATGGCACATTCAATCGGTTGCCCGCGACCATCGCGGTTGTGACCAATATCGACCCCGAACATATGGAACACTGGGGCGATATCGACCGGTTGCGTCAGGGATTTCTGGAATTTGTGTCCAACATTCCATTTTACGGGCTGGCGGTCTGTTGCACCGATCATCCCGAAGTTCAGGCGCTGGTCGGCAGAATCAGCGACCGGCGCGTCGTCACCTTTGGTTTCAACGCCCAGGCAGATGTGCGCGCGGTAAATCTGACCTACAAATCGGGTATTGCCCATTTTGACATTGAATTGCAGGCCGAAGGGACATCGATACCAGACTGCACATTGCCGATGCCGGGGGATCACAACACCTCTAACGCGCTGGCGGCGGTGGCCGTTGCCCGCCATCTGGGTATGAAAAAAGACGAAATCCGTCAGGCGCTCGCCGGTTTTGCGGGCGTCAATCGTCGCTTTACCAAGGTTGGCGAGGTTGGCGGCGTCACGATCATCGATGATTATGGACACCACCCAGTGGAAATCGCGGCAGTGCTGCGCGCGGCGCGCCAATCCAGCGACGGCCGGGTCATTGCCGTGCATCAGCCACATCGCTATTCTCGTCTGCATTCGCTGTTCGAGGATTTTTGCGCCTGTTTCAACGACGCCGACGTTGTCGGCATATCCCAGGTATTTGGCGCCGGTGAGACCCCGATTGAAGGCGCCACCAGTGATGATCTGGTCGCGGGGCTGATCCGGCATGGCCACCGCGACGCACGCTGCGTAAATACCGAGGACGAACTGGAAAAGCTGATCCGCACCGAGACCCGCCCCGGCGATATGGTCGTGTGCCTGGGGGCCGGGACGATCTCTGCCTGGGCCAATGGCCTGCCTGATCGTTTGAAAAAGGACTGAGCGGTGGAACAGCATTCAATAACGCCTGAAGCTTTCACATATTTGCAGCGTGTGCGACCATTCAGAGCCTTGCCAAAATGGCGTGGCCAGTGTTACCTGCAAACGCCCGAAACAATTAAAAATTATGCAAAAAATGCCATCGCGGGCGGTTGCAACGGGTATGCGGAAAATTACTTTCCGCAAAAACTTACAGGAGGCAATTTGTGACACTGTCACTTGTTCTAGCGTTTGTCTGGGTTGTGGCCGCGGCCATCACCGCGATGATGCCTATGCGCCGGCAATATCTGCCCGGCGTGTCCCTGTTGGTTCTAAGCCCGCCGTTGCTGATATTTGTTGGCTACGAAAACGGCTGGTGGGTGGCCCTGATTGCGTTGCTCGCTGCGATTTCCATGTTTCGCAATCCGCTGCGATACCTGGTGCGCCGTGCACTGGGCAAACCAGTCACATTGCCGCCTGAACTGCGCGAACCACAATCAAAGGACACAGCATCATGAGTTGGTCTTTGATCCTTGCATTCTGTTGGGTGGTGGCCGCCAATGTCATTGCAATGTTTCCTTCTAAAACAGGTCACTGGCCCGTTGCGTATGTGCTGATCGCCATCGGCGTGCCGTTGCTGGGGTTCGTGACATACCAAAACGGGCCCTGGGTCGGATTGATCGCGCTGGCCGCTGGCGCATCAATCTTGCGTTGGCCGGTCCGTTATTTCGGCCGTTGGATACGCCGCGTGGTCCAGCGCGAGGCGAAATGAAACCACTGCCGAATGTGCGCGGGACGCTGACTGAAAACAAAAGCCTGGCGGACTTGACCTGGCTGCGCGTTGGCGGGCCGGCCGACTGGCTGTTTCAACCGGCGGATACCGAAGATCTGGCACAGTTCCTTGCGGGATTGGACCCGGATGTGCCGGTGTTCCCAATGGGGGTTGGGTCCAACCTGATCGTCCGAGACGGCGGGATCCGTGCCGTCGTGATCCGGCTGGGGCGCGGATTTAACAGCATTGAAATTGACGGAAACACTGTCACGGCTGGTGCCGCGGCGCTGGATGCACATGTGGCACGCCGGGCTGCTGTGGCCGGAACCGATTTGACATTTCTGCGCACGATTCCCGGGGCCATCGGCGGTGCCGTACGCATGAATGCAGGTTGCTATGGCAGCTATGTTGCCGACCATTTCCAAAGCGCAATGGTTGTCACCCGTGCAGGCGAGATTAAAACCCTGACCGCGTCCGATTTGAATTTCCAGTATCGCAGCACCCAATTGCCCAAAGGCTGGGTTATTGTTTCGGCGGTTTTGACCGGGGTGGCCGGTGAGCCCTCAGCGCTGGAACAAAAAATGGCAGATCAGATCAAAAAAAGGGATCAGTCACAGCCCACCAAAGATCGGACAGCCGGGTCGACATTTCGAAATCCGGCCGGCTTCAGCTCGACCGGTCGCGATGATGACACCCATGAATTGAAAGCCTGGAAAGTCATTGATGACGCCGGTTTGCGCGGGTTTGCCATCGGTGGCGCACAGATGTCGGAAATGCATTCAAATTTTCTGACCAATACCGGCGATGCGACCGCTGCTGATCTCGAAGGATTGGGCGAGGAAGTGCGAAAAAGGGTATTCCAATACAGCGGTATAACGTTAGAGTGGGAAATCATGCGGGTTGGCGAAAAAACCCCATAAAAAGCGGTAACCAAAAGGCCGGCTACAAGGTCTGGGTTAAAAGAGGCACCATTTGGGTATGTCGAGCAGGACGTTCCCCAAAGTTGCAGTATTGATGGGCGGACCCTCGGCAGAGCGCGAGGTGTCTTTGTCCACAGGGCGCGAATGCGCCGCTGCACTGCGGGACAGTGGGTACGAAGTCACAGAGCTGGACGCGGGTCCGGATCTGGCCGTGCGCCTGGGCGCATTGGCCCCGGATGTGGCGTTCAATGCGTTGCATGGACGTTGGGGTGAAGACGGCTGTGTTCAGGGTATTCTTGAGTGGATGAAAATTCCCTATACCCATTCCGGTGTGCTGGCCTCTGCGCTTGCGATGGACAAACACCGGACCAAACAGGCCTACGCCGCCGTCGGTCTGCCGTTTGTAAAAAGCATAGTCGCGCCAAGTGCCGACGTGCAGGATGCACATCTGATGGTCCCCCCATATGTCGTCAAGCCCGTGAACGAAGGATCGTCGGTTGGGGTTTACATCGTTTCGCAAGCCGCGAACGGCCCGCCGCAGTTGGCGCCCGATATGCCAGCCCAGGTCATGGTCGAGGCATATGCCCCCGGTCGCGAACTGACCACGACGGTGATGGGCGACGTGCCATTGACGGTGACAGATATCATCACGGATGGCTGGTACGACTACCACGCGAAATATGCACAAGGCGGGTCGCGCCACGAGGTGCCCGCAAATATTCCTGCGGATATTTTCCAAGCCTGCCTGGATTACGCCAAGACCGCGCATGACGCGCTGGGGTGTCGCGGGATCAGCCGCACAGATTTTCGATGGGATGACGCGCGCGGGATGGAAGGCTTGGTTTTGTTGGAAACCAACACCCAGCCGGGGATGACGCCCACTTCTTTGACGCCGGAACAGGCGGCCCATTGCGGCATTTCCTTTCCTGAACTTTGTAGTTGGCTGGTGAAGGACGCATCATGGGATCGATAGGGTACAACCGCAAGGATCCGGCCCCCAGCCGTATCTCGTATCGCATTCAACGCCTGTGGCTGACGCCGCTTTTCCGGGTCTTTCTGCGTCTTGGGGTGCCACTGTTTATTGTGTTGTTGGCGGTGGGTTGGTTTTTTGGCGATCAGGCGCGGCGTGACCAGGTCAGCGGCGGCATTGCTGATATGCGCCGCTCGATCGAGGAACGCCCGGAATTCATGGTAAAATTGATGGCGATTGACGGGGCCAGTGACGAGATAGCGAATGACATTCGCGAAATTGTCCCGGTCGATTTTCCGATCAGCTCCTTTGATCTTGATTTGCCCGCGATGCAGGAACGCATCGCCGAACTGGATGCTGTAGCGCGGGTCGATGTCCGCATTCGTGCCGGTGGTATCTTACAGGTTGAGATCGGTGAACGCACACCGGCCGTTGTCTGGCGGACCGGCGACTTGCTGGAACTGCTGGACGCCGAGGGGCATCGTGTTGCCGCGATCCAGTCACGCCTGGATCGCGCAGACCTGCCGTTGCTGGCGGGCATAGGTGCCGACGCCAAGGTGCCCGAAGCGCTTGATATTCTGGCCAATGCCGATTTGGTCGCGGGGCGCATTCGCGGTCTGGTCCGTATCGGAGAGCGCCGGTGGGATCTGGTCCTTGATCGCGATCAGCGCATCATGTTGCCCGAGCAGCAACCGATCCCGGCGCTGCGCCAGGTTATGGCGCTCGAGCAGGCGCAGGATTTGCTGAAACGCGACATCATTATCGTGGACATGCGAAATCAGAATCGTGCCATTTTGCGCACAGTTCCCCGCATCGCAAAGCCCGAACCACACATCCAATCGACATCTGCAGGAGTCCAGACAGAATGACCGATCTTTACGCAAGCCAGCGCGCCATGCGAAATATGCGACAGGCCGCCATGCAACGTGGCGTTATCGCGATCCTGGACATCGGTACCTCGAAAATCGGGTGTCTGGTGCTTCGTTTTGATGGCCCGGATCAGTTTCGCGACAGCGACGGCGTTGGATCAATGGCCGGGCAAAGTTCGTTTCGGGTGATCGGTGCTGCCACCACCCGATCACGCGGGGTGCGCTTTGGTGAAATCGACGCGATGCAGGAAACAGAGCGCGCGATCAGGACGGCAGTCCAGGCGGCCCAAAAAATGGCCGCGGTCCGGGTGGACCATGTGATTTGCTGTTTGTCGGGCGCCGAACCCAGATCCTATGGGCTGGCGGCATCTATTGAATTGCAGGACAGCGTTGTCAGCGAACACGATGTGGCCCGCGCAATGGCATCCTGTGATGTGCCGGATTTCGGCGAGGGCCGTGAGGTTCTGCATGCGCAGCCAGTCAATTTCGCGTTGGATCACCGGTCGGGTCTTGGCGATCCGCGGGGCCAGATCGGCAACCAGCTGGCGGTGGATATGCACCTGCTGACGGTTGACACAGGGGTCATCCAAAATCTTTTGTATTGCATCAAGCGCTGTGATCTGGATGTGGCGGGACTGGCATCTTCGGCCTACGTGTCTGGGGTTTCTTCGCTGGTTGAAGACGAACAGGAACTGGGTGCTGCCTGCATTGATATGGGCGGGGGCACCACAGGCCTGTCGATCTTTATCAAGAAACATATGATCTATACCGACTGTGTGCGCATGGGCGGCGACCATGTGACCAGCGATATTTCCAAAGGGCTGCAAGTGCCGTTTGCCACGGCCGAGCGTATCAAAACATTTTATGGCGGCGTCGTGGCCACCGGCATGGATGACCGCGAAATGATTGAAATCGGCGGTGATACCGGTGATTGGGAACATGATCGCAGGACCGTCAGCAGAACAGAATTGATCGGGATCATGCGTCCGCGGGTCGAGGAAATTCTGGAAGAGGTCCGTTCCCGTCTTGATGCGGCAGGTTTTGAACATCTGCCAAGTCAGCAGATTGTTCTGACCGGCGGGGCCAGCCAAATTCCGGGCCTGGACGGGCTTGCGCCGAAAATACTTGGCCAACAAGTGCGCATCGGGCGTCCGCTGCGGGTCCAGGGATTGCCGCAGGCCGCGACCGGTTCGGCCTTTGCCTCGGCAGTTGGGTTGTGTCTTTTTGCGGCCCACCCGCAAGACGAATGGTGGGATTTCGAGATCCCGTCAGAACGCTATCCGGCGCGATCTCTCATGCGGGCCGTCAAGTGGTTCAAGGAAAACTGGTAGGCGATTTTGCGAGTGTTGCCCGAAAGAATCAACATGACCGCGAAGTGAACCTGTGCTAGGGTTATCCACAGGGTCCAGAGAGTCCCAAGGCAGGCTGAGCAGTCGCCAAAACAACTTTTGATTGAGTCGCAATGCCGACTCGCACAACGTTTGGGTGCCATGGCGCGCCGCAGCGAACCCTAGAACTATGACAACAACGGACCGCAACATATGGGATTATCGGCAAAATACCGCTGTCGGGGTCAAAAAACAGACTACATTTTGTGTCAAAATTGTGATTTTGGGGTGACGTTCGCAGCGACTCTCTTTAGATTGAGCGCGAGCGTAAAATTTAGGCCGGGAACCGGCACGTAAAAAAAGCAGGCGGACAGATCAAATGACATTAAACCTGATGATGCCCCAGCAGGACGATTTGAAACCACGTATTACAGTGTTTGGCGTCGGTGGTGCAGGCGGTAATGCCGTCAACAACATGATTGAAAAGAACCTGGAGGGTGTCGAATTCGTCGTTGCGAATACCGACGCTCAGGCGCTGCAACAATCGACTTCGGCGGCCAAGATACAAATGGGTGTCAAAGTGACCGAAGGTTTGGGCGCCGGTGCGCGCCCGACGGTCGGTGCCGCCGCTGCCGAAGAAACCATAGAAGATATCGTCGACCATTTGGCCGGTGCGCATATGTGCTTTATCACGGCTGGTATGGGTGGGGGCACCGGAACCGGTGCGGCACCGATCATCGCGCAAGCGGCACGGGAACTGGGGGTGCTGACCGTCGGGGTCGTGACAAAACCATTCCAGTTCGAGGGCGCCAAACGAATGCGCCAGGCCGAAGACGGTGTCGAAGCCCTGCAACGCATGGTCGATACACTGATCATCATTCCAAACCAGAACCTGTTCCGCCTGGCGAATGAAAAAACAACATTTACCGAAGCCTTTAGCCTGGCCGATGATGTTTTGTACCAGGGCGTCAAGGGTGTCACCGACCTGATGGTGCGTCCGGGCCTGATCAACCTCGATTTTGCTGACGTTCGTGCCGTGATGGACGAAATGGGCAAGGCAATGATGGGAACCGGCGAAGGAACCGGCGAAGATCGTGCGGTTCAGGCCGCTGAAAAGGCCATCGCCAACCCATTGCTGGACGAAATCAGCCTGCGCGGCGCCAAAGGCGTTCTGATCAACATTACTGGCGGTTACGACCTGACTCTGTTCGAGCTGGACGAGGCCGCAAACCGGATCCGCGAAGAAGTCGACGCAGAAGCGAACATTATTGTCGGTTCCACATTGGATACAGACATGGAAGGCGCGATGCGCGTCAGCGTAGTTGCCACCGGCATCGACGCCAGCGAATCTGTACATGATGTTCCGGTGCCACGCCGTTCGATGGCCGCACCGCTGACGACATCTGCGGCTGATGAATTGCCGGCGGCGGACCAACAACCGGCAGCGGCAGCCGCGAGTGCGGCCGGCGACGCAGAAGCACCGCAAGAACCGATGCTTTTCCAGGAAATTGAAACACCATCTGCAGCGACAGACGATTTGCCACCACCGGCCTACCAGCCGCAGGTTGCCGATTTTCAGCCCCGCCCGGATGAATTCAGCGATGCGCCCCTTGCGCAGGAAGAATTTGTAGCACCCCAGGCACCAAAGGCCGGGGCACCATCACCCGAAGCGATGGCGCGTTTGCAGGCAGCCGTTCAAAAGGTGCCGTTGCAGGATAAGCGGATGGGTGTACAGGAACCCAACCCGGTCGCGCCGCATGATCGCCCGCGTTTCGGTATCAATTCTTTGATCAACCGGATGACAGGCCTGAACGGCGAGCCAACGGCCCAGGCACCAGAAGACCAAACAGAAAGAATGGCCACAGTGACCCGGTCACAACCTGCGGTTCAGGTCACAGAACCCGAGGTCGAAACCGATCCGGAACAGGAACGCATCGAGATTCCTGCGTTCCTGCGGCGACAAGCCAATTAAATCCGTGTGCATAGCACCGTGGAAAGGGCCGGCGTTTGCCGGCTCTTTTCTTTTTAACTCAATGGGTTGACGGGCTTCCTAAATCCGATGCGCGAATTTTCGCGCATGCAGAATCCGGATGTTTCAGACCGTTACAAAGATTGAGTTGAGGTTGGGCATCGGACACTTTAGCTCACCCAGTGCCGGAAACGAAAGAATACCGGCGTGACCATTGGGGTAGCTTTTTGCAAACGACACTGAAATCGCCAATCACCTTTACAGGCGCCGGACTGCATTCTGGTGCCAAGGCAAAGATGTGTGTTTTGCCCGCGTCCGCTGAATACGGGATTTGGTTTCGCCGCACCGATATCGATGTTGGCGACTCGCTGATCCCGGCCCGATGGGATGTTGTTGTACCGGCGCCGCTATGTACGAAATTGACGAACAGTGCCGGGGTCTCGGTTTCCACCGTCGAACATATCCTGGCCGCGCTGACTGGCTGTGGTGTCCAGAACGCATTGATTGAAATTGACGGACCCGAAGTGCCGATTCTGGATGGTAGTTCGGCTGTTTTTGTCGAGGCCATTCTGGCCAAGGGCATTCGCAGTCTCGGCGCGCCGGTCCGCGCAATCGAAATTCTGAAGGACGTAGAAGTAAGGGCAGGCAACGCCTGTGCACGTCTCAGCCCGGCTGACACATTCCAGATGGATTTTCACATTGATTTTGACGACGCAGCCATTGGGCGCCAGGACAAACATTTGAACATGGCGAATGGCACATTTGTACGCGAGCTGTGCAACAGTCGCACATTCTGCCGTCAAAGTGACGTGGAACACATGCACGCCAACGGTCTGGCGTTGGGTGGCACATTGGATAATGCCGTCGTTGTCGATGGCGAAGTCGTGCTATCGCCGGGTGGCCTGCGGCACCACGACGAAGCCGTCCGCCATAAGATGCTGGATGCATTGGGTGATCTGACTTTGGCGGGCGCACCGATCTTTGGCCGTTATACAGGCCACCGCGCCGGTCACGCACTGACCAACAAATTACTGCACGCATTGTTTGCTGATCCCGATTCATATCGGATGGTTGTTTGCGATGAACGCGCTGCGTTGCGTTTGCCTGGTGTCGGTGTGGATCGCGCCGATATCCCCGCCGTCGCCTAGCCGTGTTATAAAATCGCATTCAAAGACGTTTTGCCCCGCATTTTTCTGTGCTAGGACCTCATGATAGAAAACGGATATTCAAAGTGAATGCCGTAGTTGGAAATGGGGTAGGCGCGTAATGGCATTGGCTGCACGGTTCAGCACATGGATGCGGGTATGTGGGTTGCTGCTCTTGGTGGCGGGGTGTGCGGGTACAGTTCAGGACCCGGACGAACTGGATAACTTTGCACCCGAAGCCATCTATAAGCGCGCCGAATATGAACTGGCCAATGATGACGCGGAAAAGGCTGCTGAATATTTTGGCGAGATAGAGCGCCTGTACCCCTATTCGGAATGGGCCAAACGCGCATTGATCATGCAGGCGTTTGCCTATTACGAGGATCGCGACTACGACAACAGTCGTTCCAGCGCGCAACGGTATTTGGATTTCTATCCCGCAGACGAAGACGCGGCTTATGCGCAATATTTGATGGCGCTGTCTTATTACGACCAGATCGACGATGTCGGTCGCGATCAGGGCATGACCTTTCAGGCGCTGCAGGCGTTGCGCAAAGTCATCGAGGATTATCCAAACAGCGAATATGCTGACAGTTCAGTCCTGAAATTCGATCTCGCATTTGATCACCTTGCCGGCAAGGAAATGGAAGTTGGCCGGTATTACCTGAAACGCAAATACTATGTCGCTGCCATCAACCGCTTCCGTGTAGTGGTTGAAGATTTCCAGACCACAACCCATACCGCTGAAGCGCTGCATCGCCTGGTTGAGGCGTACTTGTCGCTTGGGCTGGATGCCGAAGCGCAAACAGCAGGCGCGATCCTGGGATACAATTTCCGCTCGACCGAGTGGTACAGCGAAAGCTACGCCCTGTTGACGGGCCGCGGACTGGCGCTCGAAGCGCGCGGCGACGGCTGGCTGGCATCGATCTATCGTCAAATGGTCCGTGGTGATTGGCTCTGATCCGGGGCGAGGGCAAAGATCATGCTTAAAGGTCTCGATATTCGGGACATGCTTATTATTGACCGTTTGGACCTGGAATTTCAGCCCGGTCTGAACGTGTTGACCGGCGAAACGGGTGCCGGAAAATCCATTCTGCTGGATTCGCTTGGCTTTGTTCTGGGGTGGCGTGGCCGGGCCGATCTGGTGCGTAAAGGCGCATCACAAGGCGAAGTTGTCGCCGAATTTTCACTGGCGCAGGATCACCCGGCGCACGGGGTCCTGAACGAGGCCGGTCTGCCCGGTGGGGCGCAATTGATTCTGCGTCGGACAAATAACGCAGATGGCCGCAAAACTGCATGGGTCAATGACCGGCGGGTCAGCGGAGATATTCTGCGCAGATTATCCGACACGTTGGTCGAATTGCATGGTCAGCACGATGACCGCGGTTTGCTGAACGCACGGGGCCATCGGCAATTATTAGACGATTTCGGTAATTTGTCGCATCGGGTCACAAGTGTTCGCAATCATTGGCGTTCACTGGCTGACGCGCGCAAAAAACTGGAAAATGCAGAAACGGCGCTGGCTGAAATCAAGCAAGAAGAAGATTTCCTGCGCCATGCCGTCGCGGAATTGGACAGTCTGGACCCCAAGGCCGGCGAGGACGCAGCATTGGATTCCAGACGCCGTGTGATGCAAGCGGCCGAACGGATAGGCGAAGATATCGCGCGGGCTGTTTCGGCCACCGGGATCGATGGGGCCGAAGGGTCCCTGACCGATGCGCTGCGATGGCTGGAAGGTGTGGCAGAAAAGGCCGACGGGCAATTGGACCGGCCGATTTCAGCGCTATCGGGAATACTGAATGATTTGGGGCAAACCCAGCAGGCGATTGCGGATGCCCAATCGGCATTGGTTTTCGATGCCAATGAACTTGAGGCCGCCGAGGACCGATTGTTCGCGATCCGCGCGTTGGCACGCAAACACGATGTGCTGCCCGATGAACTGGAAAGTCACGCCAATGTTCTGCGCGATCGTCTGGCCGCTTTGGATGGCGGGGATCGCGAAGTCGCGGCATTGCGTGACGCGGTGTCTGCGGCCGAAAACGCATATGACGGCGAGTCAACAAAGCTGACTGAGGCGCGTCGGTCGGCGGCGCGGCGGCTGGACAAGGACATGATGCTGGAACTGGCACCGCTGAAGATGGAGCGCGCGGAATTTTTGACCCAGATTGAACTTGCCGCGCCGGGCCCTGATGGGCGCGACACAGTTGCCTTCACCGTAGCCACCAACCCAGGTGCCCCGGCCGGACAGCTGAACAAAATCGCGTCGGGCGGAGAGCTGAGCCGTTTCCTGTTGGCGTTAAAGGTTTGCCTGACCAAAGGGTCGTCTGGCCTGACCATGATATTTGACGAAATTGATCGCGGCGTCGGTGGTGCCACAGCAGACGCCGTCGGGCGGCGTTTGGCTGCACTTGCAGCCGAGTCCCAGATTCTGGTGGTGACCCATTCACCGCAAGTGGCGGCCCGCGGTCAGCACCATTGGCGGGTTTCCAAAAAGGTGGTCAAGGATGTCACCACGTCGTCTGTCAATCCATTGGATGCCGATCAACGGGTCGACGAAGTGGCCAGAATGCTAGCAGGAGACACCGTCACAAAAGAGGCCCGCGCAGCGGCGAAATCCCTTTTAAGTAACTGAAATTAAGTTAAATATATTTCAGCCTATTAGTGCAGCGAAACCAGTTTTCCGGGATTCAGGATCAAATCGGGATCCAGCGCACGTTTGATTTCACCCATGACCTGCCAGGCTTCGCCGTGTTCCTGCGCCATCAAATCCAGCTTTCCTATGCCGACCCCATGTTCCCCGGTGACGGTGCCGCCCAGGCGCAACGCGCGTTCGGCCATCCGGTGCGCAAGGTCGCGCGCCACTTTCAGATCGTCGCCATCATCTTTGCGGATCAACAGCGTGGCATGAAAATTGCCATCGCCGGCATGGCTTAGAATAGGTCCGTCGATCGGGCTGGCATCTATGTCGGATTGTGTTTCGTCGATTGCCTCAGCAAGACGCGATATCGGCACACAAATATCGGTGACAAATCCGACCCGTCCGGGCTGGGATGCAAGGATTGCATAATAGGCGTCATGGCGCATTTTCCACAACCTGTTGCGTTCCTGTTCGCGGATCGACCACTTGAAATCGGCACCACCGAAATTTGCGGTCAGGTCGCCGAAACGGGTGGCATCCTCTTTCACGCTGTTTTCCGAGCCATGAAACTCGATCAACAGGTGCGGGCTTTCGGCCAGGTTCATATTGGAATAATTGTTGCAGGCAATCGCCGATTTGGCGTCCATCAGTTCAATGCGGGCCATCGGAATACCCATCTGCGTCGTTGCAATTACGGTGTTGACCGCATCACCCACAGTTTCAAATGAACAAATGGCTGCCGAAATAGCCTCGGGTTTTCCGAAAAGGCGCAAGGTGATTTCTGTGATCAGTGCCAGCGTTCCCTCTGAACCCACCAGCAACGACGTCAGATCATACCCGGCCGATGATTTTCTGGCCCGGGTTCCGGTGCGAATGATGCGCCCATCTGCCAGCACCGCCTCGAGCGCCAGAACATTTTGTTTCATGGTGCCATAGCGCACGGCGGTTGTCCCGCTTGCCCGGGTTCCCACCATGCCTCCAAGCGCTGCATTCGCCCCCGGATCGACCGGGAAAAACAGCCCCGTTGCCCGCAACTCGTGGTTCAGGTCCTGACGGGTCACACCCGGCTGGACCAGACAATCCATATCGGCCGCATTGATCGCCAGAACTTTGTTCATGCGCGAAAAGTCGACTGTTACACCGCCCTTGATCGCCAGGGAATGTCCTTCGATAGAGGTGCCGGTGCCCCATGGAATCACCGGGCATTTGTTGCGCGCGCAAATCGTTACGATCTCGGACACTTCTTGTGTCGACCTGGGATAAGCCACCGCATCAGGGGCTGCGGGGCGAAAATAGGCTTCGGATTGTCCGTGGTTGGCCAGATCGGACTTGGATCGGCTAAGCCGGTCGCCTAGAACCAAAGACAATTCAGAGATTGCGGTATCGATGTTCATGGTGCCCCTTACATGATCTGACGCTTGTCCAGGCTATGCGAACAGCCTGGGCCAGTCCATCAGGGACAGTTCGCTGGTTGAAAGCCAAATGCCCGAACCGGATCGCACATTGCTGGCACAACAGATGCACGAGCTGGCTTGTACCTGCCGTGACGGTTTGCACCTGTTGCGGCGGCGCGGGCCCAGCCAGTTGCAGTTTTGGTTCATCGCGCTGTTGATCGGTATCGCAGCCGGGTTCACGGCCCTGTTTTTTCGCAAGGCGATCACCTGGTTGCAGACATTTCTTTATGGTGGTGAAGATTTGACAAATCTGACCAGTTTCGCGCAATCCCTGCCCTGGTACATGATCATTCTGATTCCGGTCCTGGGCGGACTGTTGACGGGATTGATCCTGCATCGCTTTACCGATGATGCACGGGTGCGATCCGTGGCGGATGTGATCGAGGGCGCCGCATTGCACGATGGCCGGGTCGAGAAACGTGCCGGGATCGCGTCGGCTCTTGCGTCGCTGATCACGCTTTCCACCGGCGGCTCTACCGGGCGCGAAGGTCCGGTGGTGCATCTGGCAGGTGTCATATCCAGCTGGGTCAGCAACAAGATAAACGCCAACGGAATCACCGGTCGCGATCTGCTGGGCTGCGCGGTTGCGGCTGCGGTGTCCGCGTCATTCAATGCCCCGATTGCTGGCGCGCTGTTCGCGTTAGAGGTTGTTCTGCGCCATTTCGCGGTCCATGCATTTGCGCCGATCGTGATTGCGTCGGCGGTGGGGACCGTGATCAGCCGCCTGGAATTCGGCAATGTGACAGAGTTCATATTACCGACCGAAAACAGCCTGACATTCTATGTGGAATTGCCGGCCTATCTGTTGTTGGGTCTGGTGTGCGGTGTGGTGGCCGTCGTCTTGATGAAGACGATTTTCTGGACGGACAACTTGGCCAACCATGTGCAAAAGGTGCTTCGTATGCCGCGCTATCTGCGACCCGCTGTGGCCGGGGCGATGCTGGGCGTGCTCGCGATTGCTTATCCTCACATCATTGGTGTGGGCTATGAAACGACTTCGGCGGCATTAACCGGCGAATTGTTACTGTACGAGGCCATCGTGTTTGCAGTTCTCAAAGTCGTTGCGGTGGCCATCACCATGGCTGGTCGCATGGGCGGCGGCATTTTTTCACCGGCTTTGATGCTGGGTGCACTGACGGGCCTGGCCTTTGGACTGATCGCAACGGCTGTGTTTCCAAATGTGTCGGGGGACGAAACACTTTACGCCCTGGCAGGCATGGGGGCGGTGGCGGCGGCGGTTCTGGGGGCACCAATTTCGACCACTTTGATTGTGTTTGAACTGACGGGCGATTGGCAAACTGGTCTGGCCGTCATGGTCGCAGTGTCCCTGTCAACGGCGTTGGCCAGCAGGCTGGTTGACAGGTCGTTTTTTCTGACCCAGCTTGAACGGCGCAATATCCATCTGGCCGCCGGTCCGCAGGCCTATTTGCTATCCACCGTCCAAGTGGCCCGCATCATGCGCGACAACAGCCATCCGGATTCAGCGGACGAGGACGCATGCTGGGACCTTGTCGCGCAGGGTATATATATCGATGGCAATGCCACGCTGGAATCGGCAATGCCAATATTCGAAAGCGGGAACCACGCATTTATCCCCGTGATCACTTTGCCGGGCGAGGACAGGCCACCGGAACTGTGGGGGGCTTTATACCATGTCGATGCGCTGCGGGCCTTTAACCGGGCACTGGCCGCCACGGCAGCGGAAGAACATTCGTGACCCGGCCCATCAGCATCACTGTCAATGATCGTTTTCAGACCGGCTATAGCTATGTGTGTGACCACGAAGAAGGTCAGAATTTTGCGCCCGATTTTACGCCGTTTTATACGCCCGCTCAAATGCTTGAGATGGGTGTTTTTGAAGGCAAGTACTGCAATGACTGTCGGGGGGAATTTCCACAGGAATGGTTCGATAACGCCCGTCTGAGCGACCGGCCCGATCCGGCTGTCAATTACTTTGCCGTCAAAAGCCGCCAGCCGCTGGCGGTCTGGAGGCAAAAGGGCTGGATTTATGGGCCTGACCCGCGCGGCTGGTTTCAATGGTATTGCCGATACACGATGGGACGGCGGTTGCCCGATACAGATGCCATTCAAATCAAACGCTGGCGGGCGTTCGCGCGACATGCGGGGCAGGTGCGGGCGCATTGCGATCCGGGCGACATATTTTGCCGCCCAAGGCAGCGTCAGGGATTATTGCAATGGTCCCACAATTGTTTGCTGTAGACTTGGCCGGTCTTACAGTTGTTCGACAGTGACCTTTGACGGATAGAACGCCAGATGATCCTTGATTGCGGCCACTGCATCGGCTGGGTTTTCGTATGACCAGGCGGCGTCTTCGATCACAACGCTTTTGGTCTGGATCGAGAAATAATTGGCTTCGCCCTTGTAAGGGCAAACTGACTTCGTGTCAGAATCGTCCAGAAAGGCCATCGCAATTGCATCGCGCGGAAAGTAGATAGCGGCAGGATAGTCGCCTTCGGTCAATGAAAGGGCATTGGTTGTTTCACCGATCACCGCACCGCCTGCGCGGATAACCCAGGTGCCTGGTGCGGCCTCAATCTTGATATGCTCTGCCATTTCGGTCCCTTTTCAGTAAATGATCAGCCGCCAGTCACGATACACTTAAAGGGCGGTGGCCAGAATTCAAAGTGGTGCTGTCGCCGCAGCCAGCCAGTCATTGGTGGCACCGGTGACACGCGGCCCGATCTGTTCGAAAACCGCCGCATGATAGGTGTTTATCCATGACCGTTCTTGTGCTGAAAGCATTGAAATATCGATCAGATTCCGCGCTATGGGAACAAATGTCAGCGTTTCAAATGCATACATCTTGCGGTCATCGGCCCCTTCCAGCGGCGGGGCCGGTGTTACCACAATCAGGTTTTCAATGCGGATGCCAAACGCGCCCTCGCGATAGTAACCCGGTTCGTTGGACAAAATCATACCGGGCTTGAGCGGGACCGTGGAACTGCGGGCCAGCCGCTGTGGACCTTCGTGAACGGACAGATAAGCGCCAACCCCGTGTCCGGTGCCATGATCATAATCCTGCCCGGCCAGCCAAAGCGGCGCACGGGCCAGTGCATCCAGATGTGCACCCGACACCCCAACGGGAAAGCGCGCCTGTGAAATCGCAATCATGCCCTGCAGCACCCGGGTAAAACACCGGCGTTCTTCCAGGCCGGGTTCGCCAATGGCCAACGTGCGGGTGATGTCGGTTGTGCCGTCCTGATATTGGCCGCCGCTATCGACGACAATCAACTGCCCGTCTTTCAGTCTGGCATTTGTTTCTTTGGTCACGCGATAGTGGATGACCGCCCCGTTCGCGCCGGTGCCTGCAATCGTGTCGAAACTGATATCGCGCAGCGCATTGGTTGCCCGCCGTTCAGTTTCCAATCGGGTGACGATGTCAATTTCCGTCAGTTGTCCCCTGGCTGCATTTTCGTCAAACCAGGCCAGGAACGCAACCATGGCCGCGCCATCGCGCAGATGCGCCTCCTTGGTGCCGGCAATTTCGGTCGCATTTTTGCAGGCTTTGGGCATGCTGCAAGGATCATCGCCCCATGCGACACTGATGCCCTGGTCATTCAGGATGTCGGATATTGCAACAGGCGCGCTGGATTTTTCGATTCTGACGGGGCCGGTCAGGGCCTTTAGCGCAGGTTCGAATGCGGCCCAGTCTGACAATTCAACGCCCCGGTCCTGTTCAAACGCATCAAACTTTGCAATATCTGAAAACAGGGTGACGCGCCCGTCATCAAACAGGATCGCAAAGCACTGGACAACCGGATTATGGGCAATGTCGGTGCCGCGCATATTCAGCAACCAGCAAATACTGTCCGGCAGGGTCACAACGGCGGCGCGATGGCCAGATGTCCCGAGAGCGGCGGCGCATTCCGCCCGTTTGTCGGCGGATGTCTGACCGCTGAATGCAATGGGTTGCGCAACCGCCGGTTCAGCCGGGCGCGATGGTTTGTCAGTCCACACGCGGTCAATCAGATTATCAGATGGCCGTAACGAAACACCCGCATCGGCCAATTCAGTGCGGGTCTTTTCAATTTCGGCGGCTGTGTGCAACCATGGATCAAAGCCGATTTTCCCACCCGCAGGCAATTGCGACTTCAGCCAGTCGGCAAGGCTGGTTTCCGGCCAGTTCACAGGCGAGAATGCGTCTGTATCCACCTGCGCGCGCACCTGGACACGGTAGCGTCCGTCAACAAAGACACCGGCATTTCCCTGCAAAGCAGCGCAGAAACCGGCGGAACCTGTGAAACCGGTCAACCAGGCCAGCCGTTCGTCGGCTTTGGCCACATATTCGCCCTGGAATGCATCACTGCGCGGAACCAGAAACCCATTCAGCCCGTCACGTTTCAATGCGGCGCGCAACCGGGCCAGACGGGGCGGGCCCTGATCAGGCCTGGTCGCCGTGTCGAAATTCTGAAACATCACGATGCCCGCTTGATACCTGAAAACCGGGCGCGTGCCCTGGGATCGTTGTCAAACAATGCTGCCAGTTGTTCTGTCATCGCCCCGGCAAGCTGTTCGACATCCGTGATCGTGACTGCCCGTTCATAATAACGGGTAACATCGTGGCCGATGCCGATCGCAATCAGTTCCATCTGGCGTCTTTTTTCGACCATGGCGATGACGTCGCGCAAGTGTTTTTCAAGATAGTTGGCCGGGTTGACCGAAAGCGTGGAATCATCAACCGGCGCACCGTCTGAAATGACCATCAGGATTTTGCGGGATTCAGGTCGCCCGGCTGTGCGCCGATGCGCCCATTCCAGGGCCTCGCCGTCGATATTTTCTTTCAGCAGCCCCTCTTTCATCATCAGCCCCAGATTGGGCCGCGTGCGCCGCCATGGTGCGTCTGCTGATTTATAAATGATGTGGCGCAGATCATTCAGCCGGCCTGGCTGTTGTTCGCGACCTTCTGTCAGCCACCGTTCCCGTGCCTGACCGCCCTTCCAGGCGCGGGTCGTAAAGCCCAGAATTTCCACTTTGACCTGACAACGTTCCAGCGTACGCGCCAGAACGTCGGCACAAATGGCGGCAATCGAAATCGGGCGGCCGCGCATTGATCCAGAATTGTCCAGCAACAGTGTCACCACCGTGTCCCGGAACTCGGTGTCTTTTTCGACCTTGAAGCTCAGCGGTGTTGTCGGGTTCGCAACGACGCGTGCCAACCGCCCGGCATCCAGAATGCCTTCTTCGAGATCAAATTCCCAACTGCGGTTTTGCTGTGCCTGCAGGCGCCGCTGCAATTTGTTGGCCAAACGCGACACGGCGCCCTTTAAAGGTTCCAGTTGTTGATCCAGATAGGCGCGCAGACGTTCCAGTTCCGCTGGCTCTGCCAGGTCTTCGGCGCGAATTTCCTCGTCGAATTCGGACAGAAAGACCTGATAATTAGGGTCGGCTTCGCTGATCGGGGATGGGGCAGGCGGTTCAATCGGCGACTCGCCTTCGGGCAATTCGGCCTCGTCCGACATTTCCATATCCGCCATGTCGTCCATCGAAACCGATGCTTCGGCGGCATCCTGGGTTTCGTCCTGTGACTGTTCAGGGCTGGCTTCACTGTCGCCGCTTTCGTCATCCTCGCTGTCACCGGTGCTATCGGGATCCTGATCGTCCTCGTCGGTGCTTGCTTCATTGTCCTGATCGGGGTCTTCCAGATCCGGGTCGTCGCCTAATTGGTCGCCGTACCCCAAATCCTGGATGACCTGGCGGGCAAATCTGGCGAACGCGGCCTGATCGCCGATTGTATCCTGCAGGCTTTCAAACGTGCCGCCTGCCTGGGATTCCATAAAGCCGCGCCACAATTCCATGACGTTGTCGGCACCTTCCGGCAACGCACGTCCGGTCGCCAGGTGGCGTACGAAATATCCTGCGGCCACGGATAACGGAGCATCCGCCGATTGGGTGATTTGATCATAGCCTTTTCGCATGGCTTCGTTGCCAATTTTGGCATCGATATTGCCGGCAGTTCCGGGCATGTCGCGCGCGCCTACCGCTTCGCAGCGCGCAGTTTCCATGGATTCATAGATATCGCGGGCCATTTGCCCGTCTGGCAGATAACGATTGAACGTCTTTGGTTCATGGTATTTTTTTTGCAGAGCAAACGCATCCGCTGTGCCCCGTGCCAACAGGATTTCGTCGCGGGTCATGCGTCTGGATATTTGCGGCAGCCGCACGGTATCGTTGGTCATGCCAGGTGGATCGACAGTAAAGGAAACTGTCAGATCGGGGTCGTCAGCCATCACCCTGGTCGCCTCTGCAAGCGCCTTTTTAAAGGGATCAGCCGGATTGTCGTTTTGGTTCATGCTTTCAGCCTTTGGCACCAGTCAATGCGACGACCGCCTGAATAGCGCACCACAAGCCCTTGGGAAACCATAATCGAAGCCACCGCCAAGTCATCCATGTGCAATCGCGCCAATTGGCGCCCATTCTGATCGACCCCTGAAATGTCGGCGTCAGTTCCAGCTGAAAAACAGCCGCGCAACCCCCAAGTGGTCCTGGATGTCAAACGCCGCAAGACGATCGGCCGGTCAGGCCATGCTGGCGTTAACCGCGCTTTCCGGTAGTTCTTCGTCGAAACACCGCTGATAGAACTCTGCAACCGTCTGGCGTTCAAGTTCGTCACATTTGTTCAGGAATGTCAGGCGAAATGCGTAACCGATGTCGCGAAATATCTGTGCGTTCTGGGCCCAGCTGATCACAGTGCGCGGTGACATGACCGTCGACAAATCACCATTCATAAATGCGGTGCGGGTCAAATCGGCGACCGTTACCATCTGATTGACATGCTTGCGGCCAGATTCAGTATTGAATGTCGGGTTCTTGGCCAACACAATCGCGACTTCGGCGTCATGTGACAAATAGTTCAATGTCGCAACCAACGACCAGCGATCCATCTGGCCCTGGTTGATTTGCTGGGTCCCGTGATAAAGACCGGTTGTATCGCCCAGACCGACCGTATTGGCAGTCGCGAACAACCTGAAATACGGGTTGGGTGTGATCACCTGGTTCTGGTCCAGCAATGTCAGCTTGCCGTCCACTTCCAATACCCGTTGAATCACGAACATCACATCAGCGCGTCCGGCATCATATTCATCGAAAACGATGGCCGTTGGTGTGCGCAACGCCCAGGGCAGGATGCCTTCCTGAAATTCAGTGACCTGTTTTCCGTCCTTCAACTTGATCGCGTCTTTTCCGATCAGGTCAATTCGGCTGATATGGCTGTCTAGGTTGACCCGGACAGTCGGCCAGTTCAGGCGCGCGCCCACCTGTTCGATATGTGTCGATTTGCCGGTGCCATGATACCCTTGGATCATCACGCGGCGATTGTAGCCAAAACCGGCCAGAATCGCCAAAGTCGTGTCTGGGTCAAATTTGTAAGTGGAATCGATATCCGGAACGCGGTCAGAGCGTTCGGCGAAACCCTTGATCACCATATCAGAGTCGATGCCAAACACATCACGGACAGAAATGTCCTCGGTTGGTTTTTCAACAATGTCCATTGTGCCGTCCGCCATATTTTGCCTCGTAAAGGGGGAGGTGTCCTGCGCCACCTATGATAAATTCGGTGAACAGGGCCGTTTTGAACAAGAAACGCGGCAAGGTCAACGCGGCGGGGCAGGGAAAAACGTTGCAAAGCCAACATTATTTGCAGGCCAAAATAAAAAGTACAGGCCGATAACCTTTGATCACGTTTGCCTGAGCGACGTATATTCAGGCCCGCGTTTGTGGTTTTGTGTCGCAAATCACACATCCGGAAAGCCAGAGACTGATGAAGCGACGCAAATTCTTGATGACGACCGGGGCGGTTATCTGCGCCCCATTGGCCGGCACCGCATGGTCCAAAGAAAATTTCGAGATCACGCGCAGTACCGCCGAATGGAAAGCGATGCTGACCGATATTCAGTACAAGGTCATGCGGCGCGAGGGGACCGAACGTTCCGGCTCTAGTCCGCTTGATCAAAACTACGCTGACGGAACCTATTTGTGCCGCGGCTGCGATCTACCGGTCTATTCCTCAAAAACAAAGTTTGACAGCGGGACAGGGTGGCCCAGCTTTTGGCGCGCGCTGCCCAACGCGGTGGGTACGAAAAAAGACCGCAAGTTACTGCGGGTGCGTACCGAAGTTCACTGTCGCCGATGCGGAAGCCATTTCGGGCATATTTTCGACGATGGCCCCCCGCCGACAGGCAAACGTCACTGCCTGAATGGTGTCAGTCTGAAATTTGTGTCGGCCTGACGCATAAACAAACGCCCGTTAGCTTTTGAAATAACGGCTTATTTTGATCTGTTCCCAGGCCCAGACGACCTCTTGCAGTTGTTCTTCGTGCGCGCGGTTGCCGCCATTCATGTCCGGGTGCAGAACCTTGATCAGGGATTTGTACTGCTTGCGTACTTCGGTTTTGGTCCAGTGATCCTTGGCTTCCAGAATGTCCACGGCTTTGCGTTCGACTGCTGGCAATTTTCGGGTCCCGGTGATCGACTTGCCGGGGTTCTGGGTGGCATTGGCCCCCAGCACCTGATGCGGATCGTCGATGCCCAGACGCGACCACGCGCGTTCCTCTTCGCCATTTTTGAACGGCTTGGTTTCGCGTTCCCAGACGCGGTCCTTGTCGATCTGTTCGTTCATTTCTTCTTCGGTGGCTCCGTTGAAGAAATTCCACTTTAGATTATATGCGCGGACATGGTCCTTACAGAACCAAAAGAAATCATCCAGAATGTCGGGGGATTTGGGCGCCCGATACTGTCCGGCCTCTGTACAGCCCTGGTGTTCGCATTCCCGTGTGGATGTTTCAAAAGCGCCTGACATGCCGCGTTTGCCGCGGGTGCGCTTTTTCTTGTCCGCCGATACAGAAATATCGAAACCAAATGGATCTGACTTTGCCATGCTCACTACCTTTTCGACTCGGACCAGAGAGTTTAGACCATTCCCAGCAGGATTGAAGGGGCAGAGGCGAAAAAATGAATGTAACAGACGAAATTAAGACAAAATTGACGGCAGCATTTGACATTAAACAGTTGGAAATCCGCGATGACAGCGAACAACATCGCGGACATGCCGGGTATCAAGAGGGCGGCGAAAGCCATTTCACGGTGCGAATCCAAAGCCCGGCATTTACAACAATGTCGCGGATCGAAAGGCACAGGGCCGTCCATGCCGCAATCGGGCCGGACCTGATATCACGTATTCACGCATTGGCACTGAATATTTCTGACTAAGAATTTCCGGCACCGCGCCACCAGAAAGCCCGGGGGCGCACGCCGGTCCCAATGCCGTCAACGACATGGCCGTGCGCACGCCCTATACGCCGGCTCCCATGTTCCCCACAAAAGGATCCGGCGTGTGCAACTGAATTATTTGACGAGCGATACCGCCGGGTCGTTTGCCAGCATGACCTTGCTGATACGTGACCGAAGCTGTTCAATATCGGGTGTTTTATGGTTTTGAACGCGACGCGGGCTGACAGGTTCATCCAATGTCATGCCGTTCGAACGTAATTGACGGCGAAATACCAAATACTCATGGGACCGTCTGCGGCGACCCAATAGACGGTTGCCGCGGGTTTCAGACATTTCTTCTTTGCGCAAAAACTGCCAACCTTCGCTGGCGATATCGTTCAGGGTTTCGGTCAGCGTGATGGCAAATGCATCATCGCTTTTTTTCAGCCCGGTGAACCGCTTCCGCTGACACGGCGCTTTCACCAACTTATATTCAAATCGTTCCATAACCACCCTCAACGTCGTTTCGGGCCCCCACTAACGTTCCTAAACCGTTAAGTAGCCGTCGCGCAACGAAAAATGGGGCGAAATTGGGGCACAATGTGGCAAAACTATGGTGCCAATATGTAAACAATCGGACCGGCATCGGCCATTCGCCGGGGCCAAATCAGACGGAATGCGCCTTGAAAATAAGGGGCGATGGGAAAAATACTACTGATGCGAACGCGACCGGGTTTCCCGGCGCAGATGATGGCATTTCGCCACGTTTCTGCCTTATTGTGCCCCAACGTCCGGGGCTGGCGCGGTCTTTCCGGGGTCAGATTTGGTCACCCCACCCAACTGTGTGGGTTCTGACTTGGCGTCTGCAACGACGGATTCGATTGTTGGTGTCTTGGATATCTTGACCGGCTCTGCGTCATCGCTGTCACCATGCTGTTCATCAACCGGCTCGGCGGCATCGGGTCCGGCGTCAACCGCGTCAGCGTCAACTGGGTCGGTCTGTGGCGCCTGATCGGCGATATCCGCGACCGGGACATCATCGCTGATGATTTCGCGACGAAAGACCAGCATGTTCTGAAAGCTGGTTGATTTCCCGGTAAACCCCGAGCGTTCCTCACATGGCAAGGTATCAGTGCGCTGATATTCCCAGCCGTTTGCGCCATGATCATTCATCACTTGCTGCAACGCATTGGCAAACTTGCCTTCGGTGCCTTTGACGCCCTTGGCGCGCACACCCTTTTTGGGTGCGGGGACGACTTTGTACTCGTAGTTTGGCATTTCTGACGCTTTCAAATTGTGCAACAGGTCGGCTTGTAGCAAATACGATCACACGAGTCCAAGCACCGATACCGATGATTGGGCGGCAAAATGCTGTTGCTTCAATCTGATCGGAAAAACCGCCAGCCATGCGCCATTTTGGCGCAACCAGCGATCAGGGAATCCGTCAGTGTTTTTTCGGGCTGGTCGACAGGAACGCAACCGCGAACGATCATGTCAGCCCTTGTTGTCACTGGTACTGGGGCGACCGGTACCTGACCGGTATGCGAACACATACCCGGCCCTTCTGATTGGAAATATGCCCGGTAAACCTAACAGCGCGTGTGACTTTGAACGCAAAAGGGCGCCCGCATGGGGCGCCCTTTGTGGCAAATTCGGAACGACTAGCAGCTATAGTACAGCTTGAATTCCACCGGATGTGGTGTGTGCTCGTAGGCATACACCTCTTCCCATTTGAGTTCTGCATAGCCCTGGATCTGATCTTTGGTAAAGACATCGCCAGCCAACAGGAAGTCATTATCAGCTTCCAGTTCGTTCAATGCTTCGCGCAGCGACGCACAGACTGTCGGAATGCCTGCCAGTTCTTCGGGTGGCAGATCATAAAGATCCTTGTCGGACGCCGGGCCGGGATCGATCTTGTTCTTGATCCCGTCAATACCGGCCATGAGCAATGCCGCAAAACAAAGATAGGGGTTCGCCGCGGGATCAGGGAAACGGGCCTCGACCCGTTTTGCCTTTGGTGATTCCGCGAACGGGATACGGACACAACCAGACCGGTTCGACGCAGAATATGCGCGCAGAACGGGTGCTTCAAAGCCCGGGATCAGACGTTTGTAGCTGTTTGTGGATGGGTTGGTGAACGCGTTCAGGGCCTTGGCGTGTTTCAGCACGCCGCCGATGAAATACATCGCTTCCTGCGACAGGTCAGCGTATTTGTCACCCGCAAACAGCGGCTTGCCATCTTTGAAGATCGACATGTTCACATGCATGCCGGTGCCGTTGTCACCGGCAATCGGTTTTGGCATGAAAGTCGCAGATTTTCCGTAAGCCTGCGCGACGTTGTGCACCACGTATTTGTATTTTTGCAGCTCGTCCGCCTGATGGGTCAGTGATCCAAAGATCAGCCCCAGTTCATGCTGACAGGATGCAACCTCGTGGTGGTGTTTGTCCACTTTCATGCCCATGTTTTTCATGGTTGTCAGCATTTCGCCGCGAATGTCCTGACCATCGTCGATCGGATTGACCGGGAAATAGCCGCCCTTGACGCCGGGCCGGTGGCCGGTGTTGCCCATTTCGTATTCTGTATCAGTATTCCAGGACGCATCCAGTGCGTCCACTTCATAAGACACTTTGTTGATGCCAACTTGAAACCGGACATCGTCAAACAGGAAAAACTCTGCTTCCGGTCCAAAATACGAAGTGTCGCCGATGCCGGACGCCTTTAGATAGGCTTCGGCCTTTTCTGCTGTGCCGCGCGGGTCGCGCGCGTATGCTTCGCCCGTATCAGGTTCGACAATCGAACAATGAATGCACAACGTCTTTTCCGCATAGAACGGATCCATATAGGCGCTTTTGGTGTCGGGCATCAGTTTCATGTCGGATTCATCAATTGATTTCCAACCAGCGATGGATGATCCATCAAACATGAATCCCTCTTCCAGAAAATCCTCGTCAACAAGGTCGGCAACGACGGTGACGTGCTGCAGCTTGCCGCGTGGATCTGTGAAACGGATGTCAACGTATGCCACGTCTTCGTCCTTGATGGTCTTGAGAACGTCCTTGATGCTCATGTTGACCGATATCCCCTCTGTGTAGGTTTTGACAGGTTAATGAAAGCGCCCTGCGGGCGTAGATTTGGTGTGCTAAAGAGCGTCTTCGCCAGCTTCGCCAGTACGAATGCGGATGGCTTGTTCAACGGTGGATACGAAAATCTTGCCATCGCCGATCTTGTCGGTCTTGGCGGCGCCGATAATGGCTTCGATGGCGGCGTCGACCTGATCGTCGGCCAACACGACTTCGATTTTGACCTTTGGCAGGAAATCGACAACGTATTCCGCACCACGGTATAGTTCCGTGTGGCCCTTTTGCCGCCCGAAACCTTTGACTTCGATCACGCTCAGCCCCTGAACGCCAACGTCTTGCAGTGCTTCTTTGACTTCGTCCAATTTGAACGGCTTTATGATCGCTTCAATCTTTTTCATGGTGCCGACTCCCTTAGAAACTATGGATTGCTAATCAGCACTTCTATTTGGTGTCCACAATTCGCTAGGGTGGTGGTAATGGCGGCGGCGGGCTGAAACGCGCCGATTTGCCTAAATTTTAGGCTATATGCCCATTTTGAATGCGCAATGAAAACTTTGGAGGCGCAATCCATGACAGAGCTTCTGACATCGGCCCAGATGCGCGCAATCGAAACGGCCGCGATTGCCAGTGGCGACGTCACCGGCCTTGAGCTGATGGAACGCGCGGGCAGGGGCGTTGTCGCTGCGATTTTGAAGGAATGGCCGGAGTTGGCTACGGCCCCGCACCGTGCCGTAGTGCTGTGCGGCCCCGGCAACAACGGTGGCGACGGTTTTGTGGTGGCGCGGCTGTTAAAGGAATGTGGTTGGGAAGTCGCGCTATTTCTGTATGGGGATGCGAATAAGCTGCCGACGGATGCGCGGGTGAATTATGAGCGGTGGCTGCCACTTGGCGATGTCGCAATTCTGACGATGCCGCAACCCGATGGCGCGGAACTGAAGGCCCTTGATCGGGCAACGCGTGTGAGCGGCACGGACACCGGACCGGCGCTGATTGTCGACGCCATGTTTGGCACCGGGCTCATCCGTCCCATCTCGTCACTCGCGCAGATGCTTGACACTGTTCAGATTGACGAACCGACCAGCGACCCACGCAGCCCTTATGTGGTCGCCATTGATATACCGTCCGGTGTCTGCACCGATAGCGGCAAAGCCCTGGGCGGCGGCGCGGGCACGGCGGTTGGTGCGCATCTCACGGTTGCTTTCCATCGGGCCAAACACGGCCATCACCTGGGCATGGGGCCGGCGCGCGCTGGGCGGCTTCGGGTGGCCGACATCGGGCTCGCCACCCGCGAAACGCAACGCGCGCGGGCCCGCAAGGCGCTCTGTGAACTCCACGGGACCGACCCAATACATCCGGTGCAGCTGCGCGCCCACCGGCTCTTGGAAATCGACCGGTTTGGCGCGCTGGCGCCCGATCTGTGGAAGCAATCCGGGCATAAATACGCACATGGCCATGCACTGATCCTGTCTGGTGGTGCCGGACATGGCGGTGCGGCGCGCATGGCGGCGCGTGGCGCTTTGCGGATTGGGGCGGGGCTGGTGACCGTCGGCTGCCCGCCGGAAGCTTTGGCCGAAAATGCGGCCCAACTGACGGCGATCATGCTGCGCGAAGTTGCGGATGCTGGTGTCTTTCGCGAACTATTATCAGACGAACGACTGAACGCACTGTGTTTGGGGCCAGGGCTTGGCAACGGGGCGGCGCAGCATGCGTTGATCCTGGCCGCGCTTGAAACCAAACGGGCCTGCGTTCTGGACGCAGATGCCCTGTCGATCCTGTTCTTTGACGAGGCTGACGCGCTGTTTGGTCAGTTGCATGACAAAGTGGTCCTGACGCCTCATGCGGGCGAATTCGCGCGGCTGTTTTCCGACATTGCCGAAAAGCTGAATGCACCTGCCACTAAGGGGCCGGCCTATTCAAAAGTGGACGCGACGCGCGCAGCGGCCAAACGCGCAGGATGCACGGTTCTGTTCAAAGGCCCTGACACGGTGATCGCCGCACCCGATGGCCGGTGTGCGATCAATTCTGCCCAATATGAACGCGCCGCGCCCTGGCTGGCCACCGCTGGGGCTGGCGATGTGCTGGCCGGGTTCATCACCGGGCTGCTGGCGCGCGGATTTGAACCAATGCAAGCGGCTGAAACCGCCGCGTGGCTGCATGTGGAATGTGCGTTGAAATTCGGCCCCGGCCTGATTGCAGAGGATTTGCCGGAACAGTTGCCAGCGGTATTTCGCGATCTGGGGCTTTGATTTACGCGGCAGCGACCGGATATTGCGCCGCCACGGGCATTGGTGCCGACACCAGCGCGACCCCAGCGGAATGAAACACCTGAACGACGTCAAATTCCAAATCGTAAACAACAAGTTGAATGGCGGCGCTCATGTAAAAGATGTCGCGACCATCGACCAGTTTTGACACTGGCGCGCTGGCTTTGTCCGAACCAAACTGCACCCGTGCACGCCAATCCGGCAGATGCACCGGTTGGCCGGGTGCCAGCACCAGATCGTGGCTTGGCTGGCTTAATCCCAGACTGCCTGCGCGCACGACAACCGGTCGCACTGCTGCCAGTTTGCGCGCGGCGACATGGCGCAACACCATGGCGCCCTGGTGGGTAACGATCCGGTCGCCTGCCTCGAGGTATTCTACGGGCAGCGCGCCATCCAGCGTCGAAACGCGGGTCCCGCGGGCCAGCCCGGTAACAGATTGTTGGATACCGGCGCACCTGTCGCGCGCGCCATATGTCCCTGTGGCGGGAATTGCCATCACTTGCTCTTTTATTGCCTCGGTCGTCGTCTTTTTTTGGTACTTTATGACAAGATCCGCGGGTTGCACAGCATTTTATCCACAGGCCCAAATTTGCGCTCGCTTTCCCAAAACCGCTTTGTTAGAAGGCCCGCAGTTCAGGGCGAACCGCAAAGGTTCGCTTTGTGGTTTGCGGGTGTGGCGGAATTGGTAGACGCACTTGGTTTAGGTCCAAGCGCCGCAAGGCGTGGGGGTTCGAGTCCCTTCACCCGCACCATCATTCGGCCCGAGATTCATTGTTTTTGTGGAAAAATTGGTTCGCATAGACTGCTGGCCCCACAGGCAGCCCTCCACCAAAATCGCCGGGGCCTTTGTTTTGACCCCGGACAATGTCGGAAACAAGCCAGCCGAAATCAGGTAAATTTTCGGAAAAGCTTGGTGCGGTCGAACATCTGTTCCAGTTCTTCGACCCGATCCTTGGTGGCATTCCAATTCAAATTCTGGACCGATGAAATCATGGTTTCGACCAAAAGCAGCGTTGTGGCCGTAGAATCCCACGCCGACGGGACAATGATGCGGGCGCTGAATGTGATATCCGCAAGATGATGCACCGGCGAACGCCACTGATCGGTGAACAAGATCAGGCGCGCGCCCTTGGCATGCGCCATTTCCGCCAGTTTGAGTGTATTATTTTCATATCTGCGCATGTCAAAAACGACAAAAACATCGCCCTTTTGCACATTCAGCAAATAGTGTGGCCACGCATTGGAAGTAGTCTGGATATAGGTGATCTTTGGTCGGATGACCTGCATATGCAAGAACAGGTATTCTGCAACTGTGTGGGTGATACGGCCACCGACAATGTAGACATGGTGTTTTGTGTCGCCGACCAGATCGCAGGCAGTGTCAAACAGATCGGGTTCTATTTGGCCCAGCGAGAGACGGATGTTTTCAATGACCGCGTCGGTAAATCTGTTCAGGATGTGGCCCGACGGCGCGCCTTCGGCCCATGTTTCATGTTTGGCGATCGGGCTTTTGACTTTGGCTTTCAACTCTTCGCGTAATTCGGCCTGAAACTCGGGATATCCTTTGAAACCAAGCTTTTGCACCATCCGCGCAACAGTCGGCACCGACACATTCGCATCCTTGGCCAGCGCACTAAGTGGGCCAAGCCCGGACGCCGGATAGTTTTCGAGTATTGAATGCGCCAACTGGCGTTCGGCCCGTGTCAGATCGTCCAGTTGGCTTTGTATGCGATCAGAAATTGTTAACGATGCATCCGACATGATGACCTCTTTCTTGATCGATAATATAACAAATCGACAAACTCTGTTATAAATTTTTCAGAATTGTGTTGACAGAATCTCTGACTGGCAAGCACTTTGTTTAAATCTGGAGGGACAATGGCAGAAATCAGCGACGACGTATTGGGCGAACATGTTCAGTTTGTGAACACAGATGGTTCGTCATCCGTTGTGCTGGTTTGCGAACATGCGTCCCATGTAATCCCCGCCAAATTTGCGCATCTTGGGCTTGCGCCGGATATGCGCAAAAGCCATGCAGCATGGGACCCTGGCGCAATGGGGGTGGCCCGCCGTCTGGCGAAAAACCTTGACGCCGCGCTGATCGCTGGTGCGGTATCGCGTCTGGTCTATGACTGTAATCGCCCGCCAAACGCACCTGACGCGATGCCGGAAAAAAGCGAAATCGTTGAAATTCCCGGCAATGTCGCGCTGACCCCGGCCCAGCGAATGGCACGCACCCGAACCTATTATGAACCGTTTCGCGCCGCGCTGGCCGCCAAAGTGGCTGCCAGCAAGAACCCGGTCATTGTCACGATCCACAGTTTTACACCGGTCTATCATGGGCAAATCAGACCCGTCGAAATTGGCGTTTTGCACGACACTGACACGCGCCTTGCAGATGCCATGCTGAAAACTGCGGATCAGCACGCCAACGTCAATGTGCAGCGAAATCAACCATATGGTCCATCCCATGGGGTGACGCATACCCTAAAGGAACATGCCATTCCCGGCGGTCATTTGAATGTCATGTTGGAAATACGCAATGATCTGATCCAATCCAAAGCGGCGCAGAATGACATGGCAGATATGATCGCCCCTTGGGTAACAGCGGCATTTGCCCTGACCAAGGAAAACGGGACAGTCCGATGCGTCGCGTAATGTATGGATATATCCGCGCGGTCGACGCCCTGAATCGACGGGTTGGCCGCATCACGATGTACGGCATTTTCGTTTTGATGGGTATTTTGCTGTGGTCTTCGGTCAGCAAGACGTTTTTCCTGCCATCGCTGTGGACGCTTGAAATGGCCCAGTTTGTTATGGTCGCCTATTACATTCTTGGTGGTCCCTATTCGATCCAACTTGGATCAAACGTGCGGATGGATTTGCTGTATGGCCAGTGGTCCACGCGCAAAAGGGCGCGCTTTGACCTGATCACTGTGCTGTTTTTGATCTTTTATCTTTGCGTGCTGATTTATGGCGGCGTCAGTTCGACCGCCTATTCGCTTGGCTACTGGGGCACCGAACCCTTTAGCTATTTCGGTGGCTTGCTGAGTGGATCAGAGGAAATAGGCCGCATGGAAAGATCATCCTCGGCATGGCGCCCATATATGTGGCCGGTCAAATCGATGATGGTTCTGGGCATGTTCCTATTGCTGTTGCAATGTATATCAGAGCTGCTGAAAGACGTTTTGCGGCTGCAGGGCGAGACGATCTGATGCCCTATGAAATGATCGCCACACTGATGTTTTCCTCGATGATGCTGATGCTTCTGACGGGGCAACGGGTCTTTGGTGCAATCGGCTTTGTCGCAGTGGTGGCCGCGCTGTTATTGTGGGGCGACAAGGGCGGTTTCGACATCGGATTCGCGGCAGCGATGAAGCTGATGAAATGGTATCCGCTGCTGACCCTGCCGATGTTCATATTTATGGGCTATGTGTTGTCGGAATCCAAAATTGCCGACGATCTTTACCGGATGTTCCATGTCTGGATGGGCGGTCTGCGTGGCGGTCTGGCCATTGGCACCATTGGTCTGATGGTTCTGATTTCGGCAATGAACGGTCTAAGCGTGGCGGGCATGGCCATCGGGTCAACGATTGCGCTGCCTGAACTGTTGAAACGTGGCTATGACAAACGCATGGTCACGGGGGTTATTCAGGCTGGATCATCGCTGGGAATCCTGGTGCCGCCGTCTGTGGTGTTGGTTCTGTATGCGATGATCGCGCGCCAGCCTGTGGGTCAGTTGTGGCTGGCCGGGGTGGTTCCGGGTCTGATGATGGCGGGTATGTTCATTGCCTATATTATCGTCCGGTGCCGGATCAACCCGGTGCTGGGCCCGGTTCTGGATATCTCGGAACGCGATATGCCACGGGCCGAAAAAATGCGCCTGTTGCGGGCGGGCATTTTGCCGATTGCGATTTTTGCAGTGATGATGGTGCCGTTTGTGAACGGATGGACATCACTGGTCGAAAGCTCGGCCATTGGCGCGCTTGCGGCCTTTGGCGCTGCGGTGCTGAAGGGGCGGATGACCAAAGAGGTCTTTGAAAATTCGGTCCGCAATACCCTTGGCATCACTTGCATGTTCATGTGGATCATTCTGGCCGCCCTGGCTTTTGGTGCCGTGTTTGATGGACTGGGCGCAGTCAAAGCGATCGAGTCGCTTTTTACCGAACGACTGAACCTCAGCCCGTGGATGATCCTTATTCTGATGCAGCTCAGCTTTATTCTGATGGGCACGTTCCTGGACGATACGGCGATGTTGGTGATCGTTGCCCCGCTTTATGTACCGCTTGTTGGTGCGTTGGGTTTTGATCTGATCTGGTATGGTATCCTTTACACGATCACGACCCAGATCGCCTATATGACGCCGCCCTTTGGCTATAACCTGTTTTTGATGCGCGCCATGGCGCCGCCGGAAATTACGCTGCGCGATATCTATGCGTCAATTACACCATTCGTGCTGGTGATGGTGCTTGCCCTTGCACTGGTCATGGTGTTCCCGGGCATCGCGACATGGCTACCTGACTACATTTACAACAAACCATAAAAGAACCGTCCGCAAACGGTCAAACAACCAAACTAGGAGAGAAAAAATGACAACCAGACGTAAGTTTATCCAAGGAGCCGCAGTGGTTCCGGCCGCCGCATTGGCGACGCCCGCACTGGCCCAAAACACGATCAAATGGCGGATGCAGACTTATGCGGGTGCTGCGCTCGCTGCGGAAGTGATCGTTCCGGCAATAGAGATGTTCAACAAGATCGCCGGCGATCGTATGCAGATTGAATTGTTCTTTGCGGATCAGCTGGTGCCAACCGGCGAATTGTTCCAGGCCATGCAGCGCGGGACAATCGACGCTGTGCAATCTGATGACGACAGCATGGCGTCACCAACCGAGGTCACCGTGTTCGGTGGTTATTTTCCGTTCGGGTCGCGCTATTCGCTCGATGTACCTGTGTTGTTCAACCAATACGGATTGAACGAAATCTGGGACGAGGAATACTCTAAAGTCGGGGTTAAACACATCTCGGCGGGTGCCTGGGATCCCTGCCACTTTGCCACCAAAGAACCGATCCGCAGCCTTGCAGACTTGCAGGGCAAGCGCATCTTTACGTTCCCGACAGCGGGTCGTTTCCTGACCCAGTTCGGCGTCGTGCCGGTGAACCTGCCATGGGAAGACATCGAAGTTGCCGTGCAAACAGGCGAGCTGGACGGCATCGCGTGGTCAGGCATCACCGAAGACTATACGGTTGGCTGGGCCGATGTGACCGACTACTTCCTGACCAACAATATCTCGGGTGCATGGGCGGGGTCTTTCTTTGCCAACATGGATCGCTGGAATGAGCTGCCAGAAGATCTGCAGACATTGTTCCGGGTCTGCTGTGATCAGTCGCATTACTATCGTCAGTGGTGGTACTGGGGCGGCGAAGCCAACCTGCGTGTCAACGGCACCAAGATGCAACTGACAACCATTCCGGATGAAGAATGGGCAACGGTTGAAGCCGCGGCACTTGTATTCTGGGAAGAGATCGCAGCAGAATCCGACACCAAGCGTCGGGTTGTTGATATCTTCAAAAAGTACAACGCCGATATGGTCAAGGCCGGACGCCCCTACCGTTACGGCTAGGCAATAATCGGGGGCGGCCCATGGCCGCCTCCACCACGTATTGAAAGCGAATTGATATGACTGGTCTTGTGAGTTTTGATGATCTGAAATCCCAGGTAAAGGACGGATCGATCGATACCGTTCTGGTCTGTCTGGTGGATATGCAGGGCCGTTTGATGGGCAAGCGTTTCCACGCGGCCAATTTCATCGAAACCTCATATGCCGAAACCCATTGTTGCAACTATCTTTTGGCCACCGATCTGGAAATGGCGACGCCTGACGGTTATGCGTCCACCAGTTGGCGATCGGGTTACGGCGACTATGTGATGCAGCCCGACCTGGGCACGATCCGGCCTGTGCCATGGCTGGACGGCACCGCCATGGTGCTGTGCGATGTGCTGGATCATCACACCCATAAACCGGTCCCCCATTCGCCGCGTGCGGTGCTGAAAAAACAGCTCGCCCGGCTTGAGAGCCTTGGGTTAACTGCCATGATGGCGACCGAACTGGAATTCTTTCTGTTTGAACAAAGCTTTGACGCCATCCGCAAAGGCGGTTTTCGCGATTTGGCGCCGATCAGCGGTTATAACGAGGATTATCACATCCTTCAGACTACCAAGGAAGAAAATGTGATGCGCCCGCTGCGCAATCATCTGTATGCAGCAGGAATACCGGTGGAAAACACCAAGGGCGAGGCCGAGAGTGGCCAGGAAGAACTGAACATCCGTTATGCGGCACCGCTGGACTGCGCCGATCATCACACCATCGCCAAGCACGCCGTCAAGGAAATTGCCTGGCAACAGGGCCACGCCGCGACATTTCTGCCCAAATGGGCACCGGACCGGGTTGGCAGTTCATCCCATGTGCATCAGTCATTGTGGAAAAACGGTAAATCGGTCTTTGTCGACGCGTCTGACGATCTGGGCATGTCCGGTCTGATGCGCCATTACATGGCCGGTCTTATCGCCTATGCCCCTGATTACACGTACTTTCTGGCACCTTATGTGAACAGCTACAAGCGGTTCGCCAAGGGTACATTTGCACCGACAAAAACGGTCTGGTCCGTGGATAACCGCACTGCGGGATTCCGCCTTTGCGGTGCAGGCACCAAGGGTGTGCGGGTCGAATGCCGCATCGGAGGATCGGACCTGAACCCGTATCTGGCGCAGGCGGCGATGCTGGCCGCCGGGATCAAGGGGATCAAAGACAAGATGGCGCTGGCTTCCCCAACCACCGGGGATGTCTATGAGGATGCAAAGGCGGGGGATATTCCCCAGTCACTGCGGGCAGCAACTGACACCCTGCGCGCGTCAAAATTCCTGCGCGATGCAATGGGCGACGATGTCATTGACCACTACACCCGCGCTGCCGAATGGGAACAGGAAGAATTCGACAAGGCGGTAACAGACTGGGAAATCGCCCGCGGTTTTGAAAGAGCATAATCCATGATCCAATGTATTTCACCCATCGACGGTTCAGTATACGCAACACGTCCAACGCTAAGCATCGCCGACGCCAAAGCCGCAGTTGCGCGCGCGAAATCCGCCCAGGTGTCCTGGGCGGCGCGCCCGTTGGATGAACGCATTGCGCTGGTGCAGGCGGGTGTTGCGAAAATCGGGGAAATGAACGATGACATCGTCCCGGAACTTGCCTGGCAAATGGGCCGGCCGATCCGCTATGGCGGCGAATTTGGCGGGTTCAATGAACGCGCAACTTATATGGCCAGCATTGCCCAGGATGCGCTTGCACCTATCATCGTCGAGGACAGCGATGCCTTTCGTCGCGTGATCAAACATGTGCCGCACGGGTTGGTTTTGGTCGTGGCACCTTGGAACTACCCTTATATGACAGCAATCAACACGGTGGCACCGGCGCTTATCGCTGGCAATGCCGTGATGTTGAAACATGCCTCGCAGACGCCTTTGGTGGGGGAACGGCTGGTCCAGGCGTTTCACAGTGTCGGCATTCCTGAAGATGTGTTTCAGAATGTATTTCTTGACCATCAAACCACATCGGATCTGATCGCGGATCGTGCATTTGGCTTTGTGAATTTCACTGGTTCGGTCGGGGGCGGCAAGGCAATGGAAGCGGCGGCCAGCGGCACGTTCACCGGCATGGGGCTGGAACTTGGCGGCAAAGATCCCGGCTATGTCATGGATGACGCAAATCTGGATGCGGCAGTTGATACACTGATCGATGGCGCGATGTTCAATGCCGGCCAATGCTGTTGCGGAATAGAACGGATTTATGTGGTTGATGAACTTTTTGACGATTTCGTGGCCAAGGCCGTCGATATCGTCAAATCCTATCGTCTGGGCAATCCACTGGACTCTGAAACCACACTTGGCCCGATGGCCCATGTTCGTTTCGCCGATACGGTTCGCGCCCAGACCGCCGAGGCGATTGCGCAAGGGGCGGTGGCCCATATTGATCCCGCCGATTTTCCACAGGACGGTGGTGCTTATCTTATGCCGCAGATCCTGACGAACGTGGATCATACGATGCGGGTGATGCGCGAAGAAAACTTTGGACCGGTCGTCGGGATCATGCGTGTGCGGGACGACACGCAGGCGATTGCGCTGATGAATGACAGCGACTTTGGGTTGACCGCGTCGCTGTGGACACAAGACCCCGTGCGCGCCGAAAGCATCGCCGATCAGATTGACACCGGCACCGTGTTCATGAACCGCGCAGATTATCTTGATCCGGGCCTTTGCTGGACCGGTTGCAAGGATACTGGTCGCGGCGGCGGCCTGTCGGTGATTGGGTATCACAATCTGACACGCCCGAAATCCTATCACCTCAAGAAGGCCTGAATCGAATGAATATCACCGCCAACTGGTCCTATCCGACAACGATCCGATTCGGCGCAGGTCGCATATCTGAAATTTCGGACGCCTGCGCTGCGGCTGGCATCAAAAAGCCGTTGTTGGTGACTGACCGCGGCCTGGCGGATATGGAAATCACTACCAAAACCCTGGCTTTGCTGGATGATGCCGGCCTGGGATGCGCCATCTTTTCAGATGTTGATCCCAATCCAAACGAAAAGAATGCCGCAGCGGGCGTGCGCGCCTTTCAGGACGGCGGACATGATGGAGTAATCGCATTTGGCGGCGGGTCCGGGCTGGATCTGGGTAAACTGGTGGCATTTCTGGCGGGGCAAGCGCGGCCTTTGTGGGATTTTGAGGATATCGGCGACTGGTGGACGCGTGCTGACGCTGACGCCATTGCGCCCATTGTGGCTGTGCCAACCACCGCCGGCACCGGGTCAGAAGTCGGGCGGGCATCTGTGATCACAAACTCTGAAACGCAGGAAAAAAAGATAATTTTTCATCCCAAATTCCTGCCCACAGTGGTGATTTGCGATCCTGAACTGACCGTTGGCATGCCCCAGTTTATTACCGCCGGAACCGGGCTTGATGCGTTTGCCCATTGCGTCGAGGCGTTTTCATCGCCCCATTATCATCCGATGTCACAAGGCATGGCGCTGGAAGGGATGCGCCTGGTCAAGGATTACCTGCCCCGCGCTTATGCCGATGGCACAGATCTGGAAGCACGGGCCCAGATGATGGCCGCCGCCGCCATGGGGGCCACGGCCTTTCAAAAGGGGTTGGGTGCGATTCATGCGCTGTCACATCCGATTGGCGCGATCTATCACACCCATCATGGGACAACGAATGCGGTTTGCATGCCGGCAGTGCTGCAGTTCAACAAACCAGCAATCGAGATCAAAATTGGCCAGGCAGCCAACTATCTTGGGATCGAAAACGGATTTGACGGGTTTTGTACCTTTGTTGATGATCTGAATGCGTCCATGGGCATTCCCAAAAATCTTGGCGGTCTTGGGATCGAAAACCCCGACATTGACCGGATTGTTGCAGGTGCGCTTGGCGATCCCAGCACTGGCGGAAACCCGATTGAAATGACGCCCGAAAACACCCGTCAGCTGTTGCTGCAGATTGTATGAGCCACCTGATCTGCGAAAAATGCGGCTTGGGTTGCCCACATTTGCGCATCATAAAATTCTCTGTCACGTGTCTTGGAAAGCGTCGCACACGGTCCGTTTGACCGCAATTTAAAATGAAACCGAAACCGGTCGCGACTGTCGCCAAACCCATCTGATTCAAAGGGAATTGGATTGTTGAATATCTGCGTGTACGGTCGTCGTCGCGCCACGACGCGGGTAGGAACCGGTCGGGCGCACGAGGGGGACCATTTGATACGCATTTTTGTCGATTTTTTCAGTGCGGTGATTGTCGCTGGTATGGTCATTGTGATGGCGGTGTCTTTTGTGGCAGTTGTCTTTACCGGACCGCTTGCTGTCTTTCTGGAACGCGGCATCGGCACGACACTGCTTGGTGCTGCGGCCATGGCAGCGACCGGTGCGATCTTTTATTCCTACAAAGGCACCGTTTCAATTCCTCAGGACCTGACTGCGGTGCTGTTGGCCACCGCAGCGGCGAGTATTGCCGCAACCAATACCGGTCTGACCGGTGATGCGTTATTTGCTACAATCGCGGTGTTGCTGGCGACGACGTCTGCTGTGACCGGGATCGTTCTGATCTTGCTTGGGAAACTGCGCCTTAGTTTTGTCGTTCGTTTTATTCCCTATACGGTGAAAGGCGGCTTTTTGGCCGCCACGGGCTATCTTTTGTTGCTTGGGGCGATCGGTACCTTGCTGGGGAAATCGATCAGTTTGGGGGATGTACCGGAAATTTTCGGGCGTCAGCAACTTTTGAGATGGTTGCCCTGGATTGCGATAGGGGGCGCAATTCTGATATTAACCAGGCGGTTTCGGCAAGGTTTTGTTTTTCCGCTGTGTATCGCGATTGTTTGCGTTTCTTTCTACCCATTTCTCGCCCTTGTGGGGATAAGCCTGTCAGAGGCGCAGTCAGCGCGTCTGCTGTTGGGGCCGTTCGGTACTGGCGGGTTTTTGGACGGTGTGCGACCATCATTGTTTTTGTTGGCGGACTGGACCGCTGTCGCGCAACAGTCACTTTCGATTCTGGCTGTCGCCGCGATGGCACTGCTGGGCGGTGGCCTGAATCTTTCCGGCATCGAACTTGCCGTCCGGCGTGATTTTGACACTGACCAGGATTTCGTTGCCATGGGCCTGTCCAATCTGATAGCGGCCCCTACCGCAGGTCTGGTGGGGTTTCCTGGGATCGGTGTTACCATTCTTGGCTTCAGGTTGGGCCTTCGCGGGGCGATTGCCGGCTTGATGACCACAGTGATCTGCCTGGGGGTGGCATTTTTCGGGGCTGGTCTGCTTGAATTGTTGCCACTTGGACTGTTCGCGTCTGTCATCGCCTATCTCGGGATTGACCTGCTGTACACGTGGCTTTGGGTCGAACGTCAGCGTTTGACCGGGCGGGACTTTGGAATTGTTTTCACCATTCTCGCTGTTTCAGCACTTTTTGGGTTCTTGCCAGCACTTGCCTTTGGTTTGGCGATTTCAGTCCTTTTGTTCGTGATTTCCTATGCGGCCCAGGACTTTGTGCGCCACAAGACCGATTTGTCGCAAAGACGTTCGACCGTTGAACGCGAACTGGGCGACATCGATTATCTGGATCAGGTCGGCCAGTCGGCGATGGTTTTTGAATTCACCGGCTATCTTTTCTTTGGCACCGCAACGCGCCTGAAAAATTTGATCGAAACCGAGCTGCAAATTGCTGACGCAACATTAGATACATTAATTCTGGATTTCTCGCGTGTGCAGGGTCTGGACCCATCTGCGGCGCAAAGTCTGCAATCGATTGGCGAGGCTTGTGATCTTAGCGGCGTTCATCTGATCACATCCGGGCTGAGCATCGCAACCCGCCAACAAATCCAACGGTTCAACGGTTCAGAATCTCAGGCGGACAGGATGGACTTTGCCACGTTGGACGAAGCGATCGAGCACATCGAACAGCAATTACTGCGCCAGCGCGATTCAGACGGAACCGCGGATGCGCAAGGGACATTTCTCGAGGCTCTTTGCCGGGCCGTCCCAGAAGTTAATCTGGACACGTTATTTCCATTGGTGACAATCAGCGACGGTCAGTCATTGTTACGCCACGGCGAGCAATCAAACGAGATGTACATTCTCAAACAGGGCGTCGTGCATGTGCGCGTCCCCGCAGGCGGTTCCACGGATTCCATTGTTGCACGGCTGGGGGCGGGCGCGCTGGTCGGGGAAATCGCATTTTATGGCAATGCACACCGCAGTGCGGATGTTATCGCCGACAAAGGTGCGACGCTTTACAGAGTTGATAGGGAAACGCTGGCAAATATCGAAGCCGAACATCCACAGTTGATTGCCAGTTTTCATAATCTCGCCGCGACCTATCTGGCGCGCCGTTTGAACCGTTCAACCAGATTGCTGGGCGCGGTCCTGGGCTAGCCCCCCAAAGCCCGCGCGTCGGACATGGCGTCCGTCAACTGGTCTGTATTGCGCGCGATCATTTTGTGCCGTGCCTCAAGGATAAACTGTTTGCGCAGCGCCAATTCCACTTCGGTATTTTGCGGCAGGAACGACTTTAGTGGTACAGACGGCACAATACATGCGCGGACGGTTTGCGTAATCCGCACGGTCGCGGTCGCAAGATCATCCGACAATACTGCAAACTCACCGACCATTGTGTCCGGCCCTACCGTGCCGACGACTTGGCCGGCGACCTTGGCTTCGGCCGTGCCGCTGGAAATATAGGTCAGCGCGTCCACCGGTTTTCCATGTTCTGTCAGCAGTTCGCCAGGCAGCATGTCACGCCAAGTGGCCAGATTCAGAAACTGTCGCGCCAGATGTTTGGCAAAGCGGGAAGTTTCGAACGATAAAAAATAGCTTCTTCATCGGTGAACCGCACCATATGCGTCATCAGAAATACGCGCGCTATTCCAGCCAGGCTGATCGCAACCGACCCGGCCGCGACAATATTCAGCACGGCATGGGTATAACCCGTGCCCCTGACGAACCCCATCTGCAAAGCAGCATAAGCGCCCAGATAAAAAGCGACCCCAACCAGGCCAAAGGCAGAGGTCAACCATTCTGGCATTTCATCTAGCACAATGTGATCTCCACCCAACTGGGGGACTTTGCCCTAAAGTGTCATTATTGCAATAATAATTTTCATGTCCCTGCATTTGTGATGCCAATCGGGTTGCCGCGATTGACGTAGGGAACTGTTGGCAACACATTCGGTGGCAGTTCAAATCTATTCCATCAAGTCTAATTTCGATATTGATGCGCGTGCGGAGATGCCAATGACTGATATCTGGCAATCATGGGCGGAATTGTCTGTGATCAATGTAACGGGGTGGGTGGCGTCGTCGCTGACGTTGTTCGCCTATTCACAAAAGACCATGCTGCCGCTCAGGATCATCGCGATAGCAGCGGCTTGCTTTTATATCGTCTTTGGCTGGTTGGCAGCGGTGGCACCGACCCTGGTGCTGCATTCCATTTTATTGCCGTTTCATCTGGTTCGGCTTTGGCAAATACTGCGTGACACCAAACGTGCCCGCATGGCGATGAAATTTGAAATGGATCCCATCGTGTGGCTGCGGCCATATCTAAAGTCGCGCAAACTGGCCGATGGCGACTATGTGTTTCGCAAAGGTGATGCGCCGCGCCATCTTTATGTTCTGAAATCAGGCGACATCAAACTGGAAGAGATCGGGGTCACATTGAAGCCCGGCGAAATGTTCGGAGAGATTGCATTCTTTACCGACACCAAGGAACGAACCTTGTCCGCACGGTGCCACGGAAATTGTGAGATCCTTGTCGCGTCCGAGGCCGATTTTATCAATGCCTATTACGCCGCGCCTGAGTTTGGTTTGTATATGGTCCGGCTGGTTGCACAGCGATTGATGGATGGTATCAGCACCAATCCAGAGGCCTATGTTCCGACGCAAGATCAACCGTCATAGCCCGGATGCCGCCCCGGCGTCGCCAAGGGAACGATCACTGCGTTTCCCAGACGGAAACAAACTGTCTTGCCAAATGTCAATGCGCTTGCTGGTGCGGCGGTGGACTCGCATTGCCATAGTGCGGCGAATTTTCACCCATAAGTAATTGTTAAGGATAAGTTTTTGCACCAGATTGTGCAGCGTTTTTTGCGACGGCGGCCGGTGCCGCAGCGGCCGGAGCCGCAGACCTGTGGGGCTGCACGGCCAGTCATCAGGCCACAACTATTGGCAACGTAGCGTCAATTGGCTAGTGTTTGATCCACACGGGGGTGTCTAAGTGGGGTTCAACGGTTTTCTGCGCGTATTTGCGGTTTTTGCTGCGTGTCTGACGGGCGCGCCCGCAATGGCGAGCACTTTGCTGGTGGACCCGGTGAATGAAACGCTGGTAAAATCCATTCCATTTGGTGTCCAGACCAGAATCCGCGTGTTGGACGCGACCGTACCGGATGCGCCCAAAGCCTGCGTCGTTGGCACACTGACCCCCGCAGCCCAGGCTGACGCCGACGTCGCCAGATTGGGCGCGCTGGGGACCGCGGTTATGCTTTTCAGGCTGGGGGATGACGCTGACAGTGCGGTTTTACGCCAGGCAATCTCGGAACCCGTTATCCTGTCTGTCGACGATAGCCAAAGTTGCGAATCCCCTGTGACTATCGCGAGCGATAGTACGTTTGAATTTACGCCGGATTCTGGCATAGGACCGTTGCAATCAGCGGCGGTTGGTATCACCCCGTTCGGGCGGACCGCCGGGCCGACATCCGCAAGCGTTCCTGCGAGTACGACCAGTGGCCAGACCGCGCGGTCCTCGATTTCTTCGCCCTCCACCCGACCCGTCGGCACGGTTCCGACCAGCCTTTCCGATGCGTTGACAGGCGCGACGCCGGTCGTGTTCGCATCAGATATATCAAAGACAGCTGTGGAAATTTTTGTTGACCTGACAAACCCGGTTTTTGAAGACGCGTCCGAGTCGGTGCTGCTGCTTGATTTTGCGCGGGTGACGACGCAGTCGGGAAGCACGATCTTTGCCTATGGATCTGGTGAATTTGGTGCGCCGGACAGTGGTGCGATTTGTGGTCTGGGACGCGACAAATACTGCACGTCTGATTTGTATTTCGCATTTTACAACCCAATTGCAGACCTGAAATTTGAAACACTGTTTTTTGGCGGGGCAGACAGCGTTCTGGCCGTGATCTATGCAGGTGCGACCCGGCTGGCGGAGTTTGACATTCTGAAAGACGGTTTTGTTGATTTTTCGGGCTATAGCGGGATCACCGGGCTGAGTTTGTTTGACCGCAGCCCGTCAACCAGAGGCAGCAGAGGTGCAGCATTTGGAAATTTCTCTTATAGCTTGGCGGTAATTCCCTTGCCTGGTGCGATTATAAACCTTTCAATGGGGGCAATAATGCTGGCCGGCATTTCACGTTACAGGCGGCGGCGTTTTCGGGGGAATTAGAATGAAAATCAATAAAATTCAAATAGTTATTACAATTGCGATTTTGACATTTGGCACTTTTTTCGCAAATATGGCGGTTGCTGAACGCGGCGATATCGTTGCGCTGACCAACCCTGCATGGATCAATTCTGATGGGGTTTCGCGGGTCGCGACCCAGGGCGACCAGATCATTGCCGGTGATGTGGTCAGTACAGGCCCAGGTGGAAATGTGCAGATCATGCTGCCGGACGGGACCCGGATCGTCATTGGCCCGAATTCGCAAATGAAAATGACAAGGCTCGCATTTCGCCGTAACAACACCGCGCGTCGGGTGCGGCTGAACGCGGTTGCAGGCACGTTCCGTTTCATCACCGGCAACAGCCCCAAACGCGCATTTTCCGTTCGCACCCCAACTGCCACCATGGCGGTGCGGGGCACGGCCTTTGATTTTGCGGTTGAACGCACTGAACAGGGTACATCGCTGGTCGTTCACGACGGCGTTGTCCGCTTGTGCGGTTCGTCGTCGCGATGTGTCGCCGTTCCGCGCGGTTGCCAGACTGTCCAGATTGATCGGTTGCGCCGGTTTACCCAGCCGCAAAACCAGGAAGAACGACTGGCGATTTTACGGGCGCTGTTTCCCTATGCCCGCGGTGATACACAGCTTGAACCATTGTTCAGGACCTTTGTCGAAAACTGCCAGCGCTCGGACGGCGACCGGACCGCCAGCAATGGCACCGCCGAGCCTGAGACGATCACCAAGCTAGAGCTTCCGGCTGATCCCGGCGGCGCGCCGGTTGATGACGGCGACGAGGACGAAGAACCACGTAATCCCGCCGAGTGATCGCGGCACATGCCGGACAACGCCATCGCCGCGGACACTAAATCCGGAATACGGCTGTAATGCGATATCGCGTCAACTTTTTGATCGTGATCGCCCTGTTGTCGGCATTGGTTACGATCCGTGCGGCGGACCCATATCCCGTGGTGTCCCTGCGCGAAGCGTATTTTGATACACTGCAACGGATTTCGCCACGGGTTGCGGTTCCGGTGCCGGTGCGCGTTGTCGATATCGATGAAAAAGCGTTGGCAGAATACGGCCAGTGGCCATGGCCACGCCACCGTCTGGCAGCGCTGGTCAACAGCTTGCGGGATCAAGGCGCCGCGGTGATCGTTTTTGACTTTCTGTTTTCTGAACCTGATCGTATGTCCCCATCCAATCTGATAGCTGATCCGCTTGTCTTACAGTCGGCGCAGGGCGCGGAATGGCTGGATGACCTGGCGGAACTGGATACAGATCAGGTGTTTTCCGACGCCATGCGCACAATCCCGGTGGTGCTGGGCATTTCTGATGCGGGCAGGGACGGGCCGTCGCCGCAAATACCGATGTCGGGCAACGTGCAAATCGGGCCGGACCCGACGGGCGCGTTGTATCAGTTGGAATCGAACACCCCCCTTGTCGGGGTCTTGCGTGATGCCGCATCGGGTCTGGGCGTGGTCAATATTTCGCCGGCATCCATCGACGGCACTGTCCGCGAGGTCCCGCTGGTCTGGGGCACGGCAAATGGTGTGCACAACACATTGTCCATAGAGGCCCTGCGTATTGCCTTGGGCGAATCCACCGTTTTGTTATTTGGGGCGGACAGTGGCGGAACCGAGGCCCTGGGATTGGCTGACATAACGATACCGGTGTCCGAAGAAGGTACATTCCGGGTCTATTACCGCGATGGCACGCCGGATTTGACCGTTTCAGCCGCCGACATTCTGAACCCGGAAATGTCTGGCGAACTTGCGTCGCGTATTCAGGGAAATATCGTATTTGTGGGCACCGGTGCAGCCGGGTTGCAGGATGTGCACCCCACCGCGCGTGGGGATCAAATTCCGGGTGTTGTGATCCATGCGCAGGTTCTGGAACAGATCCTGGCCGGGCAATTCCTGGAACGGTCTGCCTATTCAGGCGGGCTGGAATTGCTGATCCTTGTGTCATTGGGGTTGTTGATATTTGCATTGATGAGCTTTGTTGGCCCTGCTTATGCGTTGGTTCTTGGCAGTGTGGCGGCCATCATTGTTCTGTCCGCCAGTTGGCGGGCGTTTCATTCGGGATTGCTGATTGACGCAACCTATCCCCTTGGCGGGGCGTTTCTGACATTTTCGTTGCTTGCGTTTATCCAATATGCGTTCACGGACCGCGAACGCCGTTCAATTCGACGATCATTTTCAAAATACGTATCCGGATCGGTTCTGTCGGAAATCGAGCGCCAGGGCCACAAACTGCAATTGGGCGGCGAGTTGCGCGATGTCACAGTGATGTTCAGTGACATCCGGAACTTCACACCGCTCAGCGAGACCTTGCCCCCGGAAGAGCTTGTCGCGCTTTTGAATGACCTTTTTTCGGAACTGACCGACGATATTCTGAAAAACGGGGGGACCATCGACAAGTATATCGGCGATTCAATCATGGCATTCTGGAATGCGCCGCTGCAGGTGAATCTGCACGAGGCCCAGGCATTGCGCGCCGCTTTGATGATGCGCAAAACACTTCAAAAGTTTAACCGCGACCGATCCCAACAGGATTTGGACGCATTGGGCATGTCCATCGGTCTTGCCGCAGGACAGGCCTGTGTCGGCAACATCGGATCGCGGGAACGCTTTAATTATTCGGTCATCGGCGAGACCGTCAATGTCTCGGCGCGGGTCGAGACAGAAACAAGAAGGTTGGGTTATGACTTGGTGATCACGCAGTCCGTTGCGGAAAAATCACCGGGTTTTGCCCTGTTGCCCGCTGGTTCTGTGGCGCTGAAGGGTGTCAGCGAACCTGTGGCGCTGTATCTGGCGGTTGGTGATGAAACCGTTGCTGGCACCGCTGCCTTTCAGGCACTTGCCCGCAGTCATGCTTTGTTGCTTCAGGCGGTTCGGGATAATATCGCGGATCTGGCGGGCTTGATTTTGGCGTGCAAAACCCAGGCAGAACCGATCGAGCCGGGGTTGATCGAATTTTACGAAAAAATTTCCAGCAGACGTGATGATTTCATTTAAATAACAATGGATTAAGATATCCGTAACCAAATGGCTATCATTATCACATACGTCAGGTGATGCAGGAACTGGTCAAACCCGTTCAGGGCCCAGTACTGCCGTTGATCCGGGGTTAACCCCCATTTGCGGTTCAGGCGGTCCTTGGCCCAGTCGATATGGTAATGCGCGATGAACTCGGCCAAGAGAAGTGTGATCAGGCTGGCGCCGATGGATACACCTGCAAACAGGAACGCAATTGCAGATCCGACCGCATGGAAACCGGCATGCAACAGCCCGCCCGGATGTCCATAATGGCGTTTATTTTCGATTATGTATCTGGATTGCAAAACATAATCGGCCAGAAAATGCTTGGTCAGCAGTCCCACTATTAGGATGAATATTTCCAAAAGCTGCATTTTGTTTCACCAAAGGACATACGCCCATTGCCAGTTGGCGGGGCAGTGTGACTAACAGCCCCTCACTATGCCAATATGCAACCAAAGACCAGTTAACACGGGCATAGTAATACAAATGCGCGCTGGGGCCGCTGGTCGCCGCAGTTGTGCCCGGGGCCAATTATTGCAAGCCTTTGATGGCCCCGAATTAAAACCGGTGACAATTCTCAGATATCGCGGCAGGGATTGGGTTGTGCAGTGGTCATCGGCTGCGTCGTCGCAACAGCCAGATAAAGAACAAGCCGCCAATCAGGCCGGTGACAATGCCGATCGGCATATCATCGGGGGCCATGATCGTGCGGGCAATGATGTCCGCCCACAACAGAAATACGGCTCCGAACAAGGCCGCCACCGGCAACAGGCGGGTGTAGTCCCCGCCGACAACCAACCGCACGATATGGGGCACCATCAGCCCGACAAACCCGATCACACCGGAAAAGGCGACCATCACCCCTGTCAGCAACGCCCCGACCACGAATATGCTTAACCGGAACCGTGCGACCGGAATGCCAAGGGTGGTGGCGGTTTCATCGCCGATTGTCATGGCGTTCAGACTGCGCGCATTCGCCCACAGATAAGTGCCGCAAACCACAAGAACGACCCCCGGATACGCCAGTTGCGCCCATTGGGCCAGGCCCAGGCTGCCCAGCATCCAGAATACGACGGTCTGGGTTGCGCGTGGATCGCCCAGAAAGATCAGCACGTTCGCGCCTGACATCACGATGAATGACACGGCCACACCGGCCAGGATCAGGCGATCGGCGCTTGTGGCAAATGCGAACTGGGACACGCCCAACACAATCAATGTTGCTGCCAGCGCACCTAAAAACGCCAGCAACGGCACCGTCAGCACCCCCAGAAACATGCCGGTGTGCAGCAGTGCAAGGATCGCACCGAACGCCCCGCCAGCCGAAATGCCAAGCAGGTGCGGGTCGGCCAGCGGGTTGCGCGTGACCGATTGCAGGCTGGCCCCGACCATCGCCAGTCCCGCCCCTACAAAACTGGCAAGAATGGCCCGCGGCAAGCGGATGTCCCAGACAATCGCGACACGGCCCGGCGACCAGTCCGGGGTCACGGAACCCGGCGCAATCTTTTCAAGAAGAATACCCCAGACAGTGGACAGTGGGACAGACACCGCACCAACACTCACAGCCACCGAAATGGACAGGGCCAGCATCAGCCCCCCAAGACCCAAAACAACCGCCAGCGGCAGCCGCCGATTGGTGCGCTGTGCCTGCGGGCCTATGTTGGTTTTGCCCCTCACTCTGAGCGAAACGCCGCAGCCAGCGTCTTGACGGCCTTGATGTTGCGCGGGCCGGGGGTCGCCTCGACATATTCCAGCGTCACAAATCGATCATTTTTCACCGCGTCTATTTCTGCAAAGGCTGGATTTGACATCAGAAAGGCGCGTTTTTCCTGTGCAGTCACTTCGCCGTAGTTCACGATCACGATGATCTCGGGGTTTCGTGCGACCACGGCTTCCCATCCGACCGTGGCCCAGCTTTTCTCAAAATCATTCATGATATTGGTGCCGCCTGCGGACTCGATCAGCGCATTGGGCATGGCATAGCGACCGGCAGTAAAGGGAATGTCTTCGCCGCTGTCATAAACAAACACGCGCGGGGGCCGTTCCAGTGGTGCCTGATCGGCAAGAAAGCTGCCCAGCTCTGCCTTGTAATCGGCGACAAGGCGTTCAGCCCGCGCTGTTTCGCCAAATATCGCGCCAAGGTTCAATAAATCCTGGTACATATCATCCATCGCGGCCGCTGGTTTTGCGCCGATGTGGATGCAGCTTTCTGTTAATTCGTAGACCTGAATGCCAAACGGGGCCAGCGTGTCTGGTGTGACTTCTCCGCCGACCCGCATGCCGTAATTCCACCCCGCAAAGTAAAAGTCGGCATCAGCACCGACCAGAACCTCTTTGCTGGGATATTTGGTCGATAATTCCGGCAGTTCCATAATGCCTGCTGTCATGTTTTCATCCAGCGTTCTCCATCCGGAAATGCCGGTATAGCCGACCATGCGGTCAGCCAGCCCCAGCACCAGCATCATTTCGGTCAGGTTCACATCGTTGGAAATCGCGGCTTGTGGCGGGGCGTCAAACGTCACCTGACGGTTGCAGCTTTGCACCGTGGTTTGGGCCAGCGCGCCCGTTGCCAGGACAGTTGTGGCGAAAATCGCAATTATCAGTTTCATGGGCGGCCTCTTAAAGTGGCAAATGAAAGGAAAAATGTTTGGCACCGCTTTGGGTTAGTTTTTCGCGGCGGGCATCTACACGGAATGTCTCTGAAACCAGCAGTTCGCTGAGCACCTCGTCGGGCGGACCAAAGCCGCGCATATAGCCCTCTTCGAGCAGCAGAACCGCATCACAAACACTGTGCGCCATATTGAGATCATGCAGCGACACAATGATCGTCATATCCAGGTCGCGGATCAGTGCCAAAATTTCTAGCTGATGCCGGATATCAAGGTGGTTGGTCGGTTCATCCAACACCAGCACTTGCGGTTCCTGTGCCAAGGCCCGTGCCACCATGACCCGCTGGCGTTCTCCGCCCGAAAGTGTGGAAATCTCGCGATCCGCAAAGGTGTGCAGGTCCAGCCGGGCAATCGCTGCCTCGACGATGGCGATATCGTGGGCCGTGGCGTTGGAAAACCCGCTGCGGTGCGGGGTACGCCCCAGCATGACAACCTCTTGCACCGTCAGTCCGAACGCCAGGGGGTGGTCTTGCAGGACGGCGGCGACCCGGCGCGCCGCCATACCGGCAGTCATGGTCCAGATATCCTGGCCATCTACCAGAACCTGCCCCGTCAACGGCGCTTGAAAACGGTAAAGAATGCGCAGCAACGTGGATTTCCCTGCGCCGTTTGGGCCAACGATGCCCAGAACCTGCCCCGCAGTTACGGCCAAGCTGGTCGGGTGCAGCAGCAAATCGTCGCCTTTGCGCGGGGCCCAGCTGACATCTGTTACAATCAGGTCGGCGGCGCTCATTGCAGGGTCACGCGGCTGGTGTCTAATTTGATCATCGCGGCGGGAATGCGGGCCAACGTCGCATTGCGCAGTTTGCCCGGTCGTTCGCGCGCTGAACACCAGCCGTCGTCCGGTGCCGCATAGCGACGGGCAAATGCCACCAGATCATCGATATCAGAATCGGGCATGATATCGCCAAAAAGATAGGTCGTTTTTCGGGTACTGTGATAGGCGACCGTGCAAGGCCTTTCGCAGCCTGCCATGCACGCAATGCCCGAAATTTCAAACTCATCCGACAGGCTGTCACCCGCCGCGGCAATCGCCGCACGCAACTGCGAAATCAGCTCATACCCGGGATTGCAGGTTGTGCCCTTGTGTTTGCAGGTCGTGCAAATCGTGATTTGATGTTGTGATGTCCGGCCCATGTCGCCCTCCGCGAAGTCGCGAGGCACCGGGCAGACAAGTAATGCGTAACGGAGCAGTCCGTAAAACCATCATAGTCTCCTGTCCGGACGCCCCGCCCGGGTTGAAGTGATTTCCGGCACAGAATGCACCGGTGATGGCAGGTCTCCTGACTTGCGGATCGGGGCTCTCTTGATCCTTCCCAAGCCATTTGGCTCAGTGGTGAATATCAAGGTGGCTCGCCGCTTACAGTTGCGGGGGCAGTTACGGATTTGGCGCCTTTTGGCTAGTCCTCACCGTATTCCCTTTTCATTCCGGATTTGTGGCTTTGGCCTCCGGAAACCATCAGCTTGTCTATTGTTGTTTTCTGCAAGTGTGTCAAGGCGCGGAATGCCACCACAACCAAGCTTTGGTTATGATGCGGTGCCAGCCCGGACACGTTGAATGGGGTGTTTGAATTGCGATCGTTTTGCCCGCTTGATTTGTGTCCGCGTGGTTCTCAGCCCGGCAGAATGCCGGCAAAAGCGCCCATCACAACAGTGACAATTGCAGTGATCGCCAGTGTCACAGCAATAAGCGGCGAAACCGGTGCCCCGATTTGGTCGGGCCCTTCGTTCTTGCGATACATTGGCATCATGATCCTAAGGTAGACGCCAAGGGCGAGAACACTGTTCAGGATGCCAATCACCGCCAGCCACAGGAAACCGGCCTCGATCGCTGCGCCGAACAGATAGACCTTGCCAACAAAACCAAACAATGGCGGGATCCCGGTCAACGACAGCAGAAACACCGCCATTGCCAGGCCAATGACAGGGCGGCGGCGGCCGAAACCTTCAAAGTGCTCCAGCGTGCGACCGGCGACCATCACGACCCCAAAAGCCCCCAGGTTCATGGCGATATAGGCCGCCCCGAAAACGATGATTGCGGGCAGGGCCAGTGGGCTGACCCCAAGCGCGACAATGGCCAGCAGAAAATATCCCGCCTGGGCCACCGAAGAATAGGCCAGCAATCGCACGACATTGGTCTGCACCAGTGCCGTCACATATCCCAGCGTCATTGTGACGGCTGCCACAAGTGCAATAACCAGTGGCCAGCCTGTGCTGACGGGCAGGTCGCGCAAGATTTGCGCAAAGGCAAATATCGCGGCGATTTTGGTGATAACCGACAGATAGGCGGCGATCGAAACCGGCGCACCGTCATAGGCATCCGGGGCCCAAAAATGAAATGGCACAAGCGCGGCCTTGTAACCCAGCCCCACGATCACGGCGATCAATCCAGCGGTGGCAATCAGCGGACGGCCATCAAGCATTGCGAGGTCGGAATATAGTGTCGATCCCGCGCCGCCGAACCAAAAGCTCAGCCCATAGATCATGATCGCGCCCGTGACCGAGCCAAACACCAGATACTTCATGCCAGCCTCGGTTGCTGCATCGTCGCGTGGAAATGCAACCAGTGCAAAAGACCCAAGTCCGGTCAGCACTACCCCCAGCGCCAAAAGCATCATGTCGCCACCACCGGCCAGCATCAGCGCGCCCAGTGTGACCAGACATATCAGGGAATAGACGCTGCCCTCGCGGTCCTGACCGGCCAGTTCCGCGCGCGCCAGCAGCAGGGCCAGCGCCGTGCCCGGCAACAAGATCAGCTTGGCCCAGCCGCTGAGCATGTCGATGCGGTAAGTGCCGTCGAAAACCGTTGTATCGGCCCCCAGAACACCGAGTGTCAGCACCGTCGCCGCCGTCAGGCCTGCCAGCCCCAGCACCAGCACGAAACGGGGCAGGCGCAGCATTTCTGCAACCAGCATCAGCATCGCTGTCGTGGCCAGTGTCAGTTCCGGGATCAGAAAGGATAAATCGCGCCCCATCACAAATCTATGCTCGCCATCGTGGTGTGGATCATGTCGATCAGGGTGGCCGGGGCAACGCCTATCAGGATGATCAGCAGCAACAGCGGGACAATCACCCACTTTTCGCCCCGATCCAGATCAGGCATTGCCGCCCATTTTTCGGGGCGTTCCCCCAGAAAGACCTGCGCGATGGACCGCAGATACAGTCCGGCGGTCACAACGATTGCCAGAATGGCGATGATTGCCCATGGCTGCGCCTGCAATGTGGCCAGGAATATCTGGAATTCAGCGGGAAAATGCGCCAGCCCGGGCAGACCAAGTGATGCAAAGGCCGACAGGATGAACGCCCATCCCAGCCAGGGAACCCTGCCCAGCAGCCCGCCGAAATCGCTCATTTCGCGGCTGTGGGCGCGGTCTTGCAACATACCGACCAGGAAAAACAGCGCGCCTGTGACCAGGCCGTGGCTGATCATCTGCAATGTCGCGCCGTCCAACGCCACGGCCCGGATTTTCGGGTCCAGCGTCAACGCCGCCACGGCGACGCCCATAACGACATAACCCATGTGGTTGACCGACGTGTAAGCCACCATCTTTTTCAAATCTGTCTGGGCCAGCGCGGCAAACGCGCCGTAAAGCGCGCTGAAGACGCCAAATCCAAGGATCACAACACCCGCCTTGGTGAAGGCTTCGGGCGTCATCTGCAGCGCAAATCGCACCAGCCCGTAGGTCCCGAATTTCAGCATCACACCGGCCAGGATTACACTGCCGACGGTGGGGGCCTGCACGTGTGCAGCGGGCAACCAGGTGTGCACCGGAAATGCCGGAATTTTGACCGCAAAGGTGAACAGCATCGCGATCAGGGCCAACATCGCAGCAATCCCTGTCAGCGGTGGTGTGTCGATCCAGACCCGCATATCAAAGGTGCCGCTGTTCAGGTAAAGCCCAAGGATCGCCAGCAATAACGGCAGGCTGCCAAGCAGTGTATAAAGAAAGAACATCAGGGCGGCGCGCTGCCGGTCTTCGTGACCCCAGCCGGCGATCATGAAATACATGCCCACCAGCGAAACTTCGAAAAACACGTAAAACAGCAGGGCGTCCAGCGCCATGAATGTGCCAAGCGAAGCCGTTTCCAACATCAGCATCAACACCACAAATGTGCTGGCGCGGTCTTTCAGGCGGGCTGAATAGATTGCCGCCAGAAAAAACAATAGCGTGGTCAGCAGGACAAGCGGCAGGCTAAGCCCGTCAACCCCCAGCCGGTAAGACGCCCCGATGGCGGGAATCCAGGCCAGTTCTTCAACTTGCGCAAAGCCACCCGGCAGGACGCCGCCCGCCCAGATTGCCAGAGACAGCAAAAAGGTTACGCCAGTGACGCCGATGGACACCGCGTGGACCGAATTGGTGGACTGACCCGGCCTGAGCATGAGGATCAAGCCTGCCGCGATTGGCAGGAAGGTCGTGATTGATAACAGAGGTAACACGGGGTCTTATCTCCTCAGGAATAAAGCGGTGCGGCAAGCAGCACAGCGACAATCACGGCCATGCCGATGACCGCCAGTGCCATTTCGCGATGAATGAATCCGCTTTGTAATTTGCGTGCGCGGCTGCCGGCGTCGATGATTTGGCGCACAAGGCCAAAAATAAATCCGTCGATGCCGTTGATGTCGATTTTGCGGGCCAGCCAACCCAATGACAGGTTGATGCGACCAAAGCCCAGCACCAGATCATAAAGCCGGCGTTCCATGCGTTCGCAACTGGCCGCGATGGACATTGCGGGCCGGGTGATCAGCACGTCCATGCCGCCAAAGATTGCAAAACCGCGCTGGGCCCAGCCAAAAAGCGGCCCCATAAGGCGGGCAGCCGGGATCAGCCAACCCAGCGCAAGACCGCTGATCGCGGCCGCCAGACCCAGCGCAGGGGCCAGCAATTCTGCTTTGGCCATCTCTGCATCCAGCAGCCGTTCCAGTGGAACAAAGCTCAGCCCCAGGACAGCGGCCAATGCGACCAGGACACCAAAGCCCGCGGCCATAAAGGGCACCTGTGCCGGTCTGTCAGCATCGTCACCGGTCCACAGAACACGCAAAGCGCGGCCCATATAGGCCCCTGTCAAAACGGTCGCACCCAGCGCCAGCGGCACCAGCCAAACGGCTGCGGGCGATACCAGTGCTGCGGCAATCACCGCGTCTTTGGAAAAGAAACCCGCCAGCGGGGGAATGCCTGCCAGTGCCAGTGCTGATATGGTGAAGCCCGCGAAAATTCCGGGCCGCGCACGACCCGCCCCGGCCAGGGTGTTCATGTCGGTGCTGTTGCGGTCGTGCTGAAACACACCCGCGCCCAGAAACAGCGAACTTTTGATCGCCGCGTGCGCGATCAGATGCAGCAGCGCCGCGATCGGCGCGCCAGCCCCGACTGCCACCAGCATCAGCCCGTACTGGCTGGATGTCGAGGCCGCCAGCAGGCGCTTCAGATCCTTTTCGGCCAGTGCAATCAGCCCGGTGACAACCGCGGTGATGCCGCCAACGAACCCCACAATAACCAGCGCCCCACCGGGCAACATTGGTGCCGAACGGATCAGCAGGATTGCCCCGGCCGCAACCAGTGTGGCCGAGTGCAACAGCGCTGATACCGGCGTCGGCCCGGCCATGGCCCGTTGCAGCCAGTCCTGCAAAGGCACCTGCGCGGACTTGCCCATTGCGGCCACCAACAGCAACAGTCCGGCGATCAGCGCCGGGGTGCCGGTGACGGCTGAAAGGGTGACGGAAATTTCCGATGTGCCCGCAAAGCCGATCAGTATGAAGGCCCCGATATACAACCCCAGATCCGCACTGCGGGTGTACAGAAACGCGCGCGTTGCGGCCCCCGCCACGCCGGGACGGTCGTGCCAGAATCCGATCAGCAGATAGCTGGAAAAGCCGATCAGTTCCCACGCGCCCAAAAGGGTGATCCAGTCGCCGGACAACACCAGCGCCTGCATGGCAGCGATGAATAACAGCATCGTGCCGAAAAAGCGCACCCGCTGGGGATCGCGCCGCATATAGCCAACAGCGTAAAGCAAAACAAAGGTGGCAACCGTGGCCACGACCAGTGACAGGATCGCCGTAAGCGGTGTGGCAACCAGACGGATGGGCATGTCTGGCAAAAACGGCAATGTGGCTGCAGATGGTTTACCACCGGCAACACTGATCACCTGTGCCACTGCGCCGATCAGGCCAACAGATGTGCCAAGAAAGGCCAGCGTCTGGGGGGCACGACGCGTGGCGAAAGTTACCAGGGCGGCCAGAAAGGGCGCGACAAGTGTCAGGGCCAGCGCAGTCATCCTTTTAACTCGCGGGCTTCTTCCATTTCGACCGACCCGCGCACGCGGAACCGCGCAATGGCCACGCCGAAACCGACGGCCATTTCAACCGCCATCACAGTCATCACGATCAGCACGAACATCTGGCCCGACATCGCATCGGGATGCAAATAGCGCCAGAACGCCACCAGATTGACCAGCGCGGCCGCCAGGATCAGCTCGATCCCCATCATGATCATCACCAGATTGGTTTGGCTAAGCGCACCGTAAAGCCCGACCGCAAACAGGCCGGCCCCAATGCTCAGCGCCACCGACAGTTCAATAATCATGTGTCTTCTCCGGGTTTGCACGGGGCAATCGCCACCATGGTTGCGGCAATCATCGACGTCAGGATCGTCAGGCCTGCGCTTTCGAATACGAACATCGAGCGGCCCAGCAATTCGATCCCCAACAGTTCAACCTGTCGACCGGCATCCGGAATTGCGCCGGCCACAGGGCCCCAATCGGGCAGCCAGCTCACGACCAGCGCGGCCACCAGCCCAATACCACCCGCGCGCAGCGACAGGCGTTTCTGGTGGCTCATATCCATCCCGCCCATGCCGCCCGGGTCCATCATGAACATGACCATGAACAGGGCCATGACGCTCATTTCCGTGGCCATCATCATGATTTGCAGCACGCCCAGGAATTCTGCCTGCATCACCAGAAACATCGCCCCGATCGCGGTTTGTGAAAATAATAACGCCAGTGCTGAGCGCACCATCGAATGGGTGCGAAACACGACAATGCCAAACCAAATGGCGGCCAGGCCAAAAAAGACCAAAAAGAACAGTTCAGTGAAAGAGCCGGTCATATATCCACCACCAACGCGATTACGCCCACAAGAAAAATATTCGCCAGCGCCAGTGGAATACCCAGTTTCCAGCCTGCGGCCAAAAGATCAGATTCCCGTACCCGTGGCAGCAGTCGCCCGGTGGTCAGCATTGCCGTTGTCACGACAAGTATTTTGATCACGCTCCACAGCCATCCGGGCAGCCATGGGCCAAGCCAGCCACCAAGGTAAAAGGTCACAATGGCCCCCGCCATGGCCAGGATGATCACCATCCGCGCCAGTCGCAAAACCGCCAGGCGCGCACCTGTGTATTCCGCTTCAAACCCGCCGGCCAGATCGCCAGTTGCATTGGGCAGGTCCAGTGGCGGCAGCCACGCCAGCGCCATTGCAGCCAGAACGAACAACACAAAGCCGATGGGTTGATAAAAGATGTTCCAAAGCTGTTCCTGGGACATCACGATGATTGTGCTGGACAGGGATTCCGCGCGCATCGCCACCGCTGTAATCGGCATCACAATCAGCATGGCATAGGCGATGAACTGGCCCAGAAACCGCCAGCCACCGATCATTGCATAACCACCATTGGGGCCCCAGCCCGCCATGATCAGCGCCACCAGAACATAGGCCAGTGCCGCGTTCAAAAACAACGCGCCGGTCGCCAGATCGGTAATGATCAGACCCGGTGCCAGCGGGATGACGGCCATGGAAAGCAGCCCGACCACCAGCAGCAAAATCGGCCCGGCCTCAAAAAACAGCCGGTCAGGGCTGCGGGCCAGTACGGATTCGCGCCCCAAAAGCGCGATGGCCGACAGCGCCGGTCTGCGCAGGCTCAGTCGCCCATGAACCGCCCAGCTTTCGATAATGGCGATGAAATAGGCGCCAAAAGCGAGCGTCACAAGAATTATAGCGATGTTCATGCGGGCAGCCCCCAAGGCGACAAATCAAGCGAATTTATAGCGACAAGCGCGTCTGCAATTTCCTGATCCTGGATCATGTCGCCCAACCATTCGATATGCGCAGCGCAGGGAGGGTCATATGTCGCGCTGATCAGTTTGCCCTGATCCAGTTCAACCGCCAGCCTGGCTGCTCCGCGCGGTGTTTCCACCACCGCCTCGCCGGTGCCTGATATGCCGCCGATCTTTTCAATTTGTGCCAGCGACAGGGACTTTGCGCGTGCGATCAGATCAAGGCTTTGCCCGATTTCGCCGCACCGTTGATACAGCCGCGCCAACGCATCACCACCGTCCTGGGTCACAATCTCAAATCCCAACGCCCCGTAAACCGGGTCATCGGCGCGCGCGTCCAAAGCCATGCCCTGTGCGCGGGCAACCGGGCCGCGCAATGCGTCATCTCTGGCGATGCTCCCCATGCCTGCAAGCCTGCTGCGCAACAACGGCGTTTTGCACAGGCGGTGTAAAAAGGCGCGCAATGGTCCCGCACCCGCCGCGATCGCGTCGACCGGGGCTGTCTGCACCAGCAATTGCAGTGCCGTCGCGCGTCGTTCCATCCAGACCAGCCCCGTTTGGGTGGCCAGACTGGCAAGCCAGCCCAGATGGCTGGCGATCCGCTCGCGTTCAACCGCCGCCGCGCGCGCAGTGGCCGTTTCCTTGTCAATGACGACGCCCGCCGCGTTTTCCAGTGCCAGACAGGCCAGATGCCGGCTGGTATCCGGGCTGAGCGGCGAAAGCCCGGCAAAGTGGTCGACAAATTCAGCCGCGGTCATGCCATCTGCGGCAATCGGACCGGCAAGCAGGCGATGCACCTGGGTTTTCGCAACCGCATCGCCGTCCAGCGTCAGGGTCAGGCCAAGGCCACTTGGCAGGCCGGGAAAAAACGGACCAAATGGCAGTTCGATCCATTCCATCCTAAGCCCGTCTGCACTGGCAGGCATGTCGCGGGTCAGATCGACCATCGACATGAAATGTGGCTCGATGCCTTCGATCACAGGCCCGCCAGAATGGGCGCCGTGCCCCGTGTGCCCGCCCTGCGCGCCATGTCCCGCGTGATCGTGATCGTGTTTTGCGTGGTCGTGTTTCGCGTGGTCGTGTTTCGCGTGATCGTGACTCGCGGCGGTGTGTTTGCCGTGATCATGCCCGCCGTGACCGTGTTTGTGGCCGTGATGCGCGTGATCCCCGTGACCTTCATGGCCCGCAGGCCTTGCGTCGGCCGGAACCAGATGCATGCCGCATATCGGGCAGGAGCCGGGTTCGTCACTGACGACCTCGGGGTGCATCGGGCAGGTATATTGCGCCGGGGTTGCGGCGGCTGTGTGGGCGCTGTGGTTGTGCCCGCTGTGGTTGTGCCCGCCGTGATCGTGTTTGTGGCCGTGATGCGCGTGATCCCCGTGTGCTTCAGAGCCCTCGGGTTTTTCGTCGGCTGGAACCAGATGCATGCCGCATATCGGGCAGGACCCGGGTTCATCGCTGACCACTTCGGGGTGCATCGGGCAGGTATATTGCGCCGGGGTTGCGGCGGCTGTGTGGGCGCTGTGGTTGTGCCCGCTGTGGTTGTGCCCGCCGTGATCGTGTTTGTGGCCGTGACGCACGTGATCCCCGTGACCTTCATGGCCCGCAGGCTTTGCGTCGGCTGGAACCAGATGCATGCCGCAAATCGGGCAGGATCCGGGTTCGTCGCTGACCACTTCGGGGTGCATCGGGCAGGTATATTGCGCCGGGGTTGCGGCGGTGGCGTGGGCGCTGTGATCGTGTTTGTGGCCGTGACTTGCGGGGGCAGCCGCCGCGGCTGGACGGGCTGGCGCGCTGTTCTGGGGAGAGTGTCCGGCTTGCCCATCTGCGTTTGTTTCTTTGGGCATCAGTGTCATGCCGCATATCGGGCAGGACCCGGGTTCGTCACTGACCACCTCGGGGTGCATCGGGCAGGTATATTGGACCCGTGTTTGCAGGGCGGGCGCGTCGAAATCCGAGATTTCTGCCCTAAAGGCACCGGATGCGAGTATATCGCGCAGGTCTGACAACGCGGCCACCAGCCCGGCCTGGGTCAGGGGGGCAGTGACATCGGCATTGGGCAGGGGATCGATCGCATCCGTGCCAAGTGCCAGAATCGCGCGGGGGCGCGGCATTTGGGCATAAGCCACAGTGGCCGCATCCGACAGCCCGGTCGGCAGCGGCCCGACGACAACCAGAACATTTGCGTGGCGTGGTGTGGCCGCAAGGTGCAGCCCTGCGGCGGCAATATCCAAACCGCGCGCGCGGGCAACATCCGGGCCCGGCACCACAAAGCCACACAAATCCTGCGCCATCGCACTTGCAATCACGCGGCGCAGCCCCGTCATCATTCCCTGGTTTGCCCCAAACATCATTGACGTCTCAATGCGCCCTGGCTCCAGCCATAAAGAAGGCCAAGAAACAGGATTGCCAGAAATACGCCCATGTCCAAAAGGGCAACAAGGCCTTCCTGGCGATAGACGACAGACCACGGATACATAAAGGCCATTTCCATATCGAATGACAGGAACAACAGCGCATACCCATAATAGCGTGCATGATAGCGCACCCAGACAGGATCACGGGCAAGGGCACCAGCCGTGGCGGGCACGTCTTTGCCCGGCTCTGATCGCGCACGACCTATGGCACGGGCCAGACCATAAAGGCTGAGCACAAAACCCACCGTCCCCAATGTGAGGCCAAGCAGGATAGCATATTGTACGAGTGCGCTGTTTTCCATTTTTCATCCATAAGGCGGGCGTCAGGGATTGTCTTGCCGGTTATCGTTTTTCAAAAAAAGTTGATGTGGGCTGAAAGAAGTCAACTGATATCGTGGCCCCGCTTGTCGTCCGTTGAGTTTCACGAATTGCAGTCCCCGAACACGCCGTGCAGCGATCCTTTTTGCACCGGTGCCGTTTTCAGTTTCCGTCCAAAGAGCCTAGTTTTTCGGTGTATGTGTTTCAATGTCCTTTTTCTGCGGTAACATTTTGTCCGTTCCTGAACGGTTCTTATGCGGGTGATGCCGACAGGTTCAATGCGGCCCGGTTCTGTTGCAATTGGCAATTCAGCTATGGGCCTGCATGCGGTGTCATAGGAAGACGCAGCCAGATCGTGTTCGTTACAGAATAATTTAAAACGGGAAGGTCATCGGTGAAAATCGCGCGAATTCCGGGACATAGCGCTTGAATGACAGTAACAAAATAGCGCAGGCTGAATGTGAAATCGCACTATTTCCGGCAGCCCGAAAATCTTATGAAGCAATCCAATTCAAATGCAAGCACTGGCACCAGCTTTGCAGGGCTGTGGGGGCAGGGCGGCACCGTTGCCGCAATGAGCACGCCATTGGCGTCGATTTTTGGCAGTGGGTTTCTTGTTCTGGTGCCTGTGCTGGCCAGCGCCGTGGGACCATATGCAATTGTGGCGATTGTGGTGGTGGCGCTGGTGGCCCATCAGGTGGGTGCGATTGTGCGACACAATATCGTGTGCGCCGAACCGGTGCTGGCGACCGGTGAAAATCGCCTGACGACGCTTTTTGAAAGGGTTTCGGATATTGCGCTGATCGGGGCCTATGTGGTGTCGATTTGTCTTTACGTTCATATCCTGACCGCGTTTGTGCTGGGTTGGTTCGAACTGGATACGGCATTCAACAAAAGCCTGCTGACCACCGGGATCATCGCTGTCATAACGCTGATTGGCATGTCGGGCGGGCTGACATCATTAGAGCGGCTGGAACGTTGGGCGCTGTATCTGACACTGGTCATTCTGGCGGCGCTGTTGGTGGGGTTCGCGGTTTATGATGTTGGCCAGTTTGTCGGCACTGGCGCGTTTGAACTGCCAAATATGCCGGACCGCAGCGCCTGGGAAATTGCCACGATTGTCGCGGGGACGCTGATAATTGTGCAAGGTTTCGAGACCACAAGATATCTGGGCGAACATTTCGACGCGACCACACGCATTCGCGCGGCGCGATGGTCGCAGTATGTTTCTTTGTCTGTCTACGTCGTTTTTGTGATCCTCGCCCAGCCGCTGGTGGCGGTGTTAAACGGCGAATATGGGGACAACAGTCTGATCATTCTGGCCGGTGCTGCGTCTGTTTTGTTGCCTGTGCCACTGATTTTGGCCGCAGGTCTGTCCCAGTTTTCTGCGGCCGTGGCCGATACTTTGGCGGCGGTGGCCAACATGGATGAATCCAGTGCAGGGCGGATCGCGCCCCGGTGGGGCTATCTGGCGGTGGGACTGGCGGCGATGGCGCTGGCGTGGTCAGGATCAACCTTTCAGATCATTGCCATCGCGTCGCGCGCCTTTGCGTTTTACTATCTGATGCAATGCGTGGTGGCCTGGTCGGTTTGTCAAAATAACACCGAGCGCGCGCGATTTGTCGGGATCGGTATCGTTCTGGCGTTTGTTCTTGTCTTTGCGGTGCCCGCTGGCTGATGGCCGTGCATTCACCGAATGGCGCGCGCCGGGTTTGTGCAAAATATTGGCAATGACAATTGCGGTGACGAATAATAGGTTCGACTAAAACGCTGGCCAATGTAACCAGTAACCCGTGTCAAAATACAGGAGATCACCATGTGCCTTTCGCAAACTGTCAGTTTCGGTGCCAGTGTGTTTCTGGTTGGTGGTGGTGCCTTTGCGATCGTCAAGGCCAGCCAGATCAACAAGCGCTATTTGCCGGTGGCGATGATGCCGCTGTTTGCCGGTTTGCAACAGTTCATGGAAGGCAATGTCTGGTGGGGCGTGAATACCGGTGATCCCGCGACAACACTTTGGGGCGCATTGGGGTTCATCTTTTTCACCTGGTTTATGTGGCCATTCTGGATTCCTCTGGCCAGTTACGTACTTGAACCCCCTGAAAGCACGCGGCGTCCTTATATGCTGGTGATGACGTTTTTGGGGCTGGCATTCGGATTGGCCCTTTATGTGCCGCATCTGATCAATCCCGATTGGGTGGCCGTGACCGTCAATCAGGATTCGCTGGCCTATGAGGGCACGATGATCCTTGATTACCTGATGCCCCGCCCGATGACATACGTGATCTATCTGGCCCTGATCATCGTGCCGCCCGCGATATCGACCTATCTGCATATGCGTTGGTTTGCGCTGACCATCGTTGCAGTGGTCGTGGTGGATATACTGTTCCTGCAATACGCCTATATTTCGTTTTTCTGCCTGCTGGCAGGGCTGGGGACTTTGCACCTGATCTATATAATCCTGCGCAACAAATGCGCGCGGGAATGCCCGATGCTGTTCGCATAATTCAAAGTCCACCCCGAATGCGCCAACGCGTCACTGCGCCACCCGGGCTGTGGGGTCGCCCGGATCGGCGGTCCGGGCGATGGGGCTAGAGGTTTTGTGCGCCCGGCAAGGGCACGAAAGCGGGGTGTTGACCGCGGTGTTAATGCCGAAAGGTCATAGCGCGGACGCGTTTCGTGCGGCCGCCCTCAAGCATTTTAACATCTCGCTTGGCAATCGATTGTCCAAGGTCGCCGACCGTGTTTTTCGAATTGTTCATCTGGGCGATTTCAACGATCTGATGCTGACCGGAACGATGGCCGGTGTTGAAATGGCGCTGTCCAAGGCCGGTGTTCCGCACGAAAAAGGCGGTGTCCAGGCGGCTATGGATCAGCTGTTGGCTGACCGGTAATACCAATGCAGGCAAGCCTGACCGGTGCGCGGATCATATTTTTTCCATGGCCGCATATGTTCTGGTCCGCACGGTTCTCAGATGCTCGCGCATCCGGTCTGATGCCGCCTCGGCGTCCCGTGCCGCAATTGCCTCGTAGATTGCGTCATGCTCTTCGAAACTGGCGTGGTTGGCTGGTGGCAGTTTGGTGGAACGCAATTGGCCCCACACGGTCGAGCGGCGCACAATATTGAGGGTGTCAAACAAACTGATCAGTAGCTTGTTACAGGTCGCTTTGGCGACCGCCTGATGAAAATTGTTGTCCCAGGATTCATAGACGCGCCATTCGCCCGCCGATTTGCAAAGCTTTATGCACCGACGCAATTCAGTGAAATGAGAGGGGGTCCCGTGAACGGCTGCAAGTTTGGCCAATTGCGGCTCGATGGCCATGCGGGCTTCCATGACTTCTGTGGGACGTGAATGGGCATTCAGATATTCGATATCCGTCAGGTTCATGATCGGGCGCGGGCCGAAAAATGTGCCCCGGCCAACATGGCGCCAGACCTGACCTTCGGCCTCTAAAACGGCCATGGCCTTGCGCAGCCGTCCGCGCGTCAGGCCAAGCTCGGCGCAGAGCTGGCGTTCCGGCGGCAATCTCCCATTCAGCGCAATTTCCTGATCAGCCAGGAATTCGCGCAGCATCGTTAGCGTGCTGGTTTCAGCATCTGCATTGCTAGCCATTGGCGAACCAATCTTTGCATTGGGTTTAATTGGGTACTGTATTTATCCTAGGAATTCACACTATCCTTCGTAAAGCAAGGGGTTCGTTCGCTGGCCACTCACTGGCTTTGGTTGACCAATCGGTGATTGGCTACAATTTGTACCCGGCGTTATTTGGTGCGCTGTATTTGTAAAAGATATTGCTGCGCCGACATGCAGGATGGGGAGACTGCGATTTGAAGATCGTAACATATCAATCGGGCAAGGAATTGCATGCCGGGCTGCGTTGCGCCGGTAATCGGTTTCTGGATGTGTTCCAGGCGATCAGACAGGGGCAGGAGTCCGGACTTGTCGACGCTTCTTTGGACCCGCCGGCCAGTGTGCTTGACCTGATTAACGGCGGCGCACCGATGCGCACGGCTTGTAACGCAGTGCTTGATGCGGTTGCTGCCGGTACAATGCCATTCGTCGGGGTCAATGCCGCCGATGTCACCCTTGTCGCACCAATTCCGCGGCCCACCAAGAACGTGTTTTGCGTGGGCAGCAATTATCGTGCCCATGTCACCGAGGCGAGCAAGGCACAGGAAAAACAGGACAAAGTCCCAAAGCTTCCGGTGTTTTTCACCAAGCCACCAACAGCAGTGGTTGGACCAGACAAACCCGTTCTGCTTGATCCAAGTGTATCCGAAAAAATAGATTATGAAGTCGAGCTGGCCGTTATATTCGGCAAGGCCGGTCGTAACATTTCGGCTGCCAACGCCATCGATCACATTTTCGGTTTTTCCATCGCCAACGACGTGACCGCGCGGGACTTGCAACGCGCGCATGGCGGGCAATTTCTGAAGGGTAAAGGATTGGACACAACCTGCCCCCTTGGTCCTGAAATCGTGACAATTGATGAGCTGTCAAATTTTGATAATTTGCGCATCAGTCTTTCCGTCAACGGCGAACTGCGTCAGGATGGCAATACCAGAGACATGATTTTTGACATCCCCCGGCTGATAGAATCCCTGTCTCAGGGGCTAACGCTGGAACCGGGTGATATCCTGGCTACGGGCACGCCGTCGGGCGTTGGCTACGCCATGGATCCGCCGCACTGGCTAAAGGGTGGCGACATCGTAACTTGTGAAATCGAGGGTATTGGGACGTTGACCAATGCAATTCAAAACACCGAGGCCGCTGCGTCTGTGAACTAGATTGACTGGATAGGGCTCTAAGAATCCACTGTGGATATACATGGAACCAGGGAGGTAGAAATGTTGAATAAATCCATCTTGAAACGTGCCGGAGTTGCCGCAGTTGTTGCGGCCGGGCTTGCGTTCTCGGCCATTCCGGCTGCTGCGCAGGACAAAGGCACGATGCGGGTCGCGTTTGGTGACGTACCCGGGGGCGAAATGGTCAACTTTATGATCGCTGTAGCCCGTGCCGCTGAACGCGGCGTGACAGTAGAAACCAGTTACCTGCAGTCCGAGGATCTCGCGGCTCAGGCGATCGTAAGCGGTCAGGCCGATATTGGCGTTGGTACACCTTATGCACTGATTCAAAAGGTGAACGCGCCAATCCGGATGTTCTATCAGCTTTCGATGTTGCGTTTTAATCCGGTCGTGAACGGTGAAAAATACCAGACTTGGGCAGATCTGGACGGTGCTGACGTGGCCGTGCACGGTCGTGGATCGGGCACCGAAGCGATCATGCAGCTGATGGCCAAGGAAAATGGCGTTGAATATGGATCGGTCAGCTATGTGCCTGGCTCGGGCGTGCGCGCCGGTGCCTTGTTGCAGGGCCGCATCGACGTATCGATCGTCGACTACGAACGACGTCGTCTTCTGGAACGTGAAGCACCTGACAGGTTCATCTTTTTGCCGCTGCCAGATATCAAAGCAACTGACGAGGCGCTGTATGCCAACCGTGAATGGCTGGAAAGCGAAAGCGAAGCCGTTTCGATCCTGGTTGAAGAACTGATCAAGACATGGCGTGAAATCAACGAAGATCCGTCTTCGATTGTTGCACTTCGTGAGAAATACAATGTCCTGCCGGACATTGAGCAACTGGAAGTGGATGAACTGGTTCCGGCCTTCACCGACGGTGTATCCATTGATCTGTTCCCAAATAATGGCGGTAGCGCAGAATCGGTCGTGGAAGATTTCACCTTCTTCACGACTTCAGGCACGCTTGAGGGCAACCCGGCCGACTTCAAAGTTGAAGACTACTGGTATCTTGATCCGGTTGACGCCGCGGTCGAAAAACTTGGTGCCATGTAAGGCGCCAGACGCCGTCTAACACAGTGCCGCGCCCGTACATGCCACAGGCAAACGGGCGCGGCATAAAAGTATCATAGCTATACTGAAAGCGAGAATCATGTCTGACGCTCCTTCTAGCGCCGAAAACCCGCTGATGCCTTTGGCAGAACGGGAAACGTTTATTGGCATGCCGATCATGCGTGTTTACCAGGGGCTGTCGATTGTCCTTGTTTTCATCGCATGGGAAATTGCCGGGCTTGTCCCGATCAGCATCGCCTTTCCAACTTTCACCGGAACCATGCGCGCGCTTTTTGAAATGATTTTTGATGGCCGATTGTTCTACGCCTACGCCGAGACACTAAAGCCGCTTGCGGTCGGAATTTTGATTTCCGGTTCCTTTGGTGTGACCATTGGCGTTGCGATGGGACTTAATCGCACTGCCCAATGGTTCTGGGAACCAATCTTTGTCGTGCTTCAGGCTTCGCCAGTGGCCGCGCTGATCCCGCTGATCACCTATGCATACGGCATTGGACTGACGGCAAAAACGGTGGCCGTTATCATGCTGGCTGCACCGATCATCGTGTTAAACACTTACAAAGCGGTCCGCCATGCAAGCCCCAGTCTGATCGAAATGTGCCGTTCCTTTCAGGGCACGCGGTTTCAGGAAATCTGGCTGGTCATCATTCCAAATGCCGCGCCGGTGATTTTTGCCGGTCTGCGTCTTGGCGTTGCTGCCGGTTTCATCGGCGTCATCCTTGCTGAACTGCTGATCACGCCGACAGGTGTTGGTGATCTGATCTCTTACAACCGGTCGATTGCCGATTACGAATATATGTATGCAGCCGTTTTCACCGTCATTCTGTTTTCCGCCATCCTGGTTGGATTTCTGGAAACGGTCGAAGTCAAATACTTCCGCCCAGAAAAGAAAAAGGGTCAATAAATGTCCGTCTCAGTTATAGCCGAAAAACCCGATCAGACCGCCACGGATGATATCGTTGAGGTGCGCAACATCACCAAATTCTACAGCCCGGACATTCACGCGCTGTCTTCGATAAACCTTTCGTTCCCAAGGGGTCAGATGACCACGCTTTTGGGGCCAAGCGGATGTGGCAAGACGACCTTGCTGAAAATTGTCGCCGGCCTTCTAGAGCCGACAGAAGGCGAGGTTCTGATCAACGGTAAACAGGTGCACGGTCCCGGCCCGGAACGCGCATTCGTTTTTCAGGATTTTGCCCTATTGCCTTGGGCTACGGTCTTGCGGAACGTCGCCTTCGGTATGGAGTTGACCAGTAAAAGCAAAAGTGAACGCGAAGAACGGGCCCGTCACTATATCAACGAGGTGGGGCTTTCCGGCTTTGAAAACAAATATCCGCACGAACTGTCCGGCGGTATGCGCCAGCGGGTCGGTTTGGCGCGCGCGCTGTCCGTGAACTCGGATGTTTTGCTGATGGACGAACCGTTTTCGGCTGTGGACGAACAGACGCGTCGCAAATTCCAGGAAGATTTGCTTTTGCTGCTGGCGAACGAAAACAAGACGGTGATTTTTGTGACACATTCGATAGAAGAGGCCGTGTATGTGTCTGACCAGATCGTGATCCTTTCGCCCCGGCCCGGGCGTATCCATTCGATCATCCGCCCCGAGTTCAGCCGCGAGGCCGACCCGGAAGACATTCGTCGCGACCGGAATTATCTCGACACCGTCGAGGAAATTTGGGCCGATCTGCGCAAGTATCTGGATTAGGAGACGGAACATGGTTGTATTTGGAGTTCGAATCCCGCCGGTTTTTTCGCTTTTGATCTGGATTTCCTTGTGGGAAATTGCCGGGCAGCTTGATCTGGCATTTATTCTTCCGCCCTTTTCGGCGGTGATCCGTGAATTGGTCATTCTGTTGCAGCGCAACGATTTTCAGGCGGCTGCATGGCTGACCTTTCAGGCGTTTGCACTGGGCATGACGATCTCGATCATTTTCGGGATATCGATCGGGTTCATCATGGGCAGTTCGAAAATCGCGAATGGTGTCCTGGGCATGTGGGTCAACATCTTTGCCAGTGCGCCGCTAAGTTCATTGGTGCCTATTCTCATGTTACTTTTTGGTCTCGGGCAAACAACAATAGTCGTCACAGTTATCTTGTTTTCCACGTGGATCATTGCACTGGATACCTATGCCGGTGTCAGACATATATCGCCGTCGCTGGTGGAAATGGGGCGCTCGTTCGGGGCCAGCAGGGTTCAGCTTTTGACCAGAGTTTTATTTTGGGCGGCATTGCCGGAAATCCTGGCAGGCGTTCGCATGGGACTTATCCGGGCGGTCAAGGGCATCGTCATCGGACAGCTTCTGGTGTCAGTTGTGGCGCTGGGACGTTTGTTCAGAACATTCTCGGATAACTTTCAGTTCGAACAGTTCTGGGCGCTGACCGTGACGCTGTTTATATTTGCACTTCTGTTTTCATCTGCAATCGGCTGGCTGGAACAGAAGGTCGAATATTATGCCAAGACGCGTGTCTGACAAAATCGCCGATTGGACGAGGAAAACGGAATGACCCGAACGCTTGGGAAATACGCGGCGGCAGATGTCGAGGATTTCCTTGCCAAGGCGTTTGCGACCTTGGGTGTGCCTGCGGTGGACTCCCGCACTGTGGCGCAACTGATGGTTCAGGCGGATTTAATGGGGTACGATACGCACGGGTCATTTCGTTTACGCCAATATGTCAATCGCTTGCGGGACGGCGGCAACAAACCGGTGGCGAACGTGCATACGATCGCCGACCAGGGCGCAACCGCAGTTGTCGACGGCGACAACGGTCTGGGGCATCTGGCAATGAAATACGCCAGTGAACTGGCGGTCGAAAAAGCCGAAAAGCATGGAATCGGGTGGGTCGGGGTCCGCAATGGAAATCATGCAGGCCCGGCGTCGCTCTACGTTAATATGGTCGCCGAAAATGACATGATCGGGCTGGTTGCGGCCGTGGGCAGCGCCAATCACGTCGCCCCGTTTGGCGGGCTTGACCTGCTGTTGGGAACAAACCCGCTGGCCATTGCAATTCCGGCCGGGACGGCGGCGCCTTTTGTACTGGATATGGCAACGACCAACGCTGCCTCTGGCAAGATCAAGGTGCTCGCGCAGCGCGGTGAACAAATGCCCGAAGGCTGGATGGTCGATCGCCAAGGCAATCCACTGACCGACCCGACACGGCAAAGCGAAGGTCTGTTGCTGCCAATTGGTGGTGCCAAGGGTTATGGTCTGGCCATGGCGATCGGTCTGATCGCTGGAACACTGAACGGTGCGGCTTTTGGCAAGGACGTGGTGAATTTCACCAAGGAAACCGCAACCCCCACAAATACAGGTCAGTTTGTTGCGGCGATCTCGATCCAGGCATTTGGTGATGTTCAGGCATTCAAAGACACCGCCGACCAGATTTTTGCATCTTTTCGGGATTCAACACCGTTCCCGGGCCACGGCCCGGTTCGCATTCCCGGGCAGGGTCGTGGTCAGGTGCGCGACGAACGCAAGGAAAATGGTATTCCGCTGCACCCAAATCTTGTCAAAGTGCTTGCAGATATTGCAGCGGAATTGAATATACCTGCCCTGAACGGCGGCTAGGCCGGTCCCGGTCAAACCGACCAGCCATTTCACACAAACATTTGGATACGCGGCCGATACCGATGTGGCTTGCGCAGCAGCTGGAACGGGTGTGGCGCCTGTAAAGACATCGGCATTTTCGCTCTGGACACACTTGGGGGCAGGGGGCGGTGTGCGGGGATCAACAAGACCACCAGTCGCGACACCAACGATGCGGTCCCGGCGGCAAGTAGGGGGCTATACCCGGACCGCGACCGGCGCGAACGCTGATCTGCGCTTTCCGGGGCAATGGTTCCAGGCCGAGAGCGGGCTGTACCAGAACTGGATGCGGGACGGTCTTGCGTTGCGCGTTTGGCCAAGCCCAAACACGACGACCCGACAACGGGACGCTATATCCAGGCCGATCCGCTGGGGCTGGTGGATGGCGCGAGTGCCCGCAATCTTGACGACACGGCAAGCCCAAATCAGAAAATTGTCAGATCAGGCAATTGTATTTTTGCAACGTGCGGTCCTGTTCGGCGGTTGTACACAATCATGTGATTGTCCCTGTGACTAACATTGCTTGTTCTTTTCAGTTAAACAACAGCCCAAACGCAACATGCAAAAGGAAAGCCAAGCCATGCTGACCAGACGTCACTTTGTTCTGACGACAACTGCCTTGTTTTCAACACCCATTGGCGGCACAGCTATGGCCGCTCCGACGTCGGACAGGTCGAAATGGGATGCCTGGGACGCACAAATCACACCGCCGGACTATGATCCGGCCACCTCCAATCCCTGGGGACTGGAACCACGTTTTCTGCCGCAGATCGTTGAGGCGAATGACGCGCTGATACCTGGGGACATCCATGTCGACGCGGTGGCGCGATATCTCTATCATATTCGCGAAGGCGGAATTGCGATGCGCTATGGCGTCGCTATTGCGCGCGGGAATCTCTACGAGCCGGGCACATACACGATCCGTCGCAAGGTCAAATGGCCGACCTGGATTCCAACACCGGCCATGATCGAACGCGAACCTGAATTATTTGGACCTGTTGCAGAAGGGGTCGACGGTGGGCCGGAAAATCCGTTGGGATCGCGCGCCCTGTATCTGTATGTCGGCAATCGCGATACTTACTTGCGCATCCATGGCACGCCGGCGCCAGAATCGATCGGAGGCCGCGCCAGTTCAGGATGCGTTCGGATGGTGATGGCCCATATCATCGACCTCTTTGAGGAAGTGTCTCTGGGGTCAACCGCGTATCTTTATCCGCCTGAAGACGGCGTGACGCCACACAGCTAACAGCGGATTTTGGCAATATCCCCGGCGCGTCGGTGGGCCTGCGAAACGTTGGTAAGAGAAATCAACTCGCCGCGACTGCCTCAGGCTCTCGGGTGCAGATCGGGCGGCCATTGACAGATCGGAGCGGCAGGAATGTCGTTTCGACAGGACCGATGTGGCGATAGACATAACAGCCGTCAACTGGGTCAATACGGACGGCGGTCAGATCCTGATTGGGGGCCGCAATGGACGCAACGTCCTCGGGCAATTCTTTGATGAACCCATCGGCAGAAACACTATTGGCACCCTGCAAACCTCCGCACGCCGTAAGCAATACGGTGGCGCCTCCCAAAAGCCAGAACTGAACCTTCATAGACATTGTCTCCTTGCAACCGCCCGCAATTGGCTTTGGCACCTTGGTGGGGCATTCGTTATTTGCCAAATAGCTGAGATTTCAACCTGTTTGCAACACTTGCATTGTATTTTTGTGCGCCAGCCTTGGCTGTGATCGGGCTTTCACAGCGGTAATCTTTGGTGATCCATCGCATATTTCGCATGATTTCTCAGTGCCCGCAAAACGATGCGTTGGGTCGCCTTGTTGCCATTGCATAACTCAATCATGTGTTCAGTTTTTCAGGGCCCAAAGGCGAAAGATCTGGTGTATGACATGCCTTCGTTGACGCGGTGCAAAGGAAACCGTCACAGCACACGAAAGCGCGGGATTATCGGGCCGCCCCTGCCTCAGAACCGCTATTACGCGGCTTCGCTCAGCGCGTCGATCACGGCACATTCTGGCACATCATCGCCGGTACACTGGGACACCGTCTGGGTCAGCACTTTCTCGATGCGCTGCAGATCGGCGATTTTTGCACGCACCGCACCAACATGGCGCGTCGCAAGGGTTTGCACATCGGCGCAGGTGCCTGCCTTGCCATCGACAAGCGCCAAGAGGTCGCGGATTTCTTCCAGCGTGAACCCCAGATCGCGTGATCGCATCACGAACCGCAGGCGCGCGACGTGCGTTTCGTCATAGGCCCGGTAATTCTTGGACGTGCGGGGCGGTTCCGGCATCACGCCGATGTTTTCGTAATAGCGTATAGTTTCCAGATTGCATCCGGTCAGACGCGCCAGATCGGACCGACGGATTACGCTCACCTTACTGTGATTGTTTTTCATGACATTTCCCTTGAGCCTGTAGAGGCTACAGAGACTAGTTTTAAATCATCAAACAGGCAAGGATGATTCGAACATGACAGAAACGACGTCCGGGACCGGGGAAAAAGACCTCGCCCACACTCCAGACTCCGAACGCGGGGCCTGGGCTTCGACCGCAGGTGCCGTGACCGGGGCGCTGGCGATGATGTCTTGCTGTATCCTGCCGCTGGTGCTGGTCAGCTTTGGGGTCGGCGGCGTGTGGATTGCCCAGCTCACCGCCCTTTACGCCTACAAATGGTATACATTTGCCTTTGCCAGCGCCTTTATCGGCTATGGTTTCTGGAAAGTGCATCGCGCCGAACAGGGCGAATGCCGCGACGGCGTTGCCTGCACCCGGCCGGTGAACCGGCGCGTCATGAAAGCGTCGCTTTGGCTGGCCGCGATCTTCACGGCGATTGCGATGATCTTTCCCTACATCACGCCCTACATCCTGAGCTACTGAAGAAAAGGACGAATGAAATGAACAAACTGTGGACAACGCTGATCGCGGGACTGCTGAGCACAAGCGCCGCCTGGTCCGCCCAGCAACAGACGAGCATCGAGGTGAGCGAGCTGTACTGCCCGTCGTGCCCCTACATCGCGGCAGACGCGGTGAAGACGATCGAAAGCGTTGAAATCATCGAAGCCGATTACGACAAGGACGCCGAAACAATCGTTTTCCTGATCAGCTATGATGACGCCATCACCACGCCCGAGGCCATCGCCGAGGCGCCCATGCAATACGGATACCCCGGGCGTGTGCTTGATGACACGTCTGGTTCGTGACGCGGCGCAAGGACAGTTCCCGTGGATGACAAAACCCAGTTGCGGCGTGGCCTGATCGGCAGCGTCATCGCGGCGATTTGCTGTTTCACACCGCTTTTGGTGGTGGTGGTGGCAGGCGTCGGGCTGTCGGCGATTGTCGGCTGGCTGGATTATGCACTGTTTCCGCTGCTGTTTGCCTCGATGGGTGTCGTGGCGCATGCGCTTTGGCTGCGGGCAGGCAAGCCCGGACGCTGTCCGAAGAATGTGATCATCGCGCTTGTGGTGGCGTTGTCAGTCGGGCTGATCTGGCTGGAATTTCGCTTTGCCCTGCGCATTTCGGTCGCCGCCGCACTGGCAGTGGCGGCATACGCGATCTGGCTAAGACGCGTAGAACGCCCCGCCCGAAGTGTCATCGACACCGACCCGACCTGACCTGACTGAACAAGAAAGACGCAAATATGAAAGATTCTGGTAACACCGCGGAAAACGGGACCTACGATCTGATCGTCCTTGGCGCGGGATCGGCCGGTTTCTCGGCCTCGATCACGGCGGCCGAGACGGGCAGCCGGGTGGCTCTGGTGGGTCATGGCACCATCGGTGGGACCTGCGTCAATGTTGGCTGTGTGCCATCCAAGGCGATGATCCGCGCCGCCGAGGCGGTGCATGGTGGCACCGCCGCCGGGCGTTTCCCGGGCGTTGATCCCTGCACGCATCAGGTCGACTGGTCGGCGCTGGTTTCCGGCACCACCGATCTCGTGGCCGAGATGCGCGACAAGAAATACACCAGCCTGCTGCCCGAATACGAAAGCCTGACCTATATCGAGGAAGGCCCCGCGCAACTGGTCGCGGGCGGCGTCGCGGTTGGCGGGCGCAGCTTGAAGGCTGACCGCATCATCATCGCCACCGGATCGCACCCGCACATGCCCGATATCCCCGGTATCGGGACGGTCGAGGTGCTCGACAGCACTGGCCTTCTGACCCTGCCTGAACGGCCCGACAGCATCATCGTGCTGGGCGGCGGCTATATTGGTGCGGAACTGGCGCAGATGGCGTCACGGCTGGGGGTGAAGGTAACGCTGGTTACCCGCTCGCGGCTGTTGCCCGGCGCCGAGCCGGAAGTGGCCGAGGCACTAGCGGGTGCGATGCGCGCCGAGGGCATCCGGCTTGAGACCGGCCTGAGCTATCGCCAGATCGCGGCCCAAAACGGTGGTGTGGCGCTGACGATTGAGCGCGACGGCAAGCCCGTCACCCTGACCGCCGCGCGGCTGGTCGCAACCACCGGGCGCGTCGCCAATACGCAAGGGTTGGGGTTGGAGGCGCTTGGCATCCAGACCGACCGGCGCGGTGCCATCGTCGTCGGTCCCGATATGGCCACGACACGGGCGGGCGTCTATGCCGCCGGAGATGTCACCGACCGCGACCAGTTCGTCTATATGGCTGCTTACGGTGCCAAGGTGGCGGTGAAAAATGCCTTGGGCATTGAGCCGATGCGTTATGACAACGCCGCGATGCCCTGGGTGGTTTTCACCGATCCGCAAGTGGCGGGCGTCGGCCTTTCCCAAGCACAGGCGGTCGAGGCGGGACATGACGTCAAGACCAGCGTCATCGGGCTCGATAACGTGCCGCGCGCGCTGGCGGCCCGCGATACGCGGGGCCTGATCAAGCTGGTGGCGGATGCGAAAACCGACCGGCTGCTGGGCGGACAGATTGTGGCCCCCGAAGGGGCAGATACGATCCAGACACTGGCCATGGCCCTGAAGATGGGCATGACCACCAAGGCGCTGGGCGAGACGATCTTTCCCTATCTGACCACGGTCGAGGGGCTAAAGCTCGCCGCCCAGACCTTTGACAAGGACGTGGCCAAACTGAGTTGTTGCGCGGGGTAATGGGATGGATGGCAAGTGTTCAGGATCGGCGTCAGGGTTGAGCGCGCCAAGGCTGGCCAGCGGCGGTGGGCGGCCTTTGGTGACAGGTGCAAAAACCCGTGGTGGTTTGTCGGCGTTTGCCAACCATCGGGCGGCCAGAATCGGCGACCTTGGCTTTGTGGCGGCTTTGGCCGGGGTTGCGGTGATCGCGGGCCGGATTAAAGTCGCCGGTTTTGCGTCTTGCCAGCCGGGTGACAGGAACCATCTCGATGACCGCCGCAGCGACGCGGCCTGAAATGGTCATCGGCAAATATCAACGATAGCGAATCTCGTGCGGCATGCCCTCTGAGAGCGCCAGAACGCGAGGAGGACACATGCCACCCACTCAGAGCCCGGGAACGCCGGACAGATCGCTTGCAACCGACCCCAAGGTGGCCGAGGCGCTTGCAGCGCTTGTGACCGAGGCCCGGTTGGCGTCGCGATGGGCCGGGCTTTCGCAAGCGTCTGACATGGCCCATAAACGGATATTGACCTCTTTCCTGGAACGCGGCGACCCACCCGGCATCGAGCCGTTTCAGGCCGACGTGCTTGATGATCTCAGCCGACGTGACCTTGTGCATGTTCGCGACGGCAAGATCGCGCTGGCATATCCGTTTGCGACGGATCGGACGGATTTTTTCGTATCGGTGGCAGGCCGCCCGGCGCTGGTGACATGCCTGTGCCCGGTTTGCCGGTCGCCGACGCATGTGAGCCTTTCGGAAGATGGGCTGACAATCAAAAGCGCATCTAAGCCCGACGCCCGTGTCTGGACCGGCATTCAAGAGGTCGGCGCTTGTGCCGCCGACAGTCAATGCAAATCCATGCTGTTATTCTGCTCGCCTGCACATCTTGACGACCGGAAGTACAATCAACCTGCGGACCCACGCGGGTTTGATCTGACTCTGCAACAAGGCGTCCAGCTTGGCGCGGCCATTTTCGGACCGTTTTTGCAGCGCCACATCCGCGAGGCGACATCTTGAATTCGCTTGCAACATACGCCTTCGCGGCGGGCGCCGTCGCTACGGTCAACCCATGCGGTTTCGCCCTTCTGCCTGCATGGTTCGCACGCGGAATGGCGGCTCATGCCCATCGGCCTGCGGCAGAGAGGCTGGTGCGTTCGGTATTGTCAGGCGGCGCGGTCAGCCTGGGATTTGTGACAATATTTGCAATTGCCGGCGTGATATTTGCGTCCGGCGCCGGCTGGGTGGGCCCGGCCCTGCCGTGGATCGGGATCGTTCTGGGCCTCGGTCTGGCGCTGGTCGGGGCCGGTTGGGTCACCGGCACGCGCTTGCCCGGCCTGCCTTATGTTGCCGCATGTCAACGCGTGAATACCCGATACGGGGCTTTCGGCTTTGGTCTGTCTTACGGGCTGGTCTCGATTTCCTGCACGCTGCCGGTCTTCATGTCGGTGGCTGGCCTGACCTTTCTTCTGGAGGATACGCCCTCACCTGTTGGCATGCTGTCGTTTCTGGCGGGTGCCGCATCGGTCCTGACGCTGGTTTCGGTGGGTGGCACCGTTTCGGGGTCAGGGCTAGCGCAGTTTGTGCAGGGTCAGACAAATCTGTTGCGAAAGCTGGCTGGCGCCCTGACATTCTTGGCCGGTATTTATATCGTCCTCTATTGGGGCAGGTTGTTTTTTGACAACACGCGCTGGGCCGATGCGGTCACAAATACAATCGGCGGCTATGGGTCTGCGGCCCGAATGTTTGTTTCGTCAAGTTTTGGCATTGCGGTTCTTTTGCTGGGCGCGGTGACGGCCGCAGGATCAGCCTGGGTGCTGTTTCGCCTTGGAAAAGGACAAAATGGCGGCGGCACGATCCTGATGAACGCGGACCCAAAGCCTGAAACCGATACCCAGGCGAATTGAACCTGCCGCCGCTGGCGGGGCGCGCGGCCGACCTTCGCCGAAACCGCAGAACAAGGGACGTTGAAAAATGGCTGATGAATTTGATCTGATTGTCATCGGGGCGGGCACCGGCGGCAATGGCGTTGCCCGGATGGCGGCCGCCGCTGGCTGGAAAGTGGCAAGCATCGATTGCCTGCCTTATGGCGGCACCTGCGCGCTGCGGGGCTGCGACCCGAAAAAAATGCTGATCGCGGTCACCGAAGGCGTTGACTGGGCACACAACATGCGCGGCAAGGGGCTGAAAGCGCAGGTTTCGATCAACTGGCCGGACATGATCGCCTTCAAACGCACGTTCACCGATGTCATGCCGCCCCGGATGCAAGCCGGGCTGGAAAAGGCGGGCATCACCACGCTGCAAGGCACCGCGCGGTTTACCGGCCGCGATGCAATCGAGATCAATGGCGACACGTTGCGAGCGAAGCATTTCCATATCGCGACCGGTGCCCGGCCGATGACACTGAACATTCCCGGCGAGGATCATCTGGTCACCAGCACCGATTTTCTCGAGCTTGCGGCGCTGCCTGACAGGGTCGCATTCGTGGGCGGCGGTTTCATCGCCATGGAATTCGCCCATGTCTCGAAACGCGCCGGTGCCGCCGAGGTCACGGTGCTGGAGATGATGGACCGGCCGCTTGGCAATTTCGATCCTGATCTGGTGGCAATGCTGGTCGAGGCGACCGCTGATCTGGGGGTGGACCTGCAAACGAGCGCGAGAGTTCGGGAAATCCGCAAGTCCGGGGTGACGTTCGAGGTGGATTATGAAACGCCGATTGGCACCCGAACCGTGGCTTGCGACCTTGTCGTGCATGCCACCGGTCGGGTGCCGAACATCGACGAATTGAACCTCGAAGTCTCAGGCGTCGAATATTCACGGCGCGCGATCAAGGTCAGCCCCTACATGCGCACCACCAATCCGGCCATTTTCGCCGCCGGCGATTGTGCCGACAGCGGCCCGAACCTGACCCCGGTTTCAGCCAACGAGGGCCGGATCGTCGGAAAGAACCTGCTGGCCGGCAAGGACGAGCGCGCGGTGGCATACCCGCCAATCCCCAGCGTGGTCTTTACCCTGCCGCAGGTTGCAACGGTCGGTCTGTCCGAGGCGGCGGCGCGCGAGCAGGGCCTGGAGTTTGAAACGCATTTTGACAAGACCAGCGGCTGGTATTCGTCGATGCGGGTCGGTGCCAAATGGTCCGGGTTCAAGGTTCTGGTCGAGAATGGCAGCGGCCTGATCCTTGGCGCCCATCTTATCGGGCCCGGCGCCGAAGAACAGATCAACCTTTTTGCCATGGCCATGGGGGCGGGCATATCGGCGAACAAAATCAAGGCGATGATCTTTGCCTATCCAAGCTATGCCTCGGACCTAGGGTCGATGCTGTGATCCGCGCAATCAGATAACACGCATCTTGCGACTGTGGGATCATCAGCCCGCAGGGCGCTGACTTGGGCATGAATACGCGCGCGCGGCAGCGGAATCATGTGGTGTCGTTTGAACGTTGCGGCTGGAATACCAGGTGATCTCCATATGGAAACGCAGTTTTGCGGGCCACAGGATTGTATTCCCACATCCGACAAAACCGGTTGTCAAGCAACGCAGTGATTTGCGGCCGATGACGGGCGAACGCGCTCTGCCATTGTGCGGGGCCTTCCGCCACACCTATTTGTCGCGTTTATCTTTGCCTGGATGCCGCACCTCTCGCGCCATCAGCGCGTCGATCATCACATTCCGGTCGGCCAGCAAAATGACCCCTGGCAATGGGTGCCTGAGGATTTCATGAGTGTTTCTTCTGTCTCACGACGATAATATGCGTTTTTTTGCAGCTTCTGGCTGTGTTTACCTAAGATCATCCGGCAGCAGTGCCTCAGGTAAATTCTGGTAACAGACCGGCCGCAAAAAGCGGCGGATCGACAGGGTTCCCACAGACGTTGCGCCAAAATTGGTAGATGCGGGATAGGGGCCGCCGTGGACCATCGTGTCGCAAACCTCGACGCCGGTCGGGAAGCCATTTGCCAGCAGCCGGCCAGCTTTGCGTTCAAGGACCGGCATAAGACGCTGCCCGGTCCCGGTATCATCCGCGTCCATGTGCAGGGTGCAGGTCAACTGACCTTGCAATGACTTTGCCAGATCCAGCATCTGATCCACGTCTTCCACCCTGACAATCAGCCCAAGCGGGCCGAAGACTTCTTCGCCCAATGCCCTGTTGCCAAGCCATTCGGCACCGGTGGTTGAAAACAGGTAAGGCATCGCTGAACGAAGATCGCACGTTGAGTTAAGAACTTCTTGTACACCGTTTGCGCCTGCAATCCGGTCGCGACCCTCTCGGTAAGCATCGGCAATGCCGTCTGTCAGCATGGTCTGGGCTCCGACAGGTTCAAGTGCCTTTCTCGCGGCATCGATGAATGCATCAGCGTCAGCGCCGTCGATGACCACGGCGATGCCGGGGTTGGTGCAGAACTGTCCCGCGCCCATGGTCAGCGATCCGGCCCAGCCTTCAGCAAGGGCCTGACCACGCGCTTTTAGCGCTGCGGGAAGCAGGAACATGGGGTTTACCGACCCAAGTTCTCCGAAAAAGGGGATTGGTTTGTCACGTTGGGCGCAGAGATCAAACAGGGCACGCCCGCCAGCAAGCGAGCCAGTGAAACCCACAGCATTGATCAGCGGGTGCTGCACAAGCGCTGTGCCCACATCACGTTGGCCACCCTGAATGAGAGAGAAGACGCCGGGGTGAATACCGCATCTGGAAATGGCGGCGGCAATTGCCTCGGCAACGATCTCGCCGGTTCCGGGGTGGGCACTGTGCCCCTTTACGACCACGGGGCACCCGGCGGCGAGTGCAGAGGCGGTGTCGCCCCCAGCCGTTGAAAAGGCCAGCGGAAAGTTCGAGGCACCAAAGACAGCCACGGGTCCGATCGGGCGCTGGACCATTTGAAGATCCGGTCGGGGCAACGGTGCCCGGTCTGGCAGGGCTATGTCATGCCGGATGTCCAGATAATGACCGGCCGAGATGTGAGATGCGAACAACCTTAGTTGCCCCGTGGTGCGTCCACGCTCACTTTCCAGGCGCGCCTTTGGTAGACCGGTTTCTTGCGTGCCGATCTCGGTGATCGCGTCGCCGCGTACTTCGATTTCGTCGGCAATCGCGTTCAGGAATTCCGCGCGCTCTGACCGCGCCGAATACCCGTAGGCCCAAAAGGCTTCCTCAGCGGCCTGACATGCCGCATCGACAAGTGCGGGGGTTCCAATCGAAAACTGGTGAGTTGGGCCATGTGCCGGAGAGGATGCGAATTCGGTTTCTCCGGCGACCCAATCGCCTGCAATCAGGTGTTTTCCGTGTGGGGTAAACGTCATTTTTCTGGTCTCAATTCACTTCAGGTTTAAGGGTGACTTTGCCCGGTTTGGGGCAATTTTCCGAACAGAACGGCACTTTCCGGGTATTATTCAGACTGTTCGGTGCGCCACTTTTGGAATTCGGCTAGGTTTTCTTCCTTTGTTGCCGGGTACAGCCCGATGATGGAAGCGCCAGCCTTGACTTTGCTTAGGACAAAATCTTCATAGGCGGTCATTTCAGCGGCCTCGATCGCGGTTTCGTCGGCAAGATGGGCCGGAATGACGATGACGCTGTCATCATCACCCACCAGGATATCGCCCGGAAACACCGGCGCGTCGCCGCACCCGATGGGCACGTTAATGTCGATCGCTTCGTTTGTGGTCAGGTTGGTCAGGCTGGCAGGTCGATTGTGATACGAGTGAATCTCCAGATCGGCGATATTCATCGCGTCGCGGAAGCCACCATCGGTCACAACGCCGGCGACGCCACGCGCCAGGAGGCGATTGATCAGGATGTCCCCGGCCGAAGCGGCATAGGCATTTTTGCGGCTGTCCATCACCATCACATGTCCCGGAGGGCAGGATTCAACCGCAAGACGTTGCGGATGCTGCGGATTTCGGAACTCAGCCAGCTGGTTGCGGTCTTCGCGGGCTGGCATGTAACGCAGAGTAAATGCTGGTCCAACCATGTTGCGGCCCTTGCCTGCAAGGGGTCTGACATCCTGGATTACCTGGCCGCGCAAGCCGTGCTTGTACATGACAGTTGCCAGAGTTGCGACCGATACCTTTTCCAGCAACGCGCGTGTTTCTGGTTTCAGGGGGTGTTCGGACATCGAGAATCCTTTCATTTCAATGCAGTCGTTGGGTGAGAGAGAGATTCATGCGCTCCGCTCGGCTTTGTTGTGGCGAATGGAAGAGTACAGCGACATGAGAATGAAGCCTGCTCCGACGAGGCCAGTGATAAGTTCCGGGATATGCCAGAGAGATTGGGCATACATGATGACAGACAGAACCAGCACTGCGTAAAAGGCGCCATGTTCCAGGTAGCGGAACTGCGTCAGCATTTTACGCTCAACCAGCATGATGGTCATCGAACGCACGTAAAATGCACCAATCCCCAGACCGATGGCGATAAGGAAAAGGTTCTGCGTCAGGGCAAAGGCACCGATAACACCGTCAAAGGAAAAGCTGGCATCCAGAACTTCGAGATAAAGAAACGCGCCCAGACCGCCCTTTGTGGCGAGGTTCTGAACATCTTTTTTGGCATCCAGCAAGTGCCCGACAAGTTCCACCGCGAGGAAAGTCAAAAGCCCGCAAATCGCAGCAAACAGAAAGGTCGCGCTTTCGTCGCCGGGCAGGAAGGTCGTGAAAATAAGCGCGAAGAACAAGACAAAGGCTATTTCCAGACCACGGATCGAAGCCCAGCTTCTCAGGCGGCATTCGATCAGCCTGATCCAGTCCACCTCTTTCGACTGATCGATAAAGTAAGTGAGCGCCACCATCATCAGGAAGGTTCCGCCAAAGGCAGAGATACCGATACGCGATTCATCCATAATGCGTGCGTATTCCTGTGGCTCGGTGGCCGCCAGAATGATCGCGCTGATGGGGCCGATCTTGGCGGCAATGGCCACGACGGCCAGCGGGAAAATGATCCGCATCCCGAAGACGGCGATCACGATACCCCAGGTTAGAAACCGGTGCTGCCACTTGGGTTCCATGGTTTCCAGAATGTTCGCGTTGACGACGGCGTTGTCAAAGCTGAGCGATATCTCAAGGATCGCCAGCACGGTTCCAATCAGAAAAAAGGACATCGCGCCGCCAACAGTCCCGGTCGTCTGGTAACCAAGCCAGTAGGCTAGTGCCAATCCAATGGCGGTGAACAGGAAGGGCCAACGGAAATATTTAAGTAACTGGTTCATGGGGTTGCCCCTTGAGGCTGGGCGCTGCCGCACGCGGGTGAAATTAGGGTTTGGCCCGAGAAATGCGCCAAGAGATTGCCAACCGCGATCCGGGTCATTGCTTCGCGGGTTTCGACGGTTCCGCTGGCGTGGTGTGGATATAGGACGACGTTGGGCAAACCTGTCAGGTTCGGGTCGGGATGAGGCTCGTTCAGGTAAACGTCCAGACCCGCCGAACCCAGCGCCCCGGTACGCAGGCAATTGATGAGAGCCGGTTCATCCACGACACTGCCACGCGCGATATTTATCAATGTACCCGTCGGGCCAAGGCGGCGTAGAACGGTCTCGTCGACCAATCCCTTGGTGCCGGGACCACCGGGAATAGCGACCACCAGCACGTCGCTCCAGTCCGCCAGGGTAGTCGCGGTGGCGAAATAGGTGTAATCGACATTCTTTGGGCTGCGCGTGAAGTATCCGATTTTCATTCTCATGGCCTGCAATCGCAAGGCGATTTCAGTACCGATTATGCCCAGGCCGAGAAGTCCGACATGTTTACCTTTGAGTGCTGTCAAAAGCGGGTAAGGGCCATTTCGGCCCCATTGACCCGAGCGCACGTAGGCATCGCCCGGCACTTGGTGTTTGAGGGCCGATAAAACCAGCATCACCGCAGTATCTGCGACATCGTCTTTGAGCGCGAGCGAGGCATTGGTCAATGTGATCCCACGCCGCGCCAGCGCGACGTGATCGACACCTTCATATCCGGCAGTTGTACATGCCACGATCTCAAGATGCGGAAGATGCTCCAACTCTTTGGCACCCAATTGGTCTTTGCCATTCATAACGACCGCATGACAACACGAACCGACTTTGGCCAGAAACGCCGCCTTGTTTTCGGCCCTGTCCAAGCGGTGCAGTTCACATCCAGCGGCAAGAGTGTCGAGCCCAGTGGGCCATATGGAAGACATGACCAGAACGTTTGGTTTTGTCACTGGGCAAGCCCCTGAAGTTCTCGCAATGCGGTCTTGCGCTGCGCCTGAATGTCCGGATCAGGGCTCAGGCTCGCGGCGATCAGGTTTCGTGTGTAGGTCTCTCGCGGAGCCTCAAAAATCTGCTCCACAGGGCCTTGTTCAACAATCTTGCCACCCTGCATAACGATGACGCGATGGGCGAAGTCGCGAACCAGCGGAAGATCGTGGGCGATAAAGAGATAGCTTAGTCCTAGTTCGTCCTGGAGCGCAGTCAAAAGTGAGAGAACCTGGGCCTGAATGGAAACGTCCAGAGCTGAAACCGCCTCGTCACAGATGATCAGCTTGGGTTGCAGAGCCAGGGCGCGCGCAATGGCGATACGTTGACGTTGTCCGCCGGAAAACTGGTGAGCATACCGATTCATGTGTTCGGCCTTCAGACCGACCTGTTCCAGCAATTCGCAGACGCGCGCCTTCCACCTGGACTTTTCCAGGATCTCGGGGTGAATGACAAACGCTTCCGATACGATCTTGAAAATGGACATGCGCGGGTTCAGCGACTGGGTTGGATCCTGAAATACCATCTGGATATCCCGGCGCATTTTGAACAGGTCCCTGGCGCTCATGCTGATCAGATCGCGCCCTTCGAACAGCGCCTCGCCGGCGGTTGCTTCCTCAAGACGCAGCAGCGTTTTCGCGAGGGTGGATTTCCCGGACCCGGACTCTCCGACGATGGCCACGGATTCCCCGGCAAGCACCGTCAGGCTGACATTGTCCAGCGCGACAAAAGCTTCATAGTGTTTCGATAGGCCGTTCACTTCCAGGATGGGCTTGACAGAGTGATGCAGCTGCTCAGCCATCTCGCCATTACCTGGCACGGCGCCGATCAGGTTTTTGGTATAGGGGTGACGGGGGTTGTGATAGACATCACGCGCGCTGCCGGTTTCGACGATTTCGCCAGCATTCATCACGACGACGCGGTCCGCCACTTCGGCGACAACCCCGAGGTCATGGGTGATCAGCAACAGGCCCATGCCGGTTTCTTCCTGCAATTCTTCCAGTAATGTCAGAATCTGAGCCTGAACGGTCACATCAAGCGCGGTCGTCGGTTCATCCGCGATCAGGATGTCCGGTTTCAAGGCCAACGCCATGGCAATCATGATGCGCTGCCGCTGCCCGCCGGAAAACTGGTGAGGATAAGCGTCGACCTTGGTTTCAGCTTCCGGGATGCCCACACGTTTCAGCAATTCGATGGTGCGTTTTCGGGTTTCCGATTTGCTGATTCCGTGGGCTGCCATGGTTTCCGCAATCTGAAAACCGATCGTATAAACCGGGTTCAGGTGGCTCAGCGGATCCTGAAAGATCATTGCGATCCGATGGCCGTTCAGCGTGCGCCGTTCCTCGGCGGACATGTCGAGCAGTTTCTTATGCTCAAACAGGATTTCACCAGAGGTAATCTCGCCGGGAGGCATGTCAATCAGGTTCAGAATGGCCGAAGCGGAAACCGATTTGCCCGAGCCGGATTCGCCCAGAATCGCCAGCGTTTCGCCGCGATCCAGATGCCAGCTCACGTCGCGAACTGCCTTTACTGTTCCGTGTGAGGTATGGAATTCTACCGAGAGATTGCGAACTTCAAGAAGGCGCTCACCCATTTTTCTTCCTCACGTTTTCAAGGCGCCAGCGCTGTGCGGGATCAAGTGCAGTCCGCAACCAGTGTGACAACAGGTTCAGTGACAGGGTGGTCAGGATGATCGCAAGGCCGGGCCAAAACGACAGCGACCAGGCTGTCGTCAGGTATGGGCGACCCTGAGCCACCATCAGACCCCAGGTGATTTCGGGCGGCTGGATGCCGATCCCAAGGAACGACAATGAGGACTCGGCCAGCATCACAAACGCGAAATCCAGTGTGGCGATTGTCACAAGGGTCGGAAAGACGACGGGCAGGATGTGCCGAAAAACAATTCTTGGGGTAGATGCACCCATGACACGTGCGGCCTGCACGAACATCCTTTCACGCACCTCCAGCGTTTCCGCACGCGAGGTTCTCAGGTAGATCGGGATGCGGGTGATGGCGAGAACGAACACCAGGTTGAAGACAGAGCTTTCCAGCATGAACAACACGATCACCGCCAGCAGGAGCGAAGGAAAGGACATGATGACGTCGGCCAGTCGCATGATGACCTGGCTTGCGATCTTGGACGTGTAGCCAGCAAGCAAGCCCAGTGAAGTGCCAATTGTCAGGGAAAAGAATACGGCACCGGCGGCGACGAATATTGTGTTCTGGGCTGCGACGATGATGCGCGCAAGCAGTGGGCGTCCCAACGCATCCCCGCCCAACCAAAACAGCCAGGGCTTGGAAAAATCAAAGGGCGGTGCGTTGCGCCCACGCAGGTTTTGTTTGGTCGCGATATCCTCAAACAAGAGCGGCCCGAAAACGGCACAAAACAGGATCAGTAGCAGGAACAGGACCGAAACGAATGCGAACTTGTCGGCCCACAACATCCGCAGCGTGCGGATAACCGGGTTCGGCGCGTCAGGCACACCGGGGAACTCAGGCGTCAAAGGATCAGGATGAGACATGGGTCAGTACCTGATCCGGGGATCGAGGATCGTGTAGAGGATATCGATCAGGATGTTCATGATGAAGATCGCCATTGCCGTGACCATGATGGCCGCAAGAACCACTGTGAAGTCACGCTGGAGGATTGAATCGATCATCAGCTTGCCAACACCCGGGAAACCAAAAATGGTCTCGACCACGACGGCACCGTTCAACAACGCTGCGGCCTGATCGCCAATCACCGTAATAACTGGCAAAAGAGCGTTTCGCAGAGCGTGAACAAAGATAATCGGCCGAATTTTAACACCTTTGGCCCGGGCCGTCTTGACATAGGCGGATCCCAGGGCAGTGATCATCGATCCACGCACGACTTGCAGGATCAGTCCAAATGGACGGATAAAGAGAACCGCTATGGGAAGAACCCAGTGCCAGATGGTTCCAGTCCCGGATGTCGGCACCCAGCCAAGGGTCACCGAGAACACGACGATGGCGACGATGGCGACCCAGAAATCAGGCGCGCTGGCCCCGATAAGTGAAAAGAACGTGGCGACGCGGTCAAAAACGCCCCCGACGTAATAGGCCGCAAGAGACCCCAGGATGATGGCGAAGGTCACAACCAAGGACATCGTGATCAAAGCCAGTTGCAGTGTCCAGGCAAAGCCCCGAAGGACAACATCAATGGCTGGTTCAGACCGTCGGATCGAGTCGCCAAAATCCAGGCGGATAAGGTCGCCCATATAGAGCAGGAACTGCACAAACAGCGGCTTGTTCAAACCATGGATTTCCCGGAACTGATTGCGGCTCTCTTCCGAGGCATCCAGCGGCAGATAAAGGCCAGTCGGATCACCGGTAAGCCGGCTCAGGAAAAAAACAAGCAGGACCAGACCGACAAGTGAAATTCCACTTGCAATTGCTCGTTTTCCTAAAAATTTCAACATGGCGCCAGATCTTTTGATTAGGTGATCTGCGGGCGACAGATGCCGCCCGCAGCAGGGTTTTGGTTACTTGAACTCGATCTGTGACAACTGCAGCTCGCTGTTGGTCCGGATCGTCGGCGCAAAGTCGAGGCGGTCATTGACGCGACTGAAACCAACCATATGGAACAACATGACGTCCGCAATGATCTCTTCGTGGAGGTAGCCGAACAACTCTTTCCACTTGGCGGCACGTTCGTCACCCGTTGCAGCCGTTGCGTCGGCAATCATAGCATCGACTTTTGGATCTGTCAGACCCGACTGCTGACCTTGCGAGTGATACTTGAAGTACATCGAGAACACCGGATCGCCGTTGGCATTGTCGTGCTGTGCTTCGATAAGCTCCGGGCCACGGTTCTCTGGGAACGGCTTGGCATAACGCTCTAGCCATTCGGCCACTTCGACCATCTCAAGTTTCATATTGAAACCAACATCCTGATACATGGCAAGTAGGGCTTCCATCATTTCCAGCACGTTTGCGAAGTTATTGATACGGCCGACCAGAGTGATCTCGGCATCCACAGGGACACCATCCGCCTTTGCCTCGGCCAACAGCGCCTTGGCACGATCGGGATCGTACGGGTAAGGTTTCAAATCCTGGTCATAACCGATGGTCGAGGGCGGCGTGATGCCCGTCGCCAGCAGTGTCCCATTGGCCAGAATGGTGCCGACAAAGGCTTCACGATCAACCGCAAGGCTCAGCGCTTCGCGAACACGGCGATCATTAAGTGGAGGCTGTGCGTGTTCGATCCGAAGAAATACGGTCTCTGAGTTTGGATAGGAAAAGTCCATTGCCGGATCGGTAGCGTCCTGCAGCGCAATGTTTGGCGCAATATCAGCCTCGCCCGCTGCAACCATTGCTGCGCGAACAGCACTGTCGGCACGGAACACATAGGTCGCAGACTGAACGGTTGGCTGCGCGCCCCAATAGTTGGGATTTGCGGTCAACGTGATGGACTGACCACGGATGTATTCATCGAACGTATACGGGCCGGTACCAATCGGCTGATCGACAAAACTGTCAAGCGGCGTATCTTGGGGCGTGACCGTCACGGTGGACATCAGCATCGGCAATATGGGCTGTGCGGGGTCCGCGGTTACGTCGATCGTATTGGCGTCGATGATATTGGACGTGATTTCGATGCCGCCAAAGAATTTGGCACCAATTTCACAGGCAATGTCAGGCGATTTCATCCGGACGAGCGAATGTGCCACGTCCGCGGCATCCATGGCCGAACCGTCGCTGAATGTTACGCCCTGACGCAAATTGAACCGCCAGGTACCGTCCCCCCTGTCTTCCCAGCTTTCGGCCAGGCGTGGCTGTAGACCGGTTTCGGGGTCCATTTCCGTGACGGTTTCCGAGATGTTCTGAAACAGAACCCGGCCGACGTTGGATTTCGTAGCCGAGCAAGGCTCGACGATTTCAAGCTCTTCCGACAGAACAACAGTGACAGAGTTGCCCTGTGCCTGTGCTCCGAAAGCGACTGTCGAAGCAAACAGCGACGCCGCGATCAAGTGAGTTTTTCGGTTCATTTGGTCCTCCCAAAGTTTCCTAGGTGCAAGCCCCCATCAAGTGATGTTCAAGGGGATATTGACGTTGCATGTTTTAAAGTTGGGAATGTTCAGAGGAATGTAAATTTCAAATTTGGATTGTTGTGATACATATTTTGTATCATACAGCTTAGAACAGGGCGGGCCATTGACGGAGCATGACATGGCGCAAGGGCAGTTTGAATTCTTTCAGATGCGGTGTTTTGTGGCCGTAGCTGAAGAGCTCAGTTTTCGTGGTGCAGCGCAACGGTTGAACATGACTCAGCCACCCTTGTCGCGACAGATAAAGCTACTGGAGGAACGCATAAACCTGGTATTGCTCGAACGCAGCAACAAACATGTCCGGCTAACGTCCGCCGGCGAAAGCTTTTATCGCAGTGCGATCGATATTATTCAACGATCTGAACATGCTATCCTGAATGCCCGCCAGGCAGAACGGGGCGAACTTGGGAATATTTCGATTGGGTTCGTTCCTTCTGCTGCGATTCAATTCATCCCTTTGATCGCACAACGCATGGCGGATACCATGCCCAATGTCGGCTTCACTCCGATCGAGATGATGGGATATGAGGTCATCGAGTCGCAACGTTCCGGGCGGATTGATTTTGGCCTTACCAGGATGGAGCAGCCGCGCGGCGAAATCGAACGCTTCAAGGCGGTCAGCGAACCCTTTGTGATGGCTATTCCAAAGTCTCATACTCTTGCCCAAAAACCGGATTTGACCATCTCTGATTTCGATGGACAGCCCTATGTGTCCTTCACAAAGGACAGGGGCGGGTTCTTGATGGAGACGCTCAGCGCATTGTTCTTGGCCTGCAGAATCACCCCCAAGACACGCATTGAAGCCAGCCAGACGCATGCCGTCATCAACATGGTCAACCACGGTTTGGGTTTCGCAGTTGTGCCAAGATCCGTGCAGATCATGCGGCTGCCCAACATCGAATTCAGAGAAATCGAGCTACCGAAGCAATTCCGTTCTGACATGTATCTGGTGTCGAAATCGGGGCACAAATCAGCGGTTCGTGATCGCGTCAAAGGCCTTGTCATCGAAGTTCTCGCGCCATTCAGGGACCCTGGGCGGGGATAAGGAAAGCGGGCGTTCTTGCAAATTCAACAGCCCAGGATCACCGTCAACACGAGGCTTGGCATCGAAATTCACTGTCCAGTTGCACGGCGTTGTTCTGTTCCCTGCTTGCGGTTCGCGATCAAACGAGCACATCCAGCAATAAATGATTGAATGCCGTCGCGGCGGTTTCATCTGGTGCATCAAATCGCCGGTCTGGCTATCGATGGCCGGATCAGCGTTGCAGGACGGTATAGAAGCGATATCAGTTAAGGGCTATCGAGCGCAGAAATTTCTGGCAACAAGTTCGACATTTTTCATCCAAAATTGCGGACTGGTACTGGAATGCCAATCAAGATCATTGATTTTGGTAGCTGGGCCAATTTTCAAAGGCAGCGAGGGCCTCCGCCGACCGAGCGCACCAAAGCGACCACGGGGGTTCTGGAATGCCCCACCGCGACCAAAATTGCTTATTTCAAAACATCCAGTTTTTGGTTCGGGCCGTCCTCTGGGCTGACTTCCGCGGTCCGTGCACTGCGTGCCTCGACTGTTTCGAAATCAAACCCTCGAAAGATGAACCAAAGCGCCATGACCATTTCCTGGACAGCAATCGGGATTAGAACAAGTTGCGCCATCGGGGGCAGGGGGATGACTGCGGCGGTTCCTAAAAGGATCAGCAGGATGACAATGCCAATAAGGCCCCAGACCGAAATCCAACGTGGGATCAGTCGCGCATGAAACAACGTGCCATAAAGGCAGATCGCGCCCAATGCGAAAATAATATTGTAAAGCGGGCCATCCGTGTTGGCCCAGAAATTCTGCGCTCTGATAAGCGCCAAGGTGTTCGCTGCAGAGGCCAATTCAGTCCCTGCGACCTGTGCCTCGCTGAGTGAAAGCAGCGCCAGTTTGTTGGTCAGCGCGACGGTGATCAGGATGATGCCTTCGAGCGCGCGGAAAAAGAAATAGGACAGCGCCATACCGATGCTGACGCGGCTCAGGACCGGAAAGATGAAGGCACCGATCAGCGGCATTGCAAGGATGCAGATCAGTTCGATCAACAAGCCAATCAAGATGACCGTCTTGTATTGTGCGGCGATGGTCAGCACGTCAGGCGCGTCGAGATAGGATCGATAAAAAACCTCGCCAAGAAAAAGGAATGAAGTCGCAATTATGAACAGAACACCGACGATGACGCCTGTGCGCCTCGTGTTTGTTTCATCAAGAGGCACGGCCGGTCTCCTGCGCTATGCCGCTTACGTCCAGGCCACGCGTCAGAAGCCAGAGCGCGAGCGCCATTTCGTTGATCCAGATCGGCAGTGAAAGAAACATGTCCGTGGTGCCGCCGATTTCGATTTGGTCAAACAGGATCAGAGTGCAAGACAGCAGCAGCAAAAGCCCGCCCACAAGCCCCCAAAGCGAAAGAACGCTTGGGACAAGTCGTTGGGCAAAGAGGACCGGATAAAGAAGAAGTGTCCCAACACTGAAGACGATCAGAACCAGCAGGAAAACCGTATCGTGTAGGCCAAGGACCAATTCCGTGTTGTCCGCAGTTGACGACATTGCCAGAAACGCCGCCGCCGTCGCGCCCAGTGCGCCTTCGATGACGCGAAGCCCAACGTAACCCACCGCCGTTGTCTCGGCGAACCGGCGCAGAACGGGATAAAGCGCAATGGCGATCCCTGCGCTGGCCAGTGCATTGGCGAGCTCAAGCAGAGTGGCAAGCGCAACAAGGTTCCCCTGCGATGCAATCTCAGAACGAGACCCGTCTAGAAGCGGTGCCATGATTATTTGGCTGGCCATTGTTGCGGCTGTCGCCACGATGAAAAGCACACCAGCTAGCCGTGAGGCCATGCGGGCTTGGATTTCAATGGACCCGGTTGAGACGGGGCCGCCATCTGCAAGTGCAGAGTTCATGATAGATTCCACCTTATCTACCCTTGGTTTCGGTCATTCTTGGCAATCAATGACTAAAACCTACCGCATCGATTTGGTCAGACATTGATGCAAATCAGTCAAGGGGGCGGGGGTGTCGCCTATTTGATAATACATGCGCAAAAGCGCGATCCGATTGGGAGGAGGCGGATGACCAGTAAAAAACAAGCAGGTGTTTCGACGGTCACAACCCCGGCGATCAAGTCGATACAGGTTCTCAGTTCAGGTTGGGCCGAACAGCACAAAGAACATCGCTATGGCACCTGGAAACCCCGACTGCTCTGGGCGCTGACATCGCGCAGTTGGGTCAGGCTTCCTTTGACCTATTTCCTGATCGATCACCGGGACGGACCTGTACTGTTCGACACCGGGCTGGATCCGGCCATTGCGACAGATCCGGGTTATATCTCGCAGGCGATCGGCCGATTTTTGCTACGGCGGATTTTCCGTCTTCATATTTCGCAAAAGGACCGGTTGGACAGAGTTCTTGCGAAAGCTGGCTATCGTGCGCTGGACATCAGGATTGCCGCTCTGTCCCATCTTCATTTCGATCATGTGGGCGGGATTGCACATGTGCCACAGGCCAAGTTGCTGGTCAGCGAGCGGGAATATGCACAGCTTTCGAACCCGCATCCGGAACGCGAATGGATTTTGAAAGAGCATATCGCAATTCCCGGTGCCCAATGGCAGCCCGTCGGGTGGCAACCCACCGATGATCCGTTGTTCACGGATTTCGAAGGCGTCCACGATGTCTTGGGCGACGGATCGATGATCCTTTTGCCAACGCCGGGCCATACGCCGGGATCGCTGTCGATGCTGATCCGTCAAGAAGGGTGGGCACCGGTCCTGTTGGTGGGCGATCTGACATATGAGGCCCGACTGTTAGAGCAGAACATCGCGCCGGGCACCGGCGACAAGGCAATGCTCCTTTCTTCTTTTGCCAAGGTGAAGGCATTAAAAAAACGCCTTCCTGATCTGGTCATTGTGCCTTCGCATGATTTCGCGGCGACAAACGACATTGCCTGGGCCACCGGCACCTCGACAAGAGCAGGCCCATAGCCAAAAACCGAGTATGGGCAAGAGCACCACGGATTTTGTTTTCGTTTTCGGGAAACATCAAAATTTGATCAACGATGCTTGTCAAACCCTGGCTCTCGACAGGATTGATTTTGATCAGTCCGGCTTGCCGCGCGGCATGTCATTCTCTCAATCAATCCGGACCAAGGCTTGGGGGCATCACATGGAAACTGAACATCCGAATATTCAACTTGTGAAGCGCCTGGACATCACCGATTTGGCATCCTCCCAGGATCTGTTCGCCAAGGATTTTGTCTGGCACTATTTCAATCCCAATCTGCCAGAGATCGCGGGCGATTATGTCGGACTCGATGGTCTGCGGTCCTTCTTCCAAATCATTGGCGGAAAGACAGGCGGGACCTTCAGGGTTGAACCGGTCTCAATCACCGCCGTGGGCGATGAACTGGTCGTCGTCCATGTGCGCGACTGGCTTACATTTCAGGGCCAATCCATTGCGCTGGATGTTGTTGTCGTGTGGCGCATCAACGGCGGACGCTTTGTTGAGGCCTGGGACATCGTACCGGTTCAATCAAGGGAGGTGACAGATGCAGGACACTAACGAAACCCATTGGGACGCCATCGTTGTCGGCTCAGGCATGGGCGGCATGACATCGGCAGCCGCGCTGGCCAAGATGGGTCACAAGGTATTGCTTTTGGAACAATACAAGACATTGGGCGGCCTGACGCACAGCTTTTCTCGGGAAGGCTTCTCATGGGACGTTGGAATTCACTATCTCGGCTGCGTCGCTCCCGATGACCGGGAACGGGAATTTATCGATTGGCTTACCCACACGCCAATGAAATTCGAACCCATGGGGGCAGTCTATGACAACCTGCATCTCGCAGACGCCCCGCCACTTGCGCTGTCGCGCCCCTTTGAGGCGCAGGAGCGCGACCTGAAGGATCGGTTTCCCGACGAAGCCGAAGCGATCGAGGCATGGATCGCAGCACTTCGGGAAGGGCGGGAAACGATGTACACGGTGGCTTCAACCCGTGCCATGCCGGACTTTGTGGGCCAAATGATTGAATGGTGGAACCACCGGGCCATCGATAAATGGTGCAGGCGCACAACGCAGGATGTTGTCGACAGCATCACGCAAAATCCGGACCTTGCCGCGGCCTTTACCGCGCAATGGGGGGATCACGGCGGCCGCCCCCACAAGGCAAGCTTTGCCATGCACGCCCTGATCTGCGGCTGTTACCTGGAGAGCGGCGCATGGTATCCGGTGGGTGGCGGCCGGGCCTTTGCCGAACACCTGATACCGACGATCACGCAAGCGGGCGGAGAAGCCCGTGCCGGAGTGAAGGTTGAAACGCTTCTGGTCGAGAACGACAAGGTCGTCGGAGTGCGCACATCTGAAGGCGAAGACATTTATTCAGACGTCGTCATATCCAATATCGGTGCGCGCGAGACGCTCAACAATTTGTTGCCCGAAGGCTTCGGTTCCGAAGACTGGATCAGTGAAATACAGGCATTGCCGCCATCCATTGCCCATTTTAGCCTGTTCCTCGGTTTCGAAGGCGACGTGGAAGAAGCCGGAGCCACTCGGTCAAACCACTGGTTCTATCCGACCAATGAGGTCGACGCGATTTGGTCGAAAGCCCCAGAGGGGGATCCGCCTGGGTTCTTCATCTCGTTCGCGTCCCTGAAAGACCCAAGCCACGACCCGGGCCCCAAGCAGAAATACGCAGGCGAAATGGTCGTCTGGGCCGATTGGAACAGCGTCGCCCAATGGGCGGACCTTCCCTCGGGCGCACGGGGTGCCGAGTACAAAGTCTTCAAACAACAGGTTGAGGACAAGATGTTCGCACTGTTCAAGGCGAACTTTCCAGACTTGGCCGAGCTTGTGGTGTTCCGCGAGCTTTCGACGCCTTTGGCAACCGCGGCGATCACCGGTCACCACGAGGGCCGGTTCTATGGGCTGGACGGCACGCCGGAACGCGTATTGAGCGATGCACTCAACGCCAAGACCCCAATCGACGGACTATATCTGACCGGTCAGGACGTGGTCAGCCAGGGCATTCAGGGTGCGCTTTGGGGCGGGATCCTTTGTGCAGCCAGCGTTGATCCGAGAGTTTTCAAGAAAATCCGCGGCTAGGCTGCCCGTAACCACTGAAAGGACATGTCATGCCAGAGTACAAAATGGTCAAGGTTCAGGAGCAGCCGTATCTTTACAATGAACAATCCTGTTCGATGGACCCGAGCGACATCAGCAAGGCGATGGAGGTTGCGTTTACCAAGGTCGGGGATGTTGTTGCCAAAAAGGGGATTGCCAGCGCCACCGACGCACTTTCCGTCTACTACACACATGATGAGAAAACGATGACCTTTCGCGCCGGGTTTATTGTATCCGCCGAAGACGCGGCCAAGGCAGAAGGCGACGTCAAAGCAGATGTGCTACCCGCAGGAAAAGTGCTCAACTACGTCCATCGGGGATCTTATGCGACGCTCAGGGTCAGCTATGGCGAGATGATGCAGTATCTCGAAGAAAATAACATGACCGTCGGCGCGCCGACATGGGAAATCTACCTCAAAAGCCCGGACAGTGGCGTTCCGGAGGACGAATTCGAGACGGATGTCTACGTGACGGTTGCTGCGACCTGACCGCCGTCCGCATTGATGATTAGAGAGGGGACCAACATTGTCCGATCTTGCATTCTGGATCATTCAGGGGCCCGGCTGGCTGCTTTTCTCTTACCTTGTGGTGGCACAATGCACCGCAGCGCTGAGCTATTCGCTTGGTGTGAAGATGGGCACACAAGAGCCTGCCGAGAAAATCACGGAAGTCGGCGTCGCCTTTTTCAAAGGGTTCGCCGGTGCCGACCTTGTGTTCTACGTGCCGCTTCTCGGTATCGGGTTGATCGGGCATTACTTTGGTGCGGTGTGGACCGATTTGATCCTGGGCTCCGCGCTTGGCGTCACGATCTATTGGCCGATCACCTGCCTCTGGGCGGTTCGCGCTGCCAGCGGTGCGTCTGGCTGGAAACTGCCCAAGGAAAGGCAATACTGGGTTGTTTTACCACTGATAACTCTTTGGGCTCTGGTCGCGATGATCATAATGTTGGCGAATTGACCCGCGATGGTCTCAACGACTTGATCGCGGCGTCATTTCTTCACCCACGAACCCGACGCCGGAAAGCGATGCGGCAAACTACCGGCTTGTTGTGATGATGGCCGCCGTTTCTTGATCGAAAGGAATTTCCCATGCACTGGATCTTGTTATCGTTAGGGATCGCGATAGAAATTCTTGCGACCACCTCACTCAAACTATCGGACGGCTTCACCAAGCTCGGCTTCGCGGGCCTGACGTTGATTTCCTTTGGTTTGGCGTTTTACGTGATGTCACTTGTTGTGCGCACCATGCCTCTTGGGATTGCCTATTCGGTCTGGGCGGGGGGCGGCATCGCGGGCGTCACGCTTGTCGGGGCAGTGGCGTTTGGCCAGACGCTTGACGGTTTTGCCTATCTTGGAGTTGCCCTGATCCTTGCCGGCGTGCTTGTGTTGAATGTGTTGTCTTCGGCTGCGACCGGCTGAAACCCGGATGTGGTTCAGGGTTTGGGCCGAAGTTTTCTTTACTGTTGTCATGAGGCTGAGAACATGACCCTGGACTTGATATATTACCTGACGTTGGGGTTGTTCTTCACGCACGAGCTTGACGCCGTGAAGCGGCATGAGTGGCGTCTTTTGCCGGTGCTTCGGTCGCGGCCAGACAGGTCAGGTGAACAATTCTTCATTTGGATCCACGTGCCGATCTTCATGTTCTTACTGCTCGCAGGCGACGGTATGGATGTGAATGCAGTGAGGGTGGGGTTTGCGATTTTCGCCGTCATCCACGTCGGGCTGCATTGGTTGTTCAGGAACCATCCAGCCAACGAATTCAACAACGCCAGTTCGTGGGCGCTGATCGTCGGGACGGGGACAAGCGGTGCAGCCTATCTTGTTGCGGCAGAAATGTTCTGATGCCGCACACCCGTGCTGCATCCATGCGCGTGGTCCCGTCACACTGCATTGTCGTCAAGAAGCTCAAAGCTCAGCCCGGCATGCGCGGTAATCCGGTCGCGCAACAACTTTCCCATCGCGGCTGCCGGGGTCCAGAAACCGCCACCGACAGTCATCTTGTCCGCGTCCTTGGCCAGGCACAGGGCCGCTTCTGTCAGCATCAGCGTGGTCGATCGTACACCTGGATCACCTTGTCCGGTGATGCGGGCCTTCAGGATGGTGCCGTCGGGCATCTCGCCCACCAGCACCATTTCATAACTGCCGCTCTCGCGGACCTCTTTGCTTGGCCCCTCGCCGGATTTTGGCAGCACATTGCGTTGCAGCAGGCCGCGCGTCGCCGGGATCGACATGGCGATCAGAAATAGCCGACCGAAGATCGCATACCGCATCGCAGCCCACCAGCCACCGATGCCACCCCGGGTCAACGCAGTCTCTTGATACCGGAAGCCGCGACCATACGGGTAACCCATGATCGCATTGCTGCGCCGCACCACCTTGGAATTCATCGGCCCCATGAAAAACGGCTTGGTCCAGGCCCTGAGGTCCGCATCCCAGGTCACCTCAAGCGGCATCATACGGTCGGGCCCATCCGGCCCATTGCGTTCACCTTCGGGGCAGAGCGCATATGGGTCCTGCGATATCTTGTCAAAGTTGGTGTCGGATTCGCGCAGCTTCATGGCATTGATGAAACTGGCGGCTGTGCCCCCGCTGAAACCGCCCTTCATCCGTGTCACCCGGGTCGTAACCCGCATGCAGGGCGTGTCATGGCGCGCAAGTGCCGCGTCTTGCAGGAATTGCACCCCAAGATCAGAAGGGACCGAGTCGTGCCCGCAGGAATGCACGATCCGCGCGCCGGTTTCGCGCGCTTTTTGTTCATGCGCGTCGATCATTGCGTGCATCCATTGCGGCTCGGCCGTCAGGTCGCAGTAATGCGTGCCGTTCTTCACACAGGCCGCAACCAGTTCGCTGCCAAAAAGAGCAAAGGGCCCGACTGTTGACACGACCACATGCGTTCTGGCGGTCATTGCTGCCATGAACACGGTGTCATGGCTGTCGCCCACCAATAGTGCGACAGGGCTGCCTGTTTTGGGCAGGCCGTTGCGCACGGATTCCAGTTTCATCTGGTTGCGACCCCCAATGGCCAGCTTAAGGTCGGATTCACCGCAGCGTCTGGCCAGATGGTGCGCGGTGCGGCGGCCCGTGGCACCCGTTGCCCCCCACAGCACGATGTCGAACTCTCGCTGTGTCATTCTGCCCGGCCCTTCGCTACGCCCCTTTGTCGCGGTTATCTTTGCCTGCATGCCGTAACTCTCGCTCGGTCAGGGCGTCGATCACCACATTCCTGTCGGCCAGCAAAAAGACCCGTACCCCGTGCAAGGCGACTGCAAATCCCCAACCAATCAAAGGCCAAACAAACCAAACCACATTTGGCGAGGTCAGCATATTGATGACCACCAGCAGTACCATCACCGCAGCATAGACGCCTGCGTGAACAAAGAACCTGTACTTGGCCTCGGCCCGCGCCCTGGCTCTTGCATATTCATCTGTCTGGGCCATTGGTCACTCCGCTGATTTTTTTGTGGACAAAAGCAGAATACGAACGCGGTGGGACGCCGCATTGACGAGAATCAATTTCGGTTGGCAAAGTTGTCAGTCTCGAAACGACCCGCTTTGCGGGAATCCGCAAGTCAACGTGACAGACAAGCCGTGATCATACGGCGCTGCCATGAAAGAAACAGGCGATGAGCAGAGCAGGAAACCGGCCATTGGTTGAAAAATCGCGGTGAAAATTCTCACCAGCCGTTTCGACGATGACAGCGGGCCATGTTTTGGGTTTCGGCAGATGAAAAGTTTGCAGAAATTTTCTGCTGTTCATTCTTTCGTTCACAACCATCCTGATCCGGAACGCAAACTCTACTCTGACAAAAAGTTTTAAACTCAACCCTGCCGCGGCTCTCGCTAAGTGGCGCCAATATCGCGCGGCACCAATTGACACTGGTTCGTATTGGTCTGACACCACCGCGCTGTTCGGCATTGCCTCGCAGCAGGGCGTGTTACCATTGCGCTTGGTCACGGCAGCAATCATGATCGACCCCAGCTGGCTCAGAATGTGGCAATCACGAGCGCAAGAAAAACACAGGATGACCGCATGGGCATTTTTGAAAAGTACCTGTCGCTGTGGATCGCACTGGCGATGGTGGCGGGCCTCGCCATGGGCAATGTCGCCCCGGGATTGATCGACGCCATTGCCACTGCGGAAGTGGCCAGTGTCAATCTGGTGGTGGCCGTCCTGATCTGGGCGATGGTCTACCCGATGATGGTGGGCGTCGATCCGGGATCATTGCGCGACGTAGCAAAACAACCGCGAGGATTGCTGATCACCCTTGTTGTGAACTGGCTGATCAAACCGTTCACAATGGCCGCTTTGGCGGTGTTGTTTTTCCAGTATGTTTTCGCACCCTGGATCCCCGCCGAGGACGCCACGCAATACATCGCCGGATTGATCCTGCTGGGAGCCGCCCCTTGCACGGCGATGGTGTTTGTCTGGTCACAACTGACGCGCGGGGACGAAACCTATACGCTTTTGCAGGTGTCGGTGAATGACCTGATCATGGTCATCGCCTTTGCGCCGATCGTGGCGTTCCTGCTGGGTGTCACGGACATACCTGTCCCTTGGTCGACATTGGTCCTGTCAGTCTTGCTGTTCGTGGCGTTGCCGCTTGCCGCAGGACTGATCACACGCCGGTTTCTTGGAACGCACGCGGCGATCGAGTTGTTTCAGGCCCGCGTCAAACCCTATTCAGTGGTGGGCCTGATCGTCACTGTGATGATCCTTTTCGGCCTTCAGGGGCAGGTGATCGTGTCAAAACCCTTCATCATCGTGCTGATCGCCGTGCCGATTATCCTGCAAAGCTATGGCATATTTGCGATCGCTTATGCGGCCGCATTTGCAATGAAGGTGCCCCACCGCATCGCCGCTCCCTGCGCCTTGATCGGGACGTCGAACTTCTTTGAGCTGGCGGTTGCGGTCGCAATCAGCCTGTTTGGGCTGAATTCCGGTGCCGCCCTCGCGACCGTTGTGGGGGTTCTGGTCGAGGTTCCGGTCATGCTGACGCTGGTCGCCTTTGCCAATCGCACACGGGTTCGGTTTTCCCCTTGATAGGGGAAAAGCATGAAGATCGCCATGAAACCGGGAAAGCCGCTTTCGATCAGCTGTAAAACAGCGCCTGAACGCTCAGCCAAAGGCAAGTTTGGGCAGTTGGGAACCTGCTGAACCCAACTACAGAATTACGCGTTCTTCCATCGAAAGTTAAACTCTGTTACATTGATACAGGGAACAATCAGCATGCGAGGTTCAATTGTGGACAGACGCACATTCAATCTCGGAATCGGTACGACGATTGCTGCGACTGTCGCCCCCCTGCAAGCCGGGGCGCAGGCATATGACGGACCCAATGTGATACTCGTCCGTTTTGGGGGTGGTGTCCGGCGGGCCGAAACAATCGACGAGGCGACGACATATGCACCATATCTTCGTCATGTGCTTGCGTCGCGCGGCGTGTTCATCCCAGATATGCGCATCGCCCAGTTGGATGGTGTAAACACCAGCCACGCCGAGGGCACGCTGAACCTTTTGACCGGGCGATATCTGGCGTATCGCGATGCGGGTTCCAAGTTCCTTCAAGATCGGCTTGAACCAACTGAACCGACATTGTTTGAATATCTGCGCGAAGTATACAACGTCCCGTCGCATCAAGCCCTTTTGATCAACGGCGAAGACCGCCCGCAAGAAGAGTTCTTCACCTACGGTGTTGCTGAGCATTTCGGCATTGCGTACCGCTCGGAAATGCTAAGCCTGCACCGCTTCAAGCTGTACAAGTTCGCCCAAATCCTTGCCGACGGAACTGCGGACGAAGCGACCCTTGAAGATGCCCGCATCCAATATGCGGACCTGCTTGCGTCTGACCCGCGCGCAATAACGCCTGATCAATCGCCCGAGGTCACCAGATTTTGGCAGCGCTGGCGCGCGCATTACGGTGATGATGGGTTTCGCAATCCGCGCGGCGACCGCCTGTTGACCGCGTTGGCGACACGGGCGTTGAAAGAGTTGAAGCCCCGACTGATGATGGTCAATTATCAGGACCCTGACTATGTGCATTGGGGCAATCCCAGCCATTATACCCGCGCGATCCAAGTTATTGATGATGGGCTGCAAAGGCTGGCCGAGACGGTTGAGGCCGATCCGTTTTATCGCGACAACACGATCTTTGTGATTTCGCCGGATTGCGGACGTGACGATAACCCGTTGATGGGTGTCCCGTTTCAACACCATTTCAATTCGCGCATGGCCCATGAAACCTGGGCTGTGATTTTCGGCCCCGGTATTGAAAAAGGGCGTGTACTGGACAAGCCAGTCGATCAATCGGCCATAGCACCTACAATCGCGGCACTGATGGGATTTCGGGCAACGCGGTCTGAAGGAGATACGTTGTCAGAGATATTCACATGAGCACGTCAGATACCCATCCTTCGGTTGTTAGATTGCCTGCAAGGATGATTGGTTTGTCGCGCGATCTGATTATCGGCACGTTATTGTGCGTTTTACCCCTGACCGCGATCCTTGTGCTTGGCTGGCAAAATCGCCGGATGAATGCCACAATCCGCAGTCGATGGGGCAACCCGGTGGATCAACCGGGTTGGCTCTTTGGGCCGCGCGACACGGGTCGAATTGTGGGTCTGCTGGGCGGCTTGGCGGCAAACATCAGGCACGGTCTGATTTCCCTGGCTGGGCTGGCCGTGCTGAGTTTGCCATTTACGGTACTCTGGCTGGGGGCGTGGTGGGCCGGTTGGGAAAACTCGTTCAACAAGGGGTACGAACAGGCCGCCGTTGGCCCATCCGTGTGGTTTTTAGGCACATTTATCGCGCTGCCGTTGCTTGCACATTTGCCATTTGCACTGGCCCATGCCGCGTTTGAAGCCCGGTTCGGAGCGTTCCTTGAATTTCGACGGATCCGCAGCATTGCGTCTTGTGCCGGATGGCGCACCGCCTGGTTGGCACTGATGTCGGTCACATTGAGCATTCCGTTTATGGGAATGCGGGCAATCCCGGTATTTATCGAAGATTTCGTACCGGGTTTTGCTGAGATGCCGCAGGAGGGACAGATGCAGGTTGCGCTATGGCTTGACCTGTTCAGCGCGGCATTGGCCTTTGTGCTGGTCCTGTTTCTCCGGCACAGGGCGGCAGCGATCTATGCCGTTGCCGCGCCGCGTGCGGCGGCTGGCCGGTTCGCCCATCTGTGGGCCGGACATACAGCCCAAGGCGTGCCCCCGGTTGGTCGCACCCCGTCAAAGTTGGAAGCCGCAATCTGGCTGATTGTCAGCTGTGTAATTTGGTTCGGGCTGCCGGTCCTGATCGTTGTAGGACAGTTCATGAATTATGATCCGCTATTGTGGCTGACACATCCGGTTTTCCTGTTGCCTTGGGCAGGATGATCGCCAGCTTGTTGCGACAGCTCGCTGACTTTAACGGTGATAGCGATAGCTGCCGGGGTTTCGCATGTAACGCTGGACAGAGCTGTGCTTTCTGAATGTTTCTGTTGTGCACCAGGCCAGATCAGTCCGACGGAATTTACAGTCGCAAGCATCGTGAAGTCCCGCCGCTGGTCGGCGTTGATCCCAGACGGCAAGACCTTTTCCGAGATCGCGGAAATCGAAAGCTTAGCGGAAAGCGAAAAAAAGCCACACCGAACGATGGATGACTGCCGGCGGAAATCGACGGTATGCGTCGGATATTTGTTCATTCGCGGACAATTGCCTGTCGCAGCGGCGTTGTCGCGCTAACGTGACAATGCCGACGCCAGTGCAGCAAGAGCGTTCATCAAGCAAGCTTGCGACCCGGTTCGATGCTATCTAGCGGTGACCGTCGTCCCGGATAGGGCACATGGCTATGCCAAAGCAATCAAGGACCTGAGCCATTTCATGCATGGTGAATGCTCCGAATTTGAGATTAACCTTATGTAATGGAACGTCAAAAGCAGCAATTGAAGTTCATGTATTCTTGCGGCTAAGCTTGCTGACGGTGCAATGTTGCCAGGTGGCTGTCTTGTAGGCGGCGAAAGTAGCGGCCCAGCCGCAAAGGGAGAGAATATGAGAAAATCGATTATCAGTGGTGTAACAGCACTTGTTTTGGCAGGCTCTGCCGTCAATGCGCAGGGATTTCCCGAGCGCGAACTGCTTGGTGTCGTCATGTGGGGGGCCGGTGGTGCCACGGATACCGTTGCGCGTGCCGTGAACCCTGCCGCAGAAGAAGCTTTGGGCAAGTCCATTGTCGTTCTTAACAAATCTGGCGGCGCTGGTGCGATTTCGACCGCTTATGTTAATGCGGCACCTGCTGATGGCTATACGTTCTTGTACGGTGCAGAAAATCCGCAGCTTCACCCGGTTATGGGCGTCGCCTCGCTTGACTATTCCAGCTTCACGCCGATCAATATTCTGGGTCGCGGCGTTGCCGTAATTGTCGTACCCGCAGCCTCTAAATATCAGACTATGGCCGACCTGATGGCTGATATTGCCGCCAATCCCGGTGGTGTGATCATGGGGTCAACTGGACCGGGTGGTCTGCCAAGTACCATCGGTGCGTTGATTGCAAATTCTGCACCGTTTGACGTGACCGCGATCCCGTTTGACGGCGAAGGCCCCGGCCTGACAGCGATGTTGGGCGGTGAAGTCGACTTTATGCCAACCGGAATTTCAGCGGCCGCCGAACAGGTGAAAGCGGGCAACATGCGTGCCCTTGCTGTCGTCAATTCAGAGCCGGTTGATACCTTGCCCGACGCACCTGCGATCACCGATGCGATCCCTGAAATGGCGAATTTCCTGCCATGGGGCCCATTCTACGGTGTCTTTGTGCGCGAGGATACGCCTGCCGACGTTGTTGCAACCTTGACCGCCGCGTTCACAACAGCGGCTCAAAGCGAGACTTTCACGACGTTGATGGCCAACCGCGGCAACATCGTAATGAACATGTCGGGCGATGAGGCCAAAGAGTTTTTGGTCAAATGGCAGCAAGTTACAGCATGGGCTTTGCAGGACACAGGCGCAGCCAAAGTCAGCCCAGAAGAGTTGGGCATTTCACGCCCATAACACTTCTTGCGTCGGCTCAGTCCAATGGGCCGACGTGCCGTTTCTATCGGAGACTTTCTGATGATACCTGAACAGGCCACCCGCAGGCCCGGAGAGCTTGTCTTTTCGCTGCTCTTGCTGGTTTTCTCTGTCGCGGCCTTTTGGCAAGCTTATGGGATTTCTGGCTTCACCGGCAAAACAACCCCTGGTGTCTTTCCGATGTTGGCCGCGGGTATCATGATCCTATCCGGTCTTGTGATCCTTGTTTCGGCTGCGAAAGCATTACCAGAGCCGAACGACGCGCCAGGCTTTTTTACCCAAGTCCTATCGTTAAACCACATTGTCCTGATCGGCCTCGTTCTTGGATATGTGTTGCTGATGCCGCTCGTTGGGTTCGTTATTAGCTCGGCCTTGTTTCTGTTCGGAGCATTCCAGTTTCTGTGGCGAAAAAATCCTTTGGCTATGTTGGCGCTGACAGCACTCACACTTGCTGTGATTTATGTGATCTTTCGCGAGGTGTTTCAGGTCGTCCTTCCTCAAGGTGTACTGATGCAGAGATATTTCTAGATGCTGGACGCACTTGGATTTTTTGCAATTGCATGGACAGACCCTTGGCTCATTTTCCTGACAGCTGCAGGAACTCTTGCTGGAATCTACGTTGGTGCGATCCCGGGACTGTCAGTCACAATGGCGACGTCTATTCTGATTTCGTTTACCTTTAAGTGGGACGTCAACGAGGCCCTGGCCTTGATTTCAGGTGTGTTCTTCGGCGGGGTGTATGGTGGGTCTCGGACTGCTATCCTTCTCAATATCCCGGGCGCGCCCTCGGCTATTGCAACCGCAATCGAAGGCTATCCCTTGGCAAAGAGGGGCGAGGCCGGAGAGGCAATTGGGCTGACCACGGTAATGTCTGTCTTCGGTGGTTTCGTTGGCATCATCGCACTGGCTCTTTTCGCACCAGTCATTTCCAATTTCGCTCTGATGTTCCAATCACGCGACTATTTGCTTTTGGGTATCATCGGTATCTTTCTGGTCGGCACCTTGTCAGGTGAAAGCTTTGCCAAAGGCGTATTTGCGGGTGCCCTTGGTGTCCTGATCGGCATGGTGGGGCTCGACCCGTTGACCGCTGAGGGTCGATTTACTTTTGGGTCGATCCACTTATTAGGCGGTATTCCCTATGTCGCTGCGATGATCGGATTTTTCGGAGTGGCCGAGGCGCTGGTTCAGTTGCACACTCTTGACACGCCTGCGATCAAACAAAAGATTGACCGGATCATTCCACGGTTTTCCGATGTAAAAAAATACTTTTGGCTTGCAATGCGTGCCTCGGGGATTGGCACGATCATCGGGGCTCTGCCGGGAACCGGCGGCGACATCGCGGCCTTGCTGGCCTATGATGATGCCAGGCGATCAACCAAGAACCCCGAGCGACCCTTTGGCACCGGCAATCGCGAAGGCCTCGTGGCCCCCGAAGCTGCTAATAATGCGGCGGTCGGTGGCGCGCATATCCCGATGCTTACCCTCGGTATTCCTGGTGACGCGGTGACGGCCGTTATCATTGGTGCGCTGTTTATTCACGGGCTGAAGCCGGGGCCACTTTTGCTGATTGAGACGCCCCATCTGTTTTGGTTCATCGTCGGCAGCCTTACATTGGCGAACGTTTTTTTACTCATCTTCGGCCTGACCGGCATCCGTATGTTCACCAAGATTGTTGAATGCCCAAAGGCGGTGCTAATACCGCTGATCATTGTTCTCAGTGCGGTGGGCACTTACGCGATCCAGAATAATCCGGTCGATGTCTATTGGATGTTGATTTTCGGGATCGTCGGTTACTTTATGAAAACCTACGGCTTCCAGGTGGGGCCAGTGATTTTAGGGGTGATCCTTGGGCCAATGATGGACAGCAACTATCGGCGGACGATGCTGCGGGCCAGACAGGATGTCGGAGATTTTCTCTGGGGGTTCGTTTCCAACCCCATCTCACTGATCCTGACCACGGGCTTATTGATCATGTTTCTGAGCCAAACACCGCTTTGGCCATTTTTGCGACGAAAGTTGTTTGCAGACCGAGGCTGATCTTTCTGAATTAAAACTGTGTATGAGGGGGCCTGTTGCGTGAACTGATCGATGCCGATGAAGCCTGCATCAGATGCTAATTTATGCTGCTAGGGCTTTGTCACGTTAACTCGGATGAACCAATTATGCTGGCGTCATTCCAGATCAAACAGCCACGATTTCACAGCATTTAGCGCATGCTGCGGCACGCGATTGATGGGGTGTTCGGCGAGAGGCCAGATATCACTCGGGACACCTTCGATGGTCGCCAGCCGACTTGTCTGCCTGCGGGGTGGCGCGCGTGCCAATCAATCCCGCCAATCTGGCTGGAATAACGCGAATTGCTTCGCGCTCTCTGAAGGATCGGATTTAGCGCTGCCGAAAACCACATCAAAACCGGATGACGCCAGCCTCCAACTGCCAGCGTGGAACCCCCCGAGTCCAGACTCATCGGAATAGCTGCCCCGCCACAGGAAAGATGGGTGTCTGCATAGCCCAAATAGTTGTCTATACCCCCGAAAACTGATCGAGAGATTTAGTTTAACATATTGATAGTAAGCGATAATTATCGCTGTCTGTGCAGGCGTTCTTTAGCCATCCAGTCTGCGCCGAAATTCCCTGTTACCAGGGAAAATATCGGGAAAATTGCTGATTTTGCCGATGTTCGAGCCCGGCGCCTTGAGTTGGGCAAAGAAAACAGTGGTTTGCGCAGGAATTCCCCAAGATCAGTAGCAGGCAATTTACGAGCCGGTTACAGCGCCTGAATGCCGGCGAGCAGGGAAATGATTGTGGCTGTATTCAAGCCCGCATTTTCTTGGCAAATACGGCGGATATGCCGTTACTCGCGAGGCAATTCCTTTAACCTCCCCTATTTGGGAACAAGGAGATGTCTGTGCTGTCCATCAGGTGCAGTCTGATGGCTAATCAAAAGATGGGCAGGTCACAGCCACGGGCTGCAGTTGCAATAGAGCTGTGTCGCTGTCAGCGACCGATTGCGGACTGTCCGCTGTCTATTGCGATTGTAGCCACTTGACCACAGAAGCGCGCTTGGCTTCCAAATGGTTGAGCAGAGTGATAGCGAGGTTCTGACCATCCCGTGCGACAAGGTACTCTAGAATTTTCTCGTGTTCCTGTACAGCATCGAACCAACGGCCATCCGTCATGTTTGCCAGATAACGTGCGCGTTGCATGCGCAAAGACAGCGCCTGACAAGAGGTGGCCAATGTCCCGTTACGCGCGGCCATCAGGATGGCCCGGTGGATCTTTTGGTTGATGCTGAAATAGGCGTCCAGATCCCGGCGTTCATAACTTTCGATCATCTCTGCGTGCAATGCGCGAACATCTTCAATTTCGGCGTCCGAAATGTGCTTGCACGCCAACTCTCCAGACAAGGCCTCAAGCGCGCCAAGTACGGGAAATACCTCTGCCACTTCCTCCTCGGTGACTTGCGTGACCCATGCCCCGCGGTTCGGTTCCAGCCGAACCAATCCATCCGATGCCAGCACTTTCAATGCTTCTCGCAGTGGCGTGCGTGACACACCAAACTGATCACATAGTTCCTTTTCCGGCACCTTGGCACCGGGTTTCAGTTCTGAATTGATGATCAAGGTCTGCAACCTGTCCACCAGCTCGTGATGCAGAGATTTCCGCATGATCGTTTGTGAGGTGTGAAGGGTCATCGCGTTACCTTATTGCTTCAAAGCACGTTCAAGCAGACGCGCGATATGGATGGGTTTCCGATCGGTCAGGTCGGCTACTTGATGACGGCAAGACGTGCCATCCGCAACAATGATTGTGTCTTGTGCTGCGTCGCGCACCGCTGGGGCAAGATCAAGTTCGGCCATCCTGCGCGATACGTCGTGCGTTTCCACGCCATAGCCAAAGGCACCCGCCATGCCGCAACAACTCGTCTCCACCACCTCAATCTCTGTGTCGGGCAGGCGCGCAAGTGTCTTTTCGATGGAGGACATCACACCCATCGCCTTTTGGTGGCAATGGCCATGCAGCAGCACTTTGGGTGCGGGTGAGGTCAGACGGAGCGCAAAGTCAGGATTGTCACCCTGGTCCGCAATGAATTCTTCCAACATGCGGGCATGTTTGGCCAAGAGTTTCGTATCCTCGCCGGGCAAGAGGGCCGGAATTTCATCGCGCAGGGTCAGCAGGCAGCTGGGCTCCAGTCCGATGATGGGGATGCCTTGTTCGGCAAAAGGCAACAGCGCATCGACAAGGCGTTGTGCCTCTTGCTTTGCCTCATCCACCAGACCGGCGGACAGAAATGTGCGGCCGCAGCACAAGGGGCGTTCGCCTTTGGGGGCCGCTGCCACATGCACAGGAACATCGGCGGCGGCCAACACCTTTGCGGCAGCGCGCAGATTTTCCGGCTCAAAGTGACGGTTGAACGTATCCGCAAACAGAACCGCTTTGGGCGTCTGTGTGGCCGCAACCTCGGTATCCTTAAAGGGCCGCGCATGCCACTTGGGCAGATCGCGGGTTGATGTGAAGCCGGTCAATCGTTCCGTCAGCCTGGCCGCGCCCGGCAGGCTGTTGCGCAGGTTCATCAGGAACGGTACCTGCGCTGCCCAGCGGGCATAGCGCGGCAGATAGGCGACCAGACGATCATGCCGGCTGAGCCCGTTCTTCCTGATGCGTGCGGATTGCACTTCGATCTTCAACCGGGCCATATCAACCCCAGTGGGGCATTCCAGCTTGCAGCCCTTGCAGGACACACAGAGCTTCATTGTCTCGGCCATCTGATCCGCGGTCAGCGCATCTGGACCAAGCTGCCCCGAGATCGCCAGGCGCAGCGTGTTTGCGCGGCCTCTCGTCAGATCCTGTTCCTGGCGCGTCACCCGGAAGGAGGGGCACATCACGCCGCCCTTCAGCTTTCGGCACGCCCCGTTGTTGTTGCACATCTCAACAGCGCCCTGAAATCCGCCGCCGCTGCCGGTCCATTCGGACCAGTCAAACTCGGTCTGAAATTCCGGTACCTTATAGTCCGGGCCATAGCGAAAGAGGGACCGGTCATCCATCTTGGGCGCATCTACAATCTTGCCGGGGTTGAAGAGGCCATTGGGGTCAAACCGTTGCTTAACTTCGGCGAAATTTGCCACCATCCGGGGGCCGAACATCTTCTCGTGAAACTCTGACCGGACCAGCCCATCGCCATGCTCACCCGAATGCGAACCTTTGTAGCGCGCAACCAGATCGAAACATTCCTCTGCGATCGCGCGCATCTTTTTGACGTCCTGATCCAGCTTCAGGTTCAAAACGGGGCGCACATGCAGACACCCAACCGAGGCATGGGCGTACCAGGTGCCACGCGTGCCGTATTTTTCGAAAATCTCTGTCAGGCCCGCCGTGTAATCAGCAAGGTCCGGCAGGTCCACCGCGCAATCCTCGACAAAGGATACAGGTTTGCCGTCCGTTTTCATTGACATCATGATGTTCAGGCCAGAGCTGCGCAGGTCTGCAATGCGGGCTTGCATCTTCGGGTCTGGCACTGCGGTGACACCGCCCCAGTTCTTGCCGCTTTTGTCCCAGGAAAAACCAAGATCGCCCATGACCTCTTCAAGCTCTCTAAGTTTTTGGGGATGCTTGCTCGTGTCTTCCTCCGCGAACTCCACCAGCAGCAAGGCATCCGGTTTGCCGGTCACGAACTCTTCGATGGTGTCGCGGAACATGGGGATGTCGCGGGCCAGTGCGATCATTGTGGCGTCGACCAGTTCAACCCCCTGCGGGTTCAGTTTGACCAGATGCTGTGCGGCGTCCATAGCCTGATGGAAGGTGGGGAAGTGGCAGACACCCAGCACCTTTTCCGACAGGATCGGCCAGAGTTTCAGTTCAATCGCCGTTGAATACGCGAGTGTTCCTTCCGAGCCGACCAGCAGATGGGCAAGATTGTTGGGCGTGTCCTTAGGCACCAGCGCGTCGATGTTATAGCCGCCCACCCGGCGCATCACATTGGGGAATCGGGCGTCAATCTCAGTGGCTTCGCGTGCGCCCAGCCTCAACAGATCGTCGCGCAACGCGACGAAATCAGCAGCGCCGCCATCGCCGACAGAACCAAAGCGGTGCCTGCTGCCATCCGCCAGAAATCCTTCGATCGACAAGACATTGTCGCGCATCATGCCATAGCGCAACGACTTGCCTCCGCAGGAATTGTTGCCGGTCATCCCGCCAATGGTCGCGCGGGACGCAGTCGAGACGTCGACCGGGAACCAAAGACCATGGGGTTTCAGCGCGCGGTTCAATTCGTCAAGTACGATGCCGGGGCGTACGACGCAGCGCATGCCCTCCACATCCAGCTCAAGAATATCGTTGAAATACTGGGTGTTATCCAGAACAAAAGCGTTGTTAACAGTCTGTCCACATTGTGATGTTCCGCCGCCACGGGCAAGGACAGGAACGCTGTGTTCACGCGCAATGTCGATGGCTGCACGTATGTCATCTTCGGATTTTGGCGCCATGACCCCAAGTGGCATCATCTGATAGAACGACGCATCCGTCGCATATCGCCCGCGCGAAAATCTGTCGAACATCACATCACCCTCCACACGGTTTCTCAGGACGTCGGCGAGCTGCGGCATAGTGTATCCACTGTGATTGGAGGTTTCTTTTTTGTTGACTTAATTATGAATTCAAAATTACGTTGGCACAACAAAAATTATATCTTCTGGGCGAAGGCGCTGCGTCAAGCCCACATAAATACCCGATTGTGAGACCTGCCGTCATGAGAAAAGCTGGCCGCCATTTTCTGCAGATCCCCGGGCCAAGCGCCGTGCCGGACCGGATCCTAAGCGCCATTGGCCAACAGACCATCGACCATCGCGGTCCCGATTTTGCCAAGGTAGGTTTGCGCGCGCTTGACGGAATGAAGTCGATCTTCAAGACCGAGGAACATGTATTCATCTACCCCGCTTCAGGCACCGGGGCCTGGGAGGCTGCATTGGTCAACACCTTGTCGCCCGGTGAACGTGTCCTGATGTTCGAAACCGGCCACTTTGCGACCTTGTGGAAGAAACTTGCCGAAAAATTGGGGTTGAAAGCCGAGTTCATCGAAGGCGACTGGCGCGGCGGGGCGGATCCTGAACAGATCGAAGCCTATCTCGCCCAAGACAAGGCCCATGAGATCAAGGCGGTCTGTGTTGTGCATAACGAGACCTCTACCGGATCAGTCTCTCCGATCGCTGAGGTGCGCAAGGCAATTGACCGTGCAGGGCATCCGGCGTTGTTCATGGTTGATACCATTTCCGGTCTGGCCTCGGTCGACTACCGCCATGACGAATGGGGTGTGGATGTTACGGTATCGGGTTCGCAGAAAGGGCTGATGTTGCCGCCGGGCCTGTCGTTCAACGCGGCGAGTGCCAAGGCGATGGCCGCCAACAACACCGCCAAACTGCAGCGTTCCTACTGGGACTGGGGGGATATGGTCGGGCCGAACAAGACCGGGTATTTCCCCTATACGCCGGGAACAAACCTGCTTTACGGTCTGAATGAAGCCATCGACATGCTGCACGAAGAAGGACTGGACAATGTCTTTGCCCGCCACGCACGCCACGGTGCTGCGGCACGTGCGGCTGTGCGCAAATGGGGACTTGAGGTGCTCTGTGCTACGCAAGGTCAGGAAAGCGGCGTCCTTACAGCCGTGAAATTGCCGGAGGGCCATAGCGCGGATGCCTTCCGCGCCACCACGCTTGAGCACTACGACATTTCTCTGGGTAATGGTCTGTCCAAGGTCGCCGACAAAGTATTCCGTATCGGACATCTTGGGGACTTTAACGATCTGATGCTGATTGCGACCCTTGCCGGGGTCGAAATGGGGCTGAAACAAGCCAATGTCCCGCATGCGACAGGCGGCGTGCAGGAAGCCATGGCCCACCTCAGCTAATTCAATTGCTCGGAAAACCGGGCCAAGACCAAAAAAACAGAAACTGAAACTCTCTGGGAGGAGAATATCATGAAAACAATCGCAAGAATATTCGCTGCAACCACAGCGATTGGCCTAGCCACCACGGGCGCCTTTGCTCAGACTGTAACGATGAAATTCGGCCATGTCGGCAATCCCGGCTCATTGTTCGAAGCCACGGTCGACAACTTTGCCGCATGCGTGAATGATTCCATGGGCGACAAGGTCGAAGTCCAGACTTTCGGGTCATCGCAGTTGGGCAAAGACAAGGAACTGCTGCAAAAGCTCAAACTGGGCCAGGTCGATTTCGCTCTGCCGTCTTCGGTGATGTCCTCTGTGGACGATAAATTCGGTATCTTTGAAATGCCCTACATCATTTCTGATCGCGATCACATGCGTCGCGTGCAGGCCGAAATGATGGATGTGTTCCAAGGTGCGGCCAACGACAATGGCTATCAGATTGTGGGTCTGGCCGAGAACGGGTTCCGCAACATCACCAACAACACGCGTCCCATCAATGTGCCTGCTGACCTTGAAGGGATCAAATTGCGCACACCGAACGGTGTCTGGCGTCTGAAGATGTTCCAGGAATACGGCGCCAACCCGACGCCGATGGCATTCTCTGACGTGTTCACCGCATTGCAAACAGGCGTCATCGACGGTCAGGAAAACCCTTACGCGCAGATTGCATCGGCCAAATTCCAGGAAGTGCAGAAATACCTGTCGGTGACAGAGCACGTTTATACGCCCGCCTACATCCTGATGTCCAAAAAGAAATTCGACAGCCTGGATGCGGATACGCAGGCAGGCCTGACCGGTTGTGCAAACAAGACGCAGGATTTCACCTACGAAACAGCTGCTGAGTTGGAAACCAGCTTGTTGAAGGTGATCGTAGATGCGGGTGTTGAGGTGAACACCGCCGACAAGGCAGCGTTCATCGAGGCCTCTGCGCCGATCTACAAACAGTTCGCGGATGAAGTCGAAGGCGGTCAGGCCATGATCGACAAGGTTCTCGGCCTCGGCAATTCGGGCTGATCCACCTGCGTGCGGCAGTATAATTCTGCCGCACGACCTACGAACATATACACGCTGCTCTTTCGCCTGCAGCAAGCGGGCGAAAGAGATTTGATGGAATTCCAACAGGTTTGCCGGCATGGAAAATGAAGCTTACCCAACCTTGTCGCGGATAAATCGGGCGCTCAGCAAGGTCTTGGAGTGGGCAACGATCGGCCTGATGCTCCTGCTGACCCTGGTCGTCACCGCCGCGGTTCTGGCGCGCCTGATGGGGCAGAGCTTTTCCTGGTATGACGAAGTTGCCGCAATCATGTTGGCATGGATCACTTACTACGGGTCGGCCCTTGCTGCATTGCACCGTCGCCACATCGGCTTTGACACAGTGCTTTTGAAACTGCCGAGGAACCTGCGTATCGCAACTGTCCTGATTGGCGAAGCTATTGTCCTGATTTTCTTTTTCCTGATGGCGCGTGCCGGGCTGCAAGTGCTCGAGGTGCTCGCAGGCGATACTTTGATTTCACTGACCTGGGTGCCCATCCAGTTCACGCAATCGGTCATTCCGATTGGGGCGATCCTCTTCATGCTCTGCCAGCTGTTAAGCCTGCCGGGTTACCTGCGGCTCACGGCGGTCGGTGTCTCGCTCGAACATGCGGAAATCGAGGAAGAGGTCGAAGCCGAACTCGAAAAGAACAAGGATCACTTCTGATGTTGATGGCTGGTATTTTCATCGCGATGCTGATCATGATTTGCATCAACATCCCCATCGCAGTGGCATTGGCCATGAGCGGGGTACTTGGACTGTTGCTGACTGAAGGCACGGACAGCCTGGTGACCATCGCGCTGGATATGTACGATGGGTCCACCAAGTTTTCGCTGATCGCCATCCCGATGTTCGTACTGGCGGGCGCCATTATGAACGCAGGCGGGATCACGGATCGGTTGATAAATTTCGTCGGTGCCATCATCGGCTTTATTCGTGGTGGCCTTGCCATGGTCAACATTGGCGTGTCTTTGTTTTTTGCCGAAATTTCAGGCTCGGCGGTGGCAGACGTGGCCGCAATGGGCTCGATCCTGATCCCGCAGATGAAAAAGCGCGGCTACAGCAAGGAATTTTCCGCGGCTGTTACATCATCTTCGGCATCCCTTGCCATCATCATCCCGCCGTCGATCCCGATGATCCTTTATGCGGCGTCTGCCAACACATCCGTTGAACAATTGTTTGTCGCAGGCATCGTACCGGGCCTTTTGGGGGCAGGGGGCCTGATGACCGTCGCCTACATTTTCGCCAAGCGCTACAACTTCCCGACCGAGGGTGCCTTTCAGCTGCCGCGCCTGCGGACAACTTTCATCGACGCGCTGCCTGCCTTTACCCTGCCTGTGATCATTCTGGGCGGCATCTTTGGCGGCTATGTCACCGCAACCGAGGCCGCCGGGCTGGCGGTTCTGGCCGCACTTGTGGTTTCTGCCTGGTATGGCAACCTTGACCTGTCGCATCTTCGCCGCGCGATGCTGGATGGGGGCATTCAGACCGCTGTGGTCATGCTACTGGTCGCGGCCTCCGTGCTGATGGGTGGTTTTCTGACCCGCGCGCAAATCCCGCAACAACTGGCCGAGGGCATCCTGTCCATCACCAACCAGCAATGGGCGATCCTGCTGATCCTGAACTTCTTTTTCCTGATTGTGGGATTCTTCCTGCACTCTGCCGCCGCGATCATTCTGGTGATCCCGATTGTCATACCGTTGATCACAGCGGCGGGCATTGATCCGGTCCACTTTGGTCTGGTGGTCACGCTGAACCTTGCCATTGGGCAGCAGACCCCACCCGTTGCCTCGGTTCTGGTCACCGCCTGTTCGGTGGCACGGGCCAACATCTGGGAAGTTTCCAAGGTCAACATCTGGTTCATCGGCGTTCTGCTTTTTGTCCTGATGCTCAGCACCTATGTGCCCTCGGTGCCGATGTTCCTTGTGGAGTATTTTTACAGATGAGCGCGGAAATCACCGATGAACTGCGCGATGGGATCCTCTGGGTCACGTTCAACCGGCCACAGGCGCGCAATGCGCTGACCTTTGAGATGTACAATCGGCTGGCAGAGCTGTGCAGGCAGATGCCCACCGACGGCTCCGTTCGGGCCATGGTCCTTTCGGGGGCGGGCGGCAAGGCCTTTGCCGCCGGTACCGATATGACCCAGTTTCGCGGCTTTGAAACCTCCCAGGATGCGCTTGATTATGAACAGCAGATTGATGACGTGCTGGACGCGGTGGAACGCTGCCCCATACCCACCATCGCCGCAATTCATGGTGCCTGCACCGGTGGTGGCGGTTCCATCGCAGCCGCCTGCGATTTACGAATTGCGTCACAAAGCCTGAAGTTCGGCTTTCCCATTGCCCGTACCCTGGGCAATTGTCTGGCAGCAGGCAACCTTGCGCGCCTGTCAGAGCTGATCGGCGCAGGGCTGGTGCGCGAGATCATCTTTACCGCCCGACTGATCGAAGCGCAGGAAGCCTTGCAAACGGGGCTGGTCAGTGAAGTTCTGCCCGACGAGACCGCATTATTGGCCCGTGCATCAGAACTCGCGGACAAAGTTGGCAGCATGGCACCGCTCACCCTGCGCGCCACCAAAGAGGCGCTGCGCCGCAACCGCGCCGCGTTGCAGGTGGACGATTCCGATCTCATCATCTCATGCTACATGAGTGAAGATTTCCGCACCGGAATGGAAGCTTTCCTCGGCAAGAAGAAACCCGAATGGAAAGGCAGATGAACCCCAAGACCGGCCCGTTGAGCGGTATGCGCGTGATCGAGCTGGCGCATATCATGGCCGGGCCTGTCTGTGGATTGATGCTGGCGGACATGGGCGCCGACGTCATCAAGGTTGAAAAGCCAACCGGCGATGACAGTCGTCGTTTCGTACCACCCGCCATTGGTGGCGAGGCGGCGGCCTATATGATGATGAACCGAAACAAGCGCGGCATATCGTTAAACCTCAAGGACCAGGGAGCGGTCGAAGTTTTGCGCAAGTTGCTGGCCGACGCGGATGTGGTGGTTGAGAACTATCGCTTGGGCACAATGGAAAAACTGGGTCTGTCGTATGAAGACCTTGCGGCTGCAAACCCCCGCTTGATCTATTGCGAGATATCCGGCTTTGGCCGCACGGGTCCTTACGCCGAACGCGGTGGGTTTGACCTGATCGCACAAGGCATGTCCGGACTGATGTCGATTACCGGTGAAGGTCCTGGCCGACCGCCGGTGAAAGTGGCCGCCCCGATCTCGGACATCAACGCGGGTATCCTGGGGGCGATGGGCGTATCGGCGGCCTATGCGAACATGTTGCAAACGGGGAAGGGCCAAAAGGTCGATACATCCCTGTTTGAAGCCGCCATCGTGCAAACCTACTGGCAGTCGGCGATTGCCTTTGCGACGGGGGTGAAACCGGAACCGCTCGGCTCTGCGCATCCGCTCAATGCGCCCTATCAGGCTTTCCGGACAAGCGATGGCTGGATCAATATTGGTGCCGCGAACCAAAGCAACTGGCTGCGGTTTCTCGAGGTCATATCGGCGCCAGAATTGGATGAGGACCCACAGTTCAATTCAAACGCCGCCCGCATTCAGAACCTTCCCGCCCTGATCGAGATTTTGAACGGCTACCTGGTGCGGGACACAACTGAAAACTGGCTGGCGCGCATGGAAAAGGCACAGCTTCCCGCCGGGCGGGTCAACGATATCCTGCAAATGCACAAAGACGCCCAGGCGAATGCGCGCGATATGATTGTTGAGGTGGATCACCCATCCGTCGGCACGGTCAAGACCATCGGGCATCCGGTCAAATTCAGCCGCACACCTGCGAAAGTTGATCACGCAGCCCCTGTATTGGGCCAGCACAGTCGAGAGGTTCTGGCTGAGATCGGTTATGAGACCGAGAAGATTGACGCACTGATCAGGTCGAAGGCCGTGATCGCCGCATAAACCGTGAAATAGCTGAAATTTTACAAAGATATCCAAGGGTCATTTATTTGGTAGTAACCGAACCCGCGAGGGGAAATACCGTGCCACTGTCACTGAAACAGGTTTAAAGCATCATCAAGGATTTTCTGGAATGGCGTACTGCGACGCCCATTCTTAATCCGATGCAATCTGTCCGTCCCGCCCCCAAGCCCGTTTCTTCTGGTCGCGACCTCTGCGTATTGATGAAAACCCCGGCGGCGCCAAATGCATGACTAACTTTCTTCACGATTTTGACATTATTGTCGGCGACATTTTTCCGGAAATCAGTGCAGTTTCCGCTGCAACCAAACCCCGTTTGGGGGCGACTTCGGCAGGCCACACATGAACTCTGAAATTGCATCGGGTGAAGAATTTACGGACGAATTGCGTCCCGGCGAAACGCTTTTGCAGGGTCAGTATGTCATCGAGAGATTTCTGAATAGCGGTGGTTTTGGGATGACCTATATCGCCCGAGACAGCTTGAACCGGCCAGTGGTCATAAAGGAATGTTTTCCGGCGGCACTTTGCACACGTAGTGCTACGCACGTACAAGCCCGCTCCCGCGCCAACCGAGAGGATTTCCGTTCAATCGTGCGCTCTTTCATTAAAGAAGCTCAGCGGTTGTCAAAACTGGAACATCCAAACATCGTCGGCGTCCATCAGATATTTGAAGACAATGATACCGCATATATGGCGCTGGATTTCATCGATGGGCGTGATCTTTTGGATGTCATAGAAAATGATCACGAGAAATTGGCAGCAGCGGAACTACAAGAAATCCTGATGAAAATTTTGGGTGCGGTGCAGCACATTCATGAGCAAAATATTCTGCATCGTGACATATCGCCTGACAACATCCTGCTAGATCGGACTGGGAAACCCGTGTTGATTGACTTTGGTGCCGCGCGAGAGGCGGCCTCGCAGTCAAACCGAATTCCGACAGAATTGCTGATGGTTAAGGACGGTTATTCGCCGCAAGAATTCTATGTGGCTGGCAGTGAACAATCGCCAAGCAGCGATTTATACGCCTTGGCTGCGACCTTCTATCATCTGCTCACCGGTAATGCCCCGCCCAGCAGTCAAATCAGGCTTGCTGAAATTGCCGCCCAACGCGACGACCCTTATGTTTCAGTAACCCAAGCGGCGGGTGGCCATGACATTCATTTTTTGACCGCAATCGATGAATCACTGCGCATTTTTCCCAAGGACCGACTGCAAAGCGCTGCGGATTGGTTGACAAAAATTGATACCGAAAAACGCCACCAACAGGCCCTGGCACGCGCGCAGCAGGACAAGGAAATTGATCTGTCGATTTCAAAGATGGTTTCAGAGGCCAATCAAAAGACGGAAACGGAACGGCAAGAATTGCCGACATCAACTGCAGGCGCCTTTGCAATCGGCGCGTCGCGGGGGCCCCGGAATGAAGCAATGCTTTCAGCGCAAGCTCATGAAGCCAATCATCTGGAAACTGATCCCACACAGAATTCAATGATTTGGCGGCGACCATTTTTTTCGAGATGGCGACGCTCTCCTTCGCCAAATGAATTCGATAGCAAACAAACTGGCCGAAAACGATTCAAATCACCGATCCGCATCTTCGGAAGGACCCAACCATGAACGTAATACGAGATCTGATTCACAAAAAAATGAAATCACACGCGGATGCCTCGGAAGATGCAATCGAACAAGAAATTTCGCCACAATTGGCGCACATGGGTGATACGTCAGATCACAACTTGACGTTGACGTTAACCGACCTTCAAGCCAAATTGCGACAATCGGGTGAGAGACCTATACCAGATCGCCCAAGAGACCCAGATGCAATCGAACCCGCGCATGAATCTGCAACGAAAGCTGCAGAAGCAGAAGATGACGCTCAAAAGGCTGATGTTCGCAGCGCTCGGGTTCAAGTGGCTTCCTCAATTGATGGGACCTTGCGGGGAAAAGGCGCCGATGGATCAACCGGGGGTGAATCCCCGCCAGCCGGCCTGGCGGCCAAGCAACCTCGGAACCGCGTACGCCCTGGTCTTGCAGATTTACCCGACGTGGACCGAGCGGGGACAGACCGTGGCCTGAAATCTGAGTCCGGGAAAATTCGACCGAAATCTCCAGATGTCGATGCAAGGCCGAACAGGCATGCACCGGAAAATGATCGCATGCCCTCTCGGAAGTCGAAGCCAGAAGCCCGTGTGGCAGCGCCCGATCCAAGACCAGCGACTCCCGCACCGTCGGCAGAAACCAATGACTCTCTGGCAGAAGGTGCAACAGAAATTCTGAATGTGCCTGCACCTTCCATTGGACGATCAGGGCAACGTGCAGGCCGCGTGAAGACACGTCTACTGGGATTCGAACGCAGCTATGGAAGCGACCCGTTCGAAACGGAAGCACCGAAATCCCGACAAGAGCAACAAAAATTTACCGTCGGTTGGATCGTGGTTGTTGACGGCCCTGGTCGTGGCACATCCTTTTCGGTTTTTGATGGCGTGGCTCAAATCGGACGCGGTGCCGATCAAGGTATTCAACTTGATTTTGGCGATAACAGTATCTCGCGCAGCAACCACGCAGCGATCGCTTATGACGGTGAACAACGCGCTTTCTTTTTGGGTCATGGCGGCAAGACTAACCTTGTCCGCCTGAATGACAGTCCTGTCCTGAGCACCGAGCGAATTTCCAACGGCGACATAATCCGGATCGGCGAAACTAAATTACGGCTCGTCGCGCTTTGTGATGAAAATTTTGATTGGAATCTTGCAGGGCAGCATGAAAATGAAAATGCCGCCAGCAATTGATTTCATCTATGATGTTGCCACGGCCCAGCACATGGGGCAGCGCGATTATCAAGAAGATGCAATCATTTCCGACTTTCCCATGGGAAATGACTATGGATTCACTGTCCTTGCTGACGGTATGGGTGGCCACGCTTCGGGCGACGTCGCCAGCAAAATTGTCGTAACCGAAGTTTTCAGCGAACTTAAACTGCAAAGTGGCGGACAGTTTCGTGCCGAAAGAGAGTTGCCTGAAGTTCTACTTAACGCAGCATATTCGGCGAACGAATGCGTTGAACGTCATGCGTCTGAATATCCAGAAACTCTTGGCATGGGATCAACGCTCGTCGCGCCGGTGATTGTGCGCAATCACCTATATTGGATTTCAGTAGGTGACTCTCCACTTTATCTTTTTCGTGATTGTAAGTTGGACCAGCTTAATGAAGATCACTCCTTGGCCCCTCAAATTGACATAATGGCCCAAAAAGGGTTGATCTCAAATGATGCCGCTCTGAGCCATCCCGATAGAAACTGCCTGACTTCGGTTTTGGTAGGGTCCGAAATTGCCCGGGTTGATTGCCCGCAAAAACCAGTCACGCTTTTCGATGGTGATATTCTGCTTGTGGCAAGTGATGGATTGCAATTTCTAACGAATTCGAAAATTGAACAGGTGTTGATGAGCAACCATGATCAGACAAGCGCGCAAATCGCAGGCGATTTGCTGGCAGCGCTAGAACATTTGGAAGACCCGGACCAAGACAATATTTCCTTTTCGGTCATACAGGTGTCCAAGGCCGCTTGCGATACCAAGCCCGCGAAGGTGACCATGCTTTGCGACAATACAGGCGTAAGCAAACCGATTTTTGCAAGATCCGCTGGCAAGGTCGCCGCGGTCGTTCGCGATTTGATTGTGCAAGTTGCGGGGCGCCCCAAAAACAACGTTGAATCAAACGGAACTTTGTTGTGAGCGACAAGCCGTCAAATGCGGATGTTATTTCCCAACTGGAACATTTGCTTGTCGGGGCCGGGACAACAGCCGACACAAAGGCGACGGTTCGGCGCATTCTGGATCGGCTAAAGAACCCGGTGCGAACCTTGATTATTGGCTGTTCCGGCAGTGGAAAAACCGAAGTTCTCAATGTTCTGGTCGGTAAAACGGTTGTTCCCGGTGGGTCGTTTCATCCAGAATTCGAGCTGTCCTGGTCACCACAACCACAAACTGAATTTACCAGACGCGACACGGTCAGAGTTATGGCGCACGGTAACAAATTGGCTAATCCAGGCTTTACGAATGTGAAAAATGTCAAACTGGGCCTTTCACTTCCGATCTTAAAGCAAACAAGCTTTCACGAAGTGACGTGTGATGGAACACCCGAAGATCAGATAGCGATTTTGCTGAAAGCGGTGGAACTGGCTGACATTGTTCTCTGGTGTTCATCGGAATTCTCAGAGGACGAGCAACTTTTGTGGAGCTATGTCCCGGACACAATAAAAGACCACAGCTTTTTGGTTCTGACAAAAGCTGATTTGCTTTCAGCGCAAAAACAACTGCATGTGACAATGCAAAATCTAGAAGCCGTTGTTGCTGAAGAATTCTGCAGCATGATCCCTGTCGCTGCTCTTCAGGCGAAATCTGCGACACGGGTCGACGGGTCGATTGATGAAACAGTATTCAAGGCAAGCGGCGGCAAGGCATTAACTGAGGCCGTTTTCAAGCAAGCGACTCAGGGCAGGCAGGCAGACAGCGACAACGCGCTGATATTTCTGCGCCAGCACAGCGGACAGTTGATTTCAACCGACACAAAGTTACGCGATTCACAGCACAAAACAGTAATCGCTGACAAACATTCTTTGTCCCCTGATGAGCATGCCGAAAACTCAACGGATAATGGCGTCGATCTGTTCGCGCCAGTGGTAGAGCATCTGCAAATCCGGGCAGCGGAGTTATCCCAGGCAATAAACGACGACCCAAACATGGATGCCGCATCAATTCTGGCCCATTGTTTGGACACAGCGAACCATCTTGCTGCCGTTTTCGCCGATGTGTCGGACACATCGTCCGTCGTAGCCGCCCTAGAGAACTGTGTGCTGGACGCAGTTGATCTGATCGTCCTCATGCAGTCTGAGAACGAGGACGACGCTGTGGCCGATGCCGTGACCGTCTTGCTGCAGCTCAAACGAGAATTTGAAGCAAGTATCGCAGCATGAGCCTCTCGCGGTGGCCAATTGTTGGCGCAATACTGCCTCAAAATTACCAATTTCAAGGGGATAATAAGTCAAAATTGAGCTCAAAACCCGCCATTGTTGATCGAATGTTTACAAAAAACTATTTGCCGCTGTATCGGCGACAACACCTGAATGGCCAGTTGTAGGTACCGAATGAATATCGAGGCTGAAATCAACGAACCCTTGGCGGCGGAAGTTCAAGAACAAAATGATCTTCTAAGAAGTCATTCCAAAGGCTTGCAAGATTTCCTTGCAAAGGCCGAAAACCTTAAGACCTGCCTGGCCCAATTGGGTGAGATTGGAACACAAAGAACCTCTGCCGCTGCCGCTAAGTTGGTGCGTCAGCTTGATGAATTTGAGCCCAGTGTCACAATGATTGGGCAGGTCAAGGCCGGAAAGACTTCTCTTGTCAACGCAATGGTCGGTTTGCCAGAACTTCTGCCGGCAGACGTAAATCCTTGGACATCCGTGGTCACTTCGCTGCACTTGTCTCCGACGCCGTTCAAGAATGGCAACAGCGCTTTGTTTAAGTTTTTTGATGAAACGCAATGGGACCGTTTACTTGAAAAGGGCGGGCGACTTGGCGAATTGGCAAGCCGTGCAGGTGCAGATGATGAACTGGTAAACGTTCGGCGCCAAATCGAACAGATGCGTGAAAAGTCAAAAGCCCGTCTTGGACGTCGTTTCGAATTGTTGTTGGGTCAGGAACACGACTATGGATATTTCGACAGAGAACTGATCGAAAGATACGTCTGTCTTGGCGACGGGTTCGATGGCGAAGACGGTGGTTCAGACACGCAAGGGCGGTTTGCTGATATCACGAGATCCGCCGACTTGTTCATGCACCGTCCGGAGTTCGAAACAGGTTTTTGCATCCGCGACACGCCCGGTGTGAACGACACCTTTATGATGCGTGAACAGATCACCATAAATGCGATACGTGAAAGTCGTTTGTGCGTTGTCGTTTTGTCGGCACATCAGGCATTGTCGTCTGTCGATATGGCGCTGATCAGATTGATATCGAACATCAAGTCGCGCGAAGTTATCATTTTTGTGAACCGCATCGACGAGTTGTCCGAACCTGCCAAGCAGGTGCCCGAAATTCGCGCAAGTATCCAAAAGACCTTGGCAGATAAACAAGGCCCACAGGACGCACAGATCATCTTTGGCAGCGCGTTGTGGGCAAATATCGCATTGTCATCAACATTGGATAGCCTGCCGGATGATAGTGCGGATGCGTTACTGAACTGGGCTGAGGTGGAGATGCAGAATATTCCGACCGCAACCACTGCGTCCGAACTGGTTTGGGCCTTGTCCGGAATACCCAAGCTTCAATTGGCATTGTCAGAACGTTTTGCAGAAGGTGCCGGCACGGAATTACTGGACCGTGTGGCCCGAAGTTCCATCAATCTGGCCAGTGGAATTCACGCCAGCAATCGCATCGTTGCACCTGATTCCAATGTTGTGCAGTTGGAACCCGCAGGAAAAGACGAAATTTCCGACCGTTTCGATCAAATCGAACAGCAAAGCAAGCAGTCGCTCAAAGATGATTTTGACAGGCTGCTGGCCAGCCTTCAAATGCGCGTCGACGGCTCTCATCAGACCTTTCTTGAACGCGCCACGGCGTCAGTGATAAAACACCTTGAACGCTACGGTGAAGGTACCGTCTGGACCTACGATTCCGCTGGCTTGCGCGTGCTTTTGCGTTCGTCTTACCAAATATTTGGCGCCCGCGCGCAAAAATCCGCGAACAAAATCTACAGCACGACCGCCGCAGAAATTCACGACGTCTATATTCGGGCTTTCGGCAGCCTTGGGATCGAATTCAGCGTGGAACCCCCCGTCGCGCCACGTGTTCCACCACCCGTCTTTTTGGGCCAAACGATTGCATTGGATTTGCAGGGCAGTTGGTGGAAAAGCTGGTGGCAACGCAGACGCGGTTTTGAGGCCTACGCGACGAATTTCTATGAGATGATCATGGCTGAAACTGACCCAATTGTGGATGAACTCAAAAATGGCGATGCAAATACATTGCACGCCGACGCCGAATTGTTGCTGACACAGTTTCTGACCCAGCAACGCGAAATCATTACTGGCATCGTGGAGCAGATGGGCAAGGGCCAGGAAGACCTGAAATCGTTGTTGGCCGTTCATTCACACGATGATCGAAAGTCCGTGATCGAAAAATCGCTGAAAACCTTCCAAAAATACGTCGCTTAACACAACAAAGGTAGACACTGTATGGATGCGCTAGAAGCCCACATTGAACCAGTCGACGCTGATGAAGCTGGCAAGCCTGTTTTTGCGATTATGGGCGAATTCAGTGTTGGAAAAAGCACCCTTTCCAACCTGTTGATCGGTGCCGACCCCTTGCCTGTAAGGGTTACGGCGACGCAATTACCGCCGGTTTGGCTTTCCTATGGTGACCAGGCCCCATATCGAGAGGATATGGGTGGCAACGTCGTTCCTGTGGATATCGATCATCTTGACGAAGTGCCTTTGTCGGACACATCCTTAATACGGGTTTTTATGAAATCCGAAATTCTGGAGCGCTGCGACCTGATTGATATGCCGGGGATCTCGGACCCGAACATGTCGTCGGACGTCTGGGAAAATCTCATTCATCATGCAGATGGTGTTCTGTGGTGCACACACGCCACTCAAGCCTGGCGACAAAGCGAAGCCGCAGTTTGGAAGACACTTACGCCAGACCTTTACGCCAAAAGCCTGCTGTTAGTCACAAGGGTCGACAAAATCATTTCCGAAATGGATCGCCGCAAGGTGATGAAGCGGGTCGCGCGTGAAACAGAAGGACTGTTCGCCGGAGTTTTTCCGATCTCGCTTACGCAGGCAATCGCTGGAAAAGAGCGACGCGAACTTTGGGCCAAGAGTGGCGGCGAAGCCTTTATCGACCGCCTGTTAGATCTGACAGTTGAACTTTCAAATTCATCCGATGGAAAAATGAATTATCAATTCGTGCCGCCCGAAAAAGTCGAACTGTCATCGCCAAGGACATTTGTGCGACCCGCGCGTGTTGTGGTCAACCCACGCACAACTTCTCCATCCAGGCCGGGTGCGGCGCATCTGACATGCCGGTTGGACGGCGATCAGACACCATGACAAAGCCCAATCGGAATTTCGGCTCATTCGCGAAATAGATGTGCAGCAACCGAATAGCATTTCGCTGATGCCACGCGATCGCGAAAAATAACTGTCAAATATCGTCTGACGTATAGTATGAATTGATCCCATGACCCTTGGCCACAACAGACAGCCGCATATCGGGACGTCGATGGTATGATCGTGGAACAAATGAAAGTTCTGACGCACGATTTTCCTGAGTGTCGTTTTGTGGCGCTGGCGGACATGTCCTCTGGTATCGTGTTCTCATCATCCGCCAACGAGAAACAACCTCAGGAAAAACTGGATCAGTTGTGCCAACTGGCCACCACGATATTTGAGACTGATATGTCTCAAGATTTCTTTGCCGTGTCACGAACATCAACCGAGGCCTCTGAAATACAGGAATGCCAGGTTGTGACGTCATCGTCACTAACAATGTTTTTTCGCTCAACACATGCACCAAAAGAGGTCATGTTCTGTGTCGGATCGCCTGTCCTGAACTATGAAGCGTTTATGAATTCCGCACGTTCTGTTGCCACTGGTTTGTCGCAGGGATGATGGGTTTTCAGATCTCTTTTGTTGAGATCGGATCAAAAAATGAATGATATTGACAAGTTGAGGGCCAGCCTGGCCGAATTTTCAAGAACAGAAAAATTCAACGAACGTGGTGAGCGTCTGCTCACCAAAAGTGATGCGGCGTCGCTCGTCCTGTTGATCTTGCAGGAAATTGATCAAACGATCCTCCCCCGGAACATCGTTTTTGGATGCGACAACTCTGCGACAATTCAACTTGATGTCGCAGATCGGCGGCTCTTGCGGGTCAGTGCTGCGTCCGGATTTCCTGTGTCGCCCCGGCACACAAATCTAATTGGCGCACCCGTGATCTCGTTTGACGATGAATCACTTGCAAGCCTTAAACAATTCATGTCCGATTTTTCTTCGGGTTCAAATGTATTGCATGTGCATTCCGCGCCCATTGGCACCGAACGTGATCCCGCCGATGCCGGTATTCCGGCAAAAGAACTGGCCCGAGTCTGGAATTTGACATCGGGCGAAGTTCCACCCACGCCGGTTTCGGTCAAAGTGACCGGTTTCATCCAGCGAAGCATGGATTTTTCACGAGCCGCAATCACTTTTGAGGGCAACAACATTATTGACTGCTATGGCGCGGAGCTTGATGTCGAAAGACTTATCACCATAGCCCAAAACCAACTAAGCCAGTTGACTGCACTGCGGGATAAAACTCTAGAGGCTGTTTCAGATAACGGATATTTGCTGTTTTCGCACGAAGGACTTGAAAAAGATTCGCTGGCATTTGCATTTGACCGCGAATTGATGGGGTTATCCATTGGCCCGGCAGGCCGTGAAATTTCCCATCGTGCCAATTGGGGAAAAGACGAGTAGCAATCGTCGCGAACCTGTCAGAGCAAGTCAGCCGATATGTGAACAGAGCCGTCCACCCGAAACAAGTGTGCCTCTGGTCTGGCGGCCCTGTGTCGCAGTTTTCCACGGTAACGGATCGTCGATACGAATAATCTTTTGGCCAGGGTCGCGGGCGCGTGAATCGGCCAGCCATGGCATCCGGGTCGATGCCGCTCTGTTTGACTGCTTCAACGCGGCGGATATTTCAATAAACGGGGCGGGCAGCTGTCATTCGCCGTAAATGCGCATAACCGATCTTGCTTGGCGGAATGCGGTCCTTCGCCAGGCATGATGCTCTCACTCCTGATGCCTGCCACCTAAGTAACCGCTTTTCTCTTGTTTCGTTGAATTCCGTGTCGAAGATAGAAGCGTTGGCCAGGAAATGCTGAATTCCAAACCCGCAGTCGCCAGCATCAAGGAAATGGACTTTGTGTCTGCAAACTGATGGGTGATAAATCATCCAATGACGTAAGAAAGTAAATACCATCAAGTTAAAAATTTAGAGAATTGTTAAGAATCACACCTTGGTGCACGTTGATTCCATCGAAGGGTTTTTCAAACTTAACTAGTTTTTGAGTGTTTTGTGGTTAGGCGAAATTAAAGAGTTCCACTTCCGAATGTCGGATTTGGCAAAGTAACAATTATGGGCCGCTCGGTACGAGCGGCCCAGTTTATAGAGAGGCTAGGCTTTCTGTCCGGAACAATGCGGGGATTGGTGAGCAATGTTTTTTTACTAAGCTGGTGTTGAAGTGAGGTTCTTTTTTGAACCGGCTGTGCGTTTGCATCACACTTCTAAGGGGGGCCAAGACTGAGGGTAACGAGTTTTGGATAGACTTTCGGAAATGGAAGCGTTCGCAACGGTTGTAGACCAAGGCGGCTTCACCGATGCGGCCAGAAAGATGGGAATATCGAAATCGGCCGTTTCTAAACATGTTTCATCGCTTGAGGCGCGTCTGGGCGCTCGGCTTTTGAACAGAACCACACGTCGCGTCAGCCCTACAGAGATCGGCTTAGCCTACTATGATCGCGCCTGTCGCGTCTTGAATGACGCCGGCGAAGCAGCCTCTTTGGTCTCGGCCATGCAAAGCGCGCCATCAGGGTTGCTTAGAATTTCGGTGGCCACGGATTTCGGGGTGAACCTTCTTTCGCTGGTGCTGGGCAATTTCCTGACGGAATTCCCGGATATCAACATCAACATGGTCTTGAACAACCGGTACGCAGAACTCGTTTCCGAGGGTTTTGACTTGGCGATCCGGATGGGCGATCTGGATGACAGCGCATTAAGGGCTCGCAAGCTTACCGAAACTACCAGGCGCATGGTCGGATCGCCGGCATACTTCAAGAAATATGGCCGACCCGCAAAAATTGACGATCTGAACGAACATAAGCTGTTGCACCACTCGTCACAGGTCAATTCTGCCGTTTGGAAGCTCAAGGCACCATCCGGTGAGAGACGCCAGGTTCGCACGGCCGGATGGCTGTCTGTGAATGATGGGCAATCCTTGCTGAACGCTGCAATTTCTGGCCTCGGGATCGCCTATTTGCCTTCATTCCTATATGCCGATGCGCTGGCCGAGGGCCTCATTGAAATAGCCGTTCCTGAGTTGCCAATAGAGACTATGGGAATTTACGCGGTCTATCCGTCAGGCCGTTACACTCAACCCAAAGTCCGTGCATTCATCGATTTTCTGGTTTCTTCCTTTTCCGGATTGGGTCCTGACAATTGGCAACCAAAACAAACTCTGCCGTAGTCAGTTTCGCGCGTCCCCAAAACGCACCAAATCTCTGAGGACACAATCATGCAGACAGACGTGACTTTATTTGGAACCACATGGTTGCTGAATGCTACCGGGCCCGTTTTAGGCCAACCTGAGTTTCAGCTAATATTGATGGCGGTGCTCCTTCGCCTCAGCATGGTTTTTCTGCGTTGGTGGAGCTAGGTATAGTTGACGCAAGCGCCACCTGGAACCCGCCAGCGAAGCAACCGCAAATCCTTTATTTTGATGAAGTGCTTCCGGTAGAGGGGGAGGGTGGCAGCGAAATGCCTGCAAACACAACCCAAACCCGCAGTCGCCGGCATCGCGAAAATGAACCTCGTGACTCTAGGCATATGGGTGATAAATCATCCAGTGATGTATGAAATAAAACCCTACCAAGTCAAAATTTTAGAGAATTGTCGAGAATCGTTCTTTGGTTCATGTTGATTCTATCGAAAGAGTTTTTAAACGTAACGAGTAACAAAGTTCAGTAATTCTAGTGCACATGACCGGTCTAAGTTTGTTGTTGGGCAAAACTGCAAATGCAACGGGGGCAAATCAAAAATTTTATTGGGTCAGAAAATGGCCATCAATAAGGAAATTGCGAATCAATTGAGTGAAATTGTGCTCAATAGATTAATTTCCGGTTAATTGTTAACAATTCCTGCTTCACTCATCAGCCCCATTTTGGGGTTCGAACCTTTGTGAATCAGGGAATGTGGCGTAACTGTGGCGAAGAATTTCGATATTTATTCGAGTTTCGCGAATTGTGGCGAAATTAAGTATCATTGCGTCCAGTTTATGAACGCATATTTTCCATATTTATCCTTATCAGGTCGATTGTTTTTGGACACGCTCTAGGTGCCCAACAACGAAATCACACACCAAAGGACCTAAGATATGGACATCAATTACATTGAACTTGCAAAGAAAAACCGCACCAAAGCTCTGGCTGGCTTGCGCAAATCTCGCGGACACTTCTCCGTAATGTCCGAGGATACGATTCAATCCAAATCGGCTTTGCGCACAGTTTCGCCTTTCTTTATAAGCGTTCGCAATTCTGGCGCCCTCTCGCATGCATCACTCCATTAACATCTGGACATTCGGTTCACATAAAAACTGGAGATTTTGACCATGCTAGAATTTATTGAAGTCACAGCGCCGCCTTTCATCGGCAACTTCGGCAAAGTCGGCAGCGTCGGTAACATCGGCAAGTTCAGCAGCGTCGGCAACGTCGGCATAACGGCCGCGCAGACAGCGGCTGAGGAACAGAGACCTGATGAGACCGGGCCCCTGCCGTCCAGACTGGAAGCCTGGAAGATCAAAACAGCGCCGTTCCAAATGCTCTTGGATTGGAACAATGTCGAGGGATTTTCGGCAAGGTCAATTCAGATCGGGTTCGAATACATCATTGAACAATGTCTGGCATCTGAACTAGACGAATTTGTCGTCGAAGATATTGTTCCTGGTTACACGCCAGGCGCGGATGATCCTGCCATTGTCCTGGAAGCCGAGGCCGAGATCGTCAGGATTTTCCAAGAGGCCTCGATATCTCACTTTCGCAACAATCCAGAGTGGCGTCTTAGTCTGCGGCATGGCGCGTTCGATATCAGATTCTATTTGGGAAAGACGCGTCCGTTTGATCGAATATTGCCAGAGGACGGCTTCGGTTTCGACGAGCTCTGAGTTGAAAAGGGAATTAAATTCGGGCGCTGCCAATGGTTGCTGTGCCCAAAAAACCGGAATTAAATGACGTTAGGGATTCTGGGGCAAATTCGACCTGCACAAAGAATTCTTATGACTCCTCGGCTACGTCATTTGCGAGCTAAGAATGAGGTTTTAACAGCGACCAGTCGACACTGTCTGTACCAGCTTGTTCGGGCCGCGTGTCGAAAGCGGCGCCAAGGCTTTGCACGGTCTTCCATTTTTGGGGAAGCAACCTTTAAGCCGCCGCACAGGACGCGAGTTCAATCGCGCGTGAAAGCGCCTCATCTGCGCAAGGCAAACACAGATCGGCTGCACAAACTTGTCTTCTGCCTGGTCCAACTTCGAAGAGACTGGAGTAATATACGCCGCCTTCAACTTTGGTGGCACATGGAACCCAATTTCCACCCGGTCCCATGACTTTCTTTCCGACACGGACGTTTACTGAACCAGGCGGTGGACTGGATACTCTGACCGAAGAATTGATAAGTTTGGCAATGTTCATCGCAGTTCCTTTTGTCCGATGAACTTTCCAACTTATTTTGTCTAAATGATGGCGACAGTCGATCTTTGCCCTGGGGATATTAAAATTTGGTGGATGTAAATTCAGGCGACTGCCAAGATCGTTATGTTGGTACCAATAAGTTCAACCGTGCTTCCGAAAAAGGAGTGTCATTAGAATGGTTTCGCGGAGACAGGGAAAAAAGTTCTTGGAAATGTTACATTTCTACCTTCATTTGCCCGTCTTCGCCTGCGACTGTTCAGTTTCCAATCGTTGTTGACGGATTTTTTCAAGTAGTGCCAATTTTTCGGAGGCAATTTGTATCAAACTAAAAATACCAGTGGTGTGACTGTTGCCATGCTGCGCGCGTTCGTGTGTATGAGTCGTAACTTGAACCTGTCTAAGACTTGTCAGGAACTTGGAGCGACCCGCCAAACCGTGCGGCGCCACATTTCCGATTTGGAGAGGATCAAAGGCGAACAGCTCTTTGAAGTGGCCAGTCGACAGTATCACTTAACCCCCCTTGGGCAAGCGAGCCTCGAGGGGGCAAAGTCAATACTCCTCCAAATGGATACTTGGTCGGGTCGGTCATCGCTCAGAAAAAACGTCTCAGGCGGGGTGGAGTCAAGCCAGTACATTGACGATGAAGGATTGGAATTTTTTTCCCAGCAGCACCCCGTATCGACAATCGCATTTAATGGCCTGCCTCTTATCAAAAAGGCACTGATTGCTTGGGGAAATGCCGAGACTCAAATTGAGCACAAAGCGATGGAGCTCATCCGACCCTATTCAGTGCTCTATAGAAAAGGGCCCGCCGGTTGGGTGTTTGTCGATATCGGGATGGAATCGGCTTACGCAAAATGGTTTGGTTGGGCTTGGTCAAAAAGCGCGATCGGCAAACTGATGTCCGACGACAATGTCGGCGATGAGTTTAACGAATTTATCGCAGGTGCTTACTCGCGTATTTACGAAGAAGGTGGTGTGCGCCTTGATCACCTCTTTGCCTATCTTCCGAAGGACGGTGGAGATCCTCTGCCGGTGACATTCCAAAGATTGCTGCTTGGTTGTGTCTTTCCTGATGGGACTCCTGGTCTGAGTGTTCTTGCGGTCATTACAAAAAAGATTGAAATCGACGCACTCAAAGACAAGGACCGGCCAGTCATTCCAGAAGACCTGATCATGGATTCCCCGCCCGGATTTGCCAATTAAGTGGCCATACTGGCACATGTAGGACCAAGCCGCACATAAATTTCGGATAATATGGCGAAAATCGTACTCAATTGCGGCCATTTTATGGTACCCAAACTTGAGGATGGGTAGAGGTTGGGAATGTTAGCGCGAAATATCTTCGGCATGGTAAAAAACGTGTCGGGCATCATCACAGAGCTTGAAGAAGCTGGCATGCGTGTCGAAGTTGGCGACGACTTTTCGGAGTACCGTCTCTATCGCAACGCCCAAACCGATCGGGCTCCTATGTATCCGATGTTCGATGTCGCGGGCTCGTATATTGATGGGTCTAACGGTTTTTGGATCTGCGGTTTCAATCGGGCGGACGAGTTGATCCACACTCAGGCCGTGCGTCTCCTTGATATATCCGGGGTTTCCCTTGGGCAGCATCTGAATGTCCATAGGCACAAATACATCACACCCGACACGACACCCGATCCGGACCTTACTTTCTACTCAGGCCCAAGGGCCCTCAGAACAATTACCGGCAAGGTCTGTTATCACGGTGAATTTTGGCTTCCTGCTCGTGGTCTTGGCGGACCACGAAGCCAGGGCGTAACACCTCTTTTGTCCCGCATACTTTTTGAATTGATGTTCAGAATCTGGAAGCCGAACTATGTTTTTGCCCTGGTGCCAAAACAATTGGCCGCGCGGGGCGCCCATCTTCGATACGGATACAATCACTGTGAACCCGGAAGATGGCTTGGCCCAGACCAACAGGTGACAGAAGAAGACTATTTGATTTGGATGAACGCAGAAGACATGGCCAATGCGCTTGCCGGAGAGCCGGAGTCTCTTCGGAGTGGCGATCAGCTATCAGTTGTCAGGTCAAAATTGACGTCGATTGATCCAGGACGTTAATCCAACCATCGGCTCTCATAACTGATTGACGATAATTGATATTGCCGTCACACATGTCAGAATGAATTTGCTCAGTTTGTCGATGACTGCGTCATCTCGCAGAACAATTATTGGATCGATTGCGGTAAGTATCGCATTCGTGATGGAACTTACTCTGGTTCCACTTCTTCTGCCTGCGATCCAGAGCCAGTTTGACCTCTCGATTAGCGAGATTGCTTGGGTATTCAACTCGTACGGTGTCGCCGTTGCGGTTGGAGTGCTGCTGGGAGGCTGGCTTGGCGATGTTTTCAACACCAAAAGAGTCTTTAGCGCCGGTGTGATATTTTTTGCCTCAGGGTCCACCCTGATAGCCTTCGCGGAAAACTATGAAATTATCATAGCCGGGCGTTTTTTGCAGGGGTTCGGTGGCGGGGTTTTCTCACCATTGGTCCCCCTTCTTCTCACCAGAGCCACACCAACGCGACCAGGAAAAGTACTGATTGTCTGGGGAAGTGTCGCTGGCTATGTCGCTGCAACCGCTCCGCTTTTTTACAGTAGCGTTCTTGCGGGTTATGGCTGGAATTTGGCGTTTGTATTTTTCGCCTTGGTTTCCGTAGTTGCAATGGCAATTGTGCATAAATCGCAGACAGGGGATGAACCCGCATCGCCCACCAGGTCGGGGCCGGCCTTTTCCAAATTGCTTGGATCACGGGACCTTTGGGCGATGTTCGGATATGTGTTTTGCACCTATGGGTCGATCACATACTACCTGTTCAGACTCCCGCTTTGGTTGTCTGACAATCAGTTCCAGGTGGAAAGTATTGGCTTTATGCTGTCGATCCTGTGGTTGACCTTTTCCCTTGCGAGTACCTTTTTGAGAAACCACGTTGACGAGCCGCATGTTCGGAAAATATTGCTTGCGGCGCCGCTGTTCATTGCCTCTGCTTTTCTACTCGCATATTTTTGCCACGGGGTGACTTGCCTGGCTATCGCGTCGATCCTGATTGGTTTCGGTTTGGCTTGTAGCAACGCACCTTCGACACAGTTGATTCTCAAGTTCGCGCCGAAGGGAATGCGGGCAGCCTCAGCAAGTATGGACATTACCTTTGCGAGACTTGGAGGCGTCGCAACTGTTACTTTACTTGCGCAATCGTTGTTTGGTTATGCCGTTTTTGCAGTTTTACTTTTGTGCCTCGTCGCGTTTATTTGCGCCTTGGCCACAGCAAAGAGGCTTAGCGAAATTCATTGATACCAAAAGAGAGTTTTACAAAAAACTGCGTAAAAATTTTCTTTTCTGGCGTGGTTGTTCACATTTTTCGGCATGGCAATGTCAGACAAAGCCCCCTGTTTTCATGCGCCGCTAAACAGCTCTGAGATCGCATGCCTGCCTCAGTTCCCGGGTTCGATCCGGATCGCAAAGCGCCGTACCCTCCGTGCAAACCGTCGCGCTGGATGCCGCGACTCCCCAGACAAGCGCTTGTTCTGCCGGCTCACCTCGGGCAAGCGCCATCGTCATGGCGCCGACAAACGCGTCGCCCGCTCCGACCTTGCTGCGCACCGGTACGCGTGGTGCCTTGCAATGATACCGCGCGCGTTCCGTCACCATGACCGATCCCTCGGCGCCCCTACCTGTCACAACCATCTTTGCCACACCCTGCGCAACAAGGGCCGAGGCAAAGGCAAGGCTGTCCTCGATCGTCTCCATCGCGTGATGCGCCGCTTGTGCCGCTTCCTTCTGATCGACCCGCAACAACAGCAACGGCGCAATTGGGTTCGCCATTAACCACGCCAGTGGCGCCTTCGAGGTATCCACGATCAGCTGATCCGTGAAAGGTGCAATGACCCGCTGAATTTTCGCTGGAAAATCGTCACCCAGACCGGGGGGCACGCCGCCGCTCAGAACAACATGACAGCCCTTGCTTGCAGCGTTGGCGATCGCTGCCAGAAGTCTCTCGGCCTCTGCCGCTGTCAAAGTTTCGCCCGGCAGACTGAAACGGTACTGCGCGCCGGAACTTTCGTCTGTGACTGCAAGGCTTTGACGGGTCTCTCCATGAACCCGGACCGGAATGACCGGCACGTCTTCGGCAGTCAGCAATTCCAAAATCTGATCACCCCGCGCTCCGGCCACCGCCAGAAGCGCCGTTGCCTGCCCGCCCAACTTCTGGATCGTGCGGGCGACATTGACGCCTCCGCCTCCGGGATCGATGCGCGGCGGCTTGCAATAAAGCTTGGGGCCGGCAACGACTGCCTCAACGGAAGTGGACAGATCGATGGCCGGATTCAACGTGATCGTCAAAATTTTCAACATTGGGCGTGACCTTCCGTTTCTCTTGCCCTGCGGCATTGCCGTGCCAGGTTCTGTACAAAATCGATTTCAGTCAGTTGGCGTTTTCCTGAAAACAAGCTTTTCATTACCCAAATTACCCTTTTTCACGAGAGAGGTGTCGCTAAAACTGATCCGACCAGTAAGTTTCCATCTGAGACCATCGAAAACCGGTCCAACGGGCCAGTTACCGCATCGTCGTGACCCATCAACAAACCACCCACGATCCCGGCCACTAACCGGTGTCAGACACAGTTTGACCTGTCCAAGAGGCATTGTCACGTTAACGCGACGATTGGTTCAACGGCGGGAAATTGTCGTTGAACGAGCAAGATTTCCTTTCCCCGCCGTCTATTTCCGCCCGCAGTCATCAATCGTTCGGTCTGGCTCTGTTTTTGCTTTCCGTTGAGCTTTCGTAACGTCGAGGAAATGCTGGCCGAACGCGCGATCGATGTCAGTTATGATACGATCCACCGTTGGGATTTGGTATTCGGCCCGGTGATTGCCGCCAACATCAGATCCGGCAGGGCCCGACCTTCGCGAACCGGGCATCTTGACGAGGTGTACGCTCGCATTACCGGCAAGCGGACATATCTCTGGCGAGCCGTTGACGAGAACGCCGAATGTGGCGGTTCAGATCACCCGGATCGATGCAGCATTTTTTGCCTGTTCGCGATGCCGTAAACAACCACTTCAATTTGCAACGCCATCTGATCTCTCGCAGAATTCTGCATCAAATGCGTGTCGCAGCATTCACTGTATGGTTCGACATCGCGGCTGCTTGATTTGCGGCAACGTCGACTTTTTTGGTTCCTCGGATTTAACGTGACACGACCGCTACAAACAGCTGTACGAACTCTACACCGTGAAAATAGTCAGCAGTCGCATCCAAGCCAGGTAACGTTTCGCTGCACTTAGCATATCCGCCAACTTCTATTCGTCTTCAGCAAGCGCCACTTTGCGGGTGTTGCGGACTGCGGGCAAAATAGCGGCGGCCAATGCGACCGCGGCCACGACCAGCAACCCGGCACTGATCGGTTCACGCACAAATACTGATATGTCGCCCCGTGAGATGAGTAATGCTCGTTGCATATGCCCCTCCATCATTGGACCCAAAATAAAGCCAAGGATCAGTGGGGTAGGTTCACATTCGAGCTTTTTTACTATGTACCCAAACACACCGAAGCCCGCCATTGTGAAGACCGCAAAGGCTGTGTTGTTTATGCTGAACACCCCGACGCAGGCAAAAACTATGACAATTGGAAAAAGGATTTTGTATGGAATTGAAACAAGTTTCACCCAAAGCCCCACCAGTGGCAGATTGAGAACCAAAAGCATTAAGTTGCCGATCCACATCGACGCTATGATGCCCCAGAACAACTCTGGATGGTCCGATATTACGGCGGGACCGGGCTCGATGCCTTGAATTATGAGCGCACTTATCATCAAAGCCATCACAGGGTTCGACGGGATGCCAAGGGTCAGCATCGGGATGAAGGACGTTTGCGCACCGGCGTTGTTGGCGGCCTCTGGGGCTGCAACCCCTTGAATGGCACCCTTCCCAAAAGCATCGGGATTTGGTGCGATCTTTTTTTCCAACGCGTATGCAGAGAATGAAGCCAGCAATGCACCACCGCCGGGTAGGACACCCAAGAATGAACCAAGCAACGTGCCACGCACCATCGGCGCGAATATGAGTTTCATATCGTGGCGCGTCGGCATGAGGCTGGTGATCTTGGCAACGCTAAAGTCGCGCCTGTTCGTTTCCTCAAGGTTCCTGATGATTTCCCCTAGGCCAAAAATACCCATTGCAATGGCGGCAATGGCGAACCCGTCAGATAATTCTGGAACGCCCAAAGTAAGACGCTGCAAACCAGTGATTTCATCGGCACCGATCAGGCCAAGCAATAGTCCAAGGACCATCATGCCAATTGCCTTCAATACCGAACCGTGCGCGAGTACCACGGAGACTATTAGCCCGCAGACCATTAGCGAAAAATACTCGGCAGGACCAAATTTGAAGGCCAGTTCTGCGAGCGGCGGTGCGAATACGCCAATGAGAACAGTTGCGACGCACCCTGCGAAAAACGATCCGATTGCTGCAGTGGCCAAAGCCTTGCCAGCCTCGCCTCGTTTGGCCATCTCGTGTCCGTCTAGTGTAGTGACGATTGACGAGGGTTCACCGGGCAGATTGATCAGAATTGCCGTTGTAGATCCACCATATTGCGCGCCGTAGAAAATTCCGGCCAACATAATCATCGATGACACGGGATCCAGCCCGAACGTAAAGGGCAACAAGACTGCGATGGCAACAAGGGGGCCAAGACCGGGAAGAACGCCGATCAAAGTTCCCAACAGGACGCCGAAAAAGGAAAACATCAGATTTTCGGGCGTGAGAACCGTCGCAAATCCAAGGCTGAGGTTACTGACCAGTTCCACGCCAAGCGCCTCAGAGTGACCAAAGTGGGATGGGCAGGTTCAATCCCACCACAAACAAAAGCGCACTGAATGCGGCAAGACCGACCGCAAGTATAAGGCCATGCATCAAACCATAATTCGGCCGTGCAAAACTTGCTATGACTGACGTTGCAATGACCGACGGCACCAGGCCGAATGGTTCAATGGAAAAGGCAAAAACAGAGACTGCGAAAGTGATCAGAATAAACGGTCGCAGTGCGAAGCGGTCTATTGGGTCAGACTGGCGCAAAAAGCCCCCAGCGGAAACGGCGATGCCGATCACCATCAACAGTATCGAAAGGACAATTGGAAAAAACCCGGGACCGGGGCGTGCGGTCGATCCAAAATCGAACCCCGCCATCAGATACAGTCCAATTGCCCCAGCAAGAATGAACATCAGGCCCGAGGCAATGTCTTTGTCGTTCAGGTATTTCATCTCTTTTTTCGTACCCAATCAGTTGCGGAAAACGACGGCCCGCGCATATTTGACGGACCATCGCTGATTATTGTCAGATATGCTATTTGGAGAGTATATCCCTCCAACCGGCAAGTTCGGCGTCGATCACTTCAGCAAATTCTTCCGGGCTGCCGGCAATCAATTCCAGCCCGGCCTTATCTAGTGCAGCCTGAAAAGCTTTGCCTTCCGACTGACGAACGACCTCTGCATTGAGCAGGTCGATCACATCCTGTGGCACACCCGCGGGCACCACAAAGCCAAACCAGGACTTAAACTCGTAACCCGGCACACCCAGTTCAGCGATTGGCATCAGTTCCGGCGCACCTGGGTTCGGCGTAAGGCCGGTAATGCCAAGGGCCGTCAATTTACCCTCACGGACAAACTGCATGCCTTGTGCGGCGGAAACAAATACGGTGGAAACACGGCCCGCGACGACATCAAGCACCCCCAGGTTGAGCTTTTTGTAGGGCACAGCGGTCATTTCCACGCCAGTTTTGGTTTTAAATAGTTCAGCGGCAAGGTTAGCTGCGCTTCCCAATCCTGCAGTGGCGAAAGTAACCTGTTCCGGGTTCGCTTTGGCATAGTCGATGAATTCTTCGACGGTCGAAACGCCCAGATCATTGGATACATAGTGAACCATGGACGCACCGGCGACCCGTATGACCGGCGCAAAATCCGCCTTCACATCATAGTTGATTTCATAAAGATATGGATGGGTCGTCAGATTGGCCGGAACAAAGCCAAGGGTGTATCCATCGGCATCAGCTTCGGCAAGTTTAGCGACGCCAATCGAACCACCGGCCCCGCCAATATTTTTGACGATAACCTGCTGGCCCCATGTTTCTTTCATACCGTCGCCGACAAGCCTTGCGAGGATATCAACCAAGCTACCTGGGCCAGTGGGGACGATAATGTTGATCGGTTTTTCCGGATATGCCTGGGCTGATGCCGTGTTTGGCAACACCACCATGGCCGCGCCAATGGCAGCAATGGCAACAGTACCAAAAATCCGTCTGTTCAGTTTTGCAAATTTCATTTCGTCTTCCTCCCGTGGAATTTCATTTTGTCCGTGCTTCAATAAAAAGTCAGTGCCTCTATACCTTTGCCGGCGGGCACGCATTCGATCGCTTTCCGGCTGTCCAAATGAACGCGTGTAAACAATCCACAATCGTGGTTCGATACGATGGCGTGTGTGCTGTCTGCATCAAAGGCGATCCCCTGCGGGCCTTTTGCAATCGCCAACATCACATGATCTGACGGGTCCTTTGCATCATGAATGTGCATGACGCCCGAGGCATAGTTCGTGCTGACCAGATACTTTCCGTCCGGCGAAAACCGCAACCGGATCAATCGACTGGTTTTTGGATTGCTAAGTACTGCGCCCTTTAACGAAATGAACCGGCTGATCCTGTTGGTCGCGATGTCAATTTCCAGCAGGTCCTGTTTTGTATTTTCGGCAGCATAGAAACGACTTCCATCCGGTGAGATCGCGATACCTTCCGTGCCATTTGGCACGTCGATTTCAGCCAAAACTGACCGGCTTTCCACATCAAAGACAATGATATTGCCCATTTTGCACGACACATAAATTCGTTGGCCATTCGGTGTAATCTCAAGAAATGGCGGGCGCTGCCCGGCGGCCCCGATCGTAAATGTCTCGGCCAATTCCATTGTAGCTGTATCAACACGTCCCAGTTCGCCAGTCTCCTCAAAGATCACCCACAAATCGCCGTGCGTATCAAATCGCATTGCATGTGGACCCTTGAATATTCCTGTCGGAATTCGACGAATGATGGCCCGAGTTTCCAAGTCGACGACGCTGATATGAGTCCCGGATTCGATGAAATTACCGGCCGAGAACTTTCCAAACTCGGACGCAAACGCAATTTTGTGGTCGGGAGAGACGGCCACTTCGTGATGATTTTTGTGTGGGATGACCTTTTGGGTTTCCAATGTAACCGGGTCAAAGAACAGAATTGCGTCACCAACTTTGTCAATTCCAATCAGACCGTTGCGTCCAGTTGGATTATTTACGGATTCGAGATCACATTCTCGAATTGCATTGTCTTGCAGATTTGTTGTCGCCATTCTGAACAGCCAGTTTTTCCTTTCGGCCTGGCACCCCCTTTTTGAAAGGTTGTCAATTTACTTATTTCCAATCAAACATATAATTTGCATACAATATTCATATTTGGACTAATGCATTGCGCTTTTCTCTGAACCAAATCCAAGCAATCGTTGAGATCACCCGGGCCGAGTTCCACGTCAGCAAAGCGGCGAAAAACTTGAACACTTCACAATCGGTCGTTAGCAAGCACCTGAAATCGCTCGAAGATGCATTGGCCAGAAAAGTGTTTGTTCGCAGCGGAATACGTTTGACCGGCCTGACACCGGAAGGCAAAAAAATCCTGAGATACGCTGAACGCGTTATTCAAGACCTGGCCAGTATCCAAAAGATTGGAATGGAAGCCAATTCGCTGAAACGCGAAACACTTTCATTGGCAACCACGCCGACGCTGGCCCACTATCTTTTGACCCAGACTGTTAAGACTTTCACGCATGCGCACCCGGACGTTCATTTGCGAATAGAGGTCGAGGAATCCAACAAGGCCGTTGAAGCTGTCCAACTTGGTCGGTGCGATTTTGCCATTGCGCCCATTGGCCGGGACCTTCCAAACAACTTGTCGATTGACATTCTGCTGGAATGGTCGCGGATTTTGATCGGAACTGCAGACTGTCCGTTATTCACTGAAAGAAAAATTACTCTTCAGTCAATCGCGACCGAACCCATAATTGCGTTTGAAACGCCTACGGTATCGTTGCGAGAAACTTTCGAAAAACATGGTTTAAACCCCAACTATGCGCTGACCACAAGCAATCCAGATGTAATGAAGGCCTACGCCGCACAGGGGCTTGGTGTTGCAATCGTTGCCACCCCAACTTTCGACCCGAAACGCGACGCACCGCTGTTGGCGCGCGACGTATCACACCTGTTTCCAAATGTAAGAATTGCTTCCGTACACAAGGAAGGAACGTATAGAACTGCCGCCCAGGATCGGTTTTTGAGTTACCTGAAATCGGAGTTGTCCAAAAAATAACCCACCCGCTAGTGCCAAAGTATTCCGGCGGCAGTGTCAGGGGTACCGAATTTGAGACGGGCAGAGCGGTGGTCCAGCATTTCTGGATGACAAAACGCAGCCCATTTAGTTACTTCAAGACGAGCCCCGCAATCATCCGCTGACAGTGATGATGTACGACCGGTTCCCGTTCTCGCCGCGGAATGTGGCAGATCATCTGCATGAGCACGGCATAGGGATCAGCCATGAAACCATGCGGTTCTGGTGGAACCGGTTTGGCCCGATGTTCGCCGCCGAGATTCGCAAAAATCAAGTCAACTGATTGCATGCCCAGTCGAATTGGCAGTGACATTTGGATGAGGTCTTCGTGAAAATTAGCGATGAGACGCACCACCTGTGGCGGGCCGTGGATCAAAAAGGAGAAGTTCTGGAACGCTGTGTGACCAAGCGGCGTGACGGAAAGGCCGCGTTGAAATTGACAAAGAAATCAATGAAGCGGTACGGCCAACCGGTCATCATCGTGACCGACAAATTGTGATCTACGGCGCGGCGATGAAGGTCCCCGGCATTTCCGAAGGACAGGAAACCAGCCACAGGTTGAACAACCGGGCGGTGAAAACGGACCTGCCGTTTCAGCGACGAGACAGGGCAATGATTCGTTCCCGACAGACGCGAAGTTTGCGTGAGATCGTCAGTGGTCACGCCTCTGTTCAGAACCATTTTAACCGAAAACGCCATTTCTGCAGCCGAGCTTATTTCAAACACGACCGCACCGCTCTCACCGAGTGGTGCCAGCTTTGTTCGGCGTAGGCCCAGGCCATCGTCGCAAGGCTGCGGCAAGTTCGCATTCGTTTGACAGCGCCTGTGCAAGACATCAGTGACCGCAAGTGGCCCAAAGCTGTCGGTGAAGGCGCCGACAATGCGATTTTTGCCTTTTTTCTGCAACTTCGAGGGACGGGCGACCTCTTGTTGCGAAGCCATTATTATCTGTTGTTGCCCTATGGGCATCAGCACGCACCAACTGACTTTCGGTGCAATAGCCACATCCATTTTGGGTACTGGCATCTCATCGTTGCGACCTGATCCAGGGAGTCCCAACTTTTGTCTCTTAAGCGGAAACCGAAATGGCCGGAACAAAGGTTTACCGCTGCGCATTTTTACCATGTGCGACGCAATTGCGCTGCACCAGTGGCCTTGGGAAACTGATATGGGGCCGAAACTGCATTTACTGCCAATCCTGCAACCCGCCGCAATTATTTTTGACAAATCCAAAAAAAGTGACATTTGGCTGATTGCTGATAACATTCAGATATTACGCGAACGGTGGATCATAAATGCCAACTGAAAATTCGGATGCACGACAACAAAGATATTTACAGACCGCCCTGCAAAAAATCCAAACCGACCTGACGCTGGATCGTCCGGGCGGCAGTTCACCGTCCGCATGGTTTTTGGGGCCGAAGGGTGAAAATGAGCAGGCGTTGATCGACTTGGCCACACGGGCCATTCAATCCCATGCGCAGGCGCGACGGGACTACATGCCCGACGACCCGCGGTTCATTTCGCAAAAGGAACAAGATGCCAAACCGCACCGCGACACGCTGAAACAGCTGAGCGACCGCCTGGACGAGATGTTGTCCGATCTTAATGGCTCATTGCCGCTGTCCAGCTATCGAAACCAGTCGCATATGTATTGGGATGTCACGCTGCCGGGCGCAGTCGGATATTTTGCGGCAATGCTGTATAATCAGAACAATGTCGCAGCAGAGGCTTCACCGGTCACCACCCATTTGGAACTTCTGGTTGGCCAGGACCTGTGCGAGATGGTCGGGTTCCCGGTTCCAACAGCGCAACAACAGGCTGACGGAGCGCCCCTTCCATGGGGCCACATCACCTGTGGCGGGTCAGTGGCCAATATCGAAAGTATGTGGGCGGCGCGAAATCTGACGTATCTGCCGCCCGCTTTGGCTGCGGCAATCCGGCGCGAAGACACATTGGCCGGCGCGCGCAACCTGACCGTTCTGACAGCCCGCCGCGATCGCGTCAGGTTTTTGGATCTGAACACCTGGGATTTATTGAATTTGCCGGTAGATCAGGTCTTGGACCTTTCCAATCGGATACTCACTACAACCGAAGTTGTGCCAAGCGATCTGGCGGCAGCTCTGGGAAAATACTCGGTTCAGAACTTGGGTTTGGTTGATTTTCACCGTCGGTTCCTCGACCACCCGGAACAAGCCTCGCCTGTTATCCTGGCACCAGCGACGGCACATTATTCCTGGCCAAAGGCCGCCGCGATATTAGGGTTGGGGGCCAATGCCCTGCGGGCCATTCCTGTCGATCTGGATGGCCGGATGAGCATGATCGCTTTGCGTCGTGAACTGGATGCCTGCCTGCAGGAAAACCGCCCTGTGCTGCAGGTGGTCGCGGTCGCTGGTTCGACTGAAGAAAGTGCGATGGATCCTATCGACGAAATCGCCGACATCCGTGACGAATACCGCCAACTTGGGTTGGAATTTGCCCTGCATGTAGACGGCGCCTGGGGCGGTTATTTCGCGTCGATGATCCGCCCAGCCCCGCCCGAACCGCCCAAAGACGAATTCCGCGCACCAAGCACCTTTGATCGAATGCCCGACCAGCAACTTAGCAATTACGTGGCCCGCCAGATCCGCGCCTATGCCCGCGCCGACAGTCTGACGCTGGATCCACACAAATCCGGGTTCATCCCCTATCCCGCAGGGGGATTGTGCTATCGAAATGGCACCATGCGCGATCTGATCACATTCACGGCACCAGTCGTCTATCACGGCGGTGTTGATCCGACCGTGGGTGTGTTTGGCATTGAAGGGTCCAAACCAGGCGCTGCGGCAGCCGGCGTTTATTTGTCCCACAGCATGATCCCGGCTGATCGTTCCGGCTATGGCCGCCTGCTGGGGCGTTGCATTTTCAACAACAAACGCTTTCACGCCGCACTTGTAGCAATGCCCGACGACAACGACATTTTCACGGTCACGCCGTTTCAACGTCTGCCGGCAGAACGCGCCGGCAAAACCGCCGCCGAAGTTCGCCGCCAAATCGATTTCATCCGCCGAGAGATTGTGGATCTTGAAAACGACGCGCTGATCGAGAAATTCGAATTGGACGCGGGTGTGCGCGAGATTTTCAAGGAACTCGGAGCCGACCTGTCGATCATGACCTACGCTTTCAATTTCAAAACCTCAGAGGGCCCGAACCGGGATCTGGCGCTGATGAACGAAATGAACGACGCCGTTTTCAAGGCGCTCAGCCTGACGGTCTTCAAAGGTGGTCGCGTGCCTCAGAATGAAATGTTCGTCACCGCATCAGAATTTGGCCCTGGCCAGTACGGTCAGGGTTTTGTCGACCACTTCGTGCAACGTTGTGGTGCCAAGCCGTGCCCCGGCGAAAGCGCGAAATTCCTGATCTCCACGACCCAAAACCCGTGGCTCAGTGAAACCAGCGAGGGAAATTTTATTCCGGAATTGATGAAGGTGTTGCGCCGCGCTGCAACCGAAGCCGCTATTGGCGTTATGCAGCGGCACGGCATATCCGCAAGTTGATATTTGAAAGGACAGTCAAACGTGATCATGGGCCCGGCAGAAAAACCCGCAGATGTGTCAAACCATCCGCATCAACATGCGTTTACAATGGTTGGCGACAAACAGTTCTTTGGCGTTCACATGACGCAGTACCACTGCGAAATTCATAAGTATCAGATTATTCTGAAGCTGACATTGGACAAGGATTCCACACGGAAACTAAGGGAATTGCGAAAATCCTATCCGGCGGATTTCTTTGTGCTGTGCAATCAGGCAAACGATGCTACCCCCGGCCCGCAAAAGGAATTTTCAATTCCCGATCTCGCCTCTGGCCGCCGCACTGAATTTTTTGCGGATGTGTTTCAGGGCATCTACTGGCCCAAAAAACCGCCGGGCGAACATTTTTTCCCGTGGAGCCGTGATCGCGCCGCTCCGGCCATCGAACATGCCTTGGTAACGGTCGAGCGCATAGCGCTGTTTCGACCATTCGCCCACCACGAACAGTTACCGCCCTATGCCACCTACTGGTTGTTCGGTCAGGGCAAAGAGGCGCATATGACCAACCTGCAAAACGCGGCATTGGCCACAAACCCGTTTCAGGCCGCCGCCTTTGGGCCGGATTTTGACCAGGTGATGAGCCTTGAAAAAGCGCCCGATTGGCTGGATCCACCAATGCTTGAATCTGGCGTCATCGTCACTGTGCCCGCCGTGCCGTTGGTCGATCCTGAAACCGGAGAACCAACAATTCCCTGCAGCCCGCCGTTTCGCAAAGGCGACCCGATAGAAGTATTGTATCGTGGCATCGGACCGGCGCGCAGTGTGACCGCAGGGCATACGTTTTTGCATTGCACTGCGGTCTGTAACAGCCCGTCGATGATGCCTTGTCCAAAAGACCCATGCCATATCAGCGCGATGCCAGAAAAGTACCGGCGGTAATTGGGGCGGGAAAAGCAATGAACGAAACATACGAGCAACAAGACGGCAACACTGAACTGTGGCAGCAGGTCTTCGGTGCAGGCCATCCTGATTTGGCAAAACAGCATCGGTTTCATCGACGGCTGCCGCGCGATCCACGCTGCAAGCTTTGTTTCGCACCGTTCAAGGGTATCGGTGGTGCCTACATGCGTTTCAAAGGAAAATCTCCGTCCAGCAGGAATCCGAAATTCTGCAACGCCTGCGATGGTTTTCTAGAGGCGTTTCCAGGTGGTGCCGAAGTTGAAATGTCGATCATTTTTGTCGATATCCGAAACTCTACATCCTTTGCCGAGGGTGCAGCGCCGGCCGCTGTTGGCAACCGGGTCAACGCATTTCTGACTGCTGCAACTCAGGCAATTACTGCGGCTGACGGGTTTATACTCGCATTTTATGGCGACAGCGTAGTCGGTGTCTGGCCACCGGGGTTCAGCGGCCCTGACCATGCCGCCAAGGCGCTGGCAGCAGCCCGCGATCTGGCCCGCAACGTCACAGTGCGCGTCGGTGCCGACGAACCTGTGCCCTACGGCATCGGCATACACACCGGCCCGGTTTTTATCGGCACCGTGCAGGCGGCAAAGGGGCTGTTTCGCGATGTCTCAATTTTTGGCAGCAACGTCATTCTGACCGCCAGATTGGCCGCAGCCGCAAAGGCATCCGAAGCATTGGTCAGTACCGCCACCTTGACTGCAGCCGGGGAAACACCCGCCCCCGAAATGGTGCAGTCGCTTGACCTGAAAGGCATCACCGATCCGGTGCAGGCGATATCGGTCACCTGACGATGCAGGGCTAAAGTTCCGCGATGTCTTTAAGGCACGCAAGATCGTGCAAGGTAATCTGACCTTTGTCGAAATTCAGCAGGTTGTCACGCGACCAGGCGGTGATGTAGCGGTTGACATTTTCCCGTGCCAGTCCGGAAAATTCGCCAAGGTCCGACTGCGAGAATTTCTGCGTGATCACCCGGGCACCGTCGTCGCCATCGCGGCCCCATTTTCGATCAAAACTCAGCAAACACCGTGCCAGCCGCGCGTTGGCAGAGGTCATTGCGTGGGTTTCGAACATGTCAGAGGCATTACGCACCTTGCTGCATAGCTGTTCGATGATTGCGAAGCAGGCTTTGGGATTGTCTTGCAGGAAATCCGTCAGTTTCTGGTGCTGTAACACGACGCCAGTCAAATCAGTATGGGCCACCACGTCAGCACTTCTGTTGCCGCCGTCCAACAAGGCAATCTCGCCCAAAACTTCATTTTCCCGCATGTGGTTCAACACCGATTTGCGCCCGTTCAGGGACGTCACGGACACCTCGGCGATACCGCTTTGAATTAGGATGATGAAGGTTCCGGCGTCGCCGCGATGAAAAATGGTTTCGCCTTTTTTCCATTCTTTCCCAATACCCTGCGCGATCAGCGAATCGCGCACATGGTTCGGCAGAGATCGAAAAATCAGATCAGCGTTGCTGCCGGGCTGTCGGTCTGTGTCCTTCATTTGTGCGTTTTCACTCCTCAAAACCGCCGACAAAATCCAACATCCGTGTGGATTAACCTTGTTTCGTGGACAATAGGCCAAGTGTGACGCGCGTCACAGCGTATTTTGCAGTTTTTTGTTTGGTGTTTGAGGCGACTTACCGAGAAGATAGGTAACATTATCTGATCTTGTTGCAATTCTGACTGTTAGTCGCGTCGTCAAGGAGAATGCTTATGTTTTCGATTGTGAATATTGCCCGGTCTGTCGTCTTTGGTCTGGGATTGGCTTTGGCATCCCCAGTGGCGGCGTCCACTGTGGCGCTGGATATTGGTGGCCCTGCGGACGGTTTTGATTCACTTGGTCCAGATACCCTTGCGGTGGCAGCCAGTGATGGCGCCGCAGCCACGTTTGAGGTGCTGACCGACCTGACCAACGCGCGGTTTGATTTCGGAATTTACTGTTTCACTCTGACCGGTTGTTCCGGCACCGTCTTTTTGACCAGCAGTGCACTGGGGCCAACCGGATCGATCATCGGTCTGATGACCGTTGACAGCGCCACTGCATCTTTTGGCACGACCACGACAAACACTGCTTTCGCAGGAATTGATCTGATGGCGGGCATCTATTCGGTGGTGCTACGCGTGAGCGAGGGCCATGCCAGCTGGGTAGGCTCAACGGCCCCGGATCTCTTGGGTGATGGCCGTGCCGCCAGCATTTCCAGTTCGTTGGTTTCGGTGCCCGAATTCAACTATTTTCCAACGTCCGAGTTCGTTTCAGCCAGCAGCACGTTTCAGTATGTTCTTTCCGCAGATGTCGAAATTTCTGCGGTGCCGCTACCCGCTGGCGGATTCTTGTTGATCGGCGGCATTGGCATTTTGGGCATTTTCCGCAGGCGCAAAACCCGCGGATAATACTGCTATTTAACCAAGTTATTCTTAAATTTCTGCCCGCTGTGTCACACGTCACAGCGGGTTATTTCTGTTCCTGACATCCTTCACGGACAATTTGCTGCGCCGGTTCAATTCTTCCGGGATCGCCGCAGCCGCCCAGAAAGGAAAACAAGTCATGAACAAAATGCAATCAAAACTGGCTACGAAAAAACCAGAACCCGTCAAAGACCTGCTGGAAGGCTGGGATACCGTTTTTGCGATCCGCTATGCCGACGTAAACTCTGCCATTGTCAAAGCCGGATCCAGCCCCGACGCCTTTTATGAAGAGCTGGTCAATCAGCCCGCGCCGGAACCCGATCAGGGGACCGAAACCTATTCGATCGACGGCACGTTTTCCGATTGGGCTCTTACGATTGGTGGCGCAGGTCACCTGGTGATCATGTCACTTCCCGTGCCTACAGTGACGTTCAAACGCACCGGAAACCCTGACGAGGTGCGCACCGATGTCACCTACACAATCAAGGTCGAAATGGATGCCGTCCCGCATTCCAAGCCGGGTCCCGACGGTGGCACATTACATGCGCTGAAACTTAAACTGCCCAACGGCACCAACGCCGTCGTTACCGTCGAAGACTGTGAATATGCAGGCAGTGATAGCGACCAGTTTGTCAAAACCTGGCTGATTTCGTTGATGGGCAGTTGGTTGAACAAGAACCTTGAAGAATTCAATCACACGTTTGCCGTGGTGAACGTTGGCGCCAAGGCCGCCAAGGGTGAAAAATTCCAGTGGTTGATGCCAACCCACACCAGCTATGCCGTGATCGACGACAATGTATCCGTCGCCACCGGTATCTTAGGCGTGTTGTGCATGACCGAAGATCGCCCACCTTCACCCGATCAACTGATCACACGTGAAACGATCCCAGAAGGTAAACGTTCATCCTTCCTGATCTCCAAGGAACGTTTTCTGTCGAAAATGATAATCAGTGGTATGGGCCACATGTTTTCGGGCCCCATTAAGCCCGTCAAAGGCAAGGTATGGCCGGACGATTACTTTGAACTCACCGACAACAACACCGCCATCACCAATACAGATGGATTGCGGATCGACAAAATGGTCGTTGGTGATGAAACCTGTGCCTGCAAGCTGGATGAACGGTCCCTGACCGTCAAAATGGAAGAAACCTATCTTGATGTGAAGTTCGAGGATTTGCGCCATCCCTATTGGAAAGTTCTTGGCGACTACTGGTTGAACATCCATCACAACTTTCAAACCCGCAACATTGTGCGCTTAAACGATAATCAGGTGTTCGATCTGATCCCCGGCACCGGTACAAAAGACCTGGAAGTCGCGCATCACACGGCATTCGCCAAAAAGACGAAGTTTGCCGAAACGATCGACTGGATCCTGATTTTCGTCAATGTTGCGACCCTGCTGTTTCCTTTGGCGCGGGCTGGCTGGCTTCGCTTCATCGCACAGGACATCGAAGAAACAGCCGATGGTGCTCTGCAGGTGGCAAATGTCATAGCCGAAGGTGCCCCGACCGAAGAAGCGGCCGCCGACATGGGCGCGGAAGGTGCGGATGCCGCAATAGCAATGGAAAATGCTGGCGAAGCCACCCTTGGCAACTGGATCCTGGGCGCACTGACCAGCTACCGCGCGGTAGCGATCTATGTGATGTCGGGCATTTTGCTTGTTGAAGAAATTCTGGCCGCCTTGGCAGACAAGGACGCAGAAAAAGAACTGCCGATGTACAAGGAATTCGCGGCAGAAGTCATGGCCCCAATAACATGGCCAGAAGCCGCCGCCGAATACACGGTGGAATCAGTCCAGTTCAACGGCTCGTTCCAGACCGTCGGAAACCCCAACTTTTCCTTCTGAAACCAATGGCAGGGGCGTCATCGCCCCAGCTGCATTTCGCAAAAAGGAAAATTCGCCATGAAACATGAATTCTTCACCACCACGGGCCGGTCCGTTGACACGGCAGGCTGGGACACAGTTTCTGCCATTCATATCGGCGAGCTGAACAACGCCATCCGGCTGGCCAAAACCAGTCCGTCCGACTTTTCAGAAGAGGCCGACAAGGGTGTGCATGTGTCGGCCGATTTTGGCGATTGGAATATCCTGCCCGATAGTGACGGCCCAATCCTGTCGATGGAAATGCCGCTGAAAAACCTTTGTGTCACCGAAGGTCGCGACGGCCGAACCTATGACACTGCCCGCGCGATGGTCGATGTCCATCTGGAATTGCTGCCCCACGATCCGGACAATTCGGACGACAAACAGTTGCACATTCTGGTGGTCAAGCTGACCCAAAGCGCCAAAAATGAACACGCGGCGGATGTCACCAAGATCATCATCGACGGCGACCATTCCGTTGTGGACGAGGTTTATGTGTCTATGGCCCTGTCCAACTGGCTGCAGGCCAACCTGCAACGGTTTACGCAGGTGTTTGCCACGATCAACATTCACCGGGTTGTCGACCAGAACGAAGCCTTCGCCTGGCTGAAACCAACCCATGTTGCTTATGCATTCGGCTATAACGCTGCTGATCCGGAAAAAAGTGTGTTGGGTGTGCTGTGTCAGACCGGGGGGCGGTCCGCCGAAGGCTTGATCTATCAAGTTCAGGCAGAGGCCATACCCCCGGGATCCACCGCCGGATACGTAATTTCCAAAGCCCGCTATCTGCGTGACATGCTGGCCCCGGCCTTGCCACGCGCTTTTGATGGCCTGAAAGCCAAGACGATCAAGGTCAATAGTGACGACAGTGGGCTGAAAATCAACAAACCGGCACAGCTCAAGGACGTTGAAAGCGATGGCAAGAAATACAGTCCAAAACTGACAGAGTTAGAAATCGCACTGAATGAAACCGAAATCATTGTAGACAGCGCCACCAAGACCAAAATATTTCCAGGCATCTATTCGGTCTGTGTGTCTACCGGGTATTACGCGTTCGGACTGATAAACCGCAAAAGCGGCGGCAAGACCCTGGGGTATTACGCGACCCGTGATTTCAAATCTGCCAATTCGACCGAAAAGACCAAGGGTGCGATCATAACCGAGATCATTCTGGGTATCATTGCTGCCGTTGCGGGCCTGATCCTGACATTTGTCAGCTTTGGTAGCGGTTCGTTGATTGCCATCGGTCTTGCGGTCGCGCTGGTCGGCAGTTTAGGCGCACTCACAACGATGGAGGTGGTCGAGCTGATCCGTGAAAACGATGGCCCACCAGTGGACTTGCTGGTTGCCAACGCCACCGATGCGGTCACCTGGGCCACCGGCAGCCACTTTGACCCAAACGTTGCGGGCCTGAACAACGCCCTGCAAATCGGCGGCAACTACGTCGAGGATCCGACCATCGACACGCTGAAAAGCAGTCCTGCCGCGTTGTCACCGCAAGCCCGTTTTCAGGCCAGATTCACCGATCGCATGAAGGAGCGTACAAAATGATGACGTTACACGGATGGGACACAGCGTCGATCACCGACGTGAAACTGGTCAACGCCTCGCTTGTGGCGCGCCAGAACGAACTGATCACCGAGTTCGATTTCAAAGAGCGGAACTTGCACTTTTACGGGACGTTCGGGCCTTGGGAAATTTTGCCCGGCGGGTCGTTGCAATTGTTGCGACTGCGTATTCCAGTCAAGAATGGCAAATTAAAGGGTCTGCCGGCGCGGCGCACGTCTGTCGACGTTTCGGGGACCGCATTGATCGTGAAAATCGCGTTACGGCTTTTGCCCGCACCAGACGGGTCCGACAAGCAAAACCTGTGCTTTGACTTCACCAGCCGCGCGACCAATAGCGCAGATGACCCGGTTTTGCCCCTGGATGTCGAGGACCCCACCGGTCGACTGAGTGACCTGCAGAAGAACCTGTTGCGCACCGCGGCTGCGGCCTGTCTGTCTGCGCATGGTGATGACGTTTCCTTTGTTTTTGCCTCGGTCCAAACCCGTGGCAGCACCACAGGCAGTCTGTTGGCGACGCCGTTTACCGATTGGTGCCATGTGATTACATCCGAGGGGCGTCAATATCTGGCGGTCGTGGGGTCACTGACCAAGCCCACGGGCCGGATCGACAAATTCGATCCCGCGCTGATCGCCAAATCTGGGTCGGCCTATTTGGTTTTGTCCAATCGGATGTTCATGAATCGGCTTTTGCTGCCTACGCTGAACAGCGATTTTCGCCCAAAATCAAAATTCGTCTCAAAAGGCGGCAAAATCAAAAATGCCCGCCCAATTCCGCTGCCTGCGCAAAAATACGGCCTGAAAAATCTGCATCCGATGATAAACAAGATTACATTTGGCCTGAAGCCCGCGGCCTTGTCCTGCGTCGTATCAACAAAGACCGACATTGGTCTTGGCGCGGTCCTGACCTGCAATCTGGACATGACCATGCCGTTTTCCTTTGATGCAAAAAGCCGGCATGTAACCTTCAAACCGGACAAACACCCAAAGGAGAGCCACACCGCAAATCTGCCCGGCATTCTGGACCCGCTGGTGGGCTGGCTGGTTCGATTTATCGTTAGCTTCTTTGACAAGCCGATCCATGATCTGGCCGTGTCGATCGCCCATGGGATGCAGCGGATCAATTCGCAAAAAGTAAGCACGGCGAATTGGACTGGCGTGCGTGATTTTGAAGTCGGCGGTGCCAGCTTTGACGGCTGTCTATGGTTTTGCGACACCCGCCCGGCCGAGTAACGGCATTGTCACGTCAATACTGGCGAACCGGATAAGCTGCCGCAATCCAAGTTTAAACAGCCACATCTTCACACCATTAAGCGCATGCTGGGGCGCGGGTTTGACGATGAGTTCTGCGAGAGACAAGATGGCATTGCAAATTGAAGTGATTGTAGATGGCATCGTGAACAGACAGAAACCGTTGCATCGAACCGGGCGATTTGAACCGTCCCATTTGGTGCTCTCGTCGTCGCGATGGCTGATGCCAAACTTCAGCCCGATTGTTCAATCGACCACCCGTGACATGAAGGTGTGCCAGGCCAAATTCCCAAAGCGCCGCCGAATATGAACCCAGCATGTCGGTGACAATTTCATCCGGAATGTACCCCTGCTTTTTCACGAGTTTCCGCATGCGTTTAAGGGCCGCACGCTTATTTCTGCGAGATTGCGCAAGAACTTCCAGGACTTCACCTTTGTCATCAACGGCGCGCCACAAATATTTTCGCTTGCCACCTATGCGGACAAACACTTCTTCAAGATGCCAGGTTCCCGAAGGTTGGACTCTGCGTGATCTGACATTAGCCGCGTTCGCCGGACCAAATTTCAGAACCCATCGGCGGATCGTTTCATAGCTTACATCTATGCCGCTTTCGGTAAGCGGTTCCTCAACGTCAAGAAAACTCAACGGAAAGCGAAAGTAGAGCCAAACAGAACGATAGATGACTGCGGGCGGAAACTGGTGGCGTGCGTAGGATATTATTCTCATCCAACGACAACGACCGGTCGTTGAACCGATCGTCGAGTTAACGCGACAATGCCCGTCGGACATGCTCATCAAGCGAGGCGATCCGACCCTTTGGTCCGATCAGCGTGTTGGTCGCAAAGAATCCCGCCCAATCAAGCGCGGCCTGAGCCTGCTCAAACGCCCAACCCGTACCGTCGAATAGCCAAACTGAGACTAAGCGCCTATTTGGGTCCGTTTAGCACTGCGTTTATCGTCTCATCGAGTATCCATGTAAGGCAAACCCTTAAGAACACGCGATAATATCGCCGCAAACGGGCGCGTCGTGGAGGCTGGGGAAGTGCGTGGCTGTGCGGGCAGTTTCGAGCTAGCCAGTCTCCCCAAATATCCCTGATAACAGGGAAAATACAGGGAATACGCACCGTTTTGGCGGCATTTGGCGCCTGAGGTTCCGAAATAGCCAGTTAGATCAGTATCTTGTGGAAAGATTCCCTAAAGATATCAACAGGGAAAATTTGGTGACCTTTCAGCGAAAACTCGAAGGCTTTCAGGGAACGGATATTTCGATCAGGTTTCTTTCCCCATGTTTTCGTCCGCCGCCGTCAGTATTGGACTAAGAGTTAGACAAACTGATGCCCTACTGGCTATGAGTCCTGAGCCTAAAGTGACATCTCCAAGCCACCATTTTGGTCTAACTGGCCTCTCTCAGACTCCGGTGATGAGTGCACACTATCGAGCACACTGTTTCACCAAATCGCCAGATCTTATTGCTGGCGCATTTCCTCGCCAAAACTGATTACCCTTCCACTGGAAAGCCCAGCTATTTTCGTATTTCTTACTTTGCGCGCTGCTGCCGGGATCCAGCTGGTGAAGTCATGCGAACTTCGCTTGGATTGCGTCGCTGACATTCAGTGGTGTCGGTTCGTATCTAGAATATTGCATTGAGAATACACCTCGGCCGGCAGTCATACTCCGCAATGTATTAGTGTAGAAGAACATATTTCCCAGTGGCACAAACGCGTTGATCGCCACGGCGTTGCCGCGCGGTTCTTGCCCAGTCACCTGGCCCCGGCGCGAGGTCAGGTCGCCGATGATGCCGCCAGTATATTCTTCAGGGGTGATCACTTCGACCTTCATGATCGGCTCGAGCAGTCTGGCGCCGGCTTTCTTCAAACCTTCACGCAAGCACATACGGGCTGCAATTTCAAAGGCCAGAACCGAGGAGTCCACATCGTGGAATTTGCCATCGACCAGAGCAACCTTGAAGTCGATGACCGGAAAACCCGCCAGCGGACCCGAATCCATGACCGACTGGATGCCTTTTTCAACACCCGGGATGTATTCCTTGGGCACGGCCCCACCGACGATGCGGCTCTCGAACGAGTACCCCTCGCCCGCTTCTGTCGGCGAGATGATCATCTTCACCTCAGCGAACTGACCCGAGCCACCCGACTGTTTCTTGTGGGTGTAGGTGTGCTCGACCTCTTTGCTGATGGTCTCACGGTAGGCCACCTGCGGCGCACCGATGTTGGCTTCGACCTTGAACTCGCGCTTCAGACGGTCCACCAGGATGTCCAGGTGAAGTTCGCCCATGCCCTTCATGATGGTATGTCCGCTTTCCAGATCGGTTTCGACGCGGAAGGACGGGTCCTCGGCCGCCAGTCGGGCCAGACCCTCGGACATCTTCTCTTGGTCAGCCTTGGTTTTCGGTTCCACCGCGATCTCGATCACCGGATCGGGGAAAATCATAGATTCAAAAACCACCGGATCGTTGATTGCGCAAAGCGTGTTACCCGTGGTGGTGTCTTTCAGACCCGCCAGCGCGATAATGTCACCGGCAAACGCTTCGGAAATCTCTTCCCGATCGTTTGAGTGCATCATCATCATACGACCAACGCGCTCTTTCTTACCTTTGGTCGAGTTCAGCAGCGTGTCGCCCTTGTTCAGCGTACCCGAATAGATGCGCGTGAAGGTCAGGGTGCCAACGAAGGGGTCGTTCATGATTTTGAACGCCAGAGCAGAGAACGGCATTTCGTCATCTGCGCGACGGGCAATGTCACGGGTTTCCGTTTCGCCACCGGGTTTGAAGCCCATGTAATCGACAACGTCCAGCGGGCTGGGCAGGAAATCGATCACGGCGTTCAGCAGCGGCTGCACACCTTTGTTCTTGAAGGCAGACCCACACAGAACCGGGATGAATTTGATGGCTAAAGTGCCTTCACGGATCAAACGGCGCAGGGTCGGTACGTCGGGCTCTTCGCCTTCCAGGTACGCTTCCATCACGTCGTCGTCCATTTCGACGGCAACTTCGATCATGCTGGCACGCCATTCGTCGGCCAGATCTTTCAGATCATCACGGATCGGGCGGTGTTCCCAGGTGGCCCCCAGGCCTTCGCCGGCCCAGACCCATTCCCGCATGGTGATCAGATCGACCATACCTTCCAGCTCGGTCTCGGCGCCGATCGGAATTTGGATCGGGCACGGGATCGAACCGGTGCGGTCTTTGATCATGTGAACGCAGTTGAAGAAGTCAGCGCCGATCTTGTCCATCTTGTTGACGAACACAATGCGCGGAACCTTGTAGCGGTCAGCCTGACGCCACACGGTTTCGGTCTGCGGTTCAACACCAGCGTTGGCGTCGAGAACGCAGACAGCACCGTCGAGAACCGCCAGCGAACGCTCAACTTCGATGTTGAAGTCGACGTGGCCGGGGGTATCGATGATGTTCATCCGGTGTTTCGGGGTTTCAGCGGTTTCGCCATCCTCGGTACGTTCCCAGAAGGTGGTGGTCGCAGCCGAGGTGATGGTGATGCCGCGTTCCTGTTCCTGCTCCATCCAGTCCATGGTGGCGGCACCATCGTGCACCTCACCTATGGCGTGGGAACGGCCTGTGTAATACAGGATACGCTCCGACACGGTAGTCTTGCCCGCGTCGATATGAGCCATGATGCCGAAGTTGCGGTAGCGGTCTAGCGGAAAACGGTCCAACTTTGATTTGCTTAGTTTTGTATCCGCAGCGGTTTGGGTTTCACGAACGACTTCTGCCGCGCGCCGAACGGTAGTGAGCGGTACATTAGCCAATCGAGCGAGATCTTGGGGTTCGAATTCACCACCGAGTCGTTCCATCTGATCGCGCACCATATTCACGATCCAAGTTGGAATGCCTGTGTCCGGTTCCAACCGATATTCACCCTGCGCGGGCGAGGCAACTTCGCTATTGAGCTCTCGGAACAGATCGCGGACGCGGTCGGGCGGGCTTGTAGCGGGTTTCAGCGTGGACTGCAGATCTGGCAATTCTTGTACGATCGAGCTGAGAATATCCGGCATTTGGACCTGTGGGTCATCCAGCAGTTCGTCGAGACGGTCTACGGCGTAAATTTCATTGGCCTCGCGCAGGCCACTTCGAGCGATCGCCCGTTTGATAACGGGGTAGAGACGCTGTGGGGAGAACTGGCGACGCGGGGACGGTGCCGGATTGTTAAATGTGGCCTGATTGCTCAGGCGTTCCACGATCCGCTGGTTCCAGATTGCCCAAGGCCCATCTACGTATGAAGAGTTGGCGGCTGCCTCGAGCCAAGAGCCCGGTTCGATCAATTGCGGCAGCCTTAGACTAGCCCGGACAAGAACGTTCAACCCGGTGCTTAGCATCGGCGGGAAGGCAAGCGGTAGGTATTCTTCCAATGTCTCGCCAAAAGCTGTCTCGGCGAGCGCATACAGTTCCTCTAGCGTTTCGGGTAAGCCGCCTTCTTCGCGCTCATGCGCCAAAAGAAGCAATGCGATCACATCCGCGGAGCCTTCCAACAAACGCCAGAGATTGCGCAGAACTTGCGCCTCTAGGCGCTCTTGCTTCCTTGGGCCGAGAAAATGTGCATGCGCTCCGATCAGGCCGTGAAACGGGTGCTCGAATTTGCCGTAGATTGCAGCGTTGCGCAGTTCGTCAGGCAGCAGGTCGAGTCGCAAGCCAAGCCCCTGTACCGCGGCGTCGATTTGCTGCGTAAAGGTGTTTCCCGGACTATAACCCTCGCCCCGGCGACACATGTCGATACTTGCCGCCGAAAGCTTAGGACGGCCCTCGAACGGCACGAAGACCAACGTATCCCAGCGCTCCCGCGTCAGCAGAATTGGCAGCGAGACTGTGCTACGGCCCCGAGTCTCGATCAGAATGTAGTTGCCGGGCGCCAAGTGGGCAGTAAACACGATCCATCCCTCGGACGCGTTTCCGACAACTTGCTCCGGGGCGAATCGGGTGATGACTTTGCCAGTTTGGTCGAGAAGTACGAGTCCTTCGGCAGGGTCAGCGCCGGAGTGATTTTTGTCGCCAGTGCCCCGCACAAGTATCATCAGTAGCGGTAATTCATCGGTCGCATCTGGATTGGTCCAGGTCGTGGTGGTGCTGTAGTAAGATGACGCACCTTGCAGGAATTCGTGGGTGTGTGCGGTGTCAAGCGACGGCATCGCCGAGTCACGCCTCGGGACAGGGATGCCCCTAGGATCTGGCATGTCTCTTTCGAGTAGGATCACGACATCGTTGCCGATCACGCCGAAGCGCTCGGGCCTTATCCGGTAAATGCCCTTCGAGAGGTTTTCCGCTAGCTGTCCACGTCCATTAGCGACGACCTTGCCACGGCCGCTAAACACTGTCAGGTGCGTGTCGTAATCGTCTGTCTGGGTATAGGTATTGACGACCTTCAGCCGTAGCCATGCAGCGCCGCGTTCTCTCTCAGAACGTGTCATGCTTGCCCTCCATACCCGGCAAGAAGACAAAGGCGCGTTGCTGATCATTGTTGTCATCGATCAGCATATAGGTCTCGCCAGGATTGAGATGTACTTGCCAGGGTCCGGATGCCGGCGGGCCGTCGCGAAGCACACCAGCACCGGAGTCGACCAACCGAATGGGTCCTGTCCTTTCGTCGCTGAAGCGAATCTCGAAATTCGACTCGCCGTTTTCAGCCTGAGGAGAAGCAGAACCAAAGACAACATTATCGGAAAACTGAAATGAGCCCCGGCGGGGGCTTTGCCGACGACCTGAAACATCAGCGATTTGTGGCACGCGGAGCTTGAGATAATTCCACAGCGCCTCCGCTCCGATCCCGCCGCCATCGCGATCCGACCCCATCTCAAGCGCCTCGATCAAGGCGGTCGAGAAGAATCCTTGCACTTCGATTTCTTCCTCTTCTGCCGCATCGCCAATATCCCCTTCGAAGGCGAGCCTCATAGGCTCGGCGGCATAATAGACCATCGTATTGACTTGATCGTAGTCTGTATTAAACGCTATACACCCCACCGTACTGGGAAGCGCAACGACCTGGATCGCAGGTGCCCGGCAGCAATCTAGGAACATTACTATCTCCTCGAAGGGCATACATTTTCGCACGACCTTTGGGTAGCTGTCAGCGTTTAGCGCAGCGTTGGGCATGTCCGGTGACCATTGAGGAAGGCATAGCGACTGCTCAATGTCCAGCGTATTTTGGCTTAATATCAATTGCCCATGGCCGGCGAAATAGAAGTAGAACCGCCGTCCGCCCTCGGCGTTGCGGGCCTTTGTCCAAAGATCTCGGAACTTAAGATCTATGGCGGCTTGGGTTAATGCCATCGGATCGCCATGCGAGGTGATAAGGTGACAGTGCTCGGGTTGGAGGCCGCCGCCGACCTCACTGTCCAATAGCCAAGTATGAAACCGCGTGGCATCCCGCACAGCGCCACTTAGGTTCCGTCCGTTCGTCCCGTAAAGGGGGTAGTCGTCGATGCCGACAACGATTGCGTAGTCCTTTGGCTGCGGATTGGGCATGGGCAGTTCTCAGACCGGTCTGACCATATTGGTCAGTGAATTGCGGGTCGTTGGATCATTGTCGAAATCGCCGTGCTTAATCGAGGCACTCTGCAATCCTTCCGGAGTGCCGGCAGGAGTAACTGACAAAACCATCCGATCTTCGCCCGGCTGCCGCAGCCAGCTGGTTGTCTCCACGATATATGGGTCGTCAAATGGTACGGCGGCCGTCCAGAACCGCTCCATGCCGGCAATAGGCGTGTCAGGCGCGTCCTCTAGGATGCCCGAGATCAGATAGAGTAGTGACCGAGTGTAGACCAAGGGTACCAGCCGGTCTTTCTGTTCATTGTCGTCGCTCATCGTGAACATTCGGAAGCGCTCATAGCGGTCGGGATGCGACACTATCTCGTCATGCATCAGTTGTGTCAGGCAGGCCGGTGCCAACAGCATGATGTTACGGATTTCAGGCATGGTGTCGACCCGCGCAGAGACGCGCAGCATTTCACAAATTGCTATTGCGCCAGCGCTGTGGCCCACTAGGTCAAGCTTGAAGTTCGGATGCGCCGCTTGGTGCGTCTGCAGCTTCTTTAAAAAATAGCTGCCAGGATGTGCGTTCTCATCGATGATCGCACCGTTCGGCTGCCACATCTCGCAAGCGACATCCTTCATTCGGGCCCAGATCCAGAACCCGAAATCGGCGAGATAGAACTCTCGCCCGATCTCTTCGATCACCGTGGGATATATGCCATGATCACGTTTCCGGATATAGCGTTTGAGCACTCGGTAGGTGACTTTTGCCAGATGCTTGGCGATTTGGAATAGCGATACCCCACGGCCACCGGCATCACGCAGTTCCTGGTCTATCTCGGGCGCGAGCTCCACGTCCCCCACAAGCTCAGAAAAGTTCGCATCCACAAGCTCCAGATCGCCCTGTAATTCAAGAAGGAATTCCATCTCCATTTCGCCGACCACGAACTCAAGACTTGCCTCGTCCAGCGCCTCGGCGCCGCTACGCGCCTTAGATTCAAAGTCTTCGAACTTCTCGATCCTCGACAGTTCGGCCTCGATTTCCTCGAGCGTCATTGCCTGGCCTGGCCCGCGGCCTGAAATATCAGCTCCGAGCCGCTTAGTAAGTTGGCGGAAGACATAGCGCACAAGTTTCTTGAAAAGTTCCGTTTCGTTTAGCCGTGTCAGGTTGCGCGTTAACGTCTCAATTAATCCGGTTTCCCAGATGAAGGTAACCGCATGCGCCCCACCGGCCTCGTAGACCGGTTGCATCGATCGCGCGATCTCCCCGCCCTTGTTTTCTCTCACGAGACCGCCATGGAAATGTACCGCAAGCTTCTCAGCGTTGGTGGCTTTAAGGTGCGCAAAGAGTGCATCGATGTCGGCAGGGGTAGTCTGAAGTTGGCCGCTCGATCTAAAAGTTCCGTGCGGCCCGACGTTGATGAAGTTTAATTTGGAGAAAGTCATGGATGCATTCGCTCGTTTTAATACTTTTAAATACTTTGCGCCAAACTCACGCAAAAGGATACTAGCAAGACGGTTGAAGCTAGCATAGGGTGCAATCTGCACTTCACCCTCTGGCGGCTAAAGCTCAATTCGCCGTTCCCGGCCGCGCTCGACAAGGCCGAGTCGGCCACGCCAAATTTTGCGGGCGTGTGGATATGGATTTCTCTGTTACCCTTGAGGCAGCGGTATTCTGTGGATGTCTTTCTACGCACGCCAGTGGCAGCCTCCGTCAGGTTGCTAACCCCATCCTTTTTAGTCCTACGCTTTCGCCATTTGGGACGGACACGGCTATTGCCCGGACTTGCGTTTTTTTACTCTCGACACGCGTAAACGCCATTATGTTAAATCTGGTTCGAATGTTCGAGCCTAGTCCTGCAGCTCCCCCAAGATAGGCGGCATGGAGCCATCAAGAACTTTCGTCTGGTGAATTTGTATACTGTCGATCACTGAGTAGCTCTGCACCCGACTTTCTTTGGGTATCACCCAGCCTTTGACTTCAATTTTGGCCGTAACGTTCATTTCGCAACCAGCACCGCACGCCAATATTCTCGCAAAGTGCACTACATTTATAAAATATAGTTGACATAATACACCTGTGCATCCATTTACGTAATTGTGGAAGGATGCGCGATGAGAGACAAGAGAGAAAGATTTGTTAGCTTGGCAGAGAAGCGGGTAAACAAGGCGATCAAAGATATTCGCCTGATCGGGAATCTGTCCAACAAAAACAACTATGAGTACGAGGATTCAGAAACACAGGCAATCTTTCGTGCGCTCGAGCAGGAGATAAAGGCATTGAGATCTCGCTTTAATCAATCCAGCAAAAAAGATGATTTTTTTAAGCTTTGAACGGAGAACAGTTGAATGTGGCGGTTTCCCAGGTCCGGACCCGAAGACAGCAATAAGAGTTCCAAACTCGATGAATTTTTTGCTAGTCAGAATCCTACTACTTCCATTGTCAGAGAGTCCTTACAGAACTCTCTGGACGCAAAACCCGATGCTCGTGGTGGTCCGGTTCGGGTGCGGTTCACTCTATCAGAACGTAATTGGGCAGACCTCGAGCCGTGGATCGGGACTAACGAGGACGGTCTGACACTTAACACCCATACTGCTTCGGAAGATCTCGAGCAGTTCAAAGCTGACTATCGGGGTCAGACATTTCGATGCCTGACAATTGAGGATTACAATACCGATGGTTTGACCGGAGATACCGATAAAGATGCCGCGCGTTCTGGCAGCAACTTTGTCGGTTTCTGGTGGAATGAGGGCATCACCGGGAAGAAATCCGGAACAAGCGGAAGCCATGGCGTTGGCAAGACGACACTAACCAAGCTTTCCGGAATGTCATCTTTCCTCGCCGTCACAAAGCGGCGGGATGATGATCGCGTATTTCTGTTGGGATTTTCGAACCTGCCTTTTCATCAGCTGAGTGGATCCAGCTACCTCGGCTACGGACGCTTTGGCGTTATGGAAGGAAACGGTGATACCGAACACCTCATGCCGATCGAAAACCTACCTGCGATTGAACAATTCAATAAAGCCTTTGACATAGAAAGAACTGACTACGGGCTCTCCGTTCTTATCCCTGCCGTGGACGATCGAGTTAAGCCGGCTTCCGTCGCCGCTGCTGTGCTTGAAGACTACTACTGGCCAATTCTGAAAGGGCTGCTCATCGTTGAAGTTGTCGACAAAGAAGTCGGGGCCGTACAGGTCATCGATGCTGCCTCCGTTGATCAACGTATTAGGGAATTGGGCGATCCCGCACGTCGCTTGCAGCTGCTCGTGGAAAAGGCCCGTCAGGTCATAGCAATGCAAGGAAAACACCCGAATTTCTTCCAGGGCATCGAGCCAAAAACCAGCAATACTCCTAATGGTGCGACGCGTTACTCACTTGCTGCTGAGTGTTTTTCAGAGGAAAACCTCGAAAAGATGCGCGAAGAATTCGAAAAAGGAAATATGATCGGTGTTTCATTCCCGGTTCCCCTTGAACCTAACGGTGGTCCCAACAAAAGGGGGCTTTTTGAAGTGTTTATCGAACCGGATACGGGAAAAGGTTCAGATCGTATTGAGCAGTTCATTCGCAAGAGGATCGTAATCTCCCGACAAAAAACTAACATCGCAGGCAACTATGGTGCCTGTTTCGTTGTCGCCGAAGACTTGGATATGTCTGACTACCTCATGCTGGCTGAGGAACCCGCACACACTAACTGGACCTTCAGGCTGCTGAACGAAAAGAAAAAGTACAAGTCAGATGCGGCCCTGCGCTTTGCAATGTCTGCCGCTTCCGAACTGCACCGAATTCTGATCGGGGATGATGAAGAACAGGACACCCTAGAGAACGTAGCAGAAGACATTTTCTCAATCAATAAACCGTCGGACGAAGGTGGAAAGCAGTCGCGCAAGCCGAAGCATCCAGAGCGCACCAAGGAAAAAGAAGTCGATCCCAAGCCGGCAAGTGTTCCACTAATCCGCGTCGAGAGGCTCGACGATGGCACCGGGTTTGAGGTGCTTCCGGTGAAGCAGTTTTCGCAGATTGCGTCGGATCAGAAAGTAAGCCTCCCAATTCGAATTACAGTGAGATCTGCTTATCTTTCTGTGCGCGGGAACAGTCGATCCTGGAAAGACTATTCTCCGATCGATTTCGGGTTTGGAGACAATATCGAAATGGAAATCGAGCCAATCAGTGCTGGTGATGTCATTTCAGCATCAGAAAATGAATTCGTTGTCGAAGTTAATGACGAGGACTTCGTAGTTAAATCGAGCGGCTTTGACCCTCATCGTGACCTGCTGATTAAAACCACAATCGGCGTGTAAGTTTATTTGGAGATCAAATGTCTATTCGTTCGCAGTTTATTACCAAGCAAAATTACACCGGCCGAAGAAGGATCAAACAGAAACAGGAATTGATTTCCGTTAAGATTCTGAGCCGGGGCCCGGAAGAAGCCGGGATTGAGGTGCGGTGGAGTGAAGATGAGATTATTCGGCAGAGTCGAATTGACCCTCATACAGCGCGGCAACTGGTACTGGACGTCATGTTTTTAGGTACGACTGAAAGATTCGAGCTGAAAGTCGGGCGTACTCAAGATCAGTTTGAGATCCCTGAATGCCCGGATGATGCACAGCTCGATTTCCGGCTGAAAGTCGTCTCGATAGCTCCCGGGAGCAATGGGCTTCTTCTGGGGGCATCTGCGTCCATTCATCTAGAGACCGGAAATGGAGACCAGGAGGCAGGAACTGTATCCAGCGGTTTCTTCAACCTCAATAAATCCGATAGTCTGGCCGGCAGAATTTGGGAGGTGAATTGGCCCGAGCCCGACAACCCAATCGTTTACGTTGATCGGACATATATTTCGAAGTTCGGGGAGAAACCGGTTTTTTCTGCCCATGTCTTCCCCGAGATCTTGCGTAGCATCATGACTGGAATCCTGCTGCGGATGGATGAACTGGATCAGGTTTCGGAGGGAAGCGTAGCGGACGACTGGCTGAAATTTGTCGAACAGAAGCTGGAATATCCGTTGCGGGGCGAAGAAGCCCCGGATCTCGAAACCCCAACCGAGAAACTCGATGCCGTTGACCGAGTTATCGAGATTTTTGCCTGCAAGCCGTGGCGGGGCGGCAAAACCTTACTCGAGGAGTTTGTCTGATATGGTTTTAAAGATTTGCGAGTTCACCGAGGAAGGTATCCAGAAGTTTGGTGCACTAATTGAACAAGAACGGCAAAAAGTCGATTCCCGGCAACCTTCCATCGTGGATGCCACGTTCCTAAACGAAGTTAAAAATCTGGCACATGATTCTGGGCTTACGCAGCCGATGTCACCCGAAGGTGAAATCGATGAGACTCTGGCCTTCGCGAGCCGGTTCGATTTGGGTGACCACCTGAATCGGAACCTGCCCGCCGATCTGTCCGGTGTTCAGTATTCGAATGTGGGGTTATGGGCGTGGATTTCTGCCGTTTATATGGAACAGCTTCTGGAGCCCCGAAAAAAGAAGGATGGCCACAACCTGTGGAGCGCTTATCGCTACATTCCTATCCCCTACCAGAAGTTCAGGTACTATCGGCATCTCGCTTTTGTGAGTTTCTGGCTGCACCGGCGCATCGGTGAAGACGCTGCGCGTTTCTTCTTGTCTCAACCCGCATATGTTCACTCCGATACAGTAGAGCAAATGTATACACAGGACAGGGATTTCCTTGCTTCTAAAGGAATGGTTCAAGCCGCGGTCGAAATGTATCTGGATCCTGTCTCGGGTAGAATGAAACGCAACGCTCTTGGGAAAAAAACTCCCGGCAGTGCCCGTCGTCTTGCGACCATAATCGCGAAACAGCTCCAGATGACCTATGATCTACACTCCCTTTCAAAGGCTGAGGTGTTCAATTTGCTGCCGGATGAATTTTCAAATTGGCGCGCCCCGGAACAAGGCTAGTTCGTTCACCGAAATACGTATCAACTCTGACCGTTGACGGGCGACCGAGTGGGCTCGGGGTAAGATAGGGTGAAAGTTCAACGATAAATCACGTAGCAAAAAGACGATCCGCAAGTTCCTGCATGCCGGGAACAAGTTCAAACCTGCCTTTGTTGATCACCCGGATAGCCGCTCGTTGGGCTTTGTAGCCGTGTTGATCGCCTTTCTCGTGTTTTCCGATTTTGTCACCCAGATCCGGCAGAGGCTCGCAGGGAGATGCGCCGAACCAAAGGAACTCGGCCAATTTCAAGGTTTCCGGATCAAAGCGCACCCAGATCACGCAGCCTGATGGTTTGTCTGCCAGCCGAATGTTGATCTTCTGCCTTGCGGTTTTGGCGCCGATGAAGCTGGATTTCATCTGGACGTGCCGCTCGATCCCGTTGGCCTCCAGCAGGATGTCATAACCGCTGCGGTCGGTATGGCTGCGCAGGATGTCCATTTCGATTCCGCGTTTCCACATCTCCCGGCAGAGTTCACCCAGAAAGCCGTATTCGAGGTACTGTTCCCTCAGGCTTGATGCATCGTTGTGATTTGCGTCTGGCATTTTATTTCCGTGTGGTTGTCGCCTCAGTCACGCTTCCAGCGCGCCGACAGTCAAGCAAAAAGAGACTTATAGTCTGTAGATTAAAAGGCAACATCTATGGCCCATACTGGGGATGGACGTTCGTCAGCGGGTTGGCCGCAATCTGAAGAAATACCGCAAGGAAGCAGGCTTCTCGCAAGAGGGACTTGCGCTCGAATGTGGATTGCACCGGACCTATGTGAGCGGTGTTGAGCGGGGCGTTCGCAATCCGACTGTTGTGGTGCTGGAGCAGATTGCCAAACCTCTGGGGATCCCGTCCTGGCGGTTGCTGGAAGAGTAAGATTGTGACCGGTTCCGGCGACAAAAAAGGCAAGTTTGATCACTTACACCAAACCAGATCGGACGAGCTGGGCTGGCGCCTCGGAAAAGGCGAGTTTATTTACCCAGACGAACTGGCAGTCGTCTTGCGGCAGGAGCCGCCGGAACAGTGGCCGGAGGCGCTTTTAGAGCATGTCTGTGGTTTGTTAGATGGTAGTATTCGACCAAAGCGGGGGCCGCGCCCAAACCGATATGAAAAACTTGAAACGATCGAGTTGCGGCTGATTTATTCTGCAATGAAGCATTGGGATGAAGAAGACAGCGACCTGCCTGATGAAATGATTGCGTTTGCCAAGGAGCATTCACAGAATTTTCATCATACACTCTCCCGTCACGAACGCGCGGCGCGACTGACCTCAATCTGGTTTTTTGGCCATGACGGGCATCATGCGAATATCCTGAACCGGATCTCCTCACGCAAATAACGCCAAATGCCGTGAGGGCTTTGAACAGGGAAACTCTCCAGGAATGTGGGAAATCGCATTCAGGAGAAATTACATGTCCAGAACACAATACACACATACACCGGTTGATCAGCTTAAGCCTTATGCCAACAATCCACGGACGCACTCAAAAAAACAGATCCGCCAGATCGCAGACAGCATTGAGGAATTCGGCTGGACCAATCCGGTTCTGACGGATGGGAACGGCAACATCATTGCCGGGCACGGTCGCATTGAGGCCGCAAGATTGCTCGGAATAAAGGATGTTCCAGTACTGTGCCTTGATTATCTGACCGACGCGCAAAAGCGAGCCTACATCATCGCTGACAACAAGCTCGCGGAAAATGCCGGCTGGGACACCGAACTGCTGGCGATTGAACTGCAGGGGCTTCTTGATCTGAATATTGACTTCGACATCGAGCTGACCGGATTTGAGACGGGCGAGATCGACGTGCTGCTGGCATCGGAAACGGCGGCTGAATCAGAAACTGTACCGCCGCCAGAAACCGACGGTCCGGCCGCCAGCCGCCCCGGCGATCTCTGGCTGATCGGGAAGCACCGGCTGCTTTGTGGAGATGCGCTGAACCCTGACGACTGGCAGGTTTTGATGGGTAAGGACAAAGCGCAGATGATATTTGTCGACCCGCCGTACAATGTGCCGATCGCAGGTCATGTCTCCGGGCTTGGTGCGGTCAGGCATCGTGAATTCGCCATGGCGTCAGGTGAGATGTCGCAGGACGCGTTCACGGAGTTTCTGCGCGGGTCGTTCAGAAATCTGGCAAGGTTCAGCACAGATGGAGCAATCCATTTCATCTGTATGGACTGGCGGCACATGCGGGAAGTTTTGGATGCGGCGGATGGCATCTATAGCGAGTTGAAAAACCTGTGCGTCTGGGCCAAAACAAACGCGGGCATGGGCAGCTTTTACCGGTCACAGCATGAGCTGGTCTTTGCGTTCAAACATGGTACCGCAGCCCATATCAATAATTTCGGTCTGGGAGACAAAGGGCGGCACCGGTCCAACCTATGGACCTATGCCGGAGCCAATACCTTCCGTGCAGGCCGCATGGACGATCTTAAGGCCCATCCGACAGTCAAGCCCGTTGATATGGTAGCAGATGCGATCATGGACTGCTCGCAGCGCGGCGAGATTGTTACCGATGCTTTTGCCGGGTCGGGTACGACGTTGCTGGCGGCCGCAAAGACCGGTCGGATCGGGGTCGGTATGGAAATCGACCCGCACTACGCAGATCTGATCGTTCGCCGTCTGCAGGACGCAACCGGAGAAACGGCGGTCCACGCTGAGAGTTTCGAAAGTTTTGCGGCTGTCGGTGCCAAGGCCGGAGATGACGCATGAGCGGTAAGGATAAACACAGCTATGAAGTCGGCTACGGCAAACCTCCCAAGAGCGGACAGTTTCAGAAAGGGAAGTCGGGCAATCCGCGCGGCCGGCCGAAAGGCGCACGCGGCCTGAAAACCGATCTGAAAGCAGAACTTGGTGAACGGGTGACGATCACGGAAAATGGCCGGACCCGCAAACTGACCAAACAGCAGCTGATGGTGAAACAGCTGACAGCGAAAGCCGTTAAAGGCGATATGCGCGCCATCAGCAAGCTGGCGGAACTGGCAATTTCGTTGCTGGGGCCGGATGATGAGATCCCGGAAAACACATCCCGCCTTTCACCAGAGGATGACGCCATCCTGCAGCAGTTCATGGACCGGCAAGACGGGAACCCGGGTGATGACTGACCGCCAGGCGCTCTTCGACGCCATATTGCAGCAAGATTTTCTAGCGTTTCTTTCAAAAGCGTTCACGACAGCTTCGGGGGGTGATCACTTCGCACCGAACTGGCACCACGATGCCATCGGGCATCAGCTGAGCCGGGTGGAGCGCGGCGCGGCCACACGTCTGATCGTCACCATGCCGCCACGCTACCTGAAATCCATTTCGATTTCGGTTGCCTGGGTTGCGTGGCGGCTGGGCCGCGATCCCGGGCTGAAATTTGTCTGTGTCAGCTATTCGGCCGAACTGGCCCAGAAACACGCCGGTGATTGCCGCGCGATCATGCAGACTGACTGGTATCAGCGCGTTTTTCCCGAAACCCGCCTGAAACGCGGCGGCGGGGCCGAAATGGACTTCGCGACCACAAAGGGCGGCGGACGTCTTTCAACTTCTGTGGGCGGCACGCTGACCGGGCGCGGAGGCGACATCATCATCATCGATGACCCGATCAAACCCGATGAGGCCATGTCGGAAACTGCACGGCGCAGGGTCATCCACTGGTACGCCAACACGCTGTCATCGCGCCTGAATGATAAATCAAAGGGTGCGATCCTGCTGGTGATGCAGCGCCTGCACGAGGAGGATCTGGCGGGGCATTTGCTGGAGGCCGGTGGCTGGGATCATCTGAGCCTGCAGGCAATCGCGGAAACCAGTGAAGACGTACCGCTCGGCGGGGGGCGGATGCACAAACGGCAGTCAGGCGATGCATTGCATCCGGAGCGTGAAGATGTGGCACGCCTGACTGCGCTGAAGAAAGAAATGGGGTCCGCGTCGTTTTCGGCCCAGTATCAGCAATCACCGGTACCGGCCGAAGGTCTGCATGTGAAGCGGGAGTGGTTCAGGCGGTACAAAGAAGTGCCGGAACGCCAGCCGGGTGATCTGATCGTTCAGAGCTGGGATACAGCCAGCAAAGACGGCGTGTTCAATGATTTCTCGGTCTGCATTTCCGCGCTTGTCCGGCAGCGCCAAGTTTTTGTGCTGGATGTGGTTCGCGACAAACTTCAGTTTCCGGATCTTTTGCGGCACACGAAAAGTTTGGCCACCAGGTGGGAGACCAACGTCTTGCTGATTGAGGACGCGGCCAGTGGCGCGCAATTGATTCAAGTGCTGAAGCGGGAGCGCCCGCCAAACATACCGACCCCGATCCCATGCAAACCCGAAGGCGACAAGGTCACTCGGTTTTCCGCAGAAAGTGCGCGGATTGAAGCGGGCGATCTGCTGCTGCCAGAAGACGCTCCCTGGCTTGCCGGTTTTGAACGCGAACTGCTCGGGTTCCCGAACCTGCGCCACGATGATCAGGTGGATGCCCTGACGCAACTTCTGGCGTGGCGGTCGCCGCGCCGCGCCCGCGTCGCAATGATTCCGCCGCAGCTGATCTTTCTGGAAGAGTAAGGACGGCTTTCCCGTTTAATCGCGCAGATACCGCGCGGCGATCATCTCAGCCGCATCCAGCTTTCGGTCAATATCTGCCAGGTGTTCACGCACCGTCATTGCGGCTATACGGGCCTTTTCCGCGTCCATCCACGGTGACTGCCCTTCAAGTGCCGCAAGGGCTGCATCTTCAAGTCGGGCCGTCACTTCCGCAAACAGGCGCTGAACAGTATCTTTCGGGTCCTTTTCCATGGCAGTGACTGACGCTTCCTTTGGCAAGCAAGTCCAGTCGCTTCTTTTGAAACCAGGATTAACCCGACATTCATCAAAATGTTTTCTTAATGTTCTTGGCAAATGGGAGACTTCTGAGCATAGTGTCAGAAAAATTCCCTGCGAGCTGAATCGTGGATGAGAGGACGAGCGGAATGACTGACTTTGACCTGCTGCTGCAGAAAGCCGGGCACACGGTGCCTGAAGCCGCAAAACTGCTGGGCTACTCCGAGGGCCATATCTATCGCTGGAAACGCGGCGAGGAAACCCCGCGGGAAGGCGTTCTCAACCTGCTGCGCATGGAAATCTCGAACCGCCAGACTGAACCCGCGGATACTGCCTTTTCGTTCATTGACCTCTTTGCCGGCATTGGCGGCCTGCGTAAGGCGATGGAAGGAGCAGGGGGGCGCTGCGTGTTCACTTCTGAATGGGATAAATATGCCCAGCAGACCTATCTGGCCAATTTCCCGGACAACCGCCCGATCGCCGGTGACATCCGCGACGTCGATGCGGCGGCCATCCCGGATCATGACGTCTTGGTGGCGGGCTTTCCGTGCCAGCCGTTTTCGATTGCGGGGGTGTCCAAAAAGAACGCTCTGGGCCGGGCTCACGGGTTTGATGACGAGACCCAGGGCACGCTGTTCTTCGACGTGCTACGTATCCTGAAGCGCCACCGCCCGGCGGCTTTCCTGCTGGAAAACGTCAAGAATCTCAGAAGCCACGACAAGGGGAAGACGTTTGACGTAATCCGGCGCAAACTGACGGAGGAGCTGGGCTACACGCTGCACACGCAGGTTATCGATGCTGCACATTTTGTGCCGCAGCACCGGCAGCGGATTGTCATGGTTGGCTTCCGAACCCAAGTTCCGTTCAGTTTCGAAGATCTGATCATTCCGCCCCGGGGCCACAAACGCATGCGGGATATTTTCCATCCTGAAAATGGCACGGAAGAGCCGGAAAGCCACTTCACACTTGGTCCTGATGCGGTGGTCAGCGACAAGTACACGCTCTCCGACAAGCTCTGGGCCTATCTGCAGGGTTATGCTGCCAAGCATAAAGCGGCAGGCAACGGGTTTGGGTTTGGCCTAGTGGACGGTGACAGCATCTCACGCACATTGTCGGCGCGGTATTACAAGGATGGTTCGGAAATCCTCGTAAGCCGTGGCGAAGGCAACAATCCCCGCCGTTTGACCCCGCGCGAATGTGCCCGACTGATGGGGTACAGCGAGGAATTCCGGATCCCGGTCTCCGATACTCAGGCCTATAAGCAGTTCGGGAACTCTGTTGCCGTACCCGTCTTTGCTGAAGTCGCTCGCGTGATGCTGCCACATATCCTGTCGGTGATCGGAACCGCTCAGCAGAAGACCCTTGCAAGGGTTGGCTGATGTCCACGACAAAGCGACCCGAAGCCGCAATATGGCGGCGATCAAAGGTGCTGATACAAAACCGGAGATGATTGTCCGGCGGGGTCTGCACGCGCGTGGCTTCCGGTTTCGGCTGCATGATCGGAAACTGCCTGGCCGGCCCGATCTTGTTCTGCCAAAATACGGCGCGGTGATACTTATCAACGGATGCTTCTGGCACGGACACGACTGCGCGCTGTTCAGATGGCCAAAGACGCGCGAAGAGTTCTGGCGTGAAAAGATCACCGGCAATATTGAACGCGACCGGAAAAACCTAGCAGCGCTGAAATCTCGTAACAGGCGGATTGCGGTGATCTGGGAATGTGCCCTGAAAGGAAAACAGCGACGTGAAGCAGGCGATATTATTGACGAGCTGGCCCATTGGTTGTCATCTGGCGATACAGAGCTGGAAATCAGAGGTTTCCGCTGATTTTCTGAGAGGCCGAATGTGAGCGGGCGTGGATTTCTTTCAAAGTATTTTATCGGAGCGGGTGTCAAAACCCTGCGCGGCACCGAAGTGGATCCCGGTGTTTCCCGCGGCCATGAGTTTCAGGGGGTCGATGTATTCAGGGCGTTTGTCGGAACGCCCGAAAACCGCGAAAAGATTCCGGTGACCTATATCTGGATGGATGACAGTGATGACCCGGCACTGAGGTCCGAGCTGACCGGGACCTGGTACAACAGCCGCAAAGCACAGCCACACCGGACGCCGGAATACAGGCTTTACTACCCCGCAGCGGCGGAGCCTGTGGTATATCAGGCTGCCGCGGGAGATAGTCTGTTTTTGTGCATGACGGTAGACCGGCGTGTTCTGGCCATTCTCTGCCCGTCGGGGAGTTCCATCGAACAGAAACTGCTTTGGCTCTTTGGCCTCACGCTGACGGAAGGTTTTGCGCTCAACCAGCGCGATATTGGCACCGAGGGCGGTCGCGATGTCGATCTTGCCGTGCGCTTCATTCTTGACGAACTCGACATTGAAGCAGAAGAACCGGTCCCCGCCGCTTTCGATCAGCTGGTCGGCCGGTTTGGCCTGGCTTTTCCATCCACTGCGATCTTCTCGAAATTTGCGCGCGACAGTCTGACTGGGATCGACCCCATGGCCTCCCCTGATGACGCGCTGCTCGCCTGGATGGAGCAGGAAGAAGCTCTCTTCCGCCATCTGGAGCGGGAGATCGTCACAGAGCGTCTGCGAAGCGGATTTTTTGACGAGAACGGCGCAGATGTGGACGGGTTTTTGAAATTCTCTCTTGGTGTTCAGAACCGCCGCAAATCGCGTGCGGGATATGCGTTCGGACATCACACGGAAGTCATCCTCCGGGCCAACGGGCTTCGCTACGCCCGGGAAGCCACAACCGAAAAACGAAACGCGGCGGATTTCCTGTTCCCCGGTCAAGCCGAATACGCCGATCCGTCATGGCCGGATGATCAGCTGGTTATGCTGGCCGTGAAAACGACCTGCAAGGACCGCTGGCGTCAGGTTCTGGCCGAGGCTGATCGTATCGGAGAAAAACACCTGCTCACCCTGGAACCGGCCATATCGCGTGCGCAGACCGCTGAGATGCAGGCTCAGAAGCTCCGACTTGTGCTGCCAAAGCCATTGCACGAGACATATCACGAGGAGCAGCGGGACTGGATTCTGGACGTCGCGGGGTTTCTTCAGATCGCAGGATCTTGCGATTGATGTTCAGCGACCTGACACAAGCGCCAGGTGATGTAGTTGAAGGGCTTGCGAAGGATTGCTTATGGCGGATTTTGTAGAGACACGTGAAGAGATTATTCAGAACGTTGATACCCTTTATCAGTATGGACTGGGCGATGGGCCGGAACGGAAGTTTCATGACGGACGCATAAAGAACGGCAAAGTGTTTGTCGCCGTCAGGCTGGGGGATGAGTACAGGTTTGCTCCAAGTAAGTTTGCCGGCTACGCCGCGAACAATCTCAGGCATGAGCAGAAGCTGGCGGAAAGAGACGGCGGTGTAACGAACCAGCGGATTGAGCGCATTGCGGGCCCGCCTTTGGAAATCGGATCCGCAGCATACAGATCAGTTGACAACGCCTACCTTGCGTATTGCAAAACCCATAGCATCGACCCTTCGCAACATCAGATACCACGTCGCTACTGGCTCATTTCCAGGGAGTCCCGGACCAGCCCCAGCTATTTCTGGACGAAAGTCTGGGGGCAGCCCGACGAACCTGCGAAAGATGCCTTAGCGTTCAACAGCGAACGCACCCGGGATCGTGTGCTGGAGTTTACGCAACCCGGTGACATTGTTGTGTACCTTACCAGCGACACGACCGACGCTGATCCGCTTGTCCGCGGCAGAGTGGCCGGTGCGGTCGAAGTTGCCGGCGATCCGGTGATGGTCGAGGAAATCCGCGCCGCAGAACGGATCAGGCCAAACGAATACCGGGAAGACGGGCGGTTTCGCTGGCCATTCGGTATATCAGTATCCAGAACCTGGCGAGTGATCGATCAGGAGTCGAACGATAGCCTAATACCCGACCATGCTGCGAAGGGAATTCAGGGCGCTGCAACGATCCATGCGATGATGCCTGAAGAAGTAGCCCGGTTCAGGTCGCTGCGCGTCGCAGAGCAAACTCCGGATGGTGAGCGTGGCTCTGAGCCATTTCGCACGTCTCTTCGATCAGCGTGGCATCAGAAACCCGGGCAGAGAGCCGGTGCCGACGTCATCCCCGGATGCCAGTTGTATATCGCTGTGATCCACGATGATCACGGCATGACGGTAAAAGTCGGTTCAGGAAAGGCTGAAGACCGTCTGGCAGATCTGAACCGATACCGCCGAGTCTCCCAGGGCGAGACCATATGGTCGCTGTATCAGCAGTATGAGTTTGAAACGGTCGTCGCAGCCAGAGCTGCGGAGGATCATTTCCTCAGGGAGGCTCACGCAGCTGGGTTTGGCTCTCCCGATCACAGCGAGTTCATTGTTGGCATGGAAATGCGAACGCTGAACAAGCTTTTTGCAGAGGCCATTGAGGCTGGTCAGACCTCCAATGAGTGACCAGAACTGATGTCGCAAACTTGGGCCAGTTGGATGCAGACGCGCACGGCCCAGAGCTGCCTTTTGCATGGGAAGTTGATGCTGCACTGCAACTTCCCTAAAGCGAACCTTGAGGGATGGTTCATAGCCAATCAGCGTCATGAGGCTCGGCAATGAGCCGAACTTCTGGAATCTTTGATAGGATGCCAGCGATGGAAATAGGGAGGATCAAATGGCCAAGCGACTGACCTTTGAAGAATTGTGGGGCAAAGAGTTTCGCTGGCCTCAGCCTGGCGATGATCCATTCGATGTAGATGAAGACGGAAAACATACGCAACTGGCCGATAACGACTTCACACGCTTCGTGTTGATGTTTGAGGGCTACCGCAAGTCGGCTGATGCTCTTGTAGACCGAGCCCTCGCTGACTGGAGAGAGGCAGATTTCCTAATCTATCCGATTCTGTTCTTGTATCGCCACGCGTTGGAGCTGAACCTGAAATACATCATCAACGTTTACGGCCACCAAGTTGGCGTTGAGGCCGTTTGGAATTCGCATGACTTCAATGTATTGTGGCCTCGTTTCCACGAGGTCCTTGAAGGTTTTGGAACCGATGATCCTGATCGTGCCGATCAGATCGTTGGCGGTGTTATCGCACAGTTCGGCAATGTCGATCCTGGCTCGTTTTCCCATCGGTACCCTTGTGACCGCTTCGGAAATCCCATTCCGCTTGTTCAAGATAGTATGAACCTCGAGACGCTTAAGGATGTGATGGATGGGGTCTTTGGCTATTTCACCGGAACTGATGGCTATCTGGATAACCTCGCGAATGCATAGGAATAGATCAAGCCGGTTCCCAGCATTCGGCAGAAATTGCACCCTTTTCTACGCCACCTTTTGAAATTTCAGAACAATCTCTTTTCGCATTCTTGAGGCAAGCGCGTTGTTGCCTTTTGGCGTAGGTAAGTATCTGCTACCCAGCGGAATTTCACGCTCTGAGCGCCCCAAAAGTGTCAAACCTGCCAGTTCAGCGGCGTTGGTGAGCGCGGATGCGTTGTCCACGTACACACTCTTTAGGCAAGAGTTTCCCATGACGTACAGAGCGGTTCCGTTGGGTCTTAGAATACGCTCTGCTTCCTTTGACAACCTGTGAAGATCAATTGCGTATCTTGAGATCATGGCTTTCTGGCGAGGCGCAAGGTTGGATATGTCGCCGAAACCGGCAAGAACCTTGGAAACCTTCTCCGCTGACTCTGTCGTTGCCCGTTCGGCGCCGACACTCATTGATCTCAATTGGCGTATTTGAGGAATAGTGAAGCCTAGCCAAACTAGGGACAACTTGTGGCCACGTAAGTAATCGATAGCGTTGAGGTACGGGGGAGAGGAGACAATTGCATCACAAAAACCGTCGCCGATCGAACCGATCTTTCTTGCGTCGCCTCTTTCAATCGTAGCATCCCCGACAATTCTCAATTTTGAATGCCGCTGCAAAATCTGGGTAACTGATTGCCCAAACCCCTTGAAGACATCGTAGTCGCTAGTTGTTGCTACTCTATGCGGTCTACTATGAGATGTATCGCGTGCAAGCGATGCCTTGCTCTCTTTTGTCACAATAATTCTGCTTAATGCAACTTTGAGGGCGTCGACTTCCTTGCTTGGTTCATTTTGATTGAGTCTATCCAATTCTATCGCAATGCTGGACAGCGCTTGCCGCTGCTTGTCTGCGAACCAAAACTCAATGAACTTGTGGGTTTCGTCCTCGGCTTTCACCCAAGGAAGATCAGCCGGCGACGCTAGGTTCGACCTCGCCAACTGTATGATTTTTTCAGACAAACTACGCACCCGGTCGTGATCCAAACGACTTGTTGAAACCAAGGCTATCAAAGTCGCCAAGGGATCAAGATCAAAACCGTAGAACTGGTGCCCAGCGGCGACAGCAGTCATGGCAACTGTGCCTGACCCGACCATTGGGTCAACTACGATACTGCCGGCGTTAAAGCGTTCAATCTCCTCAAGCGCAATGCTTGGAGCCATTCGAGCGGGAAACGGGTGCAGGTATGATCGCGAGTGAAGCATCTATTTTCCAAGGGACAAGCCGACCTGTCCCTTTTGATACTTTTCGGGTATCGCGTCCAGTTGCAGTTGCAGAGCCTCCCCGATTTTCTTGGGTGTCGTAAGCAGATAAACATCGCCGCTCATATTCGCTGAAATCACGTTTGGAACCATCAACTGAAGTCCACGCATAGCCGCTATAATGTTTTGTTTTTGTGGGAAATTTTCGTTGCTAAGAATTTCACGGCAACTCGCCGCTATCTGTGTGGCGTGGATAACATCTGGCAGTTTGGGGTTCTTGGATACTATCTGATCCAAGGCCTGCATGATTACACTGATTGTAAGCGTTTGGTCATGACTAAGACCCTTCTCAAAATCTTCCACCCATTTGGTCGTGTCTTCAGGCGCGTGAAGATCAAAGAGAGGTTTCAATTTGCGCAGATCGAGTGGTCCCTGCTGTAACGTGACCGAAACCAATCGACCGAGTGCTTCTGCCGTCATCGGGGTAACTCTGTTTTCCTTGCACTCCTTCTGGAGTGCACCGTTGGCAAAGTCCTGAGCCACAACCAAGGCATAGTCGGCGTCGAAATCTTTCTTATGCCTCGCTAGACCCGAGACACCAACGTTGCCAGCCGAAGCCTTTCCATGAATGGAAGATTTTGCATCGTAGGTCAGTTTATAGTCCTGTTTTTGCTCATCCTTTTCTCGTGAAATGATGGCAGATGCGACCCCCTCTGGCTTTCCAGACTGTCCCATGCGCTCGACTACAAATCCAAGATAGTCCAATGCGTCGCCAACAATTACTTCAAACCCCTTAACATGATCTGTAGTTTCGCTCAGAAGCTTGACGATTTGCGGTGCGGTTCGTCGCCGAAGAGTGGCAACAAGACGGAGCATTCTGTCTCTATAATCGCTTATTTCTGTTAGTCGGTCTTCCGGCAAGCCGCTGTCCAGCATATAAGTGTCAGTAAGAAATTCGACCAATGCCGTGTCTTGCAGCATGCGAAGCTGCTCAGGATTGTCAGAGTACTCCACGCTAAACGGGTGGCTCTTGTTTATGACAATCTCTTGTTTAGAAACATCATACCTGACTAATTTTTCTGAAGGCTCCAACTCGACCATCGGCATTTTTCGGACCAGGTTTTCAGGCTTTCCAATGATCTCTTCACGCCACTTATTGCGAAACGAAACTGCGTCTTCGACATTTCGCGCATCAATGAAGTCTGGAGTATCGTTGATGTCGACTAGGTATTCCTCGACGAGGCGTTCAAGAGGTTGAAATGGCATTCGCGCACCAAACTCGCCGGCTACGGCGTCACCTTCGGTGGGCCAGCTTTCCTGTGCTGCCTTGTTTGCCGCACTTCTGGCGTCATTAAAAAAACGCATCAGGATAGCGCGAGTTGCGAGTAGTTCGCGGCTCGCCGCCACTCCTTCACGATCCACAGAAATTTTCCCATCAAGGTAATCAGCTCTGACCGCACATCTGAAAGAAGCCCAAGTTGAGTGGCTTAGGTTTTCAAGCCCAAAATAGGGATCTTCTGGTAGAATATTTCGTCCTAGGACATTTACGATAAAGCCATTTGAGCTTTCTTTTTCTTCACTGCGGCCCCCAGAAATTTTATCGGCAAATAGTCTCACAGTTCCAGACAATTCCCCTATGCCCTCTAGTTTTATATGTGGGTGAGGCGTCGTATGGTGGGTAACAGGGATCAATTCTTCATCAACGACAACACTCTCAAATTCATAATCCTCCCCGAGTGTCCATTGCGAAATAACTTTGGTTTCAACCTTCCTTGGTACAATGGTTTCATTGTTAACTGAAATACGAATTGAGTCGCCAAGAGGCAGTGATGTCTTTAGCAGATGCTTGACCCAACCCAATTTAAGCTGAGTCCCCTCCGTTTTTAGATCGGAAAGAATTGCAACGGTCCAAGTTTGATTTCGCGTAGACGGCTTTTCCTTGGGACCACCAAATTCATCGACATAATCTGCCGCAACAATGTCAGGCACGCCGTTGGACAACAGATCATACAACCTAGCCCCTTCTGTGGTGTCGGACAGCAGACCTTCCACTTCAGCCATCGAAACTTCCCGTACAGGCAGTGGTAAGGCGTCAATGTGCAACTTCTCGCGGTTTTTTTCGGCGTCAATATCTCGGTAATCTAAAGTGACCGCACGAATTATTCCGTCTGATGCCTTGCAAATATAGGTGAGTTCGTTGGCCAGAAGATAAGTTGCTAGCTTGCCGACACCAAACTTTCCAATTGGCTTACGTTTGGCCTGATACTCCGGCTGGCGCTTTTTGGATGTGGCGACCGACCAAAGATCTTTGAATCCGGATACATCCATGGAGATTCCATCATCAAGAATCCAAATTTTTGCGTCGGTATTATTAAGGTCCTCTGGGACACTTACATAGACGTTTTCGGCATCCGCGTCCCAGGAGTTGCTGATCAGCTCCTCAAAAGCTTTGTTGGGCGACGAATATAGCTGCTTACTGAATAGGTTCAGAAACTGTGGCCCAATTTGAACACTAACTTGATCGACTTCACTGCCTACCGACTTGATCGTATTCTCGGGCATTTCGAATCCAAACATATTCTATCGCGTTGAGGGCGATCATCGCGGCATGACGACCAGCTTTCAACCTCTACTTGTGAGAGGTCAGTTGGAAGCGGTGGGTTTCGAGGGAATGTCAGCTTTCTACGGCAACTCCTCGCGTTCTCGCATACGCGGAGAAGGTCGGCTCCTCGCCCTCTCTCCTAAACAAGACGCCTGTAAAAGAGGACTGGACTTCGCAAGGTCCGCAAGCATGTGTGTGTGCCATGGAGGAAGACGCGAAGTGTGACCTTGGCACTGCCCCGAGAGCGGAGAATACCATTTTCGTCGGGATCAGGACCGAAATGAAACAATAGGAGCAGCACCTTTGATTTTCCGCCCGGACTGTCCGGGCTTGTCTCAGTGCGAGGCTGCGGATGGGCCGCGGTCTCAAATGGAGACAGACATGACCGATATCAAACCTAAAACCAAACGCGCACAGTTGCTGAAACTCGTGAACCGCAAGTCAGGCGCGTCAATCGACGCGATTCAACGTAAGCTGGAATGGCAGCCCCATACAATCCGTGCAGAAATCTCACGCCTGCGCAAACTAGGATTAGCCGTAACCTGCAATCCCTCACCAAAAGGGCCAGTGTATCGGGTGCATGAGCCGGAGCAAAACTTATGATTGTAGACCTGAAGGGCAGGATCGAAGACATTGAATCCTGGGATCACTCGCGCTGCCTGGATGAATGGATCGCCATGACAGGCGTTGCGTCAGGGTCGCGCTTTTCGCTGAGGTTCCTGCGTAAGGCCCTGGCTTTTGAAATGCAGAGCAAAGAGCTGGGTGGGCATTCCGCAGCGATCCGGCGCCAGTTCAGAGCCGGCGCCGGGTCTGTGGCCGCACCTTCACAGGCGTTTTCACCCGGCACGCAGTTTGTGCGGGAGTGGAATGGGCGGGTTTATCGGGTGAAGGTCATAGAGGAAGGCTTTGAGATGGATAACCAGAGCTTTTCTTCCCTCAGTGCGGTTGCGAAACGGATCACCGGAGCCGAGTGGAGCGGGCCGCGGTTCTTTGGCCTGAACAAACGCAAGCCATGAAACGGATCCGATGCGCCATCTACACCCGTAAGAGTTCAGAAGACGGGCTGGAGCAGGACTTCAACTCGCTCGACGCCCAGCGGGAGGCCTGCGAGGCCTACATCGCCAGTCAGCGCCATGAAGGCTGGGAGCTGCTCAAGGACCACTATGATGACGGCGGGATCTCTGGCGGGCATCTTGAGCGCCCGGCGTTGCAGCAGTTGATGCAGGCGGTGGATGCAAAGCAGGTCGACCAGATTGTCGTTTACAAGATCGACAGGCTGACCCGATCATTGGCCGACTTTGCGAAACTGGTGGATCGCCTGGATCAGGCGGAGGCGTCCTTCGTCTCGGTGACCCAATCTTTCAACACGGCGACGAGCATGGGCCGATTGACACTGAATGTTCTCTTGAGCTTTGCGCAATTCGAGCGTGAAGTCACGGCAGAGCGAATCCGGGACAAAATCGCAGCCTCCAAACGCAAAGGTTTGTGGATGGGTGGGAATGTGCCATTGGGCTATGAGAAGGATGGACGGACCCTGCAGATTAATCCTGACGAAGCCGAGGTGGTTCGTAAGGTCTACAATCTCTATGATGACTGGGGCACCATGAACATGGTGCGCGAGGCCGCGGCCCGGCTGGAATTGCGATCGAAATCGAGGCGCGCACCGGATGGCACTCTGCGAGGTGGCAACCTAATGTCCCGCGGTCAGCTGCACCACATCCTGACCAACCCGATTTATGCCGGACGCATCCGACACAAAGGAAAAGCGTTTGAGGGGCAGCATCCGGCAATCATTGATCCCGTGCGATGGGATGCATTGCAGGAACGACTGAGCGATGGTACTGTGAAAGCACGTCGATCAAAACAGCACCGTGATCCGTCTCCGCTTGCCGGAAAGATTGTGGATGATGCGGGGGATCGGCTCACTCCCAGCCATACGAAGAAGGGCGACAAGCGGTATAGGTACTATATCTCACAAAAGCTGGTGACCGGTGTCACACGTGTGGATGAGAAACAGCGGACATGGCGTATTCCGGCACTCCAGCTGGAAAGCGCCATTGCCACCGCGGTGCAGAAACGGATCACGCAGCTTTCTGAGGCCGCGAAGGTCCAACAGTTTCCCGGAACTGAAACACCGACCCCCGATGCAAAAGAAGCTTTGACCGTAGTCGAACGGGTTCGCATTGCGCCGGGCCAGCTAACAGTCGATCTGAGTGCTGGCGACGTGCACAAACTTATAGGTGGCGAATTGGATTGCGATCCTGGCGACCTCACACTCGACCTGCCATTTACCGAGCGCAGGCGTGGGGTTGAGATGAAACTGGTCATTGGCAGCAATACCGCTGAAATTGATGAGAAACTGCTCGCCAACATCATCCGGGCCAACCAATGGTATCAGCGCCTGAAAGAAGGCAAAAGCTTTGCGGCCATCGCTGCCGAAGCAGGTACCTCAAAGCGCCGGGTGCAGCAGGTCATCGACCTGGCATTTCTCGCACCGGATATTGTTCGTGATGTCACCAATGGCGCCCAGCCTATGGGACTGACATCAGACTGGTGCCTGCGTCACAACCTGCCTTCCGGCTGGCGAGCGCAACGACAGCACATCGCAACCCTCTGAAATCTCCGCTTCGCGCATCACGAAAATCGCCTTTCCAGACGGATGCGCTATCGACGGCCGTAAATCCGAAGGGTTTGTGTCTGGCCAGACCGGTCCCCGCCACAACCTACGGAAACCACGCAGCTATTCAGCCGCTAGTCTGGTATCACAGGTTTCGAGAGAATGGTTGGCTGGGGTGGTAGGATTCGAACCTACGATACATGCTACCAAAAAGCATTGCCTTACCACTTGGCTACACCCCAACAGCGCCGCCGTTCTTATGACGCAGTCGCAATCTCTGCAAGTGAAATATTACCGACATCGCCGGGCTTTTTTGTCGTCACTTGGCGGCGGGCGCGTGGCTGTGCTGCGGTTCGATCATGTTTTCATCAAAAGGGTGTTGATCATAATCGCCAACCGCCGGTTCGCTGTGCACGAACCTGTCCAGATCAGCGAAGATGCGGCGCAAATCATCCTTGTCTTCGGCGCTTTCACAAACAACAACCAGGTTTGGGGTGTTGGACGAGGCGCGCACCAGCGCCCAGGCCCCATTGGCAAGCAAAACACGCGCGCCGTTGATTTTCAGAATGTCGGTGATTGCGTGGCCACCCAGTGTGCCGCCATCGTCACGGTGGCGGTCCAGCCGCGCGATTATCCGCGCAAGGACGTCATATTTTTGATCATCGGGACATGCCGGGGCCAGGGTGGGTGTGGTATGGGTCTGCGCAATTTCACCGTAAAGTTCGGACAGCTTGCAGTTTGGACTGGCATCCATGTATTTGCATAATTCGACCGCAACCAGCGGACCACAATCATATCCACGCCCAATTGGCGGGGCCAGATAGTAGTGACCGGACCGTTCAAAACCCGCCAGCGCCCCGAGTTCCTGAACGCGGCGTTTCATGTGCGAATGTCCGGTTTTCCAGTAATCCGTTTTCGCGCCGCTGGCACGCAGCACCGGATCACTGGTGAAAAGGCTGGTGGATTTCACGTCAGCCACAAATTGTGCCCCGGGGTGTTGCCCGCAGTAATGCCGCGCCAGCAGCAGGCCCACTTTGTCCGAAGAGATTTCGCGCGCCGTATCATCCACGACGCCACAACGATCGCCGTCACCATCAAACCCCACGGCGAAATCCGCGCGATGTTCACGCACGGCTGCGGCCATATCCAACAGCATTTCGCTTTTTTCCGGGTTGGGATTGTAATGCGGAAAGGTAAAGTCGAGCTCTGTGTGCAGCGGGATCACAGTGGCGCCGATGCGGCTGAGAAGGGCAGGGGCAAAAGCGGACGCTGTGCCATTCCCGGTCGCGCATACAATCCGCAGCGGGCGTTTTATCTGATATGACCCGGCCAGATCGTCAAGATAAGACCGGGCAGCGTCCGGCACCACGCTATAGCCGCCACCAGCGCGATCTTGTGTATCGCCGTTCATGACAATGTCGCGCAGTTCGGCCATGTCATCGGGACCATGGGTCAGCGGGCGGCAAAACCCGGTTTTCAAACCTGTCCAGCCATTCGGGTTATGTGACGCCGTGATCATCGCAACAGCCGGAACATCCAGGTGAAACTGATGAAAATAAGCCATGGGTGACAGACAAAGTCCGATATCGTGCACATGTATGCCCGCGCGGATCAGGCCAAGCGTCAACGCGTTCTTGACCGCGCCTGAATAGCTGCGAAAATCGTGGCCGACCACGATTTCAGGTCGCAAGCCGTGTATGAACATCTGGGTCCCCAGGGCCAGACCAACCGCCTCGAAACCCGGCAGGTTAATTTGTTCCGGGAATAGCCAACGGGCGTCATATTCGCGAAACCCGCCGGGGGAAATCATCGGCTCGGTCAGAAATTCGGCGCTGTCTGGGGTAACAATCGGATGCGGACGCGGCACAAAGGTTCCTTTGCGATATGGTTAGACGCGCAGCGGATTTTGCTTGGCCAGCGCATCAAATTCAGCAAGTGAGGCGATTAACGCTGCCATTTGATCGAGATAAATCATATTCGGCCCGTCTGATGGTGCATTGTCGGGATCCTGATGCGTTTCAACGAAGACCGCGGCGATCCCCAATGATACCGCCGCGCGCGCCATAACAGGTGCAAATTCGCGCTGTCCGCCCGACGATCCGCCCAGCCCGCCCGGTTGTGCCACCGAATGGGTGGCATCCATGACAACAGGATAGCCGGTTGTCATCATCTGGGGCAGGCTGCGCATGTCGGTAATCAGGGTGTTATAGCCAAAACTGACGCCACGCTCGGTCAGTAAGATGCGCGTATTCCCGGCTGATTCCAGCTTGGTCACGACGTTGGGCATGTCCCAGGGGGCCATGAACTGGCCCTTTTTCACATTGACCGCTGCGCCGGTTTTTGCAGCGGCGATCAGCAAATCTGTCTGGCGGCTCAGAAATGCCGGGATTTGCAGCACGTCGACCGCAGAGGCAGCGACTGCACATTGATCGGGTGCATGGACATCGGTCAGAACCGGAAGGCCGAATTTGCTTTTTATGTCAGCAAGTATTTCCAGACCGGCGTCTATACCAAGACCACGTTGCCCCGAAGCCGAAGTGCGATTGGCCTTGTCATAAGAGGCCTTGAAAATGAATTGCACCCCGGACGCCGTACAACATTCCTGCAAATGCCCCGCAATCATCTGCGCATGAGCGGCGCTTTCCAGCTGGCATGGTCCCGCGATCAACGTCAGTGGCATGTCATTGCCGACGTTCAGATCGCCAATTTTTACAGTTTTCATCTAAGCGGATACCTGTTCTCGGAGAATGGATGCAGTCAGCGAAGCCATCAGATATATCCCGGCAAAAATGAAAAACGCGACCAGTGTGTTTTCAAATGCCCGTGGATAGGTCGGTTCGTCCGGGGCAATTGGCGAGACCCCCATCGATAGATAGCGCACTTGCCGGTTCGCCTCGATGCGGGCCGTTTCAAGCTGTTGCAATGCGGTTTGCATCATGACCTGACGGGTTTGCAGGTCCAGCTCTGCCATCCGCAGTTCCCCCCCGACCCGGGCCATTGAGGAAGATTCCGTGCCACTTTCGGTCAATTGCGCACGCAAGTCGGAAATCACACCTTCAAGGCGACTGATGTCGCCTTTTACCCCGTCCACTCGGGCTTGGTTCGGGCGTGAATTATCCAAAAGCTGTTGTAATTGCAGATTTTTTTGTTGCAGCTGAACTTCGAAACTGGAAATTTGCCCCATGATGGCCGCTGTTTCAGAGACAGGATCGATGACACCCAGACGTTCCTGCAAATCCAAAACCCGATTTTGCGACGCGAGCATTTTGACTTCGGAATCCACAAAACTTTGGCGCGCACCCTGCATCTGGTCCTCGCGCAGGCGTTGGGTCAGGTTGTCTACCTGTTCTTCGGCATAAGCGATCAAAGCGCGCGAATATTGCGCGCTTGTGTCAGGGTCCGTCGCGCTGACCTCCAGTTTGACGATGCCTTCGGTTGGATCGTAGCTGATTTTGACCAGCCGTTTATACAGCTTGTACGCTTTCTCGTTGGAACTGTCGGCTTCCAGTCTTTGAAAACTGTCGACGAAATCCTGGCTGAAATGGCTTTTGAAACCAATGTCCTTGTCCAGCCGCAACATGGCGTCACGCGATTGCAGATAGCTTTGTACCGCGATTGAATCCTGCGAGGTGGCAAAGGATGTCCCGGAAAACAAGCCACCCAGCGCGCTGCCGCCCTGGCTTTCGGCTTGTTGGATCAAAAACTCGGATTTTGTGGCGTAAAGAGGTGTCGCAATAACGTAAAAATAGAACCCTGCGACCAATGTCGGAAGAAAAATGAATATTCCCAACCGTGCAAACAGATAGGCCATATTGCGTTTCCGACGGCGCGCAATATCACGCTGGATGCGCATGATTTCCCTTGCGCGCGCATCATCAGAAAGAACTTCGGTGGATGGCACAGCGTCTTTTTTTGCGGCAGCTGGCAATTTGTCCGGGTTTTTGGATCCTTTGTCGGGAACGACCAGTTCCAGCATGGCGGCGCGTTGAAACGGATCGATGCCCTTTTCACGCAACAGACGCACTGCGTCGAAATCGGACATCGGCGACAGGCCATGTTTTTGCGCGACCCGACGGGCCATGCGCAGTTGGCGCCCGGTCAGCCCCTCTTTCTTGATGGCCGCTATGGCCGCCTCTGGGGCGACATCTTCGGGTTTTGGGCTGGACGCGGTTTCTTCTGCTGTGGGGTATTTCTCGTTTCCGAACCCGTCTTCTGTTTCGGTTGCCGCGTCTGGATCCGGCACGGATTGATCAGCGTTTTCGGTCTGATCCTGTGCGGTCTCGGGTTTGGGGGCATCGCCGACAGGCGAGGCCAGCGAACCGCTGCGCCGAATACGAAATTTCTTTGCTTTAGGCTTGGTAGTCATAAATCGCCTTTGCCTCTTCAAGTGTATCGTACATTACAAACTGGCCATCGCGCAAAATGGCTGCCGATTTGCAGAATTTTTCAAGCGTCGACGCCTGATGCGACACAATAACCACCGTCGCGGTTTCCAGACGTTCGCGCAGAATGGAACCGGCTTTGCGATTGAATTCGACGTCTGTCGTGCCCGGCATGCCTTCGTCGATCAGATAAATGTCAAATTCCAGCGCCAGTAAAAGCGCAAAACTGAAACGGGACTTCATCCCCGAACTGTAAGTGCCGACCGGCATATCGAAATATTCGTCAATATCGCACATCCAGCGGGTGAATGCCTCTAGATAGTCGGGGTCCAGGCTGTAAAGGCGTGCAATAAAGCGTGCGTTTTCGCGGGCGGTATGTTTGCCGACAACGCCCCCCATGAATCCAAGGGGAAAGGACACTTTGCAGTCCTTTCGAATGACGCCTTCGTCTGGTTTTTCCAATCCGGCCATCATACTGATCACGGTGGTTTTTCCGGTGCCGTTCGGGGCAAGTATTCCCAGTGAATTGCCCAATTCCACACGAAAAGACGCCCGGTCAAGAATGACCTTGCGTTGTTTGCCCGTCCAAAAGGACTTGCTCACATTACTAAATTCGAGCATCGACGCGCTCCGGCATTGCCTGGTTGCCTCAAATGTCCAGCACGGACTCTAATTTACCGTGAATTTTATCATTCACTTTGTCCAACTATGCAGGAAAGCAGATGCCAATTTCAACAAGCATTCCCTTTATCGGCCAATCAAATGGCGAAATCCGCCCAAAATCGGTGTTTGGCCAAGGCCATCGCGCCCAAAATGACCGGTCAGGCGCAATTGTCGCACGATTCTGACGTGACCGTTTAACATCTGACGCTATGTTCGTTTCCAGCGGGTGGCGGAATTTTTCGGATTTTCGTATGCCCGGTGCAATAATAGCTGCGAATCCGGTTGTCTTTCCGATCAATTTGGAAAAAATATAAAGCAGCGAACAGGCGGGAGGGTCGACAGACCCGCCCAGAACAGGGGGACAGGTTTTTGCGCGCGATAGGGGCAGTCATTATTTTGATCGCGCTTTGGCTGCTGTTGTCCGGGATATACAAACCCCTGGTGATTAGTCTTGGCGTCGTGTCAGCATTTGTTGCGGTTTATGTCACCCGCCGGATGGATGCCGTTGATGATGATCGCGTGGCATTGCGTCTGCGACCGTTGGCGACGTGCAGCTATATCATGTGGCTGATGGTGGAAATCGCCAAGGCGAACTGGGCCGTGACCAAAATCATTCTTTCACCCAAGATGCCGCTGCGCCAGCACCTGTTTACGGTTCCGTATTCGCAGCATACAGATCTGGGGCAGGTGATGTTCGCGAATTCCATCACACTGACGCCCGGAACAATTACGATTGAAACAGAGCCGGGCCAGTTCATTGTTCATGCGGTTTCGTTTCGTGAAGAAGACATGGACGCGCTGGCGGATATGGATCGGCGTGTCGCGGCCACAGAAGCGGTGGATTTTTCCTGATGTTTGAACTGGCGACCATCGCGGTTTTATTTTCGATGATATTGGTGCTGATCAGGCTGTACCGCGGCCCGACCGTCTATGACCGCGTCCTTGCCGTGAACACATTTGGCACATTGACTGTATTGCTGATCGGCGTCGTCGGTTTTTTGTCGGGCAGGCCGGATTTCCTGGATATCGCATTGCTATATGCTTTGATTAATTTTGTGGGCACCATCGCAATCCTCAAATTCTTTCGCTACCGCGCGATTGGGGATGTGTCACAAGTGCCGCCACCAGCAGAGCCGGGGTCGCGATAATGTGGCCATTGTTTATTGAAATCCTGAGCTGGATATTCATCGTCGCTGGCTCGGCGTTTGCCATTGTGGGCGCGGTCGGCATTATCCGGTTCCCCGATTTTTGGTCGCGGTTGCATGCTGCTTCGATTGCCGATTCTGCCGGTGTAATGCTGCTGCTGGTCGGGATGAGCCTGCAGGCCGGATTCACGCTGATCACAGTCAAGCTGATCGTCATCGGCGTGTTCTTGTTCATAACAGGACCAACGGCCACGCACGCGGTCGCGAACGCGGCGATGATGTCCGGGTTGCGCCCGAAAGAGGCACCGGGCCTGACCGGCGCAGAACCACAAGAGTTGCCGTCATCCGAAGATGACGACGACCAAACACAAAATCCGCAATAGGTGATTCATAGAAACGTTCATTAATATCGCTTTGTTCGTCATGTTGGTCGTTACAGCCATTGCGGTTGTGCGGGTCACCAGTCTGTTCGCCACGGCAATGTTTTCGGGCATTTTCAGCCTTCTGTCGGCCATGCTGTTTGTCGTGTTGGATGCTGTAGACGTTGCGTTCACCGAGGCTGCGGTGGGTGCGGGCATATCCACTGTTTTGGTGCTGAGCACGCTGGCGCTGACCACGCGGCATGAAAAACCTTCGACCCGATCACCGGTCATTCCGCTGTTTGTGGTGTTCGTAACGGGTGGCGCATTGATTTATGGTACGTTGGATATGCCCCATTTCGGCTCTCCTGATGCGCCGGCACAAGTGCATGTTGCACCTGAATATCTGGCCAACAGTGTCGAGGAAATTGATATCCCGAATGTGGTGACTTCGATTTTGGCAAGCTATCGTGGATATGACACGCTCGGCGAAACTGCGGTTGTTTTTGCCGCCGGAATTGGCGTTTTGCTGTTGATCAGTGGATTACGGGGCCGCCGCGAGGACGAAGAAGACGAAGATGAAGAAGGCGAGGCCCGCTGATGCGCCACCATCTGATCTTACGCGTTGTGACCAAGTTTCTGGTTGGCTCGATCATTCTGTTTGCGTTTTATGTCCAGTTCCATGGTGATTATTCCCCCGGCGGTGGTTTTCAGGCCGGCGTGATCATGGCTGTGGCGTTTATTCTGTATGGGATTGTCTTTGGACTGCGCAAGGTCAAACAGGTGTTCCCCGAATGGGTGGTGCACAGGCTTATGGCTTTGGGCGTTTTGATCTACGCAGGTACGGGCATCTACAGCTTTTTCCTTGGATACGGATTTCTGGACTACACGGCATTGTCACCCGGACATCCGGTATCCGGTCAGCATTACGGCATTTTGCTTGTCGAACTGGGGGTTGGCGTGACGGTGACCGGTGTCATGATTTCGGTCTATTATGCCTTTGCCAGCCGCCCCCCGCGCATCAGCGATGAGGAATGGTAATGGACTGGGAATTTTTCGTTGGCCATATGAATTACTGGCTGTTCAGCGTTTTGATGATGACCGGCCTTTATATTGTTGTTGCCAAGGGCAATCTTGTCAAAAAGATCGTTGGCCTGAACTTTTTTCAGACCGCCGTTTTCATGCTGTATATTTCGGCGGGCAAGATTACCGGGGGGACAGCCCCGATCTTTCCGACAGACATGAAAGTTGACCCGGATGTCGTCTATTCCAATCCGCTGCCGCATGTACTGATCCTGACCGCGATTGTGGTGGGAATCGCCACCACCGCTTTGGGGTTGGCTTTGATCGTGCGGATCCGGGAAGAATTTGAAACCATTGAAGAAGATGACTTGGTGCAGATCGAACGACAAATGGCGCGTGACGAAAACAATGCGTATAGCAACGCCGCGGGTGAAAGCTGAATATGGCTATTGAAACCACCGAACAAGTGGCGCTGACACTGCGCGATCATCTGCCGATCTTGCAGGTTCTTGTGCCGTTCGTCGCGGCGCCGTTATGCGTATTTATCGGCGGGCGCAGGTTTGCATGGCCACTGGCATTTGTGGCCAGCGTGATTGCATTTGTGATTTCGACCCTATTGCTGGCCCAGGTTCTGGATGGATCGATAATCAGCTATCATATTGGTGGCTGGGCACCGCCATTGGGGATCGAATATCGCATCGATGCGGCCAACGCGTTTGTGCTGTTTCTGGTGACGGGCATCAGTGTTGTCGTGCTGCCATTTGCATTGCAAAGCGTGCGCGACGAAGTCCCCGCGCGCCACCACAACCTGTTTTACGCGTGCTATCTTTTGGCACTGACCGGGCTTTTGGGTGTAACAGCCACCGGCGACGCGTTTAACGTATTCGTTTTCCTCGAGATTTCATCGCTGTCCACTTATGTTCTGATCGCACAAGGTGCTTACCGCGACCGGCGCGCTTTGACGGCTGCGTATGACTATCTGATCATGGGAACGATCGGGGCGACCTTTTTTGTGATCGGCCTGGGCATGCTTTATATGTCGACCGGCACACTGAACATGGCCGATATGGCTGAACGTATCGCGGATCAGGGCAGCAACCGGACCGTGCGGGCTGCATTTGCATTTATAGTCGTGGGCATCGGTTTGAAAGTGGCGGTCTATCCGCTGCACAAATGGCTGCCCAATGCCTATACTTTCGCGCCATCCGCAATCACCGCGTTTCTGGCGGCCACGGCGACCAAGGTGGCCGTGTATGTGTTGTTGCGCTTTATGTTCTCGGTGTTTCAGCCGGCATTTATGTTCGAACTGAACACCCTGGAATTCATCATTCTGCCTTTTGCAGTCATCGCGATGTTTGCGGCGTCGTTGATTGCTGCGTTTCAACCTGATTTCAAACGGATGCTGGCCTATTCCAGTGTCGCGCAGATCGGTTACATCCTGCTGGGCATATCGTTCTTGACGGAAACCGGTATTACCGCGTCAGTGGTGACTCTGTTCAACCACGGTATCACCAAGGCGGTGCTGTTCATGGGCGTTGGCGCATTGGTCATGCGCGCTGGCGGGTCCTTTTACCACCAGATTGCCGGCATGGGAAAACAGATGCCCTGGACCAGTGCGGCGATCGTCATTGGCGGTTTCAGCCTGATCGGCATTCCCGGGACAGCAGGCTTTGTCAGCAAGTGGATACTGGTCCAGGCGGCCCTTGAAAAAGGCTGGTGGCCCGTCGCCATCCTGATCGTTTTGTCCTCACTTCTGGCTGTGGTCTATGTGTGGCGCGTCGTCGAAGCGCTGTATCTCAGGCCGCCTGCCAAAACGGAAACGGTGAAAGAGGTCAGTCTTTGGATGCTTGGACCCATTTGGACCATGGCCATTGCCTGCATCTATTTTGGATTGGCCACCGACATCACGGTTACGTCGGCCGCCGCCGCCGCCAAGGGCCTGTTGGCCGGTTCTTCGGGATTACACTAGACAGGAATTCAGTTGGAAACGAATACAGCCATACTACTCACTATGTTGATCCCCGCGGGGTCGGTCGTGACCAATCTGGTGTTCCGTCACAACCCGAATGTGCGTGACGGACTGACAATGGCCGCCTCTGTCGCGACGTTTCTGAGTGTTCTTCAGATACTGTCAAACGTCGGCAATGCCACCACCGAGCCGCTGGTCCTGTTTGAGGTCCTGCCGGGCCTGGACCTGGCCTTCAATGTTGAGCCTCTGGGTTTGCTTTTCGCTATTGTCGCCTCTGGCTTGTGGATGGTGACGCACCTTTACGGCATTGGCTACATGCGCGGGAACAATGAACGCGACCATCCCCGGTTTTTCGCCTGTTTCTCACTTGCTATTTCCGCGGTGATGGGGATTGCGTTTGCGGCCAACATGTTGACGTTGTTCCTGTTTTACGAGCTGCTGACGCTTTCGACTTACCCGCTGGTCGCCCACAAAGGCACCCCGGAATCCGTTCGCGGCGCCCGCACATATCTTGGCATTCTGCTTGGCACGTCGATCGCTTTGCAGCTGGTCGCGATTGTTTGGACCTACCTGATCGCGGGCACTCTGGACTTTACCGTTGGCGGGATACTTGCAGGTAATATCGGCGGGTCGATGGCGGCGGTTTTGCTGGCGCTTTACGCATTTGGCATTGGTAAGGCTGCACTGATGCCATTCCACCGCTGGTTGCCCGCAGCCATGGTTGCCCCGACCCCGGTCAGCGCGTTGCTGCATGCAGTGGCCGTGGTGAAAGCAGGTGTTTTCACGATTCTCAAGGTCGGTGTTTATATATTCGGTATCGATTTTCTGGCCGAAACCGGTGCATCGCAATGGCTGATGTGGCTGGCTGCGTTTACGATCATTGCGGCCTCGGTCGTGGCAATGACCAAGGACAACCTGAAGGCCCGGCTGGCCTATTCCACGATCAGCCAGCTATCATATATCACGCTTGGCATGGCGCTGGCGACATCGATGGGGGTGATCGGTGGCGGGATGCATATCGCAATGCATGCAATGGGCAAGATTACATTGTTTATGTGCGCAGGTTCGATTTATGTCGCCACGCATAAAACCAATATCAGCCAGATGAAGGGCCTGGGCCGCATTATGCCGATTACATATGGCGCATTCATGATCGGTGCCATGTCGATTATTGGATTGCCGCCAATGGGTGGTTCGTGGAGCAAATGGCTGCTGATCGTTGGTGCCGCGGACACTGGCCAGTGGATCATGATAGCGGTGTTGATGGTAAGTTCGTTGCTGAATGTGGCTTATCTGTTGCCAATCGTCGGCAAGGGGTTCTTTCTGAAGGCTGATGATCAACAGGACGGACAGAACGGACAGGGCATTTCCGAAGCGCCGTTCCTGTGCTGGATGCCACCAGCACTGACGGCGATGGGCACAGTGCTGTTATTTTTCTTTGCGGGTGATATTCAGGATTTCCTGGCGCCCATTGTTGCCAACTAGCGGAAAGGATCGGCGGACATGACCAATAATCCCGACGAGAACTCTGATCAGTACCCCGCTTTGGGCCGTGCAATGATGTGGGTCGACAAACCTGGCAGCGGGAACAAAATATTCTGGGGGCTGGCCGTTGCGTGCGTTGTCGTTTTCCTGCTGGAATTTACCTACAAAAGTTACAACTCGTTTGATATCGAGGGTGTGCCGGGGTTCTATGGCATATTTGGCTTTGTGATGTTCAGCGCGTTGGTCTTTGCGTCCAAAGCATTGCGTGCCCTGATCAAACGTCCCGAAGATTACTATGGCGACAAGGCCGTTGATCGCGAGGAATATCCGGACGAAGGCTTGGAAAAGGGTGACCATCATGTGGAGTGACCCGATCCCGACCGCGTTCTTGTTCTTTGCGGCAGCAGCCCTGATCATCGTATTGCCGCGTGGGCCGATCCGCAGCGCGATATTGTTAAGCACACCGGTGCTGGCTGGCATCCAGATATGGTCGCTGGACATGGGCACGTTTGGTCAGACGCAGTTTTTCGGGTTTACGCTGGAACTGATGCGCGTGGACAAGCTGGCCCGCGTATTCGGCCTGATCTTTTGCATCGCGGCGTTCCTTGGCAATGTCTATGCTTGGCATGTGCGCGACACAATTCAACAGGTTGCAGCGCTGATTTATGCGGGTTCCGCGATCGGCGCGGTTTTCGCGGGCGAACTCATTACCTTGTTCTTTTTTTGGGAAGGCACGGCGCTGGCGTCCGTATTCCTGATCTGGGCGCGGCGGACCGAAGGCGCATATCACACCGGCATGCGCTATCTGATCGTTCAGATCGGGTCGGGTGTCATATTGTTGGCCGGTACAGCACTGTTTTACCGCGAAACCGGCACCATTGCCTTTGAACAGATGACGCTGGGGTCGCTGGCAACCTGGCTGATTTTCCTGGCGTTTGGCATCAAAAGCGCGTTTCCACTGCTGCACAATTGGCTACAGGACAGTTATCCTGCGGCCACTGTGACCGGCACGGTGATCTTGTCGACATTCACCACCAAACTGGCGATCTATGCGCTGGCACGTGGTTTCGCCGGCACGGAAATTCTGATTTACATCGGCGCCATCATGACCTTGTACCCGATCTTTTTCGCCGAGATCGAAAACGATCTGCGACGGGTGCTAGCATATAGTCTGAACAATCAACTTGGGTTCATGGTTGTCGGTATTGGCATCGGCACCGAGATGGCGCTGAATGGTGCAGTCGCTCATGCATTCGCGCATATTCTGTACAAAGGCCTGTTATTCATGAGCGTCGGTGCGGTGATGTTCAGGACCGGCACCTCAAAGGCAAGCGAGCTTGGGGGGATTTATCGCACCATGCCGTTGACGGCCATATTCTGTCTGGTTGGCGCCGCGTCCATTTCCGCATTCCCGCTGTTTTCCGGTTTTGTCACCAAATCCCTGGTCGTGGACGAGACCGCGTCGGCCCAATATCAGTTCATCTGGTTGGTTCTGGTATTTGCCTCTGCCGGTGTGCTGTCCCATTCAGGGATCAGAATCCCATTCTTTACGTTTTTTGCCCATGACAGCGGCAAGCGCCCAAAAGAAGCACCGCCGCATATGTTGATGGCTATGGGGGCAACCGCGGCCTTGTGTATTTATATTGGGGTCTATCCGGCTTCGCTGTACGCGCTATTGCCGTACGAAGTGGACTATGTGCCCTATACGATGGCCCATGTGGTTAAACAATTGCAGTTGCTGCTATTTGCATTGATGGCGTTCGCCGTCCTGATGCGCCTGGGGCTTCACCCACCCGAATTTCGGGCGATCAACCTGGATACAGACTGGATCTATCGTCGCATGATGCCACGGGTTTTGCGGACCGTGTCTGCTGGTGTTGCCACCGTATGGGGCGGTTTCAAGGGGTTCTGGGTCGATCAGTTCAAATCCGTACTGACCTATCTTTTCAGCCAATACGGCCCCGAAGGACGGGTCGCACAAAGTTCCGCCACCGGGTCAATGGTGCTGTGGATTGCCGTATTCTTGGGCGTCACACTGATCGTGAATTTCGTCAGCTGACACCGGGTTGCGCCGGATCAGATTACCGGCGCAATCGTGGTCCAGCTTAGGCCGGCCAACACCGCACCAGCCATTGCGATCGCCAGATAGGCGTAAAACACACGCGGCTTGACCAGCGCCCACACGGCTATTGCCGCTGGAATACTGCTGACACCGCCGGCAATGACAAAGGACATGGCCGCACCGTTGGACATGCCTTGTTGTAGCAACGCGTCCACCAATGGCACGGCGGCATAACCGTTCAAATACGCCGGTGCGCCGATGATCGCACCCAGAAAAATTGGTTTGAAACCGTCGCCGCCCAACAGGTTTGCGATCATTTCTGCCGGCACATAGGCGAGCATCAGGGATTCGATCAGATAGGCCAGCATCAACCATTTCGCCAGGAACAGGGCGTTTTCCACAAATGTCTTGCGAAATACCGTGCGCCGTTCACCCTCGGTCCAGAATGCCCACTGGGGCACGCCCGAAAACGGATTGGTGCCACATCCGCACGCAGACTTTGTCGCAACTTGTCGCAGCGGATCCGCAAAAACCGCGCTGGACGCAAAGGCACGGGTCACAAATCCACCCAGCAAACCCAAACCAACCGCAGACGCAGTCTTGGCGATGGCAAAAGGAAGCCCCAACGTGCCCACGGTAATGAAAAACATTGCCGGATCCATCAGCGGCGACGACAGCCAAAACGCCATGACGGCTGACAGCGGTGCCCCGACCGCCAGCAGGGCGGCAATAAACGGGATCACTTCGCAGGAACAAAATGGTGACAGCCCGCCCAGCAAAGCCGCCAGAACGATCATGCGGGTTTCGCGCCCCTCAAAGGCTTTTGCCAACAGCGTTTCCGCACCGGTCGCCTTTAGATACGCAATCGCTGAAATTGCGATCACGATAAAAACGCCGGTTTGCGTCATGGCCTTTGCGGCGAAAACGATACTGTCCCTGGCCTGTTGCAAATCAAAAAATGCCAGCAGGACGGGCAGGGCGACGATGACGATCCAGGCCTTGTCGATCCGAAAACCCGGTGCAAAGCCTGCGTTTTGTGTATCAGACAGGTCAGCCATGATGTGTCTGAGTTTTCGCGGTGCCTGGGGGGATCGCATCGTCGTCGGCACAACATTCTGACAGCAAGAAATCGGACAGGGCGCGCACCTTGTCATATGCGGCGGCAATACAAATGATCGAGCGTCCGTCCTTGACTTGTTCGACCAGTCCCGCCTGGGTGAGTATTTTCATGTGGTGGGTCAATGTGGAGCCGGTAACGCCGCTGCGTTGCCCGAGATTTCCAATGGTGATGCCCTGGGGGCCAGCTCGCACGACGGTTTTTAGAACCGACAGCCGTTGCTCGGAACCCAGCGCCGAAAATGCCGAGGCGGCCTGGATCAGGGCGGGCGAATCTGTATCAGTAATTTTCATATTTCTAGATATATGGAAATAAAATTAAAATGCAAACGGAAAATTTGAGTTCCCATGGCGACGGGTCTATCACCATCCAATGCAATCAAAACCCGCACAATTGGCCCAAAACATCGCACAATGCCAATTGTGCCGTGACCGGTTTGCACAAACAACAACTGCCCATCAGCCAAGACCGGTGGTGTGGTTTCGCCCTCAGGCACGTATTTTGATTGCCGGTCAGGCACCAGGATTGCGGGTCCATCAGTCCGGGCAGCCGTTCACTGATCCGTCCGGTGATCGCCTGCGAGAATGGATGGGAATCGCGCCCAGCCAGTTCTATGACCGCGACAGTATTGCAATTGTACCGATGGCGTTTTGTTTTCCCGGTTATAACGCACGTAACGCCGACTTGCCGCCACCAAAGATTTGCGCGTCGACCTGGCATGAACAGGTGGTGGCATCGCTGGACAATATTCGGCTGACGTTGCTGATTGGGACCCATGCGCAAACCTGGCATCTGCGATCGCGAATGCCGGTGCGCGAACGTGTCGCTAACTGGCGTTCTTTGGGGCCGGATATTTTTCCATTGCCCCATCCGTCATGGCGAAATAACCGGTGGTTAATCGACAACCCGTGGTTTGAACAGGATCTGCTGCCCCAACTGCGTGCCCGGATAAGGACCGTCCTGAATGACTGAAATAACCCCACTTGATCTGGCCCATGCGGACATGCTGGCCACTGACAGCGATACCGACCGGCTTAAATTTTTTGAGCAGCTGGCACAGTCCGAATTGTTCGTCTTACTGGCCAGCGAAGTCGCCCGGGACACCGCAGAGCCGCGCATATTCGACGTCGAAGATGGAAAATTCGTGGCCGTTTTTGATCGCGAGGCCCGGCTGGCGGAATTTGCCGGTGCGACGGTTCCATATGTTTGTGTTTCGGGCCGCGCACTTGCTGGAATGTTAAGTGGCCGCGGTTTGGGTATCGGGCTGAATCTGGGGGTTGCGCAATCCAGTTTTCTGGTTCCCAGCGACGCCGTTGATTGGCTGTCTGACACTGTTTCGGGAGCACCCGATCCGGTCGATGACACCCCCGGCGCGTTTCACGCACCACTGGGCGTGCCCGAAGCTGTGATCATGGCGTTGAATGCCAAGCTGGCACTGGCAGTGGGCATGGCGCGGATGTGTTATTTGGTTTCGGCAGAATACCAGTCGGGGCGTCGCGGACATTTGTTGGTGATCGTCGACGCCGCGGCGAATGCACAAACAGCGCTGACCGCAGCGGTATCCGAGGCTTTGGTGTTTTCCGGTATCGAGGCCGGGGAAATCGATGTCACATTTCTGGACAGCCATGACCCCGCATGCGCCAATCTGGCACGGGTCGGTTTGCGTTTTGATCTTTTGGATCCGGTGACGCCAACACGGTCGCCATCACCCCCGGGTTCAGACCCCGCACAGCCACCCAAACTGCGCTAGTACCCGGCGCTGCGATCTACAAGATATTGCATTTCTTCACCGGCCTGATCGCGGCGAATGTTTTCGGCGATGACCTGGCAGGCCGTTTTGGGCCGTGTTTGCGCTGCGATATGCGGTGTCACGGTGATTTGCGGGTGATGCCAGAACGGGTGGCTGTCAGGCAGCGGTTCGACGCGAAAGACATCCAGCGTTGCGTGTGCCAGTTGACCGGAATCAAGGGCGCGGATCAGGGCGTCGTCATCGATCAGCGCACCGCGTCCGGGGTTCATGATAACCGCCTGTCGCGGCATTTTTCCCAGGCTCTGTTCATCGATGATGTTTCTGGTCGCGTCGGTCAGGGGCAGCAATAGCACCAGGATTTCGGCCCTTCGCAATACCGCGTCCAGCCCGTCGGTGCCATGATAGGCGGCGATGTTATCCGGTGATCTTTTGCGACGGCTCCAGCCCAGAACGTTGAAATTGAGCGATTGCAGGGCCTGCGCGCAGGCCTGCCCCAATTGTCCCAGACCCAGAATGGCAACGCTGCGGTCGCGTGCCAACACCGGGTAGTCAGGTGTCCAATCGCGCCGCGCGGGACGTATATATTTATCGATCCCCAGATGGTGGCGCAATACATGACCCGTGACCCATTCCACCATGCCTTCTGACAGTCCACAATCCACCATCCGGGCCAGCGGCAGGTGCAATGTTGGATTTGTAACAATTTTCTCGACACCGGCCCACAGGCCCAGAACCGCCCGCGCCCGATTGAACGCGCCGAAATCCAGGGTTGGCCCATCAGGCGCATAGACAATGTAATCCACATCCTGTGGGGCGAAATCCCGTCTTACAAGGGTCGGAATGCCGATATCATCAAGCGTTTGTGGCAGCAAATCCTGGTAGGCCGGCCAGCTTTCATCGGCCGCCGAAAATAAAATGTTCAGGGTCACGTTTTACCTCTGGGCCGGTGGATATGTGCGCTTTGTGCAAGACCGAATGCGCCCAGCAACACCAGCATCGCCGATCCACCCCATGAAACCAGCGGCAGCGGCACGCCAACGACCGGGATCAGCCCCATGACCATCGACATGTTGACCGCGAAAAACAAAAAGAACGTCGCGGCCACGCCCAATGTCACCAAAGAGCCAAAACGATCCTTGTTTCGCAACGCCGAGGTCACGCAGAAAAACAGGATCATCGCATAGAGCGATAACAACGAAAATGCCCCGACAAACCCGAATTCTTCGGCCAGGGTGGTGAAAATGAAATCAGTCTGTTTTTCGGGAAGAAAGTTGAGACGGCTTTGGGTACCTTGCAAAAAACCACGCCCGGTCCAGCCACCCGATCCAAGCGCGATTTTCGACTGGGTGATGTTATACCCGGCCCCAAGCGGATCGTTCGAAGGATCAAGGAACGTATCGATCCGGCGATACTGATAATCATTCAGCAGTTGCCAGGTTGTTTCGCGCGATATGAATACCGCATAAATGATACCGGCGATTGCAGCAATGACCACAATGAAATACAGCCAATGCAGACCTGCAAGGAACATCATGATACCGCCACCGGCGACCAGCAGGATGGCCGTTCCCAGGTCAGGCTGGCGCAACACCAGATAGGTCGGAATCAGGATCAATACCAACGGGATGGCGACCCAGACGATACCGCTCGTCTTTCTGATATCCAGCCAGTCATAATAAGCGGCCAAGACCATCACCAGCGTGATCTTTGACAATTCGGAAGGCTGCAATCGCATGAACCCAAGATCGATCCAGCGCTGTGCCCCCATGCCGGTCGCGCCAAAGAATTCCACGAATAGCAACAATCCCAACGTCGCCACGTAAGCCAGCGCCGAAACATTACGCCAAAACCAGATCGGCACCATTGCCACACACAGCAGAATAAACATACCCAGTGCAAAGCGTTTCATCTGCGGTTCTGCCCAGGGTGAAAGTGACCCACCGGCAACCGAATAAAGCATCAGAAATCCGACACTGGCTGTGGCAATCAACAGCAGGATGACCGGCCAGTTCAGGTAAAGTATTTTGCGAAACCCGGTGGGCACCGATGCCAGCGAGTATTCCAGATAGCTCATGCGCGAATTCGTCCGTTTGTCGGGCTCTTCAGTTCCCGCAATTCAAGAGATTCGCGCATGGTTTCGATTGTTCCGCGTTGGCCCGACGGATAAGCCTCGAGCGGGGGCAGACCGCCGTATAGCGCCTGCAAAATGATATCGCGCGCGATAGGGGCCGCTGCTGTTGATCCACCACCCCCATGTTCCACAACAACCGCGCAGGCCACGCGCGGTGCTTCGTATGGTGCAAAGGCTACAAACAACGCATGATCGCGTCGTTCCCATGGCAAATCGCTGTTGCGTATCACGCCCACGGCGCGTTCGGCGGCGGTAATATTGCGCACCTGACTGGTTCCGGTTTTGCCCGCCAGGCTCATTTCGTCGATCACGATACGTGACCGATAGGCCGTACCCCGGTTATTGTTGGAAACTGAATTCATACCGGCGCGCATCAACTGAAGATGACTTTCGTCAATGTCCAGTTTGGGGGCTTCGGGCAGGGGGACATCGACCGCGTTTTTGGTTTTGATCAGGCGGGGCACCAGGGCCCGCCCCGATGCCAGCCGGGCCGTCATTACTGCCAATTGCAGTGGCGAGGCCAATACAAACCCTTGTCCGATGCCGGAATTCAGCGTGTCACCCACTTGCCAGGCCTCGCCCCTGGCTGCGCGTTTCCACGCCCTGGTCGGCATCAGGCCGTCGGCGACTGCGGACATTGGCAACGGATGCCGGATGCCCATCCCAAACCTGATGGCCATTTCCGTAATTTTGTCGATGCCGACACGTTCGGCGATTTCATAAAAATACACGTCACAAGACTGAGACAGGCTTTTCAGCATGTCGACGGTCCCGTGGCCGCCACGTTTCCAACAGTGAAAACGCCGCCCGCCCACAACCTTGTAACCGGGACAAAAAACGGTTTCCTCGGGGGTGATCACGCCAGCCTCAAGCGCGGCCAGCGCAACCACCATTTTGAAGGTAGAGCCGGGTGGATAGGTGCCCTGCGCGGGTTTGTTGGCCAAAGGACGGTATTTATTGTTCGTCAGCTCACCGTAATCCGCCGACGATATGCCGCGCACAAATTTGTTAGGGTCAAAAGACGGTGCGGATCCAATCGCCAGGATATCGCCGTTTTGCGTATCCATCACCACAGCCGCCGCGCTGTCATTTGCCATTCTTGCCTGCACAAAGTTCTGTAGCCCGGCATCGACGGTCAACTGAATACTGTCGCCTTGCTGACCTTCCTGGCGTTCCAGCTCGCGCATGACCCGGCCAACGGCATTGATTTCGATCGAACTGTTGCCAGCCTGGCCGCGCAGGTCTTGTTCCAGTTTGGTTTCAATGCCGACTTTGCCGATCTGAAACTTTGGAATTTGCAACAGCGGGTCTGGATCGTCCAGCTTGTCCAGATCATAGTCGCTGACGGGTCCGACATAGCCGATGATGTGGGCAAAATCCTTGTCCAGCGGATAATACCGCGACAATCCGACTTCGGGAAAGACCCCCGGCAACGCGGGGGCGTTGACCGATACTTCGGCGATGTCTTCCCAGCTCAGACGATCAGCGACGGTGACGGGCACGAACGCACTGCGGCGGGAAAATTCTTTTCGCGCCCGTTCCAGATCCTCGCCACTAAGTTCTATCAAATCTGAAAGGCGTGTCAGCACGTCTTCGATGTCACCGGCGTCTTCCCTGACGATGACGATCCGATAGTTTTGTTCGTTGCCGGCCAACAGCACACCGTTGCGATCATAGATCAACCCGCGAGCCGGCGGTATAAGCCTGATATTTATGCGATTTTCGTCGGCCAAAAGACGGTATTTGTCCGCCTGGTCGACCTGCATGTATCGCATGCGCAAAGCGAGAACGCCCATAACGGCAACCTGGGACACACCCAGGAATAGGGCCCGGCGGGAAATATTGCGGGCGCTTGTTTCGGTGTCTTTTGCTGCCCTTCTCATATGTGGTGCCCCAATTGGTCAACTTCGCCCGGCGCGATCTTTCGGACCCCGAACAATACACGTGATGCCAGCACCGCAACCGGATAACTTATAATAGAAGCCAACAATCCAATCATGACCAGCCCAAATCCTGGTTGATCGACGACAAAAATCGTCAAAATAACGCGATAGGCCATCGTGATCGCGATCATGACGCCGGAAACCATCGTCCACTCGACAACAAATGGCAGATCTCTGGACAGGTGTTCTCGCGAGCGTAGAAATTCAAGGCCGATTACCATTAAACCTGCCCAAAGACCGGGCGGCCGCATGAATAAAAGATCGCCTGCCAAAATCACAAATGCGACCAGTGCCACCGGGACATAGTCTGGACGGCGCAGGACCCAGACATAGGATATCACCATGAACAGGTCCGGTCCCGGCCATCTGCCCGCCGACAAATCCACTGGCAGGATTTGCGCAAAAAGGATGACCAAAGCCAATCCCAGATAAATCAGGCGGTATGTCCAGGTTTGTGGCAAAATCCGTTCAACCATCCGAGGGTTCCAGTTCGGCTTCACTCAGGTCCTGCGGCGGCTCTGGGGTATCGGGAATGCCGTGGTTTGGTATCAATAACGCCCCCGGGTCGGTAATTTGTGGCAATTCGAGGTTGCGAAGAACACGCAAGAATTCGAGACGACCATAGTCGGCGGCCAACCGAATGCGAAACCGCTGATCACTTGCCAGGGCGACCTGGCCAACCAGGATACCGGATGGAAATACGCCGCCATCGCCAGATGACACGACACGGTCGCCCGGACGCACCAGTTCGGGGCTTTCCAGGAAATCGATCGGCGGCGAGGGACTATTGTCGCCGGACAGTAACGCTTTTTGACCCGAGGGCTGGATGACGACGGGTATGCGGCTGTTTGAATCCGTCAGCAGAATGACACGTGATGTTGAACGTCCGACCCCTGATATGCGTCCGACCAGGCCGATGCCGTCCATCGTCGCCCACCCGTCCACGATCCCGTCGCGTTCGCCCACGTTCAGCAACACGGACTGGCGAAATGGCGACCCGCTGTCGGCCATGACAACGCCGGTGACATATGTCAGCTTGGGGTCCAAACGAACGTTGTTCAGGTCCAGCAAACGGGCGTTCTTCTGCTCAAGCTGCAGGGCGGCCTCTTTCCATGCCTTCATCTGTTGAAGTTCGCGCCGAAGCTCTTGGTTTTGTTCGTAAATACGCGTGTATGATTGAAAGTTTTCAAGCATGACCGCGGCTTTGGTAACAGGGACCAAAGCCCAGTCCAGCGACGGAACGACAGCGTCTACCAGCACCGCGCGAAAGCGTTCGACCCTTGGGCTGTCGATGCGCCACAGCAAAAACAGGGCGAATAACACCAAAACGATGCCGCCCACCAGAATGCGCCTGATAGGTCGAACATATTGGTCGCTGGTTCCTCGATCGTTGGCCATGTTTGCCCCGGGACCGGCGTTCCGGTCGGATTAACTTTCGTAATCTATGACATGACGGAGCTGTTTTTCATACTCCAGCGCCTTGCCTGTGCCCATTGCCACGCAATTCAGTGAATCGTCGGCCACCGAGACGGCAAGACCGGTCTGTTCACGCAGCGCCAGATCCAGTTCCCCCAACAATGCGCCGCCGCCGGTCAACATGACACCACGGTCAACAATATCAGCGGCCAGGTCCGGTGGTGTCGCCTCGAGCGCGGTCATCACCGCTTCGCAAATCTGTTGCACCGGTTCGGCCAGGGCTTCTGCAACCTGGGCCTGGTTGATTTCGGTTTCTTTGGGCACGCCATTCAAAAGATCGCGCCCGCGAATCTGCATCGACGCACCACGACCGTCATCGGGCATGCGGGCTGTGCCGATGGATGTCTTGACGCGTTCGGCGGTGCTTTCACCGATCAACAGGTTTTGCTGGCGCCGCAGATAGCTGATGATCGCTTCGTCCATCCGGTCGCCACCAACGCGTACCGAACGCGCATAGACAATGTCCCCAAGTGACAGAACCGCCACTTCTGTGGTCCCTCCACCGATATCAACCACCATATTGCCGGTCGGATCGGTGATTGGCATGCCGGCCCCGATTGCGGCCGCGATCGGTTCTGCGATCAACCCGGCGCGGCGCGCACCTGCAGACAAGACCGATGTACGGATCGCCCGTTTTTCTACCGGGGTCGCACCATGGGGGACGCAGACGATAATCTTGGGTTTGGAAAAAGTCGTGCGTTTGTGCACTTTGCGGATGAAATGTTTGATCATTTCCTCGGCGGTATCAAAATCCGCAATCACGCCTTCGCGCATGGGCCGAATAGCCTCGATACTGCCGGGGGTGCGCCCCAGCATCAGCTTGGCGTCCTCACCTACAGCCAGAACCTGTTTGCGGCCGTCCTTGACGTGATAGGCAACCACTGACGGCTCATTCAAAATGATGCCTTTGCCTTTCACGTAAACCAGCGTGTTTGCCGTACCAAGGTCGATCGCCATATCCGACGAAAACAAACCACCCCAACTAGCCATGTAAACCTGTCCCGATCCGAGTTCCAAAAGGTCCGCGACTCTGTCAGTCGCGGACCTGGGTCACTTATAGGCAGGCAATGCCTAAGGTAAAAGACCTTCGATCAGGTAAATCTGTGTTACCTGCGCAGGTTGTTGCCTAGGACACCGATTTGTACGACACGGTTTTGACGTCAGAGCCGGGCGCAGATTTTTCACGGCGGATCAACAGACGGTTCAGTGCATTCACATAGGCCTTGGCAGATGCGACCACAGTGTCGGTGTCCGCACTCTGCCCGGTGGCGATTTTACCGTCTTCTTCCAGGCGCACAGAAACGGTGGCCTGGGCGTCTGTGCCTTCGGTGACAGCATGTACCTGATAAAGCTGCAGTGTCGCGGTTGTCGGAAATATGGACTTGATCGCGATAAAGGTTGCGTCAACCGGACCATCGCCAGTGGTCTTGATCGATGTTTCCTGGCCATCGACCGACAATGTCAGTTCCGCAGTCTGCGGACCGGTCGTGCCACAAACAACGCGCAACGATTTCAGTTGAACACGCTCTGTTTCAGGATCTGTTGAGCTGTCGCGCATCAGTGCAATCAAATCGTCTTCGTAAATCTCTTTTTTGCGGTCCGCCAAATCTTTGAAACGGACAAACACGTCCTTTAGCTGGTTATCGCCCAGTTCATAGCCCAAATCACCCAGTTTGGCGCGCAGTGCTGCCCGACCAGAGTGTTTTCCCAGCACCAGATTGGTTTCGGTCAGCCCGATATGTTCCGGGCGCATGATTTCAAACGTTTCCGCGTTTTTCAGCATGCCATCCTGATGGATACCGCTTTCATGGGCAAAAGCATTTTTGCCGACAATGGCCTTGTTGAACTGAACCGGAAAGCCGGAAACGGTTGCAACCCGACGGCTGATATTCATGATTTTGGTGGTGTCGATGCCAGTTTGAAACGGCATGATGTCGTTGCGCACTTTCAGCGCCATGACGACCTCTTCCAGGGCGGTATTTCCGGCCCTTTCACCCAAGCCGTTGATGGTACATTCAATTTGACGCGCACCAGCTTCGACGGCTGCCAGACTGTTGGCGGTCGCCATCCCAAGATCATTGTGACAGTGGGTTGCGAATATGATCGTATCCGCACCTGGCACCCTGTCCAGCAACATGCGGATGATCTGTGCGCTTTCGCGGGGCGCGGTATAGCCGACAGTATCGGGAATGTTGATGGTGGTCGCACCCGCCTTGATGGCAATTTCCACGACCCGGCACAAATAATCTTCTTCGGTGCGGGTCGCATCCATCGGCGACCATTGAACATTGTCACACAGGTTTCGCGCATGGGTCACGGTGTCGTGGATGCGTTCTGCCATTTCGTCCATATCCAGATTGGGGATGGCGCGGTGCAGTGGCGATGTGCCAATAAACGTGTGGATGCGCGGCTGCTTGGCGTTTCGGACGGCCTCCCAGCAACGATCAATGTCGTTGAGGTTCGCACGCGACAAACCGCAAATCACGGCGTTTTTGGATCGTCGCGCAATTTCCGACACGGCCTCGAAATCGCCCTGGCTTGCAATCGGGAACCCGGCTTCGATGATATCAACACCCATCTCATCCAGAAGATCGGCGATTTCCAGTTTTTCGTCATGGGTCATCGTGGCGCCGGGGCTTTGTTCGCCGTCGCGCAAAGTTGTATCAAATATCAGGACCTGATCCTGTTCGGTCTTACTTGTCATTGGAATATCTTTCCGGTTCGTTCTTAGCTGTCTGTGATGGACGCTGATCACCTCCGAGCGGTCGCGCCCAAGGCACGCTCAGAGGTTGCTAAGAAGGGTTAGTGCCAGTGCGCACGTCAAACCGCCGGCTGGCAGCCGGTCAGTGGATTGATATGCATCAGAACTTCCCATGGCTTTCAACTATACAGACCGATCCTGAAAATAAAAGACGCAAAATCGTGGTGATGCATTTGATTTTCCTGTCAGTTTCAACTGACCTGCCGGGGGCGGCGCTGCACCATGGGTTTATGGGATGAAACCTGCGGCGCGTCCGCAGTCAATGCTGTGCTTTGCTCTGCCTATTCGCTGGCATTCAGCGCGCCATTTTCCCAGGTCCCGGTTTCTTCCTGACCTGTCGCATAGCGGATTGTACCCGTGCCCTGACGTTTGCCGGCTTTGAATGTGCCTTCATAGACGTCACCATTTGCGTATGTTGCAATGCCCTGACCGTCGATTTCACCAGCTTTCCAGGCGCCTGTGTATTCAAAACCGTCTGCCATCGTGATGGAACCGATGCCATCACGCTGGCCGTTTCTGAATTCACCGACATAAACAGTGCCATCAGTATATGTGGCGCGTCCCATGCCGTGCCTTTGCCCGTCGACCCACTGGCCAACATAGCTGTAGCCATCTGCATAGGTCATGGTGCCCTGTCCATGGTTCTTGGCGTTCTTGAACTCGCCCTCGTACACAAGACCATTGGCGTAACGTGCGATGCCCTTGCCCTCGATCACGCCGGCCACCCATTCGCCTTCGTATGAATTGCCATCGGGATAGGTAATGCGACCGATGCCATCGGCCAGATCGTCGCGAAATTCGCCTTCGTAAACAGACCCGTCAGGATAGCTGACCTTGCCCTGACCTTCGATCCTGCCTGCGACCCAGTTGCCAGCATAGACATATCCGTCTGTGCCTGTGAACGTCCCGTTGCCGTTGCGCTTGTCGTCGGCAAACTGGCCAACATAAGTATCGCCATTGGCATAGGTGACCTTGCCCTGGCCCTGACGCTCGCCATTCACCAGATCGCCCTTATAGACGTCGCCGTTGGGTTGCGTCAGCGTACCGGTGCCGTTGATTTGGCCGGCTTTCCACTGGCCAACGAATTTGAGTCCGTCTGGCATTGTCAATGTGCCGACACCGTCGCGTTCACCCTGGCTGAGCGCACCTTCATAGACGGCCCCATCTGGGTATGAAATGCGGCCGTTACCCTGTTTGATGCCGTTTTCCCACGCGCCTTCGTAGATATAGCCATTCGGGCTTTCCATGCGGCCCTGACCGTGATGCAGCGCGTCTTTGAAGCCACCTTCGTATTTCACGCCATTGGCATAGACAGCGGCGCCAGAGCCATTGATCTTGCCGTCTGACCAGTCGCCTTCGTATGTGCCGCCATCGGCAAATGTGATTTTGCCGTACCCTTCGGGTTTCCCCTTGGCAAAAGCGCCCTCGTAAACTGAACCGTTCGGAAAACGCGCAACACCCTGGCCCAGGATTTCGCCCGCGACCCAGGTCCCGGAATATTCATATCCATTTGGAAGCCGGTAGGTGCCTTGTCCGTCTTGTTTGCCATCTTTGAACGTGCCTTCATAGACGCCGCCGTCATCATATTGTTTGACCTGCACATCGTCGCTGCTTTGCGCCGATAACCCATGTGCGGATATCAAAATCATGACGGCACCAGTGATGGCCCGTATCCGAAAAATTGCGCCTTGTGTGACCACGTGCACGTGCGCCCCCAAACTATAACCCCATTGTCCGGCCTGATTGCCGAATGCCGGGCAAGCCTAATTGAGGCTCTGCATGGTGACAACGCTTTTTGACAGTGAATGGCTTTCGCTTGGATGTCATTCTGCTAAGACGTGATAAAACAAGTCAGGTGAACGAAATGAGCGACCGGTTTCGATTAACCATAGCCCAACTGAACCCAACAGTCGGGGATTTCGCCGGCAATGCACAAAAGGTGCGTGATGCGTGGGCCGATGCGCGCGCGGCCAAGGCTGATTTTGTGGCCTTGCCCGAAATGTTCATCACCGGCTACCAAGCCCAAGATATTGTAATGAAACCGGCTTTTACAGATGAAGCCATGCAGGTTATCGACCAGTTGGCCCTTGATTGTGCGGACGGGCCGCCCCTGGGCGTTGGCGGGCCTTTTGCGCAGGATGGAAAGCTTTATAACGCTTACCACATCCTGCAAGGCGGCAAGATCACGGCCCGTATCCTGAAGCGATGGCTGCCGAATGAAACCGTGTTTGACGAAGTGCGGCTTTATGATCAGGGGCCTTTGTCGGGTCCCTACCGGATCGGCCCGCTGCGCATCGGCACGCCGATTTGCGAAGATGCGTGGCACCAGGAAGTCTGCGAGGCGCTGCAGGAAACCGGTGCGGACATCTTTTTCGTGCCCAATGGATCACCATATTATCGCGACAAGATGGACCGCAGAATGAGCATCATGGTCGCGCGGGTTGTCGAGAATGATTTGCCGCTGATCTATTTGAATATGGTCGGTGGCCAGGATGATCAGATGTTCGATGGCGGGTCATTTGCGCTTAATCGCGGCGGATCGCTGGCCGTGCAACTGCCGTTGTTTGATGAAACAGTCGCCCATATCGATTTGGAGCATCAGGTGACCGGGTGGGTGGTTCTGGAAGGGAAAAAGGCAAAATTTCCCGACGTCTGGGAACAGGACTATCGGGTAATGGTGCAGGCCCTGCGCGACTACACCCATAAAACGGGATTCGATCGGGTTTTGCTGGGTCTTTCGGGCGGGATCGACAGCGCGATTGTGGCAACGATTGCCGTTGATGCACTGGGGCCGCAAAATGTGCGCTGTGTGATGCTACCGTCAGAATACACATCCCAGGCATCGTTGGACGACGCAAAGGCCGTCGCCGAGGCGCTTGGCTGTCGCTACGACATCGTGCCGATCAGCGACGCGCGGGCAGCCGTGACCAGGACCCTGGCCCCATTGTTTGAGGGCACAGAACCGGATCTTGCAGAGGAAAACATTCAATCCCGGCTGCGCGGGGTGTTGTTGATGGCGTTGTCGAACAAGTTCGGCGGTATGTTGTTGACAACAGGCAATAAATCCGAGGTCGCGGTGGGCTATGCGACCATTTATGGCGATATGGCGGGGGGCTATAACCCGATCAAGGATCTGTATAAGACAAGAGTGTTTGAAACCTGTCGCTGGCGCAATGCCAACCACCGCAACTGGATGCACGGGCCTGCGGGCACTGTTATTCCGCCAAATGTGATCGACAAGCCCCCGACCGCAGAGCTGCGCGAAGATCAGCGCGACGATGACAGCTTGCCGCCCTACGAAATTCTGGACCCGATTTTGACAGGGCTGATAGATCAGGATTGCTCGGTCGCTGATCTTGTCGCGCAGGGTTTCGACCGCGCCACCGTCAAAAAGGTCGAATCTCTGATCTATCTTTCGGAATATAAACGATTTCAGTCAGCCCCCGGGCCGCGCTTGACCAATCGGGCGTTTTGGCTGGACAGACGCTATCCGATTGTGAATCGCTGGCGCGATTCAAGTTGATTGTGCGATTCCGTGCGGGGGCGGCATGGGCCGGATATGGACAATGGCGGGCGCATATGAAAAACCGGCGCCTACTCAGGAGATAATCAATGACTGTCACCCGTTTTGCGCCGTCGCCGACCGGATATCTGCATATCGGCAATTTGCGAACCGCGCTGTTCAATTTCATGATTGCACGCAAATCCGGCGGGCAATTCATCCTGCGGCTGGATGATACTGACCCGGTCCGTTCCACCCAGGAATTCGCAGATGGAATCAAACAGGATTTGGAATGGCTGGGGCTGGGATGGGACCGGGTGGAAACACAATCCTCTCGGTTGGATCGGTATGCAACGGCCGCAGACGAACTGCGCGCCAAGGGGCGGTTTTATGAGTGTTTTGAAACACCTACAGAGCTGGACTTAAAGCGCAAAAAACAACTGAACATGGGCAAGCCACCGGTTTACGACCGCTCAGCACTTGCGCTGTCGGATGCACAAAAGAATGCCCTGCGGGCTGAACGCGGCGCCGGGCATTGGCGATTCAGGTTGGACCATACGCGCATTGAGTGGCACGATGACATTCTTGGTGATCTGTCGATTGATGCCGCAAGTGTTTCGGATCCCGTTCTGATCCGCGCCGATGGTCAGTTCCTGTACACGCTGGCATCTGTATGTGATGACGTCGATTATGGCGTCACACATGTTGTGCGCGGATCCGATCATGTGACCAACACAGCCACGCAAATCCAGATTGTCGAGGCCCTCGGCGGGGATATACCGTCATTTGCGCACCATTCTTTGCTGACAGGGCCGCAAGGCGAAGCGCTGTCAAAGCGGTTGGGGACACTGGCCTTGCGCGATCTGCGTGCGCGCGGGGTTGAACCCATGGCGCTGTTGTCGCATCTGGCCCGGCTTGGGTCGTCGGAACCAGTCGTGCTGCGCAGTTCGATCCAAGAGTTGGTAGATGCGTTTGATATCTCGAAATACGGGTCTGCGCCGACGAAATTTGACACCCAGGACCTGTTTCCGCTGACAGCGCGATATATCCAGACATTGGAACTAAAAGACGTTGCGGATAACATTAATGAACTTGGTGTACCGACTGAAATTGCACAACAATTCTGGGATGCAGTGCGTGAAAATATCACGGTCCTTGACGATATGAAGGACTGGTGGCGTTTGTTCAGCGAGGGCGCGAAGCCGCTGGTGGCCGAAGAAGATCGTGATTTTGTGGCGCAGGCGTTTTCGCTGTTGCCACCGTTTCCCTATGACGGCGATACCTGGTCCAGCTGGACTGGTGCCGTCAAAGAGGCAACCGGACGCAAGGGGCGTGGATTGTATATGCCGTTGCGCCACGCGATCACCGGAAAACAACGTGGTCCTGAAATGGCGGATGTGATGCCGCTGTTGCAAACCCCGCCTCAGCTTTAGGACAGCCAAATGGCAAATCGACAGGCCGCATTTTTACAAGGCAACCTGTTTAGGCACATTACGGTCATGTCGCTGACATCGTCGGTTGGCCTGATGGCCGTATTCATCGTCGATTTCGTCGATATGATCTTTATTTCGATGCTTGGTAAGGCCGAATTGGCGGCGGCGGTGGGATACGCCGGTGCGATATTGTTTTTCACATCGTCATTCGGGATTGGGGTGGCGATTGCAGCAGGTGCGCTTGTGTCACGGGCGTTGGGTGCGGGTGACGAGGTTCTTGCGCGGCAACGGGCCACCAACACGCTGATATTTGGCGTGATATTCGGGGCCGTTTTCGCGGCGGTGGTTTGGTTGAACCTTGAACCCCTGGCCACGCTGATGGGCGCGTCGGGCGAGACGCTGGCCCTGTCTGTGCGTTACCTTTCGATTATCATTCCGTCCTTGCCCCTGTTGCTGGTCGGCATGGTCGGCGGGGCCATCCTGCGCGCGCATGGTGCCGCGCGCCAGGCGATGATGGTCACTGTTATCGGAGGACTGGTGAACGCGGTCATGGATCCGATTTTGATATTCGGATTTGATCTGGAACTGACCGGTGCGGCAATCGCCAGCGTTATGGCGCGGATCGCGATCTGTTTGGGCGCGCTGTATCCGATCATGAAATATCACGGTGGCCTGCACCCGCCGAAATTCACGGCCCTTTTGGGCGATCTTCCCCCGATCATGACCCTGGCATTTCCTGCGATCCTGACGCAATTGGCGACCCCTATCGGGCAGGCTTATGTGACACGATCCATGGCCCAGTATGGCGAAGACGCCGTGTCAGGCATGGCGATCATTGCGCGTATCACGCCGGTCGCTTTTGGAGTGATATTCGCGTTGTCTGGCGCCATCGGCCCCGTTATCGGGCAAAACTTTGGGGCGGCGCAACATGATCGCGTCCGAGGTGCCTATCGCGATGGCATGTTGTTCACGGCGGGTATCGTGGTGTTCGTGTCACTGGTGTTGTTTGCCCTTCGCGGGCCGATTGCGGCGTTGTTTCAGGCGGACGGGCTGACCAAGGAATTGCTGTTTCTGTTTTGCGGTCCCCTGGCGCTTGCGTTCTTTTTCAATGGCATGATCTTTGTATCAAACGCCGCGTTCAACAACCTGGGGCACCCCTATTATTCCACCTGGATCAATTGGGGCCGACACACATTGGGCACGATCCCATTGGTTCTGTTGGGGGCGTATATGTTTGGCGCTGCGGGCATTCTGATCGGGCAGGCGGTCGGGGGTATGATTTTCGGGCTGCTGGCCTGGTGGCTTGCAAGACGTGTGATCGAAAAATCGTCAACCGCCGTGGCGGGTACGCCGCCCGCATTCCAGCGTCAGGCGCGCCTGCTAACCTTGCTTCACCACCGTCGCTAACCTGGCCAACCAGTCATCTGTCAGCTGTTCTTCATGGGGGGTCAGTGTTTTGTTGCGCGGGTATTGCGGGTCGGCGCGGTCATTCAGCACGGGTGTGTCCCAGCCATCAGTCGTTTCAAAGAAATGCCGAACACCGGGTTCGCCATATTCCTGAAAATACCCCTGCACGACCACGTCGATGTAACTTAGAAGAATTGGATACGGCTGCGGACCGGGATCACTGGCGGACCACTGAATCGCAAAGACATCGATATTTGCAGCATTGGGGGCAGGGTGGTGTACCTGTTCGGTGACATCCTGACGAGTATAGGCAGCCTCTCGTTGATCAAGCGCGGTGTCCGCAGCGGGTACAGCCAAAATCAACCCGTCAATCCAGCTGTCTGCATCGGGCACTGCCGACAAATATGTGACTGGGCGCGTCGCTGAGCGCCGCCACTGGCGTCGCCAGCCCGTCAAGCGGGCGGCATGCACGTCCGGATATGCGTGCGTCGCACGATTCACCAGCGATCCATAGCCAAATACGAATTCGGTGCTCATGTTTTTTGGTTTGCCCGTGCATGCCATGGAATACAAGTCTTGCCGATGACGAATTGCTGCATTAGGTTCGCATCCGTCGACGTAGGGAGAATCTGGATTCCCAGTGCCGAAGGAGCAACCGCCCCGGAAACTCTCAGGCAAAAGGACCTGCGTTCAGACAAGACACTCTGGAGAGAGGTGCCACAGGCACCCGCCGAAGGGATAGCGATCTCAGGCGAAAGGACAGAGGGGGCATCAAAGGCGGATGATTTCCGCGTGTTTGGTGCCGATTGATTTTCTGGATCGGTACACATGAATGGGGGCGGCATGGGCGATCTGAAGCGAACTGTTTTTCACGATCTTCACTTGGAACTTGGGGCTAAAATGGTGCCTTTTGCTGGTTATGAAATGCCGGTCCAGTACCCAATGGGCGTCATGAAGGAACATCTGCACACGCGTCACGCGGCAGGATTGTTTGACGTCAGCCATATGGGGCAGGTGTTGTTGTTTCCCCGCTCTGGCGATGTGGTGGATGCGGCGCGGGCGCTGGAAACCCTGGTTCCTGTTTCGATAATACCGCTGGCCGCTGGTCGGCAACGTTATGCATTGTTCACGAACGAGGCGGGCGGGATTTCCGACGACCTGATGGTGGCAAACCGCGGTGATCACCTGTTTCTGGTGGTGAACGCCGCCTGCAAAGACGCTGATTTTGCCCATTTGGAAAAGCATATCGGTGACACCTGCGATATTCAGGTAATTTCCGACCGGGCTTTGATTGCGTTACAGGGGCCGGGCGCGCAATCGGCGCTTTCACAACTGGAACCCGGTGCAGCCGATATGCGGTTCATGGACAGTACCAGCATGCAGATAGCCGGGGCCGATTGTTGGGTTTCAAGGTCCGGCTACACCGGCGAGGACGGGTATGAAATTTCTGTGCCCCAGAACCAGGCGATCGCACTGGTTCAGGCATTGTTGGCGCTGGACGGGGTGGCCCCGATCGGGCTGGGTGCCCGGGATTCGTTGCGGCTTGAGGCCGGACTGTGCCTTTACGGTCATGATCTGGATGAAACGACCAGCCCGGTCGAAGGTGCGCTGGAATGGGCCGTGCAAAAAGTGCGGCGCCAAGGGGGTGAACGCGCGGGCGGGTTTCCAGGTGCGGCACGTATCCTGAGCGAGTTTGAAAATGGCGCGACGCGGCGGCGTGTCGGGATATTGCCGCACGGACGCGCACCAATGCGAGAAGGAACCGAACTGTTCGCGACCGCACAGGGCGGCGCGCCGATTGGCGTGGTCACTTCGGGTGCATTTGGACCATCAATCGAACGGCCGATGTCGATGGGATATGTCACCATTGACAGTGCCGCTGACGGAACGCAGATTTTCGGTGACGTGCGTGGCAAGCGATTGGCAGCGACGGTCGCGCCGATGCCGTTTCGGCCATCCAATTATAAACGATAACAGGGGAATACCTAATGAAATACACCGAAGAACATGAATGGCTGCGGGTCGAGGACGATCTTGTGGTTGTGGGAATCACCGAACACGCGTCGACCCAGCTGGGCGATATTGTCTTTATCGAGTTGCCGGATACCGGAACGATGGTTGCCAAGGATGACGAAGTTGTCGTGATCGAAAGCGTCAAGGCGGCCTCGGATATTCTGGCACCACTTGATGGCGAGATCGTTGAGGTGAACGAGGCACTTGTGGATGCGCCGTCCGCAATCAACGAAGACGCCGTCGGCAACGGGTGGATGTTCAAGCTGAAGGTCGAAGACCTGAGTGCAATGGACGAAATGATGGACGAAGCGGCTTACAAGAAATTCATCGAATAGGATCTTTGCGCAATGACGTTTACCCCAACAGATTATCTTCCGTATGATTTTGCAAACCGCCGACATATCGGACCTTCGCCGGCAGAAATGGCCGAGATGTGCAAAGTGTTGGGGGTCAAGGATCTTGATGAGCTGATAGACCAAACCGTGCCCGCCAGTATCCGGCAAAGTACGCCACTGGCGTTCGGCAAGCCGAAATCAGAGCGGGAATTGTTGTGGCACATGCGCCAGGTTGCCGACAAGAACCAAGTGTTCACCACGATGATCGGTCAGGGGTTTCACGGCACGGTCACACCACCGGCCATTCAGCGCAATATTCTGGAAAATCCGGCCTGGTACACAGCCTATACGCCTTATCAGCCAGAGATATCGCAGGGGCGTCTGGAAGCATTGCTCAACTATCAGACAATGGTATGCGACCTGACCGGACTGGATGTGGCCAACGCGTCCTTGCTGGACGAAGCCACCGCCGCCGCCGAAGCGATGACAATGGCACAACGTGGTGCAAAATCAAAAGCCAGGGCGTTTTTTGTCGACGAAAACTGCCACCCGCAAAACATCGCGGTCATCCAGACCCGTGCAGCACCATTGGGGATCACGGTTATCGTTGGCCCGGCATCAGATTTGCAGGCTGATCAGGTTTTTGCCGCCATATTTCAGTACCCCGGAACGTACGGGCATCTGACAGATTTTACTGCGGAAATCGAAAAATTACACGAAAACAAAGCCTTGGGGATTGTCATTGCCGACCCTTTGGCGTTGACCTTGCTAAAAGAACCGGGCGCGATGGGGGCCGACATCGCAGTAGGTTCGACGCAACGTTTTGGCGTTCCCATGGGATTTGGCGGACCTTCTGCCGCGTACATGGCCTGCAAGGACGCCCATAAGCGGTCTATGCCGGGACGTATTGTCGGCGTGTCGATAGATGCGCGGGGCAACAAGGCCTATCGTCTGTCCCTGCAAACCCGCGAACAGCACATTCGGCGCGAAAAGGCGACTTCTAACGTTTGCACGGCGCAGGCATTGCTTGCGGTCATGGCGTCATTTTATGCTGTTTTTCATGGTCCCGAGGGTCTAAAGGCGATCGCGCAGCGGATAAACCGCAAAACCCACCGGCTGGCGCGCGGATTGCAACAAGGCGGATACACCGTCGCGCCGGAACATTTCTTTGACACGATCACGGTAGACGTGGGGGCCATGCAGGGTGTGATCCTGAAAGCGGCCCAGGCCGAGCGGCTGAATTTGCGCAAAATTAGCGACACGAAAATTGGCATAACCCTGGATGAAACGGTGCGTCCTGCCAATATTCGGGCGGTGTGGCGGGCTTTTGGTCTGGATGTTGAACGCAACGCTTTTTTTGACAATCAGCATAACGTGCCTGCCCATCTGGTCCGCGAAAGCGATTTTTTGACCCATCCGGTGTTCCACATGAACCGCGCGGAAACTGAAATGATGCGCTATATGCGCCGTCTGGCTGACCGCGATCTGGCACTGGACCGGGCCATGATCCCGCTGGGTTCGTGCACCATGAAATTGAACTCTGCCGCTGAAATGATGCCGATCAGCTGGCCTGAATTTGCCAATATACATCCCTTTGCGCCAGCCGAACAGACCGCTGGCTACGCCGAAATGCTGGTCGATTTGTCCGAAAAGCTTTGTGCGATTACAGGCTATGACGGGATGTCGTTGCAGCCCAATTCGGGGGCACAAGGTGAATATGCGGGCCTGCTGACAATCACCGCATATCATCGGTCGCGCGGTGATGTTGATCGCGATATTTGTCTGATCCCGGTTTCCGCCCATGGCACAAACCCTGCTTCGGCGCAGATGTGCGGGATGAAGGTCGTCGTGGTTGCCTCGGCTGAAAACGGCGATATCGATGTGGCAGATTTCCGTGCCAAGGCGGCCGCCGCAGGCGACCGGTTGGCGGCCTGCATGATCACCTATCCTTCGACGCATGGCGTATTCGAAGAAACGGTGCGGGACGTATGCGACATAACCCATGAATTTGGTGGGCAGGTCTATCTGGACGGCGCCAATCTGAATGCGATGGTGGGTCTGGCCAAGCCAGGTGAAATTGGTTCGGATGTCAGCCATCTGAATTTGCACAAGACCTTTTGCATCCCGCATGGCGGGGGCGGGCCGGGTATGGGCCCCATTGGCGTCAAGGCGCATTTGGAACCCTTTCTGCCCGGACACCCGCAGACCGGTGGTCAACAGGGACCGGTCAGTGCAGCCCCCTATGGTTCGGCGTCAATCCTGCCGATCAGCTGGGCCTATTGCCTGATGATGGGGGGCGATGGTCTGACGCAAGCGACCAAAGTTGCGATCTTGAACGCCAACTACATCGCGAAACGGCTTGAGGGTGCTTACGAAGTTCTGTTCAAGGGCGCGCAGGGACATGTGGCACATGAATGTATTCTGGACACGCGCCCATATGCCGACAGCGCTGATGTCAGCGTGGAAGATATTGCCAAACGGTTGATGGATAACGGTTTTCATGCACCAACGATGAGCTGGCCGGTTGCCGGAACGCTGATGGTGGAACCCACTGAATCTGAGACCAAGGCGGAACTGGACCGGTTTTGCGATGCAATGTTGGGCATTCGCGACGAAATATCGGCGATTGAATCAGGCAAGATGGACCGCGAAAACAATCCGCTGCGCAACGCGCCCCACACGGTGGAAGACCTGGTGGCAGACTGGGACCGTCCCTATAGCCGTGAACAGGGCTGCTTTCCGGTCGGGTCTTTTCGGGTCGACAAATACTGGCCGCCCGTCAGCCGGGTCGACAATGCGTTTGGCGATCGCAACCTTGTTTGCACCTGTCCACCGCTCGAAGATTATATGGAGGCGGCCGAATAGGCCGCTCATACCAATACATATTTCAGATGACAGCGCCGGGTGATGTAGACATGCTGGTGTCATGCCGGGACGTTTCTTTTTAACTTCAAGCCTGTCGGAAATTGCCGCGTTTCTGAACGCAGACGTGCCGGATATGGCGATCACGCCGCGATACAATGTTGCGCCGGGGCAAGCCATTTTGGTATACGCCCCAGATCGCGGGTTATGTGATATGCGTTGGGGCATTATACCTGTCGGCAGGGTCAATGCCCGTGGCCGCCCGGTCATGGAAACGATCATCAATGCCAGATCCGAAACGGTATTTGAAAAATCTGCCTATGCGGGCGTGCGCCGGTGCCTGGTACCTGCCAACGGCTGGTATGAATGGACTGGCAAGGCTGGCCGAAAGACCGCATGGCGCATCCGTCCGGCTGCCGCCAAGTTGATGGCGTTCGCAGCCATTTTTGATACCTGGAATGCGCCCGACGGGACCGCGTTGGCACAGGTGGCAACGATAACCTGCCCGCCCTCGGCAGATGTTGAAAAAATCCATCATCGCATGGGGGTGATCATTCAGCCATCCGATTTTGAACAATGGCTGCACTGTGATCCGGCAGAAACAGGGGAATTAATGGTTCCAACTCCCACTGGATATCTTTGCGCCGAAACGGCAGAAGATATAGACTGGCAGGGGCCATAGCCGGTTGCCTGCCGCAGTTTTCAGTAACAAAAGGAGACACGCATGTCCGTCGCTCGCGTAACCGAAATTATCGCATCTTCGCCAAAGTCATTCGAAGACGCCGTGGAAAATGGCATCAAACGTGCCTGCGAAACGCTCAAGAATGTTGAAGGTGCCTGGGTGCAAGACCAAAAAGTCAGCATAAAGGACGGCAAGGTCAGGGATTATCGGGTCAATCTGAAAGTGACTTTCGTCCTGGAAGACTGATAGACAAAAAAAGGGCCGGGTGATCGTGTCACCCGGCCCAAAATTATTCAGACGAGCGTGAGGTTTGTCGCAGATTCGCGGCCATCACGGCCAGCTTCAATGTCAAAAGTCACTTTTTGTCCGTCGGCCAGTCCGGTCAGACCGGAACGTTCAACAGCAGAGATGTGTACAAACACGTCTTTGCCGCCGCCGCCTTCGGGCTCGATAAAGCCGAAACCTTTTGTTGAATTGAACCATTTCACGGTGCCATTAGCCATCGTGATTCTCCTTTAGTATCAATGCCATCCGCGGAAGTGCGATAGCTCGGCGTAGTCAGTGCAAGATCGAGAGACTGTGGCCGATAAGGAGAACAGTGGGTCGAAAAAGATTAACGTCGCAAGCCGGATATGGCGTCAGATGTCGAAAAAAGCAAGGTTTTTTCGTGTTTTGTTGCCTGACGGGTCTGCAACCTCTGGTGTTTTGATCAGTCGTCCTCACGCCATTTCTGGTCATAATGTGTGCCATCACAAAACGGCTTGTTGCCGGATTTTCCACAGCGGCACAGGACATATTTCTGTGGTGTTTGCCCCTTGGCCCAATTGGGAACATCGATAGGGACATTGCGGACGCGATAGGGACCATTCCGGTCGACGGTGATGCTGACGTCGTCGGAATTGACATCGACAGGTGTTTGATCTGACATACTCATGCGTAATGCCCCCGAAGGGCAGGCGGCGATGACGTCCTTGATTTGGTCGATCGAACCGTTATCCGGCTGCACCCAGGGTTTTTGCGCCGGGTTGAATATTGCCAGTGCACGCCGTCCACACTCGCCCGCATGCGAACACAGCAGTTTTGAAAAGTGCACATTCGCCTCTTGGCCCGCGTAGTCGTAGATATGATCCTTGGCAGAAATGTCTGCCGGGCGACTGTCGAATTCGGCGTCGTTATGTGAACCGTCGCAGAAGGGTTTGTTTTTCGACTGCCCGCATCGGCATAGCGCAAATACCTTTTTGGGGTCCGCAGCTTTGCCATCGGCGGTTTGCAAAGTGTCGACATTTTTGACAACAAGCGGCCCGTTATCCCGCTGCTCAATGATTGGCTGATCACTCATTTTTGTCGCGCTCCATTTGATAAGATCAGCAAAGCACGGGTAAGGCGCCGCCGACAAGGGCCGAACCTGGGTTCTCGCGGTTATTTGTCACCCAACCCGTCAGATTCCAAAGGCATCCACAGGGGCTGTTTGACCATGATCTGCTGAAAGCGTTTGGACGCTTTGAACCGGTTCAGCCAGCGACCCAAATCCGGCCAGGGCTGCGCCGAAAACCATTCCAAATCCACATGGGCATATTGGCGGACAAACGGTGCAATCGCCATATCCGCCAGGCCAGGGCGTTCGCCGTACAAATACGGCTGCGTCGCCAGCATTTCATCCAGTTCATGCAAGAATTCACCGCCTCGCATGCGTTCGTCATGGGCATTTATTTCCGGGTGACGGCTGGCATATTTGTATCGATCCAGCGCCGTTTTGAACGCGCCATCCGCCCGATCGATCAGTGCATGCGCGTCGGCCGGGCAGTCCAACCAGTTTTCCGGGTCGTTCTGGTGCAATGCCCAATGCATGATGTCCAGACTTTCCTCGATGACCCTGTCGCCGATGACAACCACCGGAACCGTGCCCTTTGGTGACGCCTGCAAAAATGCCTGGGGTTTGTCGCGCAACAGTATTTCACGATGCTCGACCACGACACCAGATGATGCGATCGCAAGACGGGCGCGCATCGCATAAGGACAGCGGCGAAACGAATAAAGGATTGGCCTGGTCATGCCTTTACCTGCGCCAAAACCCACAGCCGTGCAACATGGGTCGCGGGGCTGCGGCTAGGTTCCGTCAGGCAAATCCACAAATCGCCGGTCAATGACAGGCTGGCCCTGTGCCCCGCGGGTCACGATGAACAGATCGCCATATTCAAGAGGCGGCGGATCTTGGGCGGCGATATCTTTCCACAGGTTGCGCAGGTTGGTTTTATTACCGACCCACAAAATGGTTCTGCCGGGATTTGCTGCCACTACGCCCTTTGCAACACCACTGGTTGGATGGCGAATGACGGTGATGTCGCGCTGTTTTGCCAACGGGGCCACAGTGTCAAGGTTGCGTTGCAGTCCGGGGCTGTAGATCCGGTCGATGGCGATACCTTCCAGTGCCGGAACCAAAGCGGCTGCGCGGGCAATACCACGCTTGTTCAAATTGTCTTCAAACCGATCCGCATGGCGCAGAACGATCAAAGTCGTGCCCTCTGGTATTTTGACCGTTTCCGCATTGGTGATTGTTGCTGCCGCAATTAAGAAAATTGCCGACATCATAACCCATATTCGCCGTGTCATATGCACCCCCCGTCGCTGGCTCCCCTGCGGCAAGTTTTGCAGAGACCCCGGAAATAAGCAATGGCCCGGTCCCCTTGCAAGGTTGACGCAGATGGCAAAGCGATCCGTTCACATCGGTGACAGCCAACCGCGGCCCAGGTAATGATCCGCTGATTTTGGCCAAGCCGGTGTCGCCCTTGCCGGATGCGACGTGTCGCCAGATGCACAGGGCCCGCAGTGCGCGGCGGGGCAGATTTGCTGATGATATCGCGGGTGATTGCCACGGTATGGGCATCCATAGCAGCACGCATAAACCCGCCCTTGGGCCATAATCGTGTCAGACCCGGTCCGGCAGGCGGGGATTGGGGTTTTGGACCCGCTGGCAGTCTTCACAGGTGGCCACGAAGGCTGCATTGGCATCAAATCAAGGCGGCAACGGAACATTGTGCTATTGTCAGGGGCACTGACACAGGAGAACACCATGACCATTGATCAACTGATGACATTTTTAGGGTGGAGCAGCCTGGTCCACATTGTGTTGCTGAGCGTTGCGACAATCATGCTGACGCTATTGCGGAATTGGGCAATGGGTCTGCATGTCGCGGTGACCGGCGTTGATCGCGCGGCGCTGCCAGGTTTCTATTTTCAGTACCTGGCTGGGTACAAGCTGTTGATACTGGTATTTTTTGTGGTGCCGTATCTGGTGCTGCGCCTGTTGATGTAACGCCAACGACCGACATCAGGCGTGGCGCATAAAAAAGGGCGGCCAAAGCCACCCTTTTCAACGATTTATCAGACGGTCCGCAGTTGCGGGCGTCCGGAATGCTTATGCAAGCGCCAGGTTGATCGCGCTTTCGCGGCCGTCACGGCCAGCTTCGACGTCAAAAGTGACTTTCTGACCGTCGTTAAGACCTGTCAGACCTGAACGCTCCAGGCCGGAAACGTGTACAAACACGTCCTTGCCGCCGCCATTTTCAGGCTCGATAAAGCCAAAACCTTTAGTTGCATTATACCATTTCACGGTGCCATTGGCCATCGTGTGTACTCCAAATTACGCTGCCCGCATTGTGCGGCAGCCCGGCTATGTCAGTGCAATATCGAAAGACTGTAGCCGTAACGGAGAACAGTGGGTCGAGACAGAAAAAACGTTCGCGAGGGGTAGATGGGGGTAAAGCGGCGAAATAGCAAGGGGAATGTTTTTGGAGTGGGGTGTTGGGCGGTTTGCTGCGAGGGGGGAATGGTTGCAATCAGGATTGGGCGCGACGCTGGAAGGTGCAACCCGGGCGTGGGGTTAGCGTCTTGTTGTGGTTTTGAGTAGTGACGCGCGTAACAGCACGCCACCACAGCTTTCTAGTACACAGGGTCAGAATTCATGATTGTGAATGATGCAAATTTTGTGCCTTGAATGAATTCAACTATCGCAGACTTTGCTTTTTCAACGTCGACCACTTCGGTTTCAAGTTCCATTGTGCCTGATCCGCTTGAAGCGCCTATGACGGAACCCAAACCCGTATCGGCCAAGAATGCGTCCAAGACGTCCCAGAATTCGTTTCGGAAGTCGAATTCTTTGCCGCTGGCAAATCCTTCTGAAACAGGGGCTGCGATTTCCAGCGACCTAAATCCGTCAAATTCGTCAGCGTTGACAAATCCGTCGTTCAAGAGTGCATCAACCCGTGCAAACACTTCGTCCCGCTGGTCTAAAGGGTGGTATGTTCTTGGCGTCTCTTCACCAACAAATCCGCGTTGTTCGAGGATTTGATCCTTGAATGCTACGGCATGTACGAATTCGAAGCCATCATTTGATCTACGGTACAACGTCACCCCATCACCGCCACTGTCGGCAGTTCGTCCTGTGACCCAGTTAATCAAGCGCATTATCGCAAAAACGGCAGTGAATGGCAGCATTAAGATCTTAATATATGCGATTAGCAGGCGTAATTTCCAGTACACAGTGACGACTCCTGTAAAAAATGTCCTGGAACGATGAAGCCCAAAAAAATGGCGAGAGTTTGTCTAAGTTGAGAGCTTTAGAGGAAATTAACCACGTCCCGCGATGGTCGCGGCATGTCGCGCTACATCCGCCCCAAAGTGACCGGAGCAACCGTGTTCTTCACCGTTGCACTGGCAGATCGCCGATCGGACTTGTTGGTGCGTGAAATTGCTGCGCTGCGCGAAGCGGTTAGGAACACGGGCTTAGAGCGCCCGTTCAAGATTGATGCATGGGTGGTACTGCCCGATCATTTGCATTGCGTATGGACATTGCCCAAAGGCGACGCGAATTTTTCCACCCGTTGGGGTGCAATCAAGGCGCGGTTTTCGATGGAAGTCCGTAGGTCGGGGTTTACCCCGACAGTCCCGATTGGCCATTGGAACGGCGGGGTGAACCCCGCCCTACGTAAGGGGCAAGTCGGAGTGTGGCAAAAACGGTTTTGGGAACATCACATTCGCGATCAGGCTGATTATGACGCGCATATCAAGTATTGTTGGTTCAACCCGGTGAAACACGGATATGTCAAACAACCCGAAGACTGGCCGTTTTCGTCGGTACATCGCGACATTCGAAACGAACAATTCGAACTGTAGGGCGGGGTTCACCCCGCCATGATTGCTGAGCTTACCGCGCGAATTTCTTATACTTGATCCGTTTGGGTTCCATCGCATCCGCGCCAAGGCGTTTCTTTTTGTCTTCCTCGTAATCTTCAAAGTTGCCTTCGAACCATTCGACGTGGGCGTCGCCCTCAAACGCCAGCATGTGGGTACAGATGCGGTCAAGGAAAAACCGGTCGTGAGAAATGACCACGGCGCAGCCGGCGAAATCGACCAGCGCGTCCTCTAACGCGCGCAGGGTTTCGACATCCAGGTCGTTGGTGGGTTCATCCAGCAGCAGGACGTTGCCGCCTACTTTGAGCAGCCGTGCCATGTGCACGCGGTTGCGTTCACCGCCCGACAGCAGCGAGACTTTTTTCTGCTGGTCGCCGCCTTTGAAGTTGAAGGATGAACAATAGGCGCGGGCGTTGACCTCGGCGTCGCCAAGTTTGATCATGTCTTGCCCGTCGGCGATGGCTTCCCAGACGGTGGCGTTTGGTTCCAGGTCGTCGCGATCCTGATCGACGTAGGACAGCTGCACGGTGTCGCCGTATTCAACGGTGCCCTCGTCGGGTTTTTCCTGCCCGGTCAGCATCCGGAACAGGGTGGTTTTACCAGCACCATTGGGGCCGATCACGCCGACGATGCCGCCGGGGGGAAGGGAAAATGACAGGTCCTCGATCAACAGCTTGTCGCCCATGTGTTTTTTCAGGCCTGTGACTTCTATCACCTTGTTGCCAAGGCGGGGCCCGTTGGGGATGACGATCTGGGCGCGGCCGATTTTTTCGCGTTCAGACGTTTCGGCCATTTCGTTGTAGGCGTTGATGCGGGCCTTTTGTTTGGCCTGACGGGCCTTGGGCGATTGGCGCATCCATTCCAGTTCGCGTTCCAGCGTTTTCTGTTTGGATTTGTCGTCCTTGGCTTCGCGTTCAAGGCGTTTGGCTTTTTGTTCCAGCCATGCGGAATAATTGCCTTCGTATGGGATGCCGCGGCCCCGGTCGAGTTCGAGGATCCATGAGGTGATATCGTCAAGGAAGTAGCGGTCATGGGTGACGATCAGGATGGTGCCCTTATAGGCCATCAGGTGTTGTTGCAACCAGGCGATGGTTTCCGCGTCAAGGTGGTTGGTCGGTTCGTCAAGCAACAGCATGTCGGGGGCTTCGAGCAGCAGTTTGCACAGGGCAACGCGGCGTTTTTCACCGCCCGACAGGGTTGTGACATCGGCGTCATCAGGGGGGCAACGCAACGCTTCGAGTGATACATCTATCTGTGCGTCCAGATCCCACAGGTTTTGCGCATCGATTTCATCCTGCAACTGCGCCATTTCCTCGGCCGTTTCGTCGGAATAATTCATCGCCAGTTCGTTATAGCGGTCCAGGATCGCCTTTTTCGGGGCGACGCCCAGCATCACATTGCCGCGTACATCCAGGCTGGCGTCCAGCTCCGGTTCCTGGGGTAGATAGCCGACGCGGGCGCCTTCGGCGGCCCATGCCTCGCCGGTAAAGTCCTTGTCCAGGCCGGCCATGATTTTCATCAGTGTGGATTTGCCAGAGCCGTTAACGCCGACAACGCCGATTTTAACGCCGGGCAGAAAAGACAAGCGGATGTTTTCAAAGCACTTTTTACCGCCCGGATAGGTCTTGGAAACACCATCCATGTGGTAAACGTATTGATAGGCTGCCATCGGTACATGCTCCGTCATTTCAGGTTTCGCCGAGGCATAGCGGTTTGGCGTGGCAAGAGCAATTGACCGGGGTATAATTGCTGTGTCTTCGGCCAGGTTTATTTGGGCATATGATAGGTCAACGCGCTGCGGATCAGCAGGCGCAGCTGGTCCGCTGGCAATCCGGTGTCCTCCGGCAGATGAACGGCACGATTTGCCTGATAGACAAAGTCATTGGGAAACAGGGTCTGAAAGTCGGAAATGATTGTCGTTTGGCAATGGGCAAAAATTGCTGTGTCACCCCGCTTTGACAACCCCAACCGGATGGTGGAACCAGATTTGGGTTTCACCGTCAGATAGGCAGGCTGACCCCATTTCAGGGTCTCGACCACGGTGCCAACCCCCGGCGTTTCGGCCGCCGTTTCGAAAATCAGCTGACGTATTGCCAGCAATCGGCGCAACGCATGGTCGGGAAAACCGCGAAATTTAACGGCGACTTCGGCCGTTTGGAATGGTGGGTCAGGGTGCATATTGGGCCTGATACTCCGTCAAATCATGATCGGTATAGAGCAATTTCTATCAAAATTCGCACAACATGGCCCAAAAAATCAGGTCTGACATCGTCCATAATACCACTAATCGAACATAACGGCGGTTTTTGCCGCAAGATTTGGCATCGCAAACATTTGCGAAAAGCGAACGGGGACTGGATTGATTGCCAGTCGCAGGTTGCCGTTTGTTGTCTTCCGTTGGCAACGCGTCCAAGGCAAATGCGTCCATTTGCCAAAGACTGCATCAATCAACTGCCCGTCCTCAAGGCCTGTTCCACGTTGAACTAGGTTTCACCAAGCGTCACCGGCTTGCCGTGGGGCGTCGAACGATAGGCTTTTTCCCAGGCCTGTTTGCGGTCTGTCAAATCGCTGCTGGCCACGGATGTGTGCGATGCGGTCAGCGTTTCCAGGGCTTTCAATGCGCACAGATAATACGTCTCGGCAGTGTCCTCCGCACCCGCCTGGGTGGCGGATTTCAATGCTGCCCCCAGCGCATTTGCCCAATCAGTCGCCGAGAATTGCTGTGCTTTGATCATGGTTTCGGCAATTGCCAGGGTCTGGGCATGCCAGGCCTCGTCAAATGCGGCGTCACGCGGCGCCAGCGGATCATCGGGCCTAAACAATGTAACTGTCCCACAGTTCCAGCGTGACCTCGTCGCGTGGATCGCATTCCTCGCCCCACAGATCGCGCGCCTTAAAGGCAATCGTGTATAAATGGTCGCCCACGTGTTGCCCCAGCGCGCCCTGATCCGGCAATAGATGGCCGCCATGATGGGCGATAACTGTGCCGGTGGCCCCGCTTGCATATGCGGGCAGACGGGTGTGATTGGCGCGCACCGCCCGTTTGGTTGTGACTTGATCGCCAATCCTGAAACGGGCGGGTTGTGCGGCCTTGGCGGCGAACGAAACATTTGCGTCGCGATTAAGCGTCAGAATATCCGTCACCGATTTTGCCGCCGCAGGCGGGGCCGGATTTTCAACATGTCCGGCGCGTATTTCCGACATTGATATCGTGCCTTCGTCCAGCAGGATCATGAAATAGTTCGTGCACCATTTGTTAAAATAGGCAAACGTCAGATAATCAACCGGGACCATCCGTTCCAGACCATGGCGAAACCAGTCGATCGTGATCGATTGCGCGATACCGGAACGGGCCAGCCCCCACATCCGGCGTTCCCAGTCATGATGAAAACCTTCATTGTCACCGATCGGGATCGGGCCAAACCCCTGTTTGCCGCCAAGATCATGCAGGCAGTCCATTATTTCCCCCCAATCTGCAAATCGCGGTCGGTGCCGATCATTGCGTTGCGCGTGACGATGGCGGCCAGCGCATCTGCGTCCCAGCCGTCCGTTCCGGGCGGGCGTTCAGGGATCACGATATAGCGCAGCTCTGCCGTACTGTCCCAAACCCGCACCGCCACATCCGGCCCAAGCGTGACCCCAAACTCCGCCAGCACAGCACGCGGTTCGCGTACGGTTCTGGCGCGATATTCTGCCGATTTGTACCAACTGGGCGACATACCCAGAATAGAAAAGGGATAACAAGAACATAAAGTACACACGATAACATTATGTTTTTTTGCAGTATTTTCGACAGCTTTCAGGTGGCCCGTGGCGCTACCCTCGAACCCGAATTCTGCGACTGCGCCAGCCGCGTCATCCAAAAGCCGCGCGCGAAAATCCGCATCAAGCCAGGCGCGTGCGACAATTTTGGCACCGCGTTTGGGGCCGATGTCTTCGCTATAGGCCTCGATCCAGCTGTCGATCGTTTCGGATGCAACCAGCCCGCGTTCAACCACCAGACTTTCCAGCGCCTTGACGCGCAGGGCAGGATCAGATGGCAGGTGGCTATGCAGATGACGATGAATTTGCGCGGCCTTGTCGCTGTCGAAACTGGCCATATGACACCCCCTTTGTACAATGATCGGATTGTGAGACTGAACGCATTGTTTGACAAGTCGCCAAGATTGTTTTCTGAAGCATGGCAAGGATTGATGAGGAATTGCAATGCGTTGCGGTATGCCGGTGGCCCCAAGGGGTCAGGTCATAGGACTGTTGGGGGGATCGTTTGATCCACCGCATGCAGGTCACGTGCATATCACGCGCGAGGCACTGAGGCGGTTCGGACTGGATCGTGTCTGGTGGCTGGTTTCGCCCGGCAACCCGTTGAAAACAAACGGACCTGCGCCAATGGCGCGACGCATGGCTGCGGCAAAGTCGATGATGCAACATCCGCGGGTGACGGTCAGCGATTTTGAACAGCAGGTCAACACACGCTATACCGCCCAAACGCTGCAGGCCTTGCGCAAGGCCTATCCCCAAACGCGGTTTGTTTGGTTAATGGGGGCGGATAACCTGGCCCAGTTTCATCGTTGGCAGGACTGGCGCTGGATCATGCGCAACTTTCCGGTTGGTGTCATCGCGCGGCCCGGCGACCGTATTTCAGCGCGTATGTCGCGGGCCGCCAACTTGTTTGAGCAGTATCGCTTGCGCGGTCGCGAGGCGCAAAATCTGGCCTATGCGACGGCCCCGGCTTGGTGTTTTATTAACGCGCCGATGGTTAATCTGAGCTCGACCCAGATACGCGCAGGCAGTGATTGGCCATGACGGGCTTGCCGGATGCAGAAAAGGACGCTTAAATCCGTGCAATGACAAAAAATTCGGGCACATATCTTTCACGGCGGGCGTTATTGGCGGCATTAATGGCCAGCGGCGGACAGATGGCATTGGCCGGTGCCCCGGCGACGTCTTTGCGACCACCACCAAGACAACCCGAACGCAGGGTGCAGGCGCCCAACAGCAGCGATGCAATAATTGCCGCGACCGGGCTGACGGGTCAGGTCGGCTTTGTTGTGGCCGATGCCCGTACCGGACGCATTCTTGAAAGCCGGAACGCAGAGTTGGGATTGCCACCGGCCAGTGTCGCCAAGGCGCTGACGGCGCAATATGCGCTTGAAATGCTGGGGCCGACCTATTCATTCAAGACCCGCCTGGTTGCGACCGGGCCAGTACGTGACGGGCGTTTGGAAGGTGACTTGATCCTGGCGGGTGGGGGCGACCCGACACTGGACACCAATGCGTTGGCAGATATGGCCACGGCCCTGAAATCCGCGGGCGTCAAATCGGTCGCGGGACAGTTTCTGGTGGATTCAGGCGCCTTGCCGACAGTCCCGTCCATTGACGCGACGCAACCGGGTTATCTGGGGTATAACCCGACGGTTTCAGGGATCAACCTGAACTACAATCGGGTCTATTTTGAATGGAAAAAAACGGCTGGCGCCTATATTGTTACCTTGGATGCAAGGTCTGAAAAATACCGCCCGGACGTAACGGTTGCGCGGATTGAGATCGTCGACCGGGCGTCGCCTGTATACACTTATGACAGCCAAAATAATGTTGATCAGTGGACTGTGGCGCGCAGGGCGCTTGGAAATCAGGGTGCACGCTGGCTGCCTGTGCGACATCCGGATCGTTATGCCGGCGAAGTTTTTCAGACTTTTGCGCGGACAGGGGGCATCGTTCTGAAACCGGTGCAGATTGCCAACGGACCGGTTGATGGCACAGTGCTGGTGGAACGTGGCAGCAAGCCCCTGCAATCCATTCTGCAGGGGATGTTGAAATATTCCACAAATCTGACGGCAGAAGTCGTCGGTTTGGCCGCAAGCCAGGCAACGGGCCGCAAGGTTCTTGGATTGCGCGGTTCAGCCGACGCGATGAACCAATGGATGGATCGGCGTTTTGGCGCTGAACAGGTGGGCTTTGTTGATCATTCCGGGCTTGGCGGCGGATCACGTATTTCGACCCAGGCCATGGTGACGTCATTGTTGCGCCTTGGCCCGGACAGCGCACTTGCCAGTATTTTGAAACCGCTTCCGATGCGCGACATCAAAGGCAATGTGCTGAACGACAGCGGCATCATCATCAAGGCAAAAACCGGAACGCTGAATTTCGTAAGCTGTTTGGCCGGGTTCATCGAAAATGGTCCGGGCAGCGATTTGGTTTTTGCGGTATTCGCGGCCGATCTGGACCGGCGCGCGGCGATACGCGATGCAGACCGGGAACGTCCGCGTGGGGCCAAAGGATGGAATAACCAGGCGCGTCGCCTGCAACGCGCACTGCTGGAACACTGGACCGGGCGCTATCGTGCCTGACCTGTCTTTCGTCAACCCGAAATATCGTGCCGCTGAAAGCGGCTCACTCTGAAAACGCCGGCGTGTCGGCAGGGGCTTAAAACCATTGCCCCGGTTCCATCAGGCCCAAATCCAGTAATTGCTGAGAGTGCCATTCGAACTCGGTCGAATTATGCCATTTGAAAGTATCAATGGAAAACGTTGAACCCGCGTTTGATTTCAATGCCTTGGCCGTTCTGAATGATACGATTGCGACGGTGATGTTATGATGCCAGGGGCAGGCGTAGGTATTGTATTCTTCGTCCGAAAACGTGTGGTTCTGGCGCAACCGCAACCCCGGCTTGGCGCGAAAAAGCGCGATCCGGTCGATTTTGCGTTTGGGTTCCGGAATATGTTCTTCAAACCGCCATCTGAGACCACCAAAGAAATTCAACTGACGCTCCAACGGGTGATTATGTGGCCCTGCGGCGCGGGCCAGTGCATAATAACCAGACTTATCCAGATAGGCGTCTTCCAGCGAAACGGCACCTGGAAATTCCTCCAGGTCACCGGCGTAAAGATCGATTACATAGCTCAGCACCGCATCTCGCCGTTCCTCGGTGTGAAAGGCCAAAAGTTCCGAAATCGACCGGGTCTCGCAAAACGGGTGAAACAAATATTCGGCGTTAAAGCAGTAATAGATCCAGATACCCGGCGCCGCGTCATTGACCGCGTTCACCGCCGTTTGCACGGCATTTTCGCGGGTTACGTCATATGTGACGCGGTGAACGGTGCCTTCCAGCGCATCGGGCAGGGCCAGTTCGGCCGGGCCAAACACCACAATGGACTGAAATCCGATGTGCTGATGGTGGCGGATTGTTGTTGGCACCTCGATCAGGTCTTCTGCCATGATCAGTGCAACAGGCCCTTTGGCCAATGCCTTTCGGCCATCAGTCAGGAAATCCTTTAGGGACTCGTATTGCATGGGCGTTCCTTTGCCGCTGCAGGTCGCAGGTTTCGCCGAAGATCACATGAATTGTGAAAAATGCAAGCGTTGCAGCGGGCGTCAGCCTTGGTTAGACAGGCGCTCCAGTACCATCGCGGAGTTCACATAATGTCAACGACCAAAAAGCTGTATATCAAAACATATGGCTGCCAGATGAATGTGTATGACAGCGAACGCATGTCCGAAACACTGGGCGCGTCGGGTTATGTGGCCACGGACAAACCTGACGACGCGGACATGATTTTGTTAAACACGTGCCACATCCGCGAAAAAGCCGCCGAAAAAATCTATTCGGAACTGGGGCGGTTCAAGGAATTCAAGGCCGCCAAGCCTGATCTGAAAATTGGCGTTGCGGGCTGTGTCGCGCAGGCCGAAGGTGGCGAAATCATGCGCCGCCAGCCAATGGTCGATCTGGTGGTGGGACCGCAAAGTTACCACCGCCTGCCAGAAATGGAGGCCGACGTTGCCAGGGGCAAAAAAGCGCTGGATACCGATTTTCCCGAAGAGGACAAATTCGAACATCTTGCCGCCCGTCCCAAGGCCAAGCGCGGCCCGACCGCGTTTTTGACAGTACAGGAAGGCTGCGACAAGTTTTGTGCGTTTTGCGTGGTACCCTATACCCGCGGCACCGAGGTCAGCCGCCCGGTCGATCGTATCCTGACCGAGGCGCGTGATCTGGTCGAACGCGGCGTGCGCGAAATCACGCTGCTGGGGCAAAATGTGAATGCCTATCACGGTGCGGGACGGGGCGGCGACTGGTCCCTGGCCAAATTGATCTGGTCGCTGGCCGAAATCGACGGGCTGGAACGCATCCGGTTCACGACGTCGCATCCAAACGATATGGATGACGCCCTGATCGAAGCGCACGGAACTTGCGATAAATTGATGCCCTATCTGCATTTGCCAGTGCAGTCGGGGTCGGACAAGATTCTGAAGGCGATGAACCGTAAACATGATGCTGCCAGCTATTTGCGACTGATCGAACGCATTCGCGATGCGCGGCCGGATCTGTTGTTGTCTGGCGATTTCATCGTCGGTTTCCCGGGCGAGGAAGAATCCGATTTCAACGACACATTGGCACTGATCAGGGCGGTTGGATACGGGCAGGCCTATTCCTTTAAGTATTCCACCAGACCCGGCACCCCGGCCGCCGAACGCGCGCAGGTTGATGAGACGGTCAAGGCGGATCGCCTGCAGCGCCTGCAGCGTCTGTTGTCCGAACAACAGCGCAGTATCCAGGACCAAATGGTCGGACGCGAGGTGAAAGTACTGTTTGAAAAACCCGGACGTATGCCTGGTCAGTTGATTGGCAAATCTGAATATTTGCACGCCGTTCACGCGACCTGTCCGGACACAGCCAAGGGCGAAATTCGCCGCGTGCGCATTACCGGGACCGAATCCAACTCGCTGGCGGGTGAGTTGATTTCTGACTGATGCTTTCCCGTCAGGGTGGCAAATCGCCGGTTTATGACCCGATAAGCGATCTATGTGACTACAACATGTAGCGAAAAACCTTCACAAACGTCGAAATCTTGTTAGTCTTTCGTCCATAAAAAACTGCACGGATAAGCCCGGCGACGGTGGCAATTCCGCAATTGGGACGAAAGAGCAAAAAATGATCTTCAATGGATTAGCAAGTTTGGGACGGGCGGTTGCCGGTGTCCTGGTTTTTGCCGGATACGCGACAACGGTGCTTGGTGCCGGGAATAGCCGCGAAATTAGCGGCAGTAAAATGGTACCGACGATCTGGGTCGACCCGGACGGGTGCGAGCATTGGGTCATGGACGATGGCTGGGAAGGTTATATGACGCCGAATGTGACCCGCGACGGCAAGCCGGTTTGCCGCACCGGAAATACTTGTGCGGTGTTGGCTACCGACCAGTTGTTTGCGACTGACAAGGCCAGCATCAACGCAGCCGGGCGCGCCCGAATTGCAAAACTGTTCAAGGAAACCGATGCGCAATCATACATTATTAATGGCCATACTGACAGCCGCGCCAGCGACGCCTATAACATGAAACTGTCCCAACGGCGGGCCAATGCGGTGGCAAAGATTGCCAAGGATGTCGGGGCCGATGTCTTGCTGGTGCAGGGCTACGGTGAACGATGGCCCAAGTCATCGAATGAGACACCGCATGGCATGCAGGAAAACCGCCGTGTTGAAATCATCTGTGTGCAATAGGGGGATCGGGGATGGCACAAACACATTCTATGGCCTTGTTGACGGCAGTCATGGTGCTGACAGCGTGCGAAGGCGCATTTGACAACAAAGTTGATCTGACCGTTGACCGCGGTTTAGATTCCAAACCGCTGAGCGAACTGCGTGCAGGTGTGTGGATTGATCCAAACGGGTGTGACCACTGGATAATCGACGACGGTATCGAAGGTTATTTGTCACAACGTATCGGGCGCGACGGCAAACCGGTTTGTTCCGGCACAGCGCTGGCAAACACCGTGATCGGGGATTTCAAAGGCGGTTCGCCGGTCGAGGACCCGATTTGATCAAAGGGGTTCACAGAATGCCCTTTGGTATTTTGGGGCATTTTTTTTGTATCAATTTCGTGACAATTCCAGCTTGCGGCTTGCGTCTGCGCAGCCGACTTGGCACGATCACACCAACGTAACCCCAAAACGGAGATATTTTTGGGAATCAGTGCATTAAACCCGCCAAACGCAGATGCCGTTCACGAAACGCTTCTTGAATTTCCCGATAACCGTGTTTTGATCGACCTTTGCGGCGAGTTTGATCGCAACCTGGCCCAGATTGAACAGAAACTGAATGTTCAGATTGTCCGTCGTGGTAACCAATTGGCCATCGTCGGCGATCCGGCGTTGCGCGCCCATGCCGATTTGGTCCTCAAGGCGCTGTATGCCAAATTGGAATCGGGCCGAACGATTGATTCTGGCGAAATAGACGGTGAAATCCGCATGGGTTCTTCTGCACAAGGGACTGGCAGTCAGGCTGGTGACCAGACAGAGCTGTTCGTCAGCGGACGTGTGGAAATCAAGACCCGTAAAAAAACCGTAGAGCCGCGCACCGAGGCGCAAAAAGGCTATGTGAACGCGTTGTTCAAAAACGAACTGGCATTTGGCATAGGTCCGGCGGGAACCGGCAAAACCTATCTGGCGGTGGCCGTTGGTGTGAACATGTTCATCGGTGGCCATGTGGACAAAATCATCCTGTCGCGCCCCGCAGTCGAGGCTGGCGAAAGGCTGGGTTTCCTGCCCGGAGACATGAAAGACAAGGTCGATCCGTATATGCAGCCGCTGTATGACGCGCTGAATGATTTTCTGCCGGAAAAACAAGTGTCCAAGCTGATCGAAGAGAAGAAGATCGAGATTGCCCCGCTGGCGTTCATGCGCGGGCGAACATTGTCAAATGCGTTTGTTGTACTGGACGAGGCGCAAAACGCCACAACCATGCAGATGAAGATGTTCCTGACCCGCCTGGGTGAAGGAAGCCGCATGGTGATTACCGGTGATCGCAGTCAGGTTGATCTTCCGCGGGGGACATTGTCAGGATTGCGTGACGCCGAACGGCTGTTGAAAGACATCCGCAAAATCAGTTTCAACTACTTTACATCCAAGGATGTCGTGCGCCATCCGCTGGTTGCAAAAATCATCGAGGCTTATGACGCAGACGAGAATGTCTGACCTGATTGATGCCAACATCGAAGACGACCGCTGGACCCAGATTGATTTGGTGGCGCTGGCTGAAACAGCGGCGAGGGCGACGCTTGCGTGCGTTGGCCTGGATGCGGCGCGTTGTGAAATAACTTTGCTGGGCTGCGACGACCACCGGATTGCCACGTTAAATGGCGAATTCAGGGACAAGCCGGCCCCGACCAACGTGCTGTCATGGCCGGGTCATGAATATTGTGTGGACCTGCCCGGCGAACGCCCGCGCATGGCCAACGACATCGGTCCAGAGTCTGTTCTGGAATTGGGCGATATTGCGATATCATTTGATACTTGTGAAAGAGAAGCCCAGGCAACCGACAAGCCATTATCTGCCCATGTGACCCATTTATTGGTACATGGGGTGTTACATTTGTTGGGTTATGATCACATATCGGACCCAGATGCAGGGCTGATGGAACGAACAGAGGTTGAAATACTTGCCAGTTTGGGTCTGGACGACCCATATTCGGTTAACTAAAGCCAAAACGGCAAGGATTTTTGGAAGGGGAATATGGGCGACACAGACGGCGGATCTTCTGGTGCAGCGCAAAGCGCGCAGGACACAGATCCAGACAGTAGTAGGCAACGCGGTTTTTTGGGCCGCATAATTGGTGCGCTCAGTCCCTCGGATATTGACGATACGCAAAGTCAGCACCATGCCAAAGCCGGCAACGGACTGGCAACAACGTCAATGACGCCGGGTATGTTGAACCTGCGACGCATGCGCGTCGAGGATGTTGCAATTCCAAAAGCGGATATTGTTGCGGTCCCGGTGGACATCAAAAAGGATGATTTGGTCAAAGTGTTCCGCGACAGCGGGCTGACCCGCATTCCCGTGTTTGACGGCACTTTGGATACGCCAATCGGTATGGCGCATCTCAAGGATCTGGCATTGCAGCACGGCTTTAACGGCGGCGGCAAGGGCGCACGCTATGCATTGCGCAAATTGGTGCGTCCGCTGCTGTTTGCACCGCCATCGATGCCCATTGGTGTGCTGTTGCAGAAAATGCAAAACAGTCGCACGCATATGGCGTTGGTCATCGATGAGTTTGGCGGTGTTGACGGTCTGGTGACGATCGAGGACCTGATCGAACAGGTTATCGGTGAAATCGAAGACGAACACGACACCGAAGAAGGCGATTTCTGGGTGACCGAAAAACCGGGCTGCTATCTGGCGCTGGCCAAGACACCGTTGGACGAATTTGAAGCCGAAATCGGGATGCGGCTGGTCGATTCCCAGGAAGAGGAAGAAGTCGATACGTTAGGTGGTCTGGTCTTCGTGCTGGCCGGCCGTGTGCCGGTCCGGGGCGAGGTGATTCCGCATCCAGAGGGTCTCGAATTTGAGATTGTAGATGCCGATCCGCGAAGCATCAAACGCCTGCGGGTCCGCATGCAGACGGCTGCCGATAATGAATGACAAGGCAGCGGCGGGTGCCGGTCTTGATGCATGGCTCGCGGGGTGGCGCGGCTGGCTGGCGGCCATTGTCCTGGGCGCTGTCAGTGCCCTTGGTCAGGCGCCATTTTCGCTGTTCTGGCTGGCGCTGGCTGGGTTTGCCGGTGCTTTCCTGTTGTTTCAGCGCACGCCCGACAAACGTCGCGCATTCTGGTGTGGCTGGGCGATCGGCGTTGGCTATGCGGCTGTTGCAATGTCCTGGATCGTGGAACCTTTTCTGGTGGATATTCAGGTATTTGGCTGGATGGCCCCGTTCGCTCTGATCTTTATGGCCTCAGGGTTCGGTCTGTTCTGGGGGGCCGCATTTGCCGGTGCAAGATGGCTGTGCCCATATCCGGGACCGGGCTTGTTTGCCCTTGCCGTCACCTGGACAATTGCAGAGATCGTGCGATCCTATATTTTGACGGGTTTTCCCTGGGGGCTGGTTTCATACATCTGGATCGACACGCCGGTGCTTCAGTATTTCGCCCTGATCGGGCCGCAGGGCATGAACCTTGCGACTTTGCTGCTTGTGGTGCTGGCCATATATGCCTTTCGCAGCACCTACCGCTATTTGGCCTTGGCGGGTGTTGCGGCGGGACTGGGCGTGCTGATATTCGTCGGCAGTATCATCCAGTCACAACCACCAGCACCTGGATCAGGCCCGACACTGAATGTGCGGATGATCCAGCCCAACGCCCCACAGGACCAAAAGTGGGACCCGGCAATGATGCCGGTGTTTTATAACCGGCAACTTGGATTAACGGCCGAACTGTCCAATCCGGCGCCCGATGTGGTTGTCTGGCCCGAGGTGGCGGTTCCGTTTCTGCTGAACGATCCCGATGCCCCACTGGGTGAAATCGCCGGGGTCGCGGGCGGCGCGACGGTCATACTGGGTGGACAGCGGCGCGAAGGCCCGCGCGTGTTTAACAGTATCGCGGTTCTGGAAGACGACGGTGCTATTGCCGCCATTTACGACAAATATCACTTGGTCCCGTTCGGTGAATATCTGCCGTTTCAGGATCTTATGGCCAGCTTTGGGCTGAAATCCATGACGGCGCGTTTCGGAAGCGGGTTTTCCGCTGGTCCGGGTCCGCAGGTGCTGGATCTTGGGCGATTGGGCAAAGTGTTGCCGCTAATCTGCTATGAGGGGATTTTCCCGCATGAATTGCGGCGGGTTACCGAACGGCCCGACTGGATGTTGCTGGCCACAAATGATGCGTGGTTCGGCAAGTTGACCGGCCCCTATCAGCATCTGGCCCAGGCGCGTGCACGCAGCGCCGAATTGGGGGTGCCGATGATCCGTGTTGCCAATACCGGTATATCGGCCCTGATCGATGCCCGTGGACAGGTGGTCGACTCTTTACCGCTGGGTGTTGCGGGCAGGCTTGATGTCGCATTACCGCCAGCCCTGCCGCCAACACTCTACGCAACAGCGGGCGATCTGCCGGTGTTCATTGTGTTGCTGCTGGCCCTCGGAACGCTTCTGGTGCGCAAATTCGCATTGACCGCATCCTGATGGCGCAGTAACCGGGTCTGAATTCCTGTCACAACGGCTTCCTGGCGTGACCGGATTATTGAAATGGAGCGTCTCATGTCCCGTCGAAATTATGTTTTTACTTCGGAATCCGTTTCCGAGGGTCATCCGGATAAACTGTGTGACAGGATATCTGACGCCGTTCTTGATGCCTTTCTGGCAGAAGAGCCCGAGGCCCGCGTTGCGTGCGAAACATTTGCCACCACAAACCGTGTGGTCGTGGGCGGTGAGGTCGGTTTGTCCGATCCGGCGAAACTGACCGAATACATGGCCAATGTGGAAAATATCGTGCGCGAATGCGTCAAGGACATCGGCTATGAGCAGGACGAATTTCATTGGGCGCGGCTGGATGTATCGAATTTCCTGCATCAACAGTCGGCGCATATTGCGCAAGGCGTTGATGCTGCGGCCAACAAGGACGAAGGCGCTGGTGATCAGGGCATCATGTTTGGTTATGCCACTGATGAAACGCCGGAACTTATGCCCGCACCTATCCAGTATTCCCATGCCATCCTGCGTCGCCTTGCCGAAGTGCGCAAATCAGGACAGGAACCGACACTGCGGCCCGATGCGAAATCACAGCTTTCGCTGAGATATGAAGACGGCAAACCGGTCGAAGTCACATCCATCGTGCTGTCGACGCAACATGAAAGCAAAGACCAGACATCGGACGACATTCGTGCAATCGTGCAGCCATATATCGAAGAAGTGTTGCCAAGTGGCTGGTTGACGGCAAACACCGAGTGGTGGGTCAATCCGACCGGAACTTTTGTCATCGGCGGCCCTGATGGCGACGCGGGCCTGACCGGGCGCAAAATCATCGTCGATACCTATGGTGGTGCAGCGCCGCACGGCGGGGGTGCGTTTTCCGGCAAGGATCCGACCAAGGTTGACCGTTCGGCCGCCTATGCTGCGCGTTATCTGGCCAAAAACGTTGTCGCCGCAGGTCTGGCAGAACGCTGTCTCATTCAACTGTCATACGCAATCGGCGTGGCCAAACCGTTGTCGATTTATGCGGATACTTTTGGCACAGGCGAAGTTGACGCCGAGGCGATAGAACGCGCCGTCGCACAGTGCATGGACCTGACACCGCGCGGTATCCGTCAACATTTGGCGTTGAACAAGCCAGTCTATGAACGCACGGCAGCCTACGGGCACTTTGGGCGTGAACCCGACGCAGATGGCGGTTTCAGCTGGGAAAATGTCGATCTTGTGGGTGCCTTGAAAAAAGCCGTCTAAAGCGACAACGGTTTGGCCGTGCCGATTGCGGTTACGGCGCCAGATACGGATATTTCATTCCTGTCAGGGTGGGTGAAGGTGTCTTGTGCCGATGGGTTGGCATCGGTAACGCTGCAAACGCAGATTCAGCGAACAGGAACCCATCAATGTCCTTGATCAAAGCCACGCGGATTTCCCGTGCACCAATTGCCGCTTTGGCGGCTGTTGGCGTGTTCTGGGGTGGCTTTTCGGCCCTTGTGCCAGAAATCAAGGCCGCGGTGTCAGCTTCGGACAAGGAATTTGGCCTGGCGTTGATCCTTTCGGCCGTTGGCGGAATGATCGCCACCTATCTGGTGCCCCGCGTCGGCGCATTGCTGGGTCGGGGCACGATGCCGGTGTTGGGCGCATTTCTGGTCCTGGCGTTTTATTACCTTTTGTTGGCAGAATCCGTGTCCGGTCTGGCGATTGCGTTGCTGTTTATGGGGGCCAGTGTCGCGATGTTGGATATTTCGTCCAATGTACGGATCAGCGCGCTGGAGGCCCGTTCTGGTCTGCATTTGATGAATTTAAACCACGCGATGTTTTCCTTCGCATTCGGGGGTGCCGCATTTGTGACGGCCCTGGCGCGAAAGGCCGGTTACGGGGCCGAACATATCCTGCCGGCCCTGTCTCTGGTGGTGGTGGGCCTGGTGTTGCTGATGTGGGAAGGCGATACATCCTATGGCCGTCCAAATCTGGACAAAACAGATCCATCGCAAGCCAGTCGCCCGCCCTGGGCTGCGATCCTGCTGACGGGTGTCGTGCTGTTCGCGGCGTTCCTGGGTGAAAACTCTACCGAGGCCTGGTCAGCACTGCACATCGAACGCACACTGGGCGGTGCGCCGGGCGAGGGTGGGCTTGGGCCAACCATGCTGGGTCTTGTGATGGGATTGGGCCGCCTGTCTGGCCAGTTTTTCGCCGAAAAGTTTGGCGAAACCCGATTGATCCTTTGGTCGGCCATTCTGGGGTCAATTGGTTCGGTGATCATCGGTGCCGCGCCCAGCCAGAATGTCGTGCTGATCGGCGTTGCCATTGTCGGGCTTGGGATGGCGGTCGTGGTTCCATCGGTGAATTCTGTGCTGGGGCGACTGGTGCACGAAAAACAACGCAGTCACGCAATTTCGCGGGCATGGATGTTTGGTATGTTAGGCTTTTTCATTGGCCCTTCGATGATGGGCTTCGTGTCCGAGTCCTTTGGTCTGCGGGTGTCATTTTTTGTTGTTGCCGTTGTGATTGGCACGATGGTTCCAGCGGCGCTGGGGCTGGCAAAACAACGCCGCGCCTAGACCCAGTCGCCAGAAAAATCTTTCGGGACCAGCAATATGTCGCGGTCGACGGTGTTAATGTCGCGCCGGCCACACAAGGCCATCGTCATGTCCAGTTCTTTGTGAATGATTTCAAGGGCTTTAGTCACGCCGTTTTCGCCCATTGCGCCCAGCCCATAAATATATGAACGGCCGATATAGGTGCCCTTGGCCCCCATTCCGATTGCCTTCAAAACGTCCTGGCCTGATCGGATGCCGCCATCCAGGTGTACTTCGACTTTGTCACCGACGGCGTCGATGATCTGGGGCAGAACCGCAATCGACGACAGCGCGCCGTCCAGCTGACGCCCGCCATGGTTGGATACCACAATTGCATCGGCACCCGCCGCCACGGCCAATTTGGCGTCCCGGGGGTCCATGATGCCCTTGAGGATCAGCGGGCCATCCCACATTGCCCGGATATCGCGCACGGTGTCCCAATCCATCTTGGGGTCAAACTGTTCGTCGGCCCAGGACCATAACGAACTCAGATCGGTCACACCCTTGGCGTGTCCGACGACATTGCCAAACGTTCTGCGGCGTGTCGCCGCCATGCCACCAATCCAGCCCCATTTTGTAGCCAGATCGAGAATGTTGGCGGCAGAGGGCCGCAAAGGGACCGTCAGACCATTTTTCAGGTCCTTGTGCCTTTGGGCCAGAATTTGTAAATCAAGCGTCAACATCAGCGCCGAGCAACCCGCGTTTTTGGCACGGGTGATGATGCCTTTCAGGAACTCTTTGTCCCGAAAAACATATAGCTGCATCCAAAACGGGCGTTGCGTGTGCGCGGCAACATCCTCGATCGAACAAATCGACATCGTCGACAATGTGTAAGGCACTCCGAATTTTTCGGCAGCCCGTGCAGCTTTGATTTCGCCGTCCGCGCATTGCATTCCCGCCGATCCGACAGGGGCCATGGCGACAGGCATCGCCACATCCTGCCCGATCATCTGGCTGGCGGTGCTGCGATCCGTCATGTCCACGGCGACCCGTTGGCGCAGGCGAATTTTCGCAAAATCGGTTTGATTCTCGCGAAATGTCTGCTCGGTCCAGCTGCCAGACTCGCAATAGTCAAAAAACATCCGTGGTACACGGCGTTCGTGCAGGTGTTTCAGGTCGTCAATGGTCGTGATGACGGGCATCGGTTTCTCTTTGCTACAGGCTGTCGCAAAGTCCTATCAATCCCGGGCTTTGGTGACAACGCATAGCATTGTCAGGACGGTATTCAGGCCCGGTGTGCGCCATCCGCCAGCCCTTTTACGAATGCATGGACTTCTGCGGCCGATTTGCCTTGCTCGATCAGACTGACAATCGCGGACCCGACCACCGCACCATCCGCCACGCGAGCAATTTTTTCGGATTGCGCCGGGCTTTTTATGCCAAATCCGACAACGACCGGCAAATCTGTTTGCGACTTGATGCGCGCGACTTCGGGTCCGACGTCACCTGCCTGGGCATCCGCCGCCCCGGTGATCCCGGTAATGGACACGTAATAAACAAACCCGCTGGTGTTTTGCAGAACCTTGGGCAGACGTTTGTCATCCGTTGTCGGGGTGGCCAGACGAATGAAATTCAGCCCGGCGTTTTGTGCAGGAATGCAAAGTTCGCGGTCTTCTTCGGGTGGCAGATCAACAACGATCAACCCGTCAACACCGGCAGCCTTGGCATCAATCAGAAATTTGTCGACGCCGCGGCTGAAAATGGGGTTGTAATAGCCCATCAAAACGATCGGTGTGGTATCGTCGCCCTTGCGAAACGTGGCCGCAAGATCAAGCGTCTTTTGCAAGGTCTGCCCCCCGTCCAATGCACGCTGCCCTGCCAGTTGAATGGTGGGGCCGTCTGCCATGGGATCGGTGAACGGCAAGCCCAGCTCGATGATGTCCACACCTGCGCCAGGCAGGCCTTTGACGATCTCAAGCGATCGGTCATAGTCGGGATCGCCAGCCATCACATAGGCCACAAAGGCCTTTTTGCCCTGGGTGCGCAGCTCTGCAAATTTGTCGTCAATCCGGGTCATTTCTGCCTCTGAAGTCGTGTCTGATCACGGTTTGCGCGATGCCGGCGCGAAGATCAACCTTGTGGCACCGAATTTCGCAACGCGGCGTCTGAGAAACTACAGATCATCGCCGCCGGTATCGGATGCCTGACCAGATGATTAGGCGGCTTGTGGCACCTGCTGCTTCCTCGTAAAAGGCAGCAACATTCAGATAAGGAACCCGATAATGGGCTTTAAGACCGGGATTGTCGGTTTGCCAAATGTTGGCAAGTCGACATTATTCAACGCATTGACCAAAACGGCCGCTGCACAAGCGGCGAATTTTCCGTTTTGCACGATCGAACCGAATGTGGGCGAGGTCGCAGTACCCGACGAACGGCTGGATATTCTGGCCCAAATTGCCGGGTCTAAGCAAATCATCCCGACGCGGATGACATTTGTGGATATTGCCGGTCTCGTCAAAGGGGCGTCCAAAGGCGAAGGGCTGGGCAATCAGTTTCTGGCCAATATCCGTGAATGTGACGCGATTGCCCATGTTGTGCGTTGTTTTGAAGATGGCGACGTGACCCATGTGGATGGCCGTGTTGATCCGGTAGAGGACGCGCAAACCATCGAAACAGAATTGATGCTGGCCGATATGGAAAGCATCGAAAAGCGTTTGCAAGGCCTTGTACGCAAGGTGCGCGGGGGCGACAAAGAAGCTGTTGATCAGGAACGCCTGCTAAAGGCCGCATTGACCACATTGGAAAGCGGCCAGCCTGCGCGCACCGTCCAGATCGACGAGGCTGACGCCAAGTCATGGAAAATGCTGCAACTTTTGACATCCAAACCCATCCTTTATGTCTGTAATGTAGACGAAGATCAGGCAGCCAGCGGCAACGCGCATTCTGATGCGGTGGCCAGAATGGCGACCGAGCAAGGGGCAGGGGCCGTCGTGATCTCTGCCAAGATAGAAGAGGAAATCAGCCAGCTTGACGCCGAAGAAGCAGACATGTTTCTTGACGAAATGGGGCTGAAAGAAGCCGGGCTCGACCGGGTCATTCGCGCCGGTTACACACTTTTGGATTTGCAGACCTATTTCACGGTTGGTCCCAAAGAGGCCCGCGCATGGACCATCGCAGCGGGCACACTGGCCCCGCAGGCCGCGGGCGTGATCCACGGCGATTTTGAACGTGGCTTTATCCGGGCAGAAACCATCGCCTATGACGACTATGTTGCATTCAAGGGCGAACAGGGCTGCAAGGATGCCGGCAAGATGCGCGTTGAAGGCAAGACATACGTCGTCAAGGACGGCGACGTTTTGCACTTTTTATTCAACGCCTGAGACCCGCATTCGGCCCGTTGATCGCCGGTTTTGCAATCCGCTGATCGAACCTGTGAAGATGTCAGACTGATCGTCTGCTGCATTTGGCAGGCAACAATCCGGGCCGGGTCAGGCCGGGTCGAGATTGCAACCGGTGTAGGCGCGTCAAACGTTTTCAATCCGATCTGGCGCGACGCTGTTTTTTGGCCTTGTTCTTGGTCGTGCCTGCGATTAAACCCATCCGCGGAGACGTGGCCGAGTGGTCGAAGGCGCTCCCCTGCTAAGGGAGTAACGGGGTGACTCGTTCGAGGGTTCGAATCCCTTCGTCTCCGCCACCCACCCGTACAACCAATCTCTGTTTTCCTGTTGACCGGGTAAGTCGCGGTATTCGCGCAGGTATCAGGGGCATTTCCAGACATTCGCAGACTGATATCAGAGATGTCTCCGGTCTTTCAGGGGCAATCCGCCGCGTGATCTCCGGTCGTCCGCCGGAAGGGTCCCTTTGGTGATTATCAGGGAAAAATATGCGTTTTACGGGCAATAACAGGTGATTTGAGCCGGGCATTGGGAGGGCGCTTGTGGAATGTGTCGTAATTTCAGGGACTTGGATGGTGAATTGTCCAGCTCCCTGTTAAACGCCGTAACAGGTGTGTTTAACGCCGTTAACAGGTGCATTTAACGCCGGGATCAGGTCCTGTTTGGGTCATTAACAGGTAAACGACGGTTTTTTCGCGCATCTATCGGTACTTAGCGATCTGCTCTGACCAGAGGAGCGGAAGCGGGTCATTGAGTAGGGCTGCCAGTGTCATCCGGCGGGGTTGCCGGCCCATGAGTATGTCGTGCTGAAGCTCGGGTGCCAGGAACGCCAGCTGCACCAGGCGTCGTTCGTGGGGACTCTGCGGTCGCCGTTTCATAACTGGGAAACCGGAGCTGTCGCGCACTATCATGGTATGGGCTCGCTTCAGTGCGGTGATAAGTTTGTGGTCCTTGCCGGGTGCGCCAGCGTCAGAGGTATCGATCACTGTGCGGTTGCATTTCGCGCCAAGTGTGATCGGCAACGTGAGCCGCACCTGATCCGGATGGACTGTATCGACTGTAAGAGAAACGCCTGCGATGCGGGGCCTGCTGTGGTCTGGAGCAGAGGCCTTCGGGATTAGAATCTGAACGTCCAGCGGTCCAATGATCAGTCGGGTGATATGGTCAAAAGGGTCATCGGGCTGCTCTGCGACCAAAATGCTTTCCAGATGCCTTCGCACCGCGCTTTCAAGCTTCGTCGCGGACACACGTCTGAGCGTTGCATTTTCGGATGACCGTGTACCCTGCTGGAGCGGCGCTGAGACGTAATAGCGGTAAAGCTTGCCCCGTGCTCCATAGGAGAAAGTCGGCGACATCGGATGGCCCGCGCTATCGAAGATGCGCCCAGCAAACGGCGAGCGCGCGACATCTTCACGTGTCGACTTCCGGCGGTTTGAGCGATGGCCGAGCGCTGCCTGAACTTTAGCAAAGAGCGACGTCTCGATGATTGCATCATGGAGGCCGGGGCTCACTTTGCCCCGGTGGACAATCTCGCCAAGATAGAGCCGGTTCTTCAGGAGGTGGAACAAGGCGCCGCGGCTGAAGGGCTGATCTCCCATGACACGACCCTTCTTCGTGACATGGCGCTTTGAGCGAATGCCCTGATCAATGAGCCATCGCTCGAGCGCGTGGACAGACGCAAGTTCAAGATACTTCCGGTAGATGAGTTTGAGCGTCTCTGCCTCATCCGGATTGACGATCAGCTTTCGGGTCTCCGGGGCAGGGAGGTCATATCCAAGAGGGGGATAGCCACCCATCCACATTCCCTTTGCTTTGGACGCGGCGATCTTGTCGCGGATGCGTTCCCCGGTGACTTCGCGTTCGAACTGCGCAAAGGACAAAAGGACATTCAGCGTCAGACGCCCCATGCTGGAGGTTGTGTTGAAGGACTGAGTGACGCTGACAAAGCTGACATCGTGCGCATCGAAGATCTCGAGCATGCGGGCGAAGTCGGCGAGGGCGCGGGTCAGACGGTCGATCTTGTAGACAACGATGACGTCAATGCGCCCGGACTCAACATCCGCAAGAAGCCTCTTAAGGGCAGGGCGCTCCATGCTTCCGCCCGAGAAGCCGCCATCGTCATAGATGTCCGGTAAAGCGCGCCAGCCCTCAGCTTTCTGACTGATAACATAGGCCTCACAGGCTTCCCTTTGGGCATCGAGAGAATTGAAAGCCTGATCGAGACCTTCCTCGGAGGACTTGCGAGTATAGAGCGCGCATCGCCGGATGGGCGGTTTCACTTGCCATCCTCGCGCAGTCCGAAGAACGCAGGACCATTGCGACGCACCCCTGTGGCTTCGCGGGCGATGGCCGAAAGGCTCTTCCAGGTCTGGTTATTCCACTCAAATCCATCAGACCGGACGATGACTTCTATCAGCTGGCCCTGCCAATCCCGGCGAATAACTGCGCCTTCTCCGAGATTGAGACCATCGGCGGGCGAGGCTGATTGAGATGCCAGGGCGCGTCGTGTGTTGCGATCGAGAGCCCCAAGTTCCTGAGCCTGCAGTCGCCAGGCAAGTGACAGCCGCAACAGGCCGACTGAGCGAAGCGGCGGCGGTGGACCCCAGTGGGCACGCCAGACTTCTCTGAGTTCATTAAGTCCCATCTCATCAAACGCACAGACCTCGCGGATTGTACCGGATGACAAGGTCATGCCGTTGACCCGATCCGGTAGCGCCGCGTCCCATCGGATACGTCTGACGTGACATCAAAGCCCTTCTTGCGCAGCGCCCCCGCAAGCGCGCCGCGCACCGAGTGCGATTGCCATCCCGTTGCCGCGCACATCTCTGCGATGGTAGCACCGTCTGGCCGGCTCAGCAGTTTGACGAGCTCCCCGGTCTTAGTGGTTTTGGCAGATGAGGGTTTGGTGGACGGATTGCCCTTTTTTGGTATGGGCGCTTTTTTCGATATTGGTGATTTTGTCTTGGTCATGTTCCTGTCTCCGGATTATCGCGGCGTCTTGCCGCCAGTACCGGAGGGAGCCCGGAGTGCCGGGCGCAGAGACAGCAATGCTCGGGAACGCGGCGAAGTCCAGTCCGCAGTTTGCCGGTCTTGGGACCTTTGGCGGCGGACAAAATGTGGGTTACGAAACGCGACAATGCAATTGCAGCATCTGGACTAAATTCGGAAGAAACGGCGGCGAGCTGCCGTTCGCTGCAATCGCACGGAATCCAGTCTGACCGGTGGAAAGCGGACCTTAACTGCGCGCATCTAGAACTGATGCTCCTGGACAGAATGCGCTCATCCACTGCGTCTCCCCACATGTAGCAAGTCAGAACGGGATCTCGTCATCTAGGTCGTCGTCGGTTTCAACGACAACAGCGTCACCTGTATTGTCTCCCTCAATTGGGGTGGTTGGCTGAATATCGTCTTGCTCCGGTGCCTGGTCATCGTCTCCAAGACCCCATTGCTCAATAACTTCGGCGAGCGGGAATACGTCCTCCTGCTTCCAATCAAGGAATGGGGCAGCGGTCGCACTCCACGGTTCTTGAGACGGCAGCTTGATTTGAACGCGCCCCGGTACGTGCACAGCGCTTCCAAATACAATAGCTTCCCCTGCGGCCAGCACTGTCACCTGATCGAGAAGTCTTTGCGCCTGACGGGGGATGATCCGTCGGAAAGGCATTGTCAGATTAAAACCATTTGTTATACTTTTTGAGCGAATCTCGGGCTGGTTTCCATTACTGATGTTTGGCGAAAGCCAATCAAACATAGAGATTTGCCCAATCTGTTAATAGATTGGAGCGGGAGAGGCGACTGCACAAGTTTAATCTGACAATACCCGGTGGATTTCAAACCGACCTTTCGCCGCGCCGCGCACGAGCTCACATACAGCGGGACAAACCGGACTTGTGCAGGTGCGGCTATTGCTGATGCAGCATTTGTTTGCAGTTGTAGCATCAAAATTTTGATGGTGCAGCGTATTTCACCGAACCGGACCTTCAACGGTGTCAATTCTCGCAAATTTCGGACCACCCCTCCGCTGTGCAAGGCTTCGACGATTGAGACCGCCGGACATTACAGACACTGGCTGCACGTACACCAATCCCTTATGCGCATTCCGATCATTTAGCTTTATTAAATCTGTTCGATCAGGCTGGAGACCCTGTGTCTAAGGGTTGGGATTGTCCGCGAGCCCGAGCCTTTTTGACGCTTACAGTCAACCGATAAGTTTCGAGTAGACCCAGCGGTACGAAGTGCACAAGGGCTGGGCCGACGCTGCCCCAGTCATGTAGTGCCGCCCAATGTAGCAAAGTCTGTCTGACGTCAGCACCTGTGGGACAGATTTGAGGATTTGAACAACGGAGGATTTCTGGTTCATCGTAACCGTCAAGGAGTGAAGATGAATAAGAAATCCGGAACCAGCAAAGCTTCGGCTGACAAGCTGGTCAAGAACATCCGCCGCAAGACCCGCCAGACGTATTCGGCGGAGGAGAAGATCCGCATTGTG